>Ga0302246_1001521_pt1 | contig 16100 bp, 16 predicted proteins | sample AAG_UR_Trp_MG_FD_193533 | JGI IMG/M metagenome (GOLD analysis project Ga0302246, IMG submission 193533) | Enriched activated sludge microbial communities from anaerobic digester in WTTP, New Holstein, Wisconsin, United States - AAG_UR_Trp | ecosystem: Engineered > Bioreactor > Anaerobic >...
GCGCCCTGAGCCCTGCACCCTGAGCCCTGTGCCCTGCGCCCTGAGCCCTGTGCCCCGCGCCCTGTGCCCTGTGCCCCGCGCCCTGTGCCCTGTGCCCCGCGCCCTTACACTCCGCTGTAAGCGCTGAATCCCCCGTCGACCGGGATAACGACTCCCGTAACGAATTTCGAAAGGTCAGAAACCAGGTAGAGCATTGTACCGGTCAGTTCCTCTGGTGTACCGAAACGATCCATCGGGGTGCTGCCAAGGATTTTCCTTGTTCTGGCTGTCGGTTCACCCGTTTTTTCATCCATCAGCAGGAACCTGTTCTGATTTGTGAGCAGAAAACCCGGGGCAATGGCATTTACCCTGACCCCGATCTTTGAGAAATGAACCGCGAGCCATTGTGTGAAATTATTAACAGAAGATTTTGCGGCCGAATACGCGGCAATCTTGGTAAGAGGCCTGTAGGAGTTCATGGATGAAATGTTCAAAATAACTCCGTTTTTGTTCTTTACCATGTCGGTTGCGTAAACCATAGTCGGGATAAGAGTGCCCTTGAAGTTCAGGTCGAATACCTTGTCGAAGCCTTCAAGCTTGAGTCCGAAAAAGGTATCTTCGGGATCCTCGTTTCCATCCATTCTTTCCACTTTTGTGGTTGCTGCAGGGGAGTTTCCGCCTGCGCCGTTGATAAGAATCTCTATCGGGCCGAATTTCTCATTTATGATTTTCTTCGATGCCAGGAGCGAGTCCCTGTCAAGCACGCTGGCAGAAAGTCCGAGTGATGGTGTACCGAATTCCTTTTCAATTTCACGGGCAACTTTCACTGCTGCCTCCTCGTTAAGATCAACAATAACGGTTTTTACACCCTGAAAAGCGAGCGATCTTGCCATTTCCGAGCATATCAGACCTGCACCGCCTGTGATAACTGCTGTTTTGCCTTTAAGATTTAATTCATTCATTTTTGTTAGGTTTATTGACAGGCCGGCATTCCCGGATGATCAGGGAAATACCTTTCTGCCGTTATAGGTTTTAGTTAGAATCCAAAATATTCTTTCGCGTTTTTATATGATACGCCTTCGATCAGAGGTTTTATGAGTTCATCCTCACCAGGTATGATTCCTTTTTCAATCTCACAGCCTATGAAATTGCACAGTATTCTTCTGAAGTATTCATGGCGGGGGAAGGAGAGGAAGCTTCTGGAGTCAGTCACCATTCCCACGAATCTCCTCAGCAGTCCGAAGGAAGAAAGATCCCTGAAATGCTTTTCCATTCCGGTTTTCTGATCGAGGAACCACCATGCTGCACCGTACTGAACCTTCACCGCCCTGGAGCCGTCGTTAAAATTGCCCGCCATGGTTAACATCATTTCATTATCGGCAGGATTCAGATTGTAGAGTATCGTTTTTGCCAGCTGGTCGGTATCATCGAGCGCATCAAGGAATCTCGACATTCTGAAGGCATCCTGGGGAACTCCTATGGAATCCCATCCGGTATCGGGGCCCATCTTCCTGAACATCCTTGAGTTGTTGTTTCTCTGTGCGCCTACATGGAATTGCTGTGTCCATCCTCTTTTGTGATTCATCCTGCATAGTTCGAGCAATATGGCAGTTCTGTATTTTTCTGTTTCATCTGCTGTCAGCTGTTTGCCATTCAGGAGGGCACGGAATATTTTGTCAGCTTCTTCGGGGCTGCAGGAAGAAAAGTAGAATCTGTCGGAGCCGTGGTCTGAAAGCCGGCAGCCCATACTGTGGAAAAAGGCATGCCTGTCGTCGAGAGCCTCGACCAAAGTCTCAAAACCGGATATTTCCTTATCAGCCGCTTTTCCGAGCCTTAGTATGTATTCCCTGAATTTTTCCGGATCATCGGTTTTGATGACATTGTCTGGGCGCAGGGCAGGAAGCATCCGCAGGTCCTTACAGTCTTTCATCCGGGTGTGAAACTCGAGAGTGTCAGTCGGGTCATCGGTGGTGCAAACCAATTCCACCTTCATTTTCCTGAGAAGCGACCTTATACTGAATTCCCTTGTCCTGAGCATCGATGATGCCTTTTCGTATATATCCGAAGCATTTGACGGGGAAAGCAGGTCGTAAATTTCGAAATACCTGGCCAGCTCAAGCTGGGCCCAGTGGTAAAGCGGATTTCCGATTGCTGCAGGCATGGTTTCAGCCCATTTTAGAAATTTTTCTTTCGCTGTGGCATCACCAGTACAGTATTTCTCGTTTATCCCGTTCGTCCTCATTGCCCTCCACTTGTAGTGATCGCCGTCGAGCCAGGCCTGACCGATATTGTCGAAACAAATGTCGTCAGCAATCATGGAAGGTGACAGGTGGCAGTGGAAATCAATTATGGGCTGATTCCCGGAAAATTCATGATAAAGCCTGCGTGCCGTCTTGTTTTCCAGCAGGAAGTCGTCGTTAATAAATCTTTTCATCCTTGATTATCAGTTAGATTTGATGGTTGTTCTAAAATCAGGTGCCCGTAGTCCGAAAAAACGAGCTACTAAAAATAGCAAATAAATTCAGAGTTTCCGATAAAATTCGGTTAAGGTATGTTAATTATGGTCATGTAAAGGGAGAGATGGTGTCAAATCATCTGCACAGTTTCCCTGGCTCTCGCGTTGAAATAGAGTATACTGGCAAATATTGGCAGTAGGGGCAGGGTAATCCCGTTTACGACTGCTGAAAGAATTATATAAAGCGGCCGGGAACTTATCTCCATTGCCGCGGAGGCCTCTTCCGGACTGTTAATTGCCGACAGGAAACTGCCCGTGAACGGAAGCAGCGCCAGTCCTGATAAAACTATTGTTATAACCAGCAGAAGTATTATGAAAACTGCTGTCCACGCGATATTTTTCCAGAAATTCCGGTGTGCAAGCTTTGCTGTTCTTACAATTGCATGGGCAATTATCGGTCCTTCGACCATCATTATGGGAAGCAGGAAGAGGTACAGCATCATAATATAAACAATAGCAAATAAAACACCCACGAACAGAAGGACAAGTCCCAGGAAAAATGCGAATGATCCGAAGAATGCCAGTATGATCAAAATAAGGATATAGGGAATATAGTAACGGAGCGACTTCACTATGCAGTCAAGCAAACTGCATTCGCTGTCGATAGGCTTGAATATCACAAAATAATGCAGGATAACACTGAATAAAACATTTACAAGGGAAAAGATTATCATCGGCCACATGTATTCGCTCAGCTTGTTCATCATCTCATCGACATTGAAGGTCTGGTAGTCGCCTATGTCTATCCTGATGAATGTACCAAGGTACTGGATCACCAGTCCCATTGTGAACGAGATAAGAAAAAGCGGAACAAACCATTTTTTATAGAAGTCCCACAGGGAGTTCATTGCCGAGTCGATGGTGTGAGCCTTGTAGAGAGGGTGATGTTCAATAGCTTCCATGTATTCAATTATTCAAATGGTATATAAATATTGGTATATAAAACAGTTCATTGATCTTTTGCTTGTTATTTTCCCGGTCTCCAGCCGCGGATCACATTGGCAAAGGGGAATAGATGGCTTTTCTTTCGCGGATTGAAAATCCCCTCACTTGCCGACTTGATGTCCTCGACTGTGAAAAATGCCCTCTCGTTGAACGAGGTAATGATGTTGAGCACATTCTTCAGTTCATTCCTGTGAACTATGGAATAAATGATATCTATTTTTTCCTTGGCCCCGTGAGCTGCAATGGTGGTTGCTCCGAATCCCTTGGCATTCAGGCTCTTTACCAGTTCAATCCCGTTCTCGCCAACAAACACCCTGACCATCTGTATTCCCATTGCCAGTCGTTCCTCTATTATCATTCCTACATAGTTGCCGGTCGCGAATCCTGCAGCGTAGGCAATGTAATTTATATAATTATCAAGGTTTTGCATTATTTTGCTGATGGCAATGATCCAGATCAGCACTTCAAAGAAGCCCAGCACGGGCGCCACCTTCCTGTTTCCCTTTGAAACGAAGATGATTCTCATGGTACCTATCGATACGTCACATATTCTTGCCAGGAAAATCAGGAAAGGCATAATGGCATATTCGAAAATCTCCGAGTTAAAAAAGGATGTCTCCATAATCGCTGAATTTTGTTAGTCAAAGATAGGAAATGTAGTGCAGTAATTAAAGTAAGGCCGACGGCAGAATCATCAAACACGTCGGGGTGGAATTCCGGGGTTCCGCCCTTAAGTTATGAATGAATTGCCTGATCACTGCCGGTATCAGTCAGCCGTGTATTTGATTCTAAGATCCAGTTTGTTGTCGTAAACATACCAGCACGGATCGGTACACTGCGTCTCTGTGAATTTTGTTCTTGGGAAGGCTGAATCAATGGCTGTGTATGTTTTGCCGTCTATCTCATATGTTGCGGTCGCCGTGTATTTCTTATTGAGCCTTACGGCTATGTTGTGGGTGTCGGAGCCGGGACTTGCGGTATCGAGAAGCACACCGTCCTCCAGTTCTCCTTCATAAATATTGAGGACAGCCAAAGGCTGGGTCCTCGTGAACTCTATTACCAGATAATAGTTTGCAGGTTCTGTCGATGCACATTCGTTGCAATCGGCAAACCATCCCTGCTCTTCGCACGAGAAGGCAACTGCAATAAAAAGGAAAAGCAGAAACCTGATTCCGGGTCTGATTGTTTTCAATACCATCTTATTGTTTTTTCAGTTTTTCTGACACGGCTAAGCCTGTAGTTCCAGGTTAAGCCCAGCCGTCCCCAGAGAGGTCCGACACCGTAGAACCCTGATTGCAGGTATTCAACACTTGCATTAAAAGCCAGGTTTGATTTTTCAAACCTGAATCCTGCAGCCGGCATTATCCTCAGCTTGCTATCGGGTGCTTCATTGGTTCCTCTGAATTCAGGTCCGAAATTATAAGCTGCCGACAGGGACGTTGTTGCAAAAAACTTCGTTCCGGAAGCTTTTTCTATCAGTAAAAAGTCCTTGAATAAACCCGCGTATACAAGTGAGCTTTTGTCGGTATACTGTATAAATTCATTTTCTCCGATTTGTTTCAATACTCTCGTTCTGAGTGGTTTTGTATCAAATCCCGCCATAAAACCGGCATTCAGCAAAGGTTCCCTGAATCCCAGCGTCATTCCGGTCAGGAAATCCCTTTTATTGACCCTGACATTGGCTGTCAGTGAGATTCCATCGATTCTGAATCCCTGCCTGCCCCTGATGTTGCTGCTTTCAAGAATATTGCTGATCTCATTTCTTCCGAATGCCGAAGCTATGACATAGGGGTTGACTCCCGTCTTTTCCTCATCACTCCAGGCATCACCCTTTTCAAGGAGAAACCTGACGGCAGGTATGTGGTTTGACTGAATGGCTAATGCCATGGCATTGTAACCATGGATGTTCTTTTCATATATATCCACCCCTTCCCTGAGAAGAACAGCCATCATAGCGGTATCACCATTCTGCGCTGCTATCAGTAAGGGAGTGAATCCTTCGTTATCCCTTGCTTCGAGATTGGCTCCATGCTGAAAAAGCAAATCAGTAACATCCATGTGTCCTCTAAAGACCGATGCCATCAGAGGCGTTGTTCCGTCGAATGACTTAAGGTTGCAGTCGGCACCGTAATATATCAGGAGGTCGGTCATCAGGAAGTCCCCGTTAATGGCAGCATAATGAATGGGACTTGCCCCGTGCTTGTCTTGCCGGTCAATATCGGCACCGGCTCTTATCAGGGCTTCTGCAATTTCGGTGTTCATATTCTTGACAGCAATGAGAAGGGGAGTCTCGCTTCCTTCAGTTTTCTTGTCGACATTGGGATGCCATTCAAGCAATGTGGTGACGGAACTGAGATTGTTATATGAAACAGCAAATATGAGAGGAGTTGCACCTTCGTATGTTTCTGCATCGATGTCGGCTCCTTTTGAAAGAAGCCTGGTGATTTCAGTCTGGAGCCCCTTGGCTGATGCTATCATGAGATTGTATTCCAGGGCACCTTCAACGTGCATCGGTAAATAATCAAGAGTGTCGTAATAGGATATTTCCTGTCCCGGCGATTCCTGCAGTGAAACTGCAAGACCGGCGAGGATAAGCAACGTAAGTATTATGCGCCTTGTTGATAACATCTTCGCAAAGTTAGCTTTTTGACATTCAGTATTGAATATTTCAAAATAAAAAAACAATATTTGCGGAACCTGTAAGTTAAATTTTTATAAAGTTTAATGTAAAGGTAGAATCCTCTTAAAAAAATTTTTATTTTAAGCGCCCAAAAGTGAAATTCTTGACCATATCGAAGAAATTTTTTCTGATTGTCTTTTTGTTGGTGGTGGCACATTACAATCCCATAGCCGTGGAGAGTCCCGGCAGCCGCCCCGGCAAGCTGGCACCGGCATCTGTAAGGCTGACAAACTCCTATTCATCGTCTTCTGAGTTTGATGATTGCCTTCCTGTTGTCAATTCGTTTATGAAGAAATGGAATATCCAGGGTGCAGCGGTGGCTATTGCCAGGCAAGGAAAGCTTGTATATGCAAGAGGATTCGGATACGCCGACACGGCGGCAGGGATTGAGACACAGCCTTACAGTAAATTCAGGGTTGCCAGCATCTCGAAGCTGGTAACAGCCGTTGCTGTTATGAAGCTTATGGAGGAGGGGAAGCTTTCACTCGACGACAAGGTATTTGGACCGGATGGCATTTTAAATGACTCATGTTACTGTTATCCAAGAGATAAAAGAGTTTTCAATATAAGCGTTGCCCATTTGCTTTCGCACGAGGGTGGATGGTCACAGCGCTACGGCGATCAGATGTTCATGCCTCACGTTATTGCCCGTGAGATGAAGTGCAGCCTTCCGGTCGACACCAGGACCATTGTCCGTTTTGCTCTTTCAAAACGACTTCATTTTACGCCCGGAACAGGACGTTCATATTCGAATCTCGGCTACAGTATCCTTGGTCTGGTCATAGAAAAGATATCGGGCATGCCTTATGAGGAATATTGCACTACCGCGATATTTGAACCTCTTGGTATTTATGATATTGTCCCCGGAAAAAATCTTCCGGAAGAGAAAGCTCCTTTTGAGGTAACCTATTACGAACCGGCAGGAATGCCGCTTCGTCCTTCAGTGTATGGCACGGGCGAGTTGGTACCTGTCAGATACGGAGGTAATGACGTTGAAGCCCTGGGTGCAGCGGGATACTGGCTTGCCACAGCTCCCGACCTTATGAAACTTGTTCTGGCGGTCGACGGATTTGATTATAACGATGATATCCTGTCAGAGAGCAGCATTGAGCTCATGACTGATGTGAATAACAATATCTCTCCGCTGGGATGGAAAACCACCCTGGAAAACGGTACATGGATCCGTACCGGTTCCTTTGCCGGCACAGCTGCCATGATAAAAAGACAGCCCGACGGCCTTACCTGGATCGTACTTCTTAATTCAAGCGCCTGGAACGGTCCCGGTATACATACCTACATCAACAGAATGATGGCAAGCATGGTTTCACAGATCAGCGACTGGCCGGAATACAACCTCTTCGACAATACACTGCCTGTACCTATCCGGTTTGAACTAACAGGAATATATTAAGGCATTCAATAAGCAATCTTATTAACAATAAATCGGCTGACATTGCTATCCCGCCGGCTTGAATAAGATAATCTGAATTTATTGGGCAACAAAAATATAGGTCAAAAGGCCCTTCTGGATTTTAGGGCCGTCAAGCTTGCTTTCGAATCTTGATCTCATGGCTGTTCCAATGGCGCTTTCAACAAGGCATTCGTCGGTTGCAGTACTTTCTGCCTGGGCAATGGTTGTCCGTTCTACATATCCCCGCTGGTTAACTTCGATCACAAGCACTACCTTTCCCGATCCCTCGCATTTGTAGATTGGCAAGGGAAGGAAGATGTGATTTCTGCCGGCAAGATCATAGTATATTCTGGTCGGACCCTGGAAATTTGCAGCCATCCTCTCGGCTTCGCTGGCTTTGTCTTCCTTTACCTCAGCCTTATTCTTTTCATCAGCCTTATCATTAACTGCAATTTCCTCTCCCTGGGCCGGCTGGTATCCCTGCCTTCTTGAATCAATGTAATTGTCGGTGCCCAGTCTTCCGCTTTCAATAAGCTCGTCCTTTACCATGTTGATATAATCCTGGGGATCGATTTTCACTTCACTCCTTGCAGCAAGGTTACGGGCAATGTTAAGCATTTCGGGATCGTTCCGGAGCACGTTTTCCACTGTTACTGCAGAAGGGTTATCAGCATAAGTTGGAAGAGGCTGCTGTTCAATCCTTTCCCTGACGGCTTCAAATTCAATTTCAAACTTCTGAATCTCCTGCTCCTTTGTCTTCAGCTCCCCAAGCTTGTAGGTCATGAAAATAATGGCTGCAGTCAGATGGATGATGACTGTTCCGAGGATACCAACTATTTTGCCGTTATTCCTTACCACTTTTGTTCCTTCTCTTCTGTTTTTTCTGCTTTACCTTTGCCGGTTTTGCAGGAGTGTCCTGATTCTTTAAAAGGCCGTGCTGCAGGCCGTTTATAAACTTCGACCATGCAAACGGATTCAGAAGGTTGTTGATAGGATACTGGCCTCTGGTTATATTGTTTCTGAATTGTTGCTGCATGGCATATCGATAACCCGCTTCCGGGGTGATTTTCACATCAACCGTAGTTGAAATTGCTTCCTCAATTGATGCAATGTTCCTGTTCATATTTTCAATTTCAGGTCCCAGGGGCGCCGGAGTCGACATATCCTTGATGAATTCACTGTAACTCTTCCATGGCAGTACCACCACATTATCGATGGGTATGGTATCAATGCCAAGTTTAACATCGAGGCTGTAATGCCGTCCGGTAAAATCATCCGGAAGTATTACCAGTTTCCTCTTAAAACCAAGAGCCCTGTAAAATATTGTGTCGCCGGGTGTGCTTGTTATGCTGTATATTCCTGTTCTTTCGCTGATGGTACCCCTCTTTAGCTTTATTGATACAACACCCACGTTCGGCAGAGGATTGTTTTCCTCGTCCGAGATTATTCCGCTTACCTGGAAAAACCTTTCCGTTTCCTGAGCCTGAATCTTAAACAGGCACAGCGGCAATACAAGGAAGAAGATTATATTAAGAAACCGTTTCAAATCCTGATTCCTGAAATTATGGCTATGTAATAGCGCAAAGCCTGCAAAATAAACATTATTGGGCGTAACCTTAAAGGCTTTTAGCTTATTTTTAATCAAATTCCATTATAATGTGCCTCAGAATGCAATGCTATGATGGAAGCGAACCTGCACTTTAAATTATATTCCTTACTTTTTTGTATCAGAAATAAATCAAGTGGATTTTATAATTGAACTTATTCGGGTAATTTTGCAATATCCCTTATTTATGGATTGTAACAACAGATAAAACATTATGCATAAACAATTATTACTCGGAGATGAGGCAATCGCGCTTGGTGCAATAGATGCCGGGCTGAGTGGTATGTTCGCCTATCCGGGGACCCCTTCGACTGAAATAATGGAATTCATACAGGCTTCGGAAGATGCTGCTGAAAGAGGTATTCACAGGGATTGGTCAGCCAACGAGAAAACAGCTCTGGAAGCGGCCTTGGGAATGTCGTATACCGGAAAACGAGCCATGGTAGCGATGAAGCATGTGGGGCTTAACGTGGCGGCCGATCCATTTCTCAACTCATCCATTACAGGGATTAATGGTGGTGTTGTGATAGTATCGGCCGACGATCCTTCGATGCATTCATCTCAGAATGAACAGGATTCAAGGATGTATGGAAAATTTGCCTTTGTCCCGGTATATGAACCCTCGAACCAGCAGGAAGCTTACGATATGGTAAGTGATGCTTTTGATTTGTCGGAGAAATTCAGGATTCCGGTCTTGTTCAGGATCACTACAAGGCTTGCCCATTCCAGGGCGGCTGTAAAGAGAAAGTCGTCACTACCGCAGAAGTCTTTTCAGATTCCGTCCGACCCGCTGCAGTTTGTATTGCTGCCTGCCATTGCCCGGAGAAAATACCATGCTCTCCTTTCAACCTATGAATCATTAAAATATGACAACCGGCTTTCAAAATACAACGTTTTCAGGGACGGAAAGAACAGGCGGCTCGGAGTTATAACCTGCGGCATTGCCTACAACTATCTAATGGAGAACTTCCCTGAAAAGGACCCCGACTTTCCTGTTTTGAAGATCACAAGCTATCCCTTTCCGTCAGACCTCATAAGCGACCTTACCAGTCGTTGTGAGGAGATTCTCGTTCTGGAGGAGGGATATCCGGTTATTGAAGAGAGTCTGAGAGGAATACTTGACAATGGCCTTTCAGTGAACGGGCGGCTCGACGACGCCATTCCAAGGGAGGGCGAGCTGAATCCGTCGGTTGTGGCCAGGGCGCTGGGGATCAGTTCACAGCCCCTGTTCGAAGTTCCGGATGTAGTTAAAACAAGGCCGCCCTCATTCTGCAAGGGATGCGGCCATTCCGACACTTTCCTCGCGGTGATCGATGCCCTCAAGCCATCGGGAAGCCGGGGAGTATTCTCAGATATAGGCTGTTATACACTTGCTGCTCTTCCTCCTTACAGTGTAATCAATTCATGCGTCGACATGGGAGCCTCGATAACCATGGCCGTTGGCGCTGCTGATGGCGGATTGAGGCCTTCTGTTGCCGTGATAGGCGATTCAACCTTCACCCATTCAGGAATGACGGGGCTTCTGGATGCAGTAATGAAAAACTCGCCTGTTACCGTAATTATTTCCGATAACTCGGCCACTGCCATGACGGGCGGACAAAAATCGCATGCTACAGGGCGGCTCGAACAGATCTGTCAGGGAATTGGTGTTGCCCCGGAACATATCAGAACCATTATACCCCTTAAGAAAAATCATGAGGAGAATGTCAGGGTAATTCAGGAAGAATTTGATTACGAAGGAGTTTCGGTAATTATCTCTGCAAGGGAATGTATTCAGACCGCATCAAGGCGCAGGAAAGCCGAATCGTCACAAAACAAAAACAAAGAACAGGAATCATGAAGAGCGACATAATATTATCAGGAGTAGGAGGGCAGGGGATTTTGTCGATAGCGGCAATAATCGGTCTTGCTGCAGTGGAAAACGATCTGCATCTCAAGCAGGCAGAGGTTCATGGAATGAGTCAGAGGGGAGGTGATGTCCAGTCGCATCTGAGACTTTCATCCCGTCCGGTGCATTCCGATCTGATTCCTTATGGAAAGGCAGATCTGATAATATCGGTAGAGCCGATGGAATCGCTCAGGTATCTTCCCTGGCTTTCTGCATCAGGATGGCTTGTCACGAACTCCACACCATTTATCAATATTAATAATTACCCGCCGCTTGAAGAAATCCTCGATCAGATCAGGAAAGTTCCGAATCACAAGATTATCGATGCTGATGAGATTGCCCGGCAGGCTGGTTCCGCCCGTTCCGGCAATGTGGTGATTCTTGGAGCGGCCTCGCGGTATCTCGGACTTCCCTACGAAAGTCTTGAAAAAGCCGTTATAGCTTTCTTCTCGAGAAAAAGCCCCGAACTGGCTGAGCTTAATGTTCTTGCTCTCAGAGCCGGCAGGGAAGCATGAAATCTTAGCTCTCACCCGATAAACCCCTTCCCGCCCGCGCCGGCTGGAGCCTTGATTTCATTATGCTTCCCACGAACCGGCAAGAACTTTGAGTTCATCATGCTTCCCTTACAGCGGTATTAATCCGGGAATGCATACTCCGGCATGAGGATCTGCCATTGTTTTGCTATTCTTCTTTTTCCCCGCCGTTCTTGGGCTGCGGTCCCAGGAAGAGCATTTCGTTCAGGACAATCTCCGTCACATATCTTGTCACACCCTTCTTGTCTTCGTAGGTTCTGTACACAAGCCTTCCGTCAATAGCCACTTCCCTGCCTTTTTTGAGGTATTTGGAAGCCAGTTCTGCAAGGCCATTCCATGCGACGATGTTGTGCCAGGTCGTTTCTTCCACCTTCTGACCATCGTTATTCTTGTAGCTGTCCTTGGTGGCAATTGTAAAATTCACAACCTTTTTTCCGTTTTCCAGGTTCTTGATCTCGGGATCCTGACCCAGGTTCCCGATAAGCTGTACACGATTCCTTAAATTGTTCATGACTCAATGATTTTATTTACACATAATTTAATCTGTCACAAACTTAAGCAGGTCCCGTTGAAGCTTTCGGTTATTAATTATTTATATCTGTTTCAAAATCATTTATAGTCGTTTGTTGTCGATTATCTGATTAATTTTGTATCTTTATACAAACATTCGTGCTGTGGAAAGGAAATGTCTCGATTGCGGCTGCACAATACGTGGCCGTACCGATAAGAAATTCTGCTCAGACCAGTGCAGAAACAATTACAACAACAAGCTGAACCGCGATACCAACAATTACATGCGGAATGTTCACGGGTTGCTCAGGAAAAACAGGCGCATCCTTGCCGACCTGTACTCCGAAGGGAAGTGCAGGGTCCACAAGGATGCGCTTTTTGCCCTGGGTTATAACTTCAGCTTCTTCACCCATCTGATCGAAACATCAGACGGTACCCGGTACCATTATTGTTTCGAATACGGATACAGGGAAATAGGCAATAACTTCATTGAACTGAAGGAAAATAGCCAGTGTATTGAATATCAATAGAAAGGAAAGTAATACTTTATATTTTCCTTTGTCAGGGGCGTACCGTAGCCGCTGTCCTGGAATACTTCACAACTTTTGATTTTTGATCCCTTTTCCTTGCCATACTGTTCTATCAGTTTTGCCCTGAATGGTTCGGCATTTGATCTGCTTCCCCATGTCTTGCCAAGCCATTCCCTTCTTTCCTTATCGGTTGCCGGTACCTGATCGAGCTGACCGCGGTTGAATGGCAGCCATTCGTACATCTGCGAGGTGTGCTCGTGATACATGTCTATTTTCTTTTCAATCACATCATCGATGTCTACGCATACATCAGCGACAAAGGGTATGGGCTGGACAAAATGGTCATAAGTATACAGGAATACCGGATTTTTCTCAAGAAAGGGTACCTCCGGGAGAATTTTCGGCACTGTAACCATGTAGGCTGCATCCAGTACCAGTGTGCCGCAGTAACGATGGTCGGGATGATAGTCATATGGACGTGGGAAGATAACTATGTCGGCTTTCTGCTCCCTGATAAGTTTTATAACCTGCAGCCTGTTCTCATAAGTCGGCATAAGCTGTCCGTCGTGGTTGTCGAGTGTGATGTAACGCACACCGATCACTTCACCGGCTCTTCTTGCTTCTTCCCTCCGGATCTTTGCCAGTTCTTCTGAACTGTAGCTCTGATGACCGGCATCTCCGTTTGTAAGTGAAACCATAAGTACATCGTGGCCGGCTTTTGCCCATTTGTAGGCAGTACCTCCAACTTCGTCGGGATCGTCAGGATGCGCTCCGATAATAATGATGTGAAGCTTGTCATCCTGCTTAACCTGCTGAGCGCCGGCTTCCGATACAAGACCCAGCAAAACAGCAAACATGGCAATGAATCTGAGTATTTTCATCATAATATAAATTTGATTTTATCAAGCATTTGGCTGACAATATAAGAAAAGCATTTAGAATTTCAATGCAGGGGGTGATTTACAATTAGCAATTAACAATGAACAATTAACAATGAACCGCAAGGCGATGTATTATAGATGATGTATTATAGGCGATGTATTATAGATGATGTATTATAGATGATGTATTATAGATGATGTATTATAGATGATGTGAAAACAATTGGCAATTATCAATGAACAATTAACAATTATCCGTTATGGCACTAACCACACAAACAGCACGAGTCACATAACCAGCACTACACGAACAACTTGCAAGACCGCACGACCGCACGACCGCAAGACCGCACGACAATGTAATATGTCCACGATGTGTTAACTCTTAATTCACATTTATAATTATTGAGTTACCATTTCGTGACACTTTCAAGAGACGCTTCCTGATAATCTTCCCAAGGAAAAGGGATATCCATGGCATAACAACCGTAAATAGGTTTTAGGCTTTCTGTTTTACTAAGTTTATGGTATTGAAACCTGATTTTATATCTTGTAATTAAACTATCTGGGAAAAAAGCTGGACCACAATTATTACTATCATGATGTTTAAGGATGTAATGAGGAAAAGTAAGAATTTCCTCAGGTAGATTAAAAGTATAAAAATCCATAAGACCATTTTTATTATTTTCCAGCAAAATACAATATCCCCTCTGGAACTGAGTTCCACAACTGGCTTCATCACATATAAATGATCCTACTATATAACCTTCGACAAAACCAGAAGATTCGTTGTTTTTCTTGCATCCAAACCCCATCACTGACAAAATCAGTAAAGCAATAATGGTTTTTAAAATGTTCATGTCGTGTAGTTTTGTAAGATTAAAGTTAACAATTAATTCAAAAATCAAGACATCAATGCAAGACTCAAGGCACTAGGCTCAGAGCGCAGGGCACAGTGCACAGGTCGCAGTGCACAGGTCGCAGTGCACAGGTCGTGCAAGTCTTGCAGGTCTCTTTCAATGAAGCATTTAGGTTGCGGTAAACACTTAACTATGAATGCTTAATGAAATCTTGAACCCAAACCTTGTGCTTCTTTTCAACTTTATACTTTTTACTTTCAACTTTTTACTTTAAGCCGCTTACCACATACCTCGTGTCCATGTACCGTTCTTTATAACATAATACGAATCTGACTGGTAAAATGTGACAGTGAAAATGAATTGTTTTAGCATTAATATATACCCTGCAAACCCGAATAACGAACTAAGGGGCACAGGGAAAGTCGTGCAGGCTGAGGAATGAAACGACGAAGTCCCGCTCCGCGGGATCTTGCAAGTCGTACAGGTCTCTTTCAATGAGGCATTTGACTCGTAACTACGCTTAACTTTCTACTTTCCCGGGGCGACACCTGGGTTATTCCTCCACGGGGTAACTCGCGTGACACAAGTTCATTAGGCGAACGCCCCATGCCGCGAACCGTTCCGTTATAACAATGTTATAACATAATCCCGAACCATATTTTCTACAGCTAAATACATAGGAAGAGACCGCAAGACATTGTAATATGAATGCGATGAGTTAATTCTTAATTCGCATTAGTAATAATAATTGGCTGTTAGCGGGTTGTAATATCCTTCAGGGGTCAATACCCTGGTCAGCTTTCCCCCGGTATACATGAAAGGCCCGTAATAGAGTGTCGTGGTGGTGGTTGAGGCAATTTGAAGTAGAAAGTAAAAAGTTGAAAGTTGAAAGTGAGGTGTTTAGCGTAGTTCAAATTTAAAGTTCGGGGTTCAATATTCAAGGTTTTGCAGTCAGTTTGTTGCCTTGCGTCATGCGTCTTGCACCATTTACTAATTACTTAAGCTAAAGCCTCATTGTAAGAGACTTGCAAGACCTGCACGACTTGCAAGACCTGCAAGACCTGTGCCCTGTGCCCTGTGCCCCGCGCTCTGTGCTTCTTCCCCTGTGCCCTGTGCCCTGTGCCCTGTGCTTCTTCCCCCGCGCTTCTTAATCCTGTACACCACCACGAAGTGTCTCTGGTTCCAGTGTACTATGCACGGCAGCGGGACTTCGTCGCGCAGCTGTTCCCAGGTGAGACGGTAGCCGCGGGTCCGGAAGCCAATGCTTTCCGCGGCATCACTAATACCAAGCATCGAGACACCCGATTTCGTTATAAAAGATTTGGAACGAAGGTATTGTATGGAGTATGATTTCCCATAGAATTTAGCAATCATGCGAAGACATGATGGACCGCAATCCATGGAATCGAGCTGCTTGTAATAAGGGAATGCAGGCATATTTATTACTTTTTAAGACTGACCATTACCAGCACCGGGTTATCCGTTTCCTTAAGGCTATTTGCAAGTTTTTCAAGTTTTTTCTTCTTTTCCGGGTATTTAGGAGAAGAATTTTTAAAAGTCTCCGAGGCAACATGAGCTTTGAGTTTTATTGCATCTACCCATCCGATGATTGTGTTATCATCTTTTATCGTCAGGGGTAAAATATTAACGCCTCCATCCAGATCATTTATTATTCCTTCTTCAGGTTTGAAAAGAACTTGCATATTCCCCTTTTTTGAAGCTATAAAACTATATATTAAAGTGTTGGAAAAATCAAACCCAT
>Ga0302246_1001529_pt1 | contig 16063 bp, 14 predicted proteins | sample AAG_UR_Trp_MG_FD_193533 | JGI IMG/M metagenome (GOLD analysis project Ga0302246, IMG submission 193533) | Enriched activated sludge microbial communities from anaerobic digester in WTTP, New Holstein, Wisconsin, United States - AAG_UR_Trp | ecosystem: Engineered > Bioreactor > Anaerobic >...
CAGCGGTTCCCGTGGCCTCGGGCATCAGGTCTGCGACGATTACCTGGCCCGGATGGTCAAGCATATCGGCGACCTGGGAGTTGAGCTTCCGGATCGCCAGCTCGCCTGCTCTTTTCTCTCTTCTCCCCGGGGGCAGGAGTACTTGGCCGCCATGGCCTGTGCCGCCAACTATGCCTGGGCGAACCGCCAGATGCTCATGCACTGGACCCGGGAAACCTTCGAAAAAACACTGGGAATGGGACCAAAGGCCGTCGGCATGCGTCTTCTCTACGACATCTGCCACAACATCGCCAAGATCGAAACCCTTCCCGTTGACGGAAAAGACCGGACCCTCTGCGTCCACCGGAAGGGGGCCACACGGGCCCTGCCGGCGGGACATCCCCTGGTGCCCGCCGCCTACCGGCATGTCGGCCAGCCTGTTTTGATTCCCGGCGACATGGGAAGCGGCTCCTATGTCCTGGCGGGAACGAATAAAGCCTTGGAGGAAACCTTCGGGAGTTCCTGTCACGGTGCGGGTCGTGTCATGAGCCGCACCCAGGCGACAAAATCCAGCCGGGGGAGATCGATCACCAGGGATATGGCCGACAGGGGGGTCATCGTTATGGCAAGCGGACGGGGCACCCTTCAGGAAGAAATTCCCGAGGCCTACAAAAACCTGGACTGGGTGGTGGACGTCGTCCACCGGGCAGGCATCGCACGGAAAGTGGCCCGTCTCCGTGCCCTGGGGTGTATCAAGGGATAGAAATCCGGGCTGAGTTTGAACTTCCGATGGCAATTCCTGCGAATTGCTGATAGTTTTCCGTCAAATTAACCATAATCAGGTAACCAATCGGAAAGGATCGCAATCTGTAACATGAATGGACGGGTATCCCAGAACATCGCCCAGGCACTGTTCGATGCCGGGGCTTTTTTAACGTATGTTCCCGCAACGGGGGGACAGGATGTTCATAACCATTTCTGCCTTTTGAGTCCGCTTCGCCATCCCGTTTCGTTTCATGAAGAGGTCGCCTTCACCCTCGCCCACGGCGCGGCCCTGACCGGTGGGAGGGCCTGCGCAATGATGAAGGGGCATGGCCTGGCCAAGGCGGCCAATAGTGTCGTTGACGCCCTTTCGGCCGGCACGACGGCGGGTCTTCTGATCCTGATCCTGGAGGATCCGGAGGGAAAGCATTCGGACAGCATCCTGAAAAGCGCGGCCCTGCTGGAAGGCATGGGAGTCCCCTACCTGTATGGACATAAAGACAGCATGCGCGAGGACATCCTGCAGGCCTTCGAGGACTCGGAACGTTCGGAACTGCCCGTCGCATTGGTTGTCAATGCCGACGAAATGGACTTCGAAGTTTTGACCTCGCCATCCATGACACCGACGCCACCGAACCGGAAATACGTCCGGGATATCACACGGCATGTCCTGTGTCCCGCCTTCGGCGCTTACCAGTATGAAATACTCCAGGCCAAAAGGTCCGGCGCCGACATAGAAGCCATTGCCAGACCGCCCATCCCCGTGATTCCCGACAGCCTGCCGGAAAAGCGGAAACCCGTCCTGGGACGTTATATTCCGCTGTTTTCCGTCTTCCGGGATTTTCGGGGCGATGTCGTCGCGGCCGACACGGGGGTCACGGCCATGTTCGCCTGCCCGCCCTTCGATTGCATCGACATCACGACCTACATGGGCGGCAGCGTTCCCCTGGCCCTGGGAGCCTTCCTGGCCGGACACCGGCCCGTCTGGGCCGTGACGGGGGATTTTTCATTTATCTCCGCCGGTCATCTGGGACTCCATGAAGCCATCCAGCGGGACATCCCTCTGAAAGTGCTGGTTTTTGATAACGGCATGGCCGAAACGACGGGAGGACAGGTCATTCCCGACGGCGCTCTGGAGAGGACCCTGGCACCGTATCGTTCCCATACGCTGGCCATCGGCAATCCCTCCGACCCCGCGGAAATCAGAACGGTTCTGCAAGCCGCTGCCGTATCCGAAACCTTGACGATCGTGGTCGTCAATTACCGTGATAAATAAAAAGGATCTGCCTTTTGCAATGAAAAACAAAACATGGAGCTCTTTATGAATCCCTTGGCCCAACAACCCATCGGCGTTTTCGACTCCGGCATCGGCGGCCTGACCGTCGTTCGTGCCCTGATGGAAAGGCTCCCCTTTGAAAATATCATCTATTTCGGCGATACGGCACGGGTTCCTTACGGCGTCAAGTCCGTCGAAACGATCAACCGTTACGCCACCCAGATCACGGAATTTCTTCTCCGGCAGGAAGTCAAGCTCCTGATCATCGCCTGCAACACGATGGCGGCCGTGGCGCATCAGGCCGTGAAGGATCTCTCGCCCGTTCCGGTTCTCGATGTGATCGAGGCGGGGGCCCAGACGGCCGTATCCCACACCCGGACCAAACGCATCGGGGTCATCGGCACGATGGCGACCATCAACAGCAATGCCTACGCCCGGGCGATTCACGCCCTCGATCCCGCCATCCGGATCTTTTCCCAGGCCTGTCCGCTTTTCGTCCCCCTGGTGGAAGAAGGCTGGTGGGACCATGAAGTCACGCGCCTTACGGCTCAGGAATATCTGCGTCCCGTCCTGGCGGAAGATATCGACGCCCTCGTCCTGGGGTGCACCCACTACCCCCTTCTGAAGGCCCTTCTGAAGGATCTGGTCGGCCCGCAGATTCAGCTCGTGGATTCCGCGGAAGCGATGGCATCCATCACGGCCGAACTTCTGGCACACCAAAACCTGGACAATCCCGACCACGACGTTCCGACCTACCGGTTCTACGTCACGGACGTCCCCCTGCGGTTCCGCCACATCGGCGAACATTTCCTGGGCAGGACCATGCCCAACGTCCAGGTCGTCAAATTATAGGGAATTTTACGATTCTACTCAAAGGGGACAGACATGACTCTGGATGAAATCGTCAGGGCCGTCCAAACGGTCCTGGGTGTGCAGGTGGATGGCAAAGCCGGTCCGGAAACCTGGTCGGCAATTTATGAAGCGATCGTTGCCCCGACAAAAACCATCACCCCGTCCGTAACGGAGATGACGGCTGTCGATTCGAGAAGCGAAAAGAACATCCTCACCCTGCTGCCGGAAGTTCGGCCCCTTGCCCGGGCCCTCGTTCACAAGGCGGACCTTGCAGGAATCAGGATCAAAATCATCAGCGGATTGCGGACTTACGAGGAGCAGAACGCCCTTTACGCCCAGGGAAGAACCGCACCGGGCATGATCGTTACAAACGCAAAAGGGGGGTACTCCAATCATAATTTTGGTATCGCCTTCGATATCGGCGTGTTCGAAGGCAACCAGTATCTTGGCGATTCTCCAAAATACAAGGCTGCCGGGGTCATTGGCATGGATCTTGGCTTGGAGTGGGGCGGAAGCTGGAAAACGATCATTGACCAGCCGCATTTCCAACTTCGTCCCGAGTGGGCACAGGAACTGAATGAAAGACAAATGCTCGCTGCACTCCGAAACCGGATGGCAGCGGGTCAACCGGTGTACGCTTAAAGATGGCCTCGCAAAAAGTCGCTCAGGCGGTCATGCCGGACGTAAAGTACTCACTCGGCATACAGGTTCAGTTTCTTCCTCCGTTCCTCGAAATCCGGCATCAGCCTGTGCAACAGATGCCAAAATTTGGGGCCGTGGTGTTTAACCTTATAATGGCAGAGTTCGTGGACAATAACATAGTTGATGCAATCTTTTGGCGTCTTGATCAGCGCCAGGTTTAAAGTGATCAGCCCCCTGGAAGAAAAGCTTCCCCAGCGGCTGGTCATTTTGCGAATCCGGAGATTTGGAAGCGGAATCCCCTCGCGGAGCACTCTTTGATGGCAGGCCGTCAAACATTCCTGAAAAACCTCTTTAGCATGATGGCGATACCAGGCATCCAGTAATGTTTTGGTCCGCTCCGGTGAAATTTCTCCTTTGATCGTCACCTGGAGAAGACCGCGCAAGCATTTAACGCTATCCGACTCTCCCTGCTCAATCTTCAGCCGGTATTGACGTCCCAGATACCGGTGCGTCTCACCGCCCACATACCGGCGTTCCGGCTGTTTTGGCAGATATGGCTCAAAATCTCTCCAGGCTTTCCTGATCCACCCGGCACGACGAAGAACAAATTCCCTTATCTTTTCGATGCTGGTACCGTTTGGCGCTCTGATGGTCACCGACAAGTCCGGATGCACACTGATAGCAAGTGTTTTGCGGGAAGAACAAAAATATTGATAGGGAATTTCTCTGGTTCCCCAGGTAATGATGTCGTGCCGACCCATTAACCACCTGCCAGCTTCTTGGCGATAGCAAGACATCGTTCGATGATGGCGTCCATATCGGGGGTGTTGAGGCTGACGTCGTACCGCTCCCTCGCCTCAAACAGAAAGTCATCGATGGCATTCGCCATATCCTTCTGAAGATCATCACGCACCGTCCAATCCCGCCCCTTCAAGGGATCAATGATCTTCTGGATGGCAATCGCCATATCACGGGCTATCTTTTCTCTCTTGGCCCGATCCGTACCGTAGTTTTCCAGCACCTCTCCCACCACGCCGTAATAAGCAGGCGCCTCACGATAGTCTGCCAACTCATACGGCATTTCTGTATCGTGGCCTTGCCGGACGGTAGCCAAGTACTCCTTTACCTTGCTGAGATATTCGGCGTCGCTGATCCGTTCATTCCGATAATCGTCAATCGCCTTCTGAACCAGTTCTGCAAATTTCTTAAAGAATACAGGATCTTCATCCATCCGTTCATAGATGGTTTTTGCCAACCGATTGGCGATTACATCCGCCTTTGCCGCCGGACCTATACGCTGTTCCACTTCATGGTCGAACGCATCGACGTCAAAGATATTGACCAGTTTGGTCACCACTTCCACATCCGGTGCCTGGATATGACTGTCCATAACCTTGCGGATTTGTTTCTCATACTGACTGTAATCAATAACCTCGGCAAATCGCTGTTGCACGGAGTCCCGTAAGCTCCGGAATCGCCTGAGATCATCCTTGTAGGTCTTAATCTGTTCCGGCGGGGTGTCCTCGTAGAAATGCTCCGTCGCCAGCGCCACCGCCATCGTCTGCTGAAATGCCCTGAACGTCTCGTAGAATGCTTGCCGCTTATTCTCCGGCGCCAGACTCTGCTCCATGGCCTCATTGTCCAGCTTGTTACCGACCTCCTTAAACACATCCCAGAGATGGGTGTGCTTCTGCGGCAGAGTTTTTACTTCGGCATGGGTATCAATAATGGCTCCGGTTATATCCACATCAGCCTGGTCAAAGCCACCCAAGGCATCGTAGGTGTTCATGGCCTCGTTCAACTCGCCAAGCACGCCGCGATAATCCACGACATAGCCGAAATCCTTGCCGGTACAGATGCGGTTAACCCGGGAAATGGCCTGGATGATGCTGTGATCCTTGAGGGCCTTGTCAATGTAAAGGACGGTATTGCGTGGCTCGTCAAATCCGGTCAGAAGCTTGTCCACGACAATGAGGGTTTCGACCCCGTCGGGACGGCCGAACGATGCAATCAATTGTTTGACATACTCCTCCTCTTTGCCGAAACGCTGCATCATTTCTTTCCAGAAGGCATTCACGACTGACTCGTCCTCTTCCTCGATCGACTCGTGATCCTTCCGGGTATCCGGCGGCGACATGATCACTTCCGCATCCACCATCTCGTATTCCTTGAAGAATTTGCGGTAGAGGATGGCACTGGTCCGGGAGTCCGCCGCAAGCTGCGCTTTGAAACCGGTTTCTTTGAAATTGTCCCGATAGTGACAGCTGATGTCATAGGCGATCATCCGCAGTCGCTGTTCGGCCTTGTGGACTGCTTCCCGGGTGGCCATCTTCCGCTTCAGGTCGGCTTTCTGGGCATCGCTGAGGTTGGCGGTGACCCGGTCAAACCAGCGTTGCATGGCATCCTGATTCTGTTCCAGCAAAGCCATGCGTCCTTCGTAGAGCAGCGGCGCCACCGCCTCGTCTTCCACCGCCTGCCGCATGGTGTAAGAGTGGATGAAGCCGCCGAACTTGCGGGCGGTGCTTTTTTCGATCTTCAAGAGCGGCGTTCCGGTGAAACCCAGATAACACGCATTGCGGAATACCCGGCGCATTTGTGCCGCGGTGGTTCCGTAATTGGTGCGATGACTTTCATCCACCAGCACGAATATATTGGGATTGGTGTCGGTTACCCCGTACTTTCCTTTGACCGTGTTGAACTTGTTGATAATCGTAGTAATGACGCTTGCTTTGCCCTCCGTAATCAGGCGCACCAGATGTTCCCCGGTGTTGGCCTTCGCCGCCGTTTTTCCGCATGCGCTGAAAGTGCGCCAAATCTGGTCGTCCAGGTCCACGCGATCGGTCACGATCATGACACGGGGATTGGAGATGGCGGGATGAAGCGCCAGTGCCTTGGCCAGCATCACCATGGTCAACGACTTGCCGCTGCCGGTGGTATGCCAGATGACGCCGCCCTGCCGCACGCCTTCCCGTAGAGGAAGCACCCGTTCAATGGTGCGCTTGACCGCATAGTATTGCTGGTAACGGGCGATCTTCCGCACCCCGGCGTCAAAGACGATATAGCCATACGTCAACTCCATCAGCCGTTCCGGCCGCAGGAGCGCCCACAGGGTTTTGTCCTGCACGGTCGGCAGCCGATCCCCTCCCGCCCAGAGATCGTGAAAGTAATTTCGGGCATTCCGGTAGGCTGCGGCGTCTTTCTCTTCCAGGGGGGCAAATATCCGGGCCTCCACATCCGCCGGAAGGCGTGTGTTGGCAGCGGCATGCACGGATTGGTCAAAAGAACCTTCCTCGTGCCAGACACTCCAGTATTTTCGGGGCGTACCGACCGTGCCATAACGGGCTTCGTTGACGCTGGTGCCGATCAGCATCTGGGCGAACTGGAAAAGATGCGGGATGTAATCATCCTTCTGGTTGCGGATCATCTGGTCTATGGCAACCTCAATCTGCTTCTGTCCGGCCTGATGATCCCTGTCCCGCCGTTTGCATTCCATGATCACAAAGGGGATGCCGTTCACGAAAAGCGCCAGATCGGGTCGGGCCGTTTCATGGGAACGGCTGCGTTCCACGGCAAATTCGCTGGTGACGTGATAGACGTTTTTTTCTGGATACTGCCAGTCGATGTAGTGGAGCGATCGCCCCTTACGGTCACCGCCGATGGTCTGATCCAGGCTGGTTCCCAGGGTCAGCAGGTGGTAGATTTTCTCGTTGGTGCGCACCAGGCCGTCAAAAGGTTCGTCGGTCAGTCGCCGGATCGCCTCGGCGATATTGGCATCGCTGAAAAGATGGGTTTCGCCCTTCACCTCGATCCGGTTGTTTTCTTCCAGCCAGGGGCGCAGCACCTCGGTCAGCACGACCTGGTGCTGCCTGCCGTTACGCAGCCGCAGGGCGTCTTCACGGCTCAGATATCGCCACCCCAGGGCATGAAGAACCTGGATCGCCGGGATGACGGAGTCAAAATCTTCGAGGTACGAGAGGTTCATATCGCTATCCCTTCTTCTTTCCCCTCGTTTCAAGCCGCCCGGCCTGCTTGGGCAACTGTTTCTCTTCCGACTTAACTCGTCGCTCCAGCTTTTTGATGTCTTCTGCCGGCGGCAGATCTTCCGGCTTGATTCCCCGGTCGGTGAGAACCTTGCGCACGTCCTGGTTGTTCTTGACATGTTCTCGGCTGATAGCGTCCTCGCTCCGCAGGCAGTCATCCTTTTTAATGTTGAAATTGGTAATCTCGGTGGCAAAGTCCTTGGCCTTGATGGTGATGGTGGGGAGAAAGTCCGCCAAAGCCCTGCCATCGGGCACCCCCAGCTTGTCTTTCATCTGGTTGGTATTCTTACCACCAAAGAGCGCCGCGTCTCCCTTGCTGCGGATGCGGCCGAAACCGGACGTGTCGCCTACAAATTCATAGAGGAGGCCGGATAGTTCTTTTTCGGACAGGGTCAGCTTCTGGCGGGCCTGAAGCCGCTCGATTTCACCGATCCGTTTCTCGATCAGTTCGATGCGGCGGGTCTGCACGGCGAAGTAGGTCTGGGCAAAGGCGATCTCCACCTTGCGCGGGTCGCCGTTCTGGGCGATCAGGTAGCAGGCGTAGCGGGTGAGCATGATGTCCTCGACTTCCCGTTCCGCTCCTTTGCCGAGCTGGATCATTTTGCTGACGTCAGCAAAATGATCGTTGACCGAGTGGCCGGCGGTTTGACAGGCTATCTTGGCCCTGTCGATGACCTGCTCGAAATTGCGCCACTGGGTATAGCCCAAAAGCCCTTGCAACTCGCGGGCAAACCAGTACTCCTCTTCATCTGCTTGATGTGCAAAGTCTTCAAAATTTTTGTGTAGTTCGATGATTATTTCGTTTTTCATTTTCCCTCCGAAAATCCTTGGCGCATCATTTTACTGACGTCGGCAAAACGGCGCTCGTCTTCGGAAAGACGCGCAAAGCCGGCCTCATCCGCAAGTTCCTGCCTGCGGGTCTGCACAGCAAAGTAGGTCTGTCCAATGGCGATGACCGGTTTTGCGGGATCGCCGTTCTGGACAATCAGGTAACAGGCGTAACGCGACAGACGGACATCGGGCACGGCACGTTTTGCCCCGGAGCCGATGGCGACCATTTGGAGGATATCCTCAAAATGGTCTTCGACCGGATAGCCGCTGTTTTTGCAGGCATCCCGGGAGCGATCAATCACCGGCTGAAAATGCCGGTACTGGGAATACTCCAGGACGCCGGCCAGTTCACGCGCATACCAGAACTCGTTGCCGTCTTCATCGAAATGCCGAATGCTTTCAAATGATTCGTGGTGTTGCTTAATAATGTCTTTTCCGCTCATACTTTCCCCCGTTTCTTTTACAGTCCAAGTTCCTTCAAACATACCGCCATCTGCGCCCGGACTTTCGCCAACTCGCGCTCAATACCGTCGATCCGCTCCTGTACCGCGGCAATGTCCACCTCTTCCTCTTCCTCGAAAGTATCCACGTAACGGGGAATGTTCAGGTTATAGTCGTTCTCCCGGATCTCTTCCCGGCCGGCAAGATAGGCGTACTTGTCTATGGTCTTTCGGGAGCGGTATGTTTCGATAATTTTAGCGACCTCGATATCTTCACGGATCAGGTTCTGGTTCTTTCCGGACTCAAACTCACGGCTGGCGTCGATGAAAAGCACATCCGTGCGTTCACCCCGATCCCTGCGGAAGACAAGGATGGCCGCGGGGATGCCCGTGCCGAAAAACAGGTTTGCCGGAAGACCGATCACGGCATCCAGGAGGTTTTCTTCGATAAACGCTTTCCGGATCGTCCCTTCCGAACCGCCACGGAAAAGGACACCATGCGGGACAACCACGCCGACCCGTCCGGTACCCTGGGTCGTCGTTTCGATCATATGGGAGATGAACGCATAATCCCCCTTGCTCTTGGGGGGCGTGCCGCGGTGCCACCGGTTGAACCGTTTGGTTTCTTCCCCGGCCTTGTCTGCGCCCCACTTGTCTAGGGAGAACGGCGGATTCGCCACCACCACTTCAAACCGCATCAGCCTGTCGTTCTCGATCAGCTTGGGTTCCAGAAGCGTGTCGCCCCATTCGATGCGGGGGCTGTTTTCGTTGTGGAGAAACATATTCATCATACAGAGCGCCCAGGTGCCGCTGATCGCTTCCTGGCCGAACAGGGCGCAGTCTTCGCTGCCGTACACTTTGCGGACATGGGAAGCACACTTGAGCAGGAGCGACCCCGATCCTGCGGCCGGATCGCAAATACGTTCTCCCGGCTTCGGGTCAAGCAGTTTTGTCAGGAGCAGGGAAACCTCCGGGGGGGTATAGAATTCCCCGGCCTTCTTCCCGGCGTTTGCGGCAAAACGGCCGATCAGGTATTCGTATGCGCCACCGATGATATCGAGGCTGCCGATCCGGCTCGGACGAAGGTTCAGGCGCGGGTCGCCGAAATCCTCCAGCAGATTTTTGAGGATGTGGTTGCGCTTGCGGGTGTTGCCGAGCCGGGATTCGGAGTTGAAATCGATATTGCGGAAGACGTTGGTGAGCTTGGCCTTGTTGGCCATCTCGATCTTCTCCAGGGCGATGTTGATCAATTCTCCGAGGTTCGCGGCTTCACGATTGTTATAAAGGTAATAAAACGATCCTTCCTCCGGGAGAACGAACCGCTCGCGGTCCATTTTCCGTTTTATCCGCTCCGGGTCGTTGCCGAACTGCTTTTGGAATTCCTCGTAATGGTCCTGCCAGACATCGGAGATATATTTCACGAAAAGCATAGTGAGGATGTATTCTTTGTATTCGGTGGCGTCGATGGTGCCCCGGAAGCTGTCGCATGCTTTCCAGAGCACATCGTTGATTTCCTGCTGTGAAATTTGCGTTGTCATCTTTTGATTACCTCGCGTGTTGATTTGAGTTTGAAAGTAATGATCTGCCAACGGTCTGGTGCAACCGATCCGTCTCCTCCGCCAGTTGATGCAGCAATTGCTTCTCCCGCATCTGCAACCGTCCGAGTTCGGCGATTTTTTTTTGGGTCTCCAATGGCGGAAGCGGGATTAAAAGCTCCCGTAACTCCTTGCTGGGAATCATGGGCGTGCCGGCACCGGTCCGGATCTCGTTCAGCTTGGCTTTCATCATGTCCTGGTTGAGATACCAGGCCATATAATCCGACAGCACATTCTGCCTTGGTTTAATGATAAAGAACGTCAGCGGCGCGATGGTCGGATCGGGAACAGACTCGATCAGCACGGCGTAATTGTTTATGCCGCGGGACATGAAAAGGATGTCGTCCGCCGTAACAAGATATTTCTCGTAGAATTTGGGGGGAGCAATAAGCAGTGCATGATCTTTGGTATAGCGGTAAACGTCCCCCCGGGTGATGTGCTGTGCGGTGATGACCTGAAGGCTTCCTTCCGGATCGTGCACAATGGCGCCTTTGGCGGAAAAGCCGGGCCGCACATCCGCACAGTCTTCTATTCGAACAGATTTTATCGTCATGTGTGCCCGGCTCCTTTCCCGGTTTTACTGGAGATTACAGCTTGTCTGGTAGTTGCGGATCAGATCGGTTTCAATCGTCAACCGTTTCTGCTCCGACCCTTCACTGCGGACGGCGATATGAGTCTTGCCGTTCCGGTTAAAGCAAGGGGCCTGATGGTGATTCTCGAATCGTTCGGATAAATTTCCCGTCTGCCCGATGTACAGAATGCCGTAATTCCCAATTTGCTTCTTGAGCACAAGATATAACCCTCCGACCGGGTTGAACGATGTGCCCCAGGGGTACACATCAAAATCGTATCTTGTCCCCGACTGCCCTGTTACCGTTACTCTGTCTTCTGCTGCCATATTTCTCTCTTTCTCCCCAAAAGGGTGTTTATGGCAGGCTTGACTTGGCAAGGGCTGTTAGTGTACACATGATTTACGCACTCAGTGACTTTAGCCCTTCCTAGGTTCGCCTGCCGGTTAAAGTTGCCGAGTTAACCCGTGTGCGTCAACACACGGGTTTTTCTCGGACCTCATTTATTGTGATCGAAGTATTGCACGTCATCCTGCATTTGTCAATATATATTTCGGAATAATATAAATCATCCATTAAAAATTTTTGTTTACGTGCAACCAATAGAGAATGATTTAAAATCAAACCACTTCCCAACGCGTTTATAACAATCAATATTCAGTGATTTTTATGACTTCCATTTTCTAACGACTGGCACGTGTAATAACGCATTGTGAAATTCCAAGCAGAATTGCGGAACAAAATCAGGAAATGACAGCTTTTATTTCCGGTACCGTTCGTCGAGAAGCTGGCCGATACCGGTCATGACGGCATGGGTCACACCTTCGAACTGCTCCCGGTATTTCCGCTGGGAATCCCTGGAAAAGAGTTCGAACGGCGTGTCGATCCGGTAGGGTTTCAGGCGGTCCTCCAGGGACAGGGGATCCCCCACGCGGTAAATGATCTGCCCGCTCCGGGCAAACGGCAGGTGGCCCCGGTAGACCTCCTCGGAATTGTTGCAGCCGATGGGGACGATTTTTTTCCGGCTCCAGAGGGCCAGCTGGGCCAGGCCCGTTTTCCCGTCCGTCAACCGGACGGACCGGGTCCCCTCGGGAAAGATGATCAGGTTGAGGCCCCGGTCGAAGAGGGCCTGGCGGCTGAGTTCGGCCACCCGATCCATCACGAGATCGTAGTAATCCCTGATAAACTCGACGAAGTCATTCCCCCAGGCGCGGAAAACCCGGGCGGCGTTTTCCGGATAGGTTCCGGCACGGTCGTACTTCCCATCGATCACATCCCTCACATCCCGGTAAAGCTCCGGGTCGATCCGTTCCCCGAATTTTTTCTTATAAAATTCCTCTATTAAATATGCCATGGACGGCACGGGAATGAGGTTGCACCCATCAAGAAACTTTCCCAAAAGGGCGTTGCGGTAGTACTTGCCCTTCACCCAGACCGTCGTGTAGGGAAAGACCTTCATCGTCCAGAGCTTCCATTGGAAGGGCCAGTAATTGTACCGGTCCGTGTGGTTCATGGCGAAGATGACGTTTTCGTCGCGGGGAATCTTTTCGAGGTTTTCGATGCGGATATCGACTTTGGCAAAGAGACGGTAGTTGGGGGTTAAAAGACCATTCGCCACGATCATCTGGCCCAAAGGCCTGCTGACCAGCCGGATGCGGTTCAGATGTTCGATATCGACCATAATTCCTGCTCAGACGAAGCGTATCCTCAGGAGGCGCCTCCGCTTAGGATGATATCCCTTACCCGGGCCAGTTCGTCGGGCGTGTCGACCTCGACGGAATCATAGGCGGTTTCCACGACCTTGATCCGGTAGCCGTGCTCCAGCGCCCGGAGCTGCTCCAACGCTTCCAGCTTTTCCAGCGTGCCCTGGGGCAGACGGGAAAAGGTATCCAAAAAATGCCGTCGGTATGCGTAGATACCGTGGTGTTTGTAATAATTTGCCTCGTGTATGCCGTCCCGGTCATAGGGAATCGTGGACCGCGAAAAATACAGGGCGAAGTGGTCCTTGTCGAAAACCGTCTTGACGGCATTGGGGTGCGTGATTTCTTCCTCCCGGACAATCCGGTAGATCAGGGTGGACATGAGAATGGAGGGATCCGCCAGCAGGGGGGCGACCACTTCGTCGACCTGGGCGGGTTCGAAAATGGGCTGGTCCCCCTGGATGTTGACCACGATATCGTTTTCATCCAGGTTCAGAATCGTTGCCGCCTCGGCGATCCGGTCCGTTCCCGACCGGTGACGACCGGCCGTCATGATGGCCCTGCCCCCGAACGTTTCAACGGCATCGAAAATGCGCCGGTCATCGGTGGCGACCGCCGCCCCGGTCACGGTTTTCGCCCGGAGAACCCGTTCATAGACATGCCGGATCATGGGCTTTCCGCAGAGATCCGCCAGGGGCTTTCCGGGAAAGCGGCTCGATTCGTAACGGGAGGGAATCACACAGACAACTCTCACAGGCAGGCTTCCCCGCAACTCAGATAATTCACGACGTAATCGTGAACGGAATCTTCAAGAGATTTGAACGTCACGGGGCAACCACGGACCTGCAGTTTATCCATCTTCGCCTCCGTGTAATACTGGTACTGGGCCTGGAGGTTCTCCGGCATGGGGATGTAATCAATCTGTTTTTCCCGTCCCAGGGCGGAAAAAACGGCGGAAATGAGATCGTTCCAACTCCGGCATTTTCCCGTCCCGACGTTGAAGATGCCGTTCACCTCCCTGTGTTCCATGAGCCACCACAGAACTTCCACGCAGTCCTTCACATAAACGAAATCCCTTTTTTGCTCCCCGTCGCCGTAATCGGGGCGATGGGACTTGAACAGCCGCACCCGCCCCGTTTCCCGGATCTGCTGACAGGCCTTGTAGATGACACTGGACATGTCCCCCTTATGGTACTCGTTCGGCCCGAAAACATTGAAGAACTTGATCCCCGCAACCTGCTTCTGGATACCGTGGCGCAGGCTCCACTGGTCGAAGAGCTGTTTTGAATAACCGTACATGTTGATGGGCCGCAGGTCCTTGATTCGTCCCTCGTCATCGTCGAACCCCTGAGACCCGTCGCCGTAGGTCGCGGCGGAACTGGCATAGATCAGGCGAACCCCGTGCTTCATGGCCCATTCGGTCACCCGGCAGGTGTAGTGGAAATTGTTCTCCATGAGGTAGTCCGCATCCGCCTCCGTCGTGGAGGAACAGGCCCCCATGTGCACGAGGGCTTCGACGGGAAAGGGCACCCGGTCCTCAAGGATCATCCGGAGAAAGGTGTCCTTATGCAGGAAATCGGCATAGCGCCGGTTGACGAGATTCTTCCATTTCTTTGAACAGCCGAGACGATCGACGATAATCACCTCGTCGATCCCTTCGGTGTTCAATTTCCAGACAAAGGCACTGCCGATAAACCCGGCCCCGCCCGTAACGACGATCATCTTGCAATACTCCTTTGATTCAAATTTACAGCGGCGTTGCTATTCTCTACAACTCCTGCGCCGCCTTTTCAACAGCTGCCTTGATCTGAGCGATTCGCTCATCGGCCATCTTTACGGAAATGCCCATGACCAGCGTCCGGCCCAGAAGATCCTCCGCCTGGGGAATGTTCTTCCGGTCATAGATCACCTTGCCCTTGTAGGAGGGATCGGTGAAGGGGTACTGCTTTGGATTCGCCGTCGACCGGGCCATCATGTGCTCCCAGTTGGGGGCGTAGTGCCACTTGTTTCCCTTGAAGCAGACCGTGTCGACGCCGCCGGCAGCCAGACTCTTCTGAAATTTCGCCGCCAGCTCTTCCGTCGGCAGGTTGAAGGCGAGAAATGTCGCCGTATCGCCGGCCGGATCCGGAATGTCCCGGAAACCGACGCCCTTAACCTGGCTCAGGAATCCCTTGATCTTCGCTTTGTTCTTCATCTGCTCCGCACAGACCATGTCGAGCTTCCTCAACTGGGCCAGACCCAACGCCCCCTGGAGTTCGTTCATCCGGTAGTTGAAACCCAGAATGTGGCGGCCTTCCATGGCCCGCGTCACTGCGGGATTGTGGTCGTGACCGTGATCATGGTACTCATCGGCCCGCCAGGCGTACTCTTTGTTGTCCGTCAGAACCATACCGCCTTCACCGGTGGTGATGGTCTTGTAGTAATCGAAACTGAAGATCCCCATATCGCCAAAGGTCCCCAGTTTCTTGCCCTTGAAGCTGCCGCCGCATCCCTGGGCGTTGTCTTCCAAAACCAGGAGGTTGTGCTTTTTTGCCACGGCCATGATCTTGTCGATATGAGCCATGGAGCCGCACATATGAACCGGGATGACCGCCTTGGTATAGGCGGTCCGCTTGCGCTCGATGTCCGCCGGATCGAGGTTGAGGGTCGCGTCGATGTCGCCCATCACAGGAATGGCCCCGACTTCGAGAACCGCTTCCCAGGTCGCCACAAAGGTAAAGGCCGGGACGATGACTTCATCGCCAGGACCGACACCCATGGCCGCCAGGGCCACCTTCAGAGCCGACGAACCGGACGTGACGCCCAAGGCGTAAACCGAACCGCAGTACTTGGCGAATTCTTCCTCAAGCTGCTTGACCTTGAAGATTCCTTTTCTTTCCTTGTCGAATCCGTATCGCATGAAAACACCTGTTTCCAGGACGTCCATCACTTCCTTCATTTCTTCCTTACCAATCAGTTCCGCACCGGCCATGTTATCTATCCTCCGTTTGCTGATATTGCCCTGTAATCGTCTGTTTTTACTCTTGCCATTCCGCCTTAAGAGCCATGTCCCAGCCCCTTGCTCCGGAATCCAAGACCTTGCCCGGATTGTTTCTTGCCTTTCCGGCTTTCTCTCGCCTTCAAAGGAAAGCGACCCGCATGGGTTGATGAAGAAGCGGCTCAGTAGCAGTGTTTGTAAATATCGACCATGTCCTCCAAGGTCATCTTGCAGGGGTTGTTTGCCAGGGGCCGTGCTACGGTTACCGCCACTTCGGCCAAATCAGGGAAGACCGCTTCGGGAATTTCCAGGGTTTCCAGGGTTGTCGTGATGCCGCAATCCTCAATCAGGGCTTCGACGGCTTCCACCGCCAGATAGGCCGCATCCCGGAGAGACAGGC
>Ga0302246_1001538_pt1 | contig 16006 bp, 9 predicted proteins | sample AAG_UR_Trp_MG_FD_193533 | JGI IMG/M metagenome (GOLD analysis project Ga0302246, IMG submission 193533) | Enriched activated sludge microbial communities from anaerobic digester in WTTP, New Holstein, Wisconsin, United States - AAG_UR_Trp | ecosystem: Engineered > Bioreactor > Anaerobic >...
TAATCCCATAAGGGCCATGCGTGCCCTGGTAAATGGGATCAAAGGTCTTGTCCGTACCATCTTTAGGATCATCGTCTCCGGTGGCATAGTTGTACTCGAGCGTAATCACCGGCTGAGAAAAAATGTCTTTGAAAGCATAATTCACATCCGCATGGACGGCCCAGGCGCGAATGTCCTGCGATTTCCTTTTTCCCTTGGTAACGGCGTCCCGGTTTCCGAACTGGTAGGCGATTTCATATCCGTATCCGAAATTGGTGGAGGCTATCTTTCCCTCGCCCCTGGTACCCACGGTGTATTGCTTGATATCCCCGTAATATGTCTTTGAATCGGTCTGGCTTTGCAGATCATCATGTTCATCGCTGATATTGATACTGTAAAGATCGAAGACATGACTGGGAACCCCCTTATAAGTGGCATAAACACCGTAAAGATATTTACCCCATCTGGCATCATTGAACTTTTTATTGTGATCCGTATAGATCACCTCGTCCCCGACGAAGAAATCGATGTCGAAGGGAGCTTTGTTATAGCTGACCTTGATGGCATCGAAGGCGCGGATGTTATTGGACCAGACGGGCGCGGCGATCAATCGCTGGGCTCCGTATTTCAATTCCTGCCTTCCGACTTTCAGGCTCACCGGCAGATTGCCGGGCTTGGATATCTGGATATACCCCTGGTGAAGATCCAGCTCATCCCGCTGCTTCCTTGGTCTGATCTCCGACTCCCACTCATCGCTTTGCAGCCCCTCCACGAAAACGGTAAAATTTTTGTAGGCCACATTCATGTTAATCCGGAATCGATTATACCAGAGGCCGTCGTCGTTGCCGGGTTTGGTCGAATCACCGAATTTGAAATTCTCCCTTTTTTCATAGCGGATCCGGTCATCCGCCCCAAACTTGATCTTCACATCGCCGATATTGAATTCCTTATAAGAAGAGGGGATAAGACCTGAAGATGCCGGAGCCTTCACTGCTTTGGGCACCTCGGCGGTAAAAGCGGGGCTGCCTGTCATCAATAAGAAACACACAATCCCAAAAGTGAACGTTGCCATGACAAGAACTCGTTTCATCAAAAAAATCTCCTTTCTATGGATATTCTGATACCGGTTGTTGACGAAACCGTAAAAACGTCTATTTTGTCATTCCGGGCAAGCGTAGCGCGACCCGGAATCCATTTCCAATGCGTCGCACTTCGGTCAGCCGAAAGGCCATTTCCCCCTCGAACCTGGATTTTACTTCGTCACCTGGTCGTACATCCGGATAATCTGTTCCGTAACGTCAACGGCATCGTCATGAGATAAAAGGGTGCCGTTATCGAAAATTAACGTGTAATGGTCCTGTTTCCTCAATTTATTGATGACTTCGCGGATTTCGCCCAGCAAACTTTGATTGCTCTGGGCGACTTTTCGCTGAAATTCCTCTCCCAGGTCACTATCCAATCGCTTATAATCCCGCGTTACTGCGGAAAGTTTATCCTGTTTTTCCTGACGTTCTTTCGGAGAAAGTTGAGGCGATGAGTTCTTCAATTTTTCTTCCATGGCTTTTATTTCTTCTCCCTTGGCCGCAAGCGTTTTCTGCGCTGACAGTAATTCTTTTTCAAGTGTCGTCTGGGCAGCTTTCGCAGCTTTGGCTGTCTGCATAACCTTCTGGACATCAACAACACCAATTTTCAGCCCTTCTTCTCTGGCTGCAATCGCCGGACAGGTAATAAATATAAAAAAGAAAATTGTCATAGCGAGATACAATCGGAAATGTTTCATAAGATCCCTCCAAAATAAGATTGAAAATTCTGATTTAAATTCTTACTGCACATAAAAACTATTTATGGCCATGAATCGCGAAAGCAATCTGCCGGGAAAGATCATTACGCACTCACAAATCCAAACCGGAAATCGCACCCCAAAAGGATTTCTTAAATAGCCGGCCATCCGGTTTAATTTGCTGAAGCCTGGTTTATCTTCACCGAGGCTGTCTGGGACCGCGCTGTCATGACGTCAAACGATACGCCAATACTGATGGTGAGTTCTTTGGGTGGTTTTTCAAAGGGAGCACTGACACGAGCAGTCTTCAAGGCACCGGAATCAAAAACGGCGTGTCCGCTGCTCTTATGCACCCGTAAGGAACCTTCCCTGATCTCCCCTGATTGCATAATGGTAAAGCTGATCCAGGAAACACCTTCCATCCCCTTTTTCCTCATTTCTTCGGGATAGACGAGATTGGACTGAAGCCGTTTGCTCAACCTTGCCAGATACGCCCTGGTCTTATCCGCATCCTGATCTTCATGGGCGATGGATTGTTGTACCTGCAGTTCTTCTCTCTTATTGGCCGTGGAAACAACCGGCATCGGTTCCGCAATAGGTGTCTCGTCAATTTGTTCTTCATTAACCGGTATATCCGCAGCAACCGTTTCATATCGATCAGGAGCTTTCTTTGGCAGTCGCGGAAGGATTTGCGGCACCTTCCTGGGCGGCGCCACAGTCTTTTCTGTCCTTGCCTCCTGCTGTCTGTCGGCAATCATGCCGAAGAGTTCAATAACGAGTTTATCGTGGTTCACATAGGCAGGGCTATACAGGCCGATCAGGACAAGCGGCAGAATCAGGCCGCAATGCAGTAGCCACGAAACCGCCAGCCACTGGCAAAAATTAAAAGGTTTGCGATAATAATGCATCGGATCATCCCCTTCCCAAAAAGTTACAGTCCCTAAATGCGGTTTTTGGTCTGAACCGCGACTTTCGTGAAGCCGAGCCGTTTTAACAGGTCGGCCACATCTATAAAGCGCTGCAAGGTGATATCCCGATCAGCCCGGATAACGAAGCTGCTTTCCCGGCCAATGGGTCTCAGCAGGTCTTTAAGGGATTCCAGCATCACCGCCTTCCCGTTGAAATAAATTGCCCCGGCGGCGTCCAATTCGATGATCGCAGCCTTATCAGCCTCCGTGACGTTTTTGGAGGCATAAGGCAGATTGACGGGAATCCTCCCGCTGGCGATAAAGCTCGACGTGGTCAGGACGATCGTCAACAGGACCAGCATGATGTCCACAAAGGGGATGACATTCATTGACTCAAAGGGTTTTTCGTCCATTTCCGATCTCCCATTCCAGCATGAGCACCTTCACCTTGCTCCACAGCGCGTTGTACAGGACCACCGCCACCAGTGCCACCACCAGCCCGACGGCTGTCGCCTTGAGCGCCAGGGCCAGGCCCGTCATGATCCTGCCGGTATCCAGAGCCGCATCCTGACCCATGTTGAAGAAGGTCAGCATGATCCCCAAAACGGTGCCCAGAAGTCCCAGGTAGGGGGCGTTGGTACCGACCATGGCGATCACGGGCAATTTCCGTGTCAGCGTCAATTCAAGGGATTTGATATCCTCAAAGGCGGCGATGCTTACCTTCCTGTAAAGGGCATACCGTTCCAGCGAGATTGCCACGATGAGGATACTCAGAACCACGAGCATCCCGATGATGCCGTAATCGATAATGCCCGACAACCATTCCACTCTCATTTCTCTTTCTCCTGATCATAAATATTGTATTGATGGCCTCGTAAAAAGTCGGGGGAAAATAACTATTGTTCCCGGGGCTTCCCTCCTTAAAATGAGACACCGGCCTGCACCAGCAGACGGGTTCCGGGATCGTCAACGCCACGGCTGCTCCCCAGGGAATGAACCAGATGGACGCTGCCGAAGAGCTGCTTGAAACCGGCGTAATATCCCAGGCCCGCATCGCTCAACATGAAGTCGTCTTTATCGGTGTAGTCGCCGTCTTCCGCGCATACCCAGCCGTTATCGGCAAACAGTCCCACTGCGTGCTTGAAGCCGAACACCTCCGGCAGGGCGTATCTCAACTCGCCGTTCAGCAGGTAACCGTTATCGAACCCGTAGCTCACATCATAGACCCTTACGCCCCCCGGGCCCGTGATGAACAATTGCTCGGTTGAATCCAGATTATTCCCCGTCAGAACCTTCTGCAGTTTGAGCGATCCCCGGGCAGACAGCTTCTCCGTCAGCGCCAGATCCCCGGAAAAGTTCAGATTGAGTTTCGAAAAGGTCCCGTCCGTATCTGCTCCCGCTTTGTTCAGGGTTCTCTGTTCCCTATTCTCGATAACCAGGTCCCCGAGGTTGACGCTGCCGGCGACAACGGCAAAGAAATTGCGGTTGAAGAGGGTGCCGTACTTTGCCCGCTGCAGGGTCAGCGTTGCGACGGCGGCGTGCCTCGGGTTCTCCGAGTCAACCTCCTCCAGATCGTCCTCCAGGTCTTTGTAGGCGAGGTTCAGGAAGAGGTCGATACTTTCAGCGTGGCTTCTTTTGACGGGGTAGGAGATCGTGCCTTCAAAAATATCGGCCGACCCCGTCGCATCCAGTTCCGAATAGATGCCACCGAGCTCGTAGGTGGCCCGCGATGCGGCCAATTCGGCACGCAGACCGTTGTATGCCAGTGGAAAGCCATAGGACGCCCGGATGTTCTGCAGTCCCTCGTATTCGCTGGTCATGGCACTGAGGGAGAACTTGTCGGCGCTGCGGAAGGGCGAATTGATATCGATGCCGCCGTAAAGGCGGTTTCTCCCCGTATAACGCGACCCCTGATTGTCCCCCATGATATAGCCGTTGATGCGCCCAGCCGCATTCACCTTCACATCAAAGTCAGATGTTTCGGGCACCGCGCCCGGAGCGATGGTGACCGTGGGGATGGCGCATCCAGGCATTTCTTTGACCAGCAGCATGGCCCGCTCCAAACCATCCCGGCTGACAACAGGCGACGTATCACGGATTTTTTCGAATACACCCTGCACAAGCCAATCCTGGACCGGGGAATCGTTCGTCAGGGAAAACCGTCCATATTTGCCTAAAATGATCCTGATCGTCAGGATGCCGCCGCTTGCGTCCTGCTTCGGCACGTAGGCTTTTGCCACCATGTATCCCTTGTCCCGGTAGAAAAGGGTCAGCTTGTTGGCCGCTTCGGTAATTTCCAGCATGGAGAGTTCCCTGTTTCTGTACGGCTCCAAAATTGCCCCAAGCGCCGCTTCGTCGCCCGGCTCGGCGCCTTCCAGTTTGAAATCCTTTACGAATATCTTTTCGCCCTCGGGCAGGGAAAAGGGTTTCTCCTCTTCCTGAATGATGACCGGTGCGGCCGGCATTTCCTTTTTCGTCGGAGTCTCCGCCGGGGGAGGGGTCGCTCCCTTGAGGACATCGCCGATATCGGGGGCCTGGGAGAAAACGGCTGGAGGAATAATGAACATGCAGAGCAGGAAGATCCCTGCGGCCAGGACCGCAAGGCGTTTCATTACGTTGTTCATGTCAATGTTTTCCTTTCGTTTGCTGCATAAATCACGGTAACGGCCCGGCCCGGGAGAAAAGTCCCGGACTGCGGACCGCTACCGGGCATGTCGATTTTGGGGGCAGGATGCAAAATGCCGGGCACCCTGCTCCAATTGTCAAGATGAAACGGGCTGTTGCCCAAATAAGCCTGGAAAGATTTGTCCTTGGGTCGTCCTTGTTTTCCCCTCCCCTCGCGGGAGGAATTTACCTCGCTCTCCCCTCCCCTGGCGGGAGGGGATTAAGGGGAGGGGGAAAATAACGTCAGAAATAGAACCCCTTATCACCCCCACCCTGGCCCTCCCCCGTCAAGGGGGAGGGGATTAAGGACCTGTTTTGTCTTCTCAAGGTTAGAGGGGGGTGACCGTTTGCCAGGCTATCAGGATTTGATTCATCAGTCATTTTTCCGCTTCTTCCTATCGTCGGAGTCGTCTTCCAGGTCGAAGTGGACGCCGTCGGCGCTGATGGCCCTGATGTGGGCGCCGTAGCTGTCCGAATCGGCGAAGACGATGTGGTCGTCGAGGGATGGTTGCCGCTGCCCTTCGCCGAGGGCGGTGGCCTCGCTTGACGGGTTGGTATCACGCTGGAGGGTTTGGCCGACGGTGCTGCCTGCCAGGTTGCCGGCATCGCCCTCGAAGGCGGCCTGCCGGGCGGCGTCGATATCGCGGGCGGCTAAGACCTGATCGATGGTGCCGTCAAGATAATGTTGAATATCGCCATTTTGGAAGGACTTACTGCTTACCCCCTCGCTGTTCGACAATTGGCTAGAGCTTTTGAATCCCGTACTGGCAGGCGAGGGATTATTCTCTTTATTCCAGAAACTGTTTATGACCTTGATATAGGCCATACTTCCGGACAGGCCACCAACATATCCTGTCCCACTTATCGTCACATCCGAATAAGAATGACTGATGGTCGCATAGGGAACTACATAACGCCTTAGAGTGGAATCGTAATACTGTTGGCCTATTATCTTTCCCATCAGTCCACCAACGTATTTTCCCCCTACTATTTTGCCTTTGGCAGAGCTGTTGATGATATTAATTAAATAGGAACTCCCCCCCATACCGCCTACGTTAGTCGCTTCGGGAGCGTTTATATTGACGTCGGCAAACGAGTTGGAAACGATGTTGGCTATACCATGTTCGGCATCTTCTAGTTTGCCGAATAATCCACCCACATCACTGGCCTTTCCATCTACTTTGATACGTCCATGAGCATATGAGTGGTCAATGATGAGGGGTGTATCTGTAAGTGCGCGCCCGATGCCGATCAAGCCTCCAACCGTACCGGATACAGTATAGATATCACCACGCCAATAACAGTTACGAATGGTCATGCCGGCTTTGCCTTCATCCGAATCAGCGGAAGCAACGAGCCGAGCGACCAAGCCGCCGGCATTCCCTCCTAATGTCGCGATATTTTCGATGGCGAATGAATTAATAATGTAATTAGAGGGAAGTGCTGTGTGATACTCTCCGACCAAACCACCGGCATTCGAAGCCGGATGCATAACGTCAGCATTATAGAAGTTGCCGCCGGCATCAATTCCAATATAAGTCTTTTTCATCGCATTGGTGCCGATAGCGTACGAATTAGCGATGTAAGTGGAATTCGCAATGCCAATCAATCCGCCGGCGGCCGCCCAATTGGTATCAATCGTCCCTTTAAAGCTGGAATTCACGACGGAGCCACCATTATAGGTTACTCCGACCAGGCCCCCTGCATTTCCATTCGATACGCTCACATTAACATCGGCATAGGAACTATGAAAATGACTGCCTTTCCAAGACACACCCGCCAAACTCCCTGTAAAGCCATTGGATACAGATAAGGATCCGTTTACGTAGTCACGGCTTATGATTGTTCCCACCGGTTGTGCAACAAGTATGGCTGCCCCCTTTCGCAGAACAGGACCACCTAAAACGGCTCGAATGTTGGCATTGGTTACCCCCATATCACGAATGATGCTACCGTCGTAGCTTACCCCGATCAAAGCGACAATTTCACTAGCGGACGCCAAGGAAGTATTGCTGTTGCTGCCGCTGGCGCTTATATTCAAATTATCGATGGCATGACCTAATCCGGCCAACGTGCCGTCCAAGGTAACAAGGGGCGCCATTGGATAAGGGTTATCCATGGCATTCAGGTTCTTCGCCAGTGCATAATGGCCAGTAGCGGCGTTAAACCAAATTTGCTTCAAATCATTACTCCACCATTTTTTTGAGGCGGCAATATCATAGAGCCCGGTGTCACGATCATAGAAGTAAACATCGCCGTCAATAGTCTTGACTGCAGGGATATCGTACAAACCGCTTGCTTCATTATAATAATTGCCCGTTACGGCATCTAAGCCATCAATATGATCCAGATCGTTCATGCTGTGGATCAAAGTATAGGTATTTCCGTTGATTTTCAGACCGTGGGTATTCGCGCTGTTTGTAAAGGTTATCTCGCCGTAAACACCACCACTGGTGTCCTTCATGGCCACCGGATAGCCGTTTGCATCCAGAACAGTGCCGCTGTAAGAAGCCGGCGTCAGAATGAAGTAGTCCGTTCCTGCAGCCGGTGTTGTCACCGTTGTACTGTTGTAACCCCCGTAGTTCATTGCCAGCACGGCATTGACTCCATTGGCTGTAATCGCATTGTTTACGTAAATGTCGTTTATGGCGCTGAGCGTCAGTGTGGTATTGGCCGACCACGTCACCGCATCATTGATCGTGATATCACCGCTCATGGCATTGAGAGAGAGGTTGCGCAGCACCAGATTGTTTTGGACGAACGTGGAAGTCAGGTTCCCGCCGCTGCCAATAGTGATGGTCGGTAAACTCACAGACCAGGTTCCATTGTTGCCGGTGCCTAGCTGGTAACCGTCACCCAGGCTGATCCCCTTGCCGGCCGTTTCGATAAGCCCGCCGTTACCGCTGGCGGCGGCGACGTTCACCACTCCATCTATCGTGGTTGTCCCATCCAGTCCGGCGATAATATAGTTTGTAAGGCTGTTATCGTCAGGGTTCAGGGTCAGAGTTAAATTACCTGCTGCCACCAATAGGATCTTGCCGCCCGGCGCACTCAGACTGCCCGAATTGGTGACACCGTGATTACTGACTAAGGCGAGAAAACCGTCATCGGCAATAGTAATTTGAGCATTGTTGATAACCGATCCTCTGGCATTGGAGACAGTAAAAACATAGTGATCATTAAGGAAATCTGTTTTGCTTATATTGAGTGCGCTCGCAACCAGGCCGGCAGTGTTGACACTGGATCCCGCTCCGAACAGAATGCCGTTGGAGTTGAGCAGAAAAACCTTGCCGTTGGAGATCAGGGTGCCATAGATCACGCTTGGCAATCCGGTCGTTACCCGGTTGAGGACGATGGAATATGTATGGGGTTGCTTAAAATCGACCGTCTCGTTGGCTGCTATATTGAAGCGTAGCCAATCAATGATTGCCTTATCAGTCTTGGTATAGATTGTCGTCGTGTTGGCTTTCGTGGTCGTGTCGATGTGGTCCAATCCAGTGGCTACAGCTATGGGGTCTTGCACCAAGTTGTTGCCCCCGATGATAACCGTTCCGAGCTTGCCGGTCTCCGTAGGTAGAATGTAATTAGGATTGCTGACAGTCAGACCGTTCACACTGGTAATGGGCTGGGTGCCATCTGCCGCCGAAGCGATGGTGGCCACACCGCTGAACGTGACTGTATCACCTGACACAGCGTTGCTTGCGGCGATACTCGAACCCGATATCGTGGTCTTACCGTCGTATGTTTTTACTCCACTCAGTTGCAGGACAAGGGGTGTGATCGATGCTGCCGTTGTCGCCGTGTCGATCGTATAGTTGCCGCTGCTGGACCCTATCAAGGTGAGTCCTGAAATGCTGACCGTCTTACCTGTCCCAACATTGGCGTCGGAGAAGGTTCCTGTGGTCGGGGTACTGTTCAGGAAAACGGTATCCCCCGAAATCACTCCGTTCAAGCCGACGAAGGACACATTAGCGTCGCTGGCACCGTTGTAGGTCTTGTTCATACCGGTAAAGACAGCGGTCAGCGCCTTGGGCGTTATGGCTGCCTTCGGGCGGATGTTTGCGCTTACCGTATAGTTTCTCGACTGGCCGCCGTTGTCGCCGTCGGACAGGACTGCGTTATTGACAGTCACAGTAAGGTCCGTTCCGACATTGCTCTGGGAAAAATCCGCCGAGGAGTAGGTATACTTGAGTGTCTGGTCACCGATCAGTCTACCATCAGCCGTAAATCCTGTTATGCCGTTAACAGTGGCCGCCGTCGTGCCATCATAGGCTTTGTTAGCGATCTTGAAAGTCACGGGCAGGGGATTGACCATGACCGTGCCCATGATTCTCTTGTAGACCGAAGACGACAATATCCTCGATGCCGTGTAAGTGCCGGCATCGATATAGCCGTTGTCTAAAGCGGTTACCTTGAACGGGTTGGTAAAGTTGTTGGTAGCCTCTTGGTAAACATAGTTGAAGTCGTCGCCCTCCTGTAGACCTCTCCCAAACAAGGCCAGTGAAGTCACATCGTTCGTGACACTACCATAATAGGGAATAAAAGAGCTTCCTACTGTGTTTGTAACGAAGATTATAATGTTTCCAAGAATTGGATAGCCCGATTTGGAGACCGACCAGATGCTCGGATCGAAACCAGCATAGCTGGAGAGGGTCGTCGCCTGGCTGGCGGTGAGGTTTTTAGCTGTCGTGTTGTCGGTGGGCGCGGTGCCGTCATTGCCGGTTGTCGCGGACCAGTATGATTGTTTGATTGTACCCGTGTTGGTGCATGCGAAACCACAGAGCGATCCTGAGGTCGTGATTGACGAATACACACGAGTATAGTCGTTCGAGATCGTACCGGTGTTAATGTTAACGAAACCTGCCGTCCAGTACTGCCTTTGGGTCCTGTTAAGCAAAGTGGTGTAGGAGTTGGTGATGGCACCGTTGTTCTCCCAGGCGAATCCGGCTAGTTTGGCATTCGATCCGCCCGTCATGCCGGTGACGTAGCTCTGGTCGATGACGCCGCCCGTCTTGTTCCATCCGACCAGACCGCCCGTTGTCGAATTGGTGTCGTTTAGATAGAACCAGGGAATGGCATAGGAGTACTCTATGGTCCCCGCGTTCACGCCCACCAGACCGCCCACATAGGTCGCCGAATTGAGTTGGACGGTGTTGCCGTCCGAGTCTGTTCCTGTTGGATTCTTAAAAGATATACTTGCCCCGCTGTCTCGAATCACACCGGTTGCTTCATTATAGCCAACCACACCTCCCGCAATGTTCGTGGTATAAATGGTATTGGAGGTATTATTAAAATTGCTAACGCAGCTTTGTGCGATCAGGCCGGAATTGACACCGACCAATCCGCCGGCATAGAAAGTCGAACCGCTGCTTAATGTCGCCGTGGTATAGTTTATGGAACCACCGCCAATAATGTTGATGATCTTGCCCTCGTTGTAATTCGCGAGCGCTCCCACCGCTTGCGTCGTGATGGTCCCGGAAATGGGCTGGGCAATACGTGCAAAGACGTTCAGATTGCTGACTGTACCGCTGCTGCCGATGGTGTCGAACACCCCGGTGGCCACCAAGGGTGCGTATATCTGATGGCCGAAACCGTTGAAATTGCCGGTAAAGGGGGTGGCGGCACTGCCGATGGCTTCGGTTGCCCTTATGTCGCTGCCCAACACATAGTTCCCGGACAGATTGCTGTTGATGTTTGTCAAATCTGAGGCGTTGTTTATGACGGTGTAGGGCGTGCCGTTCAGGGTGACGGTGGGCATCGTGGGACCGCTGAAATAGATACCACCCGCGAAGTTGTACTGTGCGTTTTGTCCCATGTACAGCCCCATGGGCGTGCCATCGGCGTTGATCCCCCTGCCGTAGGTGGCGGCGAAACCTACCGACTCACCTTTTGCGACCATGTTAGCATTGACGTAGATGTTTTTACCCGCGTTCAGGGTCAGGGTATTGGTATTCCAGTAGATCGGCGCATTGACGTAAATATTGTTGGCTGCAATCAACGTCAGGGAATTGGGTAACGCATTGGCCGTGACGTTTCTTGTATTGCCGGCGCCCATTGTGGCGTCGATGTTGATATCGCCTTTGCCGTTACCGCTGGCTGATGTCGCAATGGTAACGGTGTTGTACTCCAGCATTTTTGCAAGAGTCATGACACCAATGCCGCTTATCGTTTGCGCGCTGTTGCCGGGATAAATGGTGAAGTCGGTGGGGTCGATGAGCCAGGTACCGTTCTTCCCTGTAGCGGATTTGGTGGTAATGAACGTACCGTCGGCGATCTTTACCCTATCGCCTGAGGTCTCGATGAAGCCGCCGTCACCTCCATAGGGAGCGGATGCGTCCAAGATGCCATCGACGATAGTCGTACCGCCGTCCGCCAGCAACTTGATTTCGCCCGTCAGATCGCTGATTGTCCGGGCCTGGATGATACCACTGTTATTCACCTGCGCGCCGAGGAGATCGTCAGCGGCTTTCGCCGTGAGGATAACTTGACCGCCATCGGCATAGATGGCCTGTTTGTTCTCTACGAGAGCGTTTAAGGTCCCCTCATCGACCGTGACGTTAATAAGGGAGTCGCCATTGAAGTTGAGGGTAACCTTATCTCCGGAGGCGAAGGCTACGCTTCCCCTGGTGGCGGCAATGACCCCCTGGTTGGAGACGGCAGGACCGAGGAGGGCCACGTAGCCGCCCTCTTTGGCGGTGATGGTCCCCATGTTGATCACCGAGCCGGTGGAATTGTTTTTCTTGAAGACATAGTTCCCGGCATTGAAGTCCTTGTCCGTAAGGTTTAAGGTGCTCGCTATGAACCCGGCGGTATTGACGGTGGAGCCTTTAGCGAAGAGGATACCGTTGGAGTTGATAAGGAAGACCCTGCCGTTGGCGTTCAGGGCCCCTTCCAGTATGCTCCTCTCATTCCCGATCACCCGGTTTAAGGCGATGGCGGCGGCGTTCGGCTGGTGGAAGTTGACCGTTTCCTGGGGCCTGGTGCTGAAGCTCTGCCAGTTGATCGCTGCCCTCTGTGTTGCCTGGTTGATGGTGGTGACATTCCCGGATTGGTTGATTTTGGCAGCGCCGGATGTGACCTGCCCGCCCTGGGGTGCTGCCCACGCAGGGCCGAACATCAGGAGCTGACATCCCCAGGCGATGATCACCAGGTATGCCATTTGTTTTTTGAACATCATGTGGTGGCTGGATTTCATAGACATCATGTCCTCCTTTAATCGTTGTTATGGATTGCATTAACCAATGATCTGTCTCTAACCAGACTATTAGAGTCGTATCCTCCAAATTCCCTTCCGCTTCGATGGGAGAAAAACCGGGACTTTCGCTCCCTCCCCCTTGATGGGGGAGGGCCAGGGTGGGGGTGCCAAGCGATCGTATAGCCGATGTCATCTTCCCCCTCCCCTTCATCCCCTCCCGCAAGGGGAGGGGAAAACAGAACCTTAATTCCCTCCGCAAGGGGAGGGTAAGGAAGAGATTCTTCGGCTGATGTTTCAGAATGGCATTCCGATGCGGCCTCTCGATCCGATTCATTCACTGCCGCCAGGGGAAAACGGACTTTAAATCTCTTCAGCTTCGATGGGAGAAAAACCGAGACTTTCGCTCCCTCCCCCTTGATGGGGGAGGGCCAGGGTGGGGGTGCCAAGCGCCTGTATTGCTGATATTATTCCCCCCTCCCCTTCATCCCCTCCCGCAAGGGGAGGGGAAAACAGAACTTTGATTCCCTCCGCAGGGGGAGGGGAAAACAGATCCTTGATTCCCTCCGCAAGGGGAGGAGGCTCAATTTATCATTGCCTGTGCGGCGTTATTGTGTATATAGAAGCACTTTCAGCATCAGCTGTATCATAAACATTTTAGCCCACATGCGGCGGGTTGTCGTATCGACCGGTTCTGTTCGGCGGTGTGGGATATGCGCGGAAGTTTCGCGCCTTTCGTAATGGTTTTGAATGATGGATCTCATGCGGAGGCTGCGGAAATGGCAGATCAAGATCCGGATTGTCTGTTGCGTTCTTTCACAAAAACTTCGTGATGAAGACCGGGAAACCTTTTTGTGCCGGGCTGCATTGTTGCATCGAAGCTGTGCCATCATTACACAAATGGTCATTTCGAGCGAATGCGAGAAATCTTGATATGTTGCAATCACTTAACTTAAAGATTTCTCCCTGCGGTCGAAATGACAAAATACTTATTGCGATGCAGCCTCGAGGGGTGGAAAGACCGACTTTTTACGGGTTCGTCATTCTTCCCGAGATCTTTTGGTTCACTGCCCGTTCGACAGGCTGCGCTCCCTGGTTTGGATGAATCGCGCCGGAACAATCAAAACAGGTCTCCTTTCGGACCGATACCGGCGAGATGGAATCCACGCCGATGGTGGAAAAACCGGGGGTGGAGATTGAACATGTTCTGCCCCTTCTGCTCAATAGTGGTGTCCAATATTGGTGGCCTCGCAAAAAGTGGCTCAGGCCGTCATGCCGGACTTGATCCGGCATCCATAACTGAATGAAAATACTGGATTCCGGGCCGCGCTACGCTTTCCCGGAATGACAAAATAGGCGTACTTTGCAACTTTTTGCAACTTCATCAATATTAATTGAGGAGCTTAAGCTGGCTAAGGTATAAAGGAACTTACTAAATATTCCTGTTTTTCACAGAGCGGGAAACGTCGTGTTTTGGGGGTAAATTACCCTCTCAAACGCCGTAATATGAGTTGTCTTTTTCCAAAACACTGCGTTTCCGGTGGCTGACACACGGAAATGTAATAAAATTGATAACGCTGCAAAAAATCCAGGTTTCCCTCCCCTCGCGGGAGGGGATCACAGGGAAGGGGAAAATTTCTGTCTCAATACAATTACTTATCACCCCCACCCTGACCCTCCCCCGTCAAGGGGGAGGGAACTAAAGTCTGGGGCCCTCTACCGTCAAGGGAGAGGGAACTAATGCCTGGGGTCCTCCACCGTCGAGGCTGTGTCATAAAGCCTAATTTACGTTCGTGGTCATTCTGAATCCTTCGCTGAGCTCAAGGATAAACGCCGTGAAGAATATCATTATTGAAGAAGACCGACCGGTCATCCAATAACGTTGAGTGAGCAGCCCTCTTTTTTTGTAATGAAGATCAAATTTTCTGGGTGGATAAAAAATGTATGATGAAGCCATGAATGAAGGCGACGTCCTGGCCAAGATGTCGCGATACGTTATTCTCAGAGCAAAAAACGACCAGATAGAAATCAAGGTATGCGAAGTGATTGCCGGAAAAGCGCTTAACAGATATGTGGCCATTCCCGACTTATATCTGACATCGGGGAAACCGGAGTTCTTCGGTGCGGGCAATTCTGAAAAGGAGGCGCTCATGGATTGCCTCCGGAGGATTCGGAATCACTCTTTTGAAGAGGTGTTCGATCGTCCCCGGCAACAGGAACACTAAACGCATTTTCCTGAAGACTGATCTTTTTAAGATTATTGTTGATTGCGCCGACTGCTTCCTGAATGGAAGGAGCAAGGTCTATGGCGTAGTTCACAGGGATTTTGCCGGGAAGGTTCCGCTTGCGGCGAATATTAGCTGGAGCCTTTTGGCCGTAACCGGAAATGATCGTTGAAATGTTTTTCAGCATGACGCTGTCCCCCAGTCGTTGTTACATTGAACGTCATTCGATGGAATCGTCTAATACACAATACAATGAAGCTTGTCAAGCTAAAAAATACACTGAGATATGAATAGCGGAAAAGATATTTTGAGACGATTTATGAACGCTTTCGGATACAACACCCAAAAAGCGTTGGCCGTTGATTTGGGAATTTCCCCATCGGATTTGAACAATCGCGCCAAAAGCGGAACGATCAAAAATTTCTTGGTCGATTATTGTCTCCAGAGGGGTCTGGGCATCGATCAATGGCTTATTGCAGAGAAAGAAGATGCCGATGTTTCGCAGAAGATGACATACCCCACATGCGAAGGCTTATCCTTGGAAGTAAGGGAAGGATGCATGAAACTTCAGGAAATCCTGGAATCGGGCGACGAGGTCGCCAGAAATGCCATTCTGAGCAGCCTGGAGCTTTGCCGGCGCAGCATTGTTAAAAAGGAAAAGCGCGCAGCAAAAAAATGAGGATACGGCCCGAACCACCTCCGGAGGAAATGACTCGGGCCGTATTTTGTATAAAATCCGCTTCCGCCGCTTCTATTGGCGGCCGTCGGCAAATATAAATATTCCGGATAATCTACAAGGGGTTTTTCTTATCCGGCACCGCCATGGGTTTCTGTATTTTCATCAGGTTGATGTCCTGCCGTTTCTTGATAATATCGATCTGCTTTACCGGCATGACAAAGCGGGTGCCCCTGAATTTTCTTACCGTGGACGTTTTCTGCTTTTCTATCGACGCCACGAGATTTTTCCGGTTTGCGGGAACCATCTTTGTAAAAGCGGAGAACTGTGCCGCATGCTGCGCCAGATTAACCGTTTTCCCCTGGCTGAAACCGGTAAGAGCCGTCGGTATTTGCGGCGGTGCGGGCTTCTGCCAGCTGTCTGCCGCGATATCCTGTGTGCTGGCAAGTTTCAGGCGCACGTTGCGTACACCCAGATCGGCGCATTGCATGTTGTTGTCCTTTCCGCCGCGATCGACCTCGCAGGTGATGAATTCCAGGGCGCCTTCACCGTTGCCGAAGTGCTGCTGCCCCCGCGGATCTT
>Ga0302246_1001540_pt1 | contig 16001 bp, 12 predicted proteins | sample AAG_UR_Trp_MG_FD_193533 | JGI IMG/M metagenome (GOLD analysis project Ga0302246, IMG submission 193533) | Enriched activated sludge microbial communities from anaerobic digester in WTTP, New Holstein, Wisconsin, United States - AAG_UR_Trp | ecosystem: Engineered > Bioreactor > Anaerobic >...
CGAGACGGTTGCCGCTGCAAATGGGACGCTGGGAAACACGATTCGAAATGGCGGCCTGGGATTCGTAGAGGGCCGGGATGAGTGGGAACGGGATCGATGTGCTTAACTCATCCCCTGTTTCGTTCAAACCTGCGCTCGCCGGGGGAGGGGAACCCCGGAGCAGTTTTTTTGCCCTCCTCTGGACACGATTGATGCCAAAGACAAAGTAAAAAAGCGGGCCGATAAAGGGAAAAACAATACAGACCGTAATCCATCCAAAGGCCCCTTTCGGATCGCGTTTGTTGATCAGGGCATGCCCGGCCGTAACGATCCCGAACAGGGTCATCAAGACGGTCACGACGGTGGTGGTCATATCCCAGATGAAATTCAGCTCCATGAAGAATTTTTAAAGCAAAACGGGCCGAATTACCAGGAAAATGCCTTCACAGCAGGGAAAAACCTTAACAGAAAGACAAAGAAGAACAGCGATTGGGAAAAACTCCCATCCTTTAAATATCAGTCCTGCATCCGGCTGAGCTTGCCGGCAGACATTTCGATGGCTGAATTCCAACCATTGCAGCACGACCGCCATGGTCGAATATCTGCACTTGAAGACAGACTGGTGTTCTTCCGTCTTCTTTTCCAAATCCTCTTCGTCCATTTTTATCTCCCGTTGCTTATATCCTGTCCGGAAACATCGGTCCCGTCAACGCTTCGATCAGCCTCCCGGTATCGCAGAAACCGTTCTCTTGTTCCATATGGGCTGAATCGAAATCCGGCCTTCCCGGTAGAAGGCCTCCGTCAATTCCACCCAGAGCCCCTTCGCCAGGTTAAAAATCGAGAAGCCTAAGCGTCACCGGCTGGATGACCTTTCTCTCCAGAAGCCTTTCCAAATCACGCCCCTCGGCTTTGGGTTCCCCCGAACCGGACAGCCTCGTCGAAGGCCTTCAGGCCATCCTCCAGTTGTTGCTAGTCTATCGTATCCCCCTTATTCGATGTCGTTTTTTCCGTGACTCATTCATACCAAAGGAAACCAGGGACGGGCAATGGCAAAGGGAGAAAAATCAAGATGGATTTAACCTGAAATCGGAAGTAATATGGAATAAAAAAACAGGGAGGAAAAGCCATGCTGAAAGCCAGAGATATCATGACAAGAGATGTGATCACGGTGGGTCCCGATACGGACATTCTGCAGGCGGCCAGGCTCCTTCTCGACAACCATATCAACGGCCTCCCCGTAATCGATCAGGATGGAAAACTGAAAGGGATTATCTGCCAGGCGGATCTGATCACCCAGCAGGAGAAACTCCCCTTCCCGTCCTTTTTCGTCCTTCTCGACAGCGCGATCCCCCTGAATCTGCCCAAACACATCGAAAAAGAAGTGCATAAAATCACCGCCGCAAAGGTGCGGGATGCCATGACCCCCCGCCCGGTAGCGGTAGGGCCGGACACGTCTCTGGAAGACATCGCCACCCTGATGGTGAAACACAATATCCACACCCTCCTCGTCCTGGATCAGGAGAAATTGGTCGGCATCATCGGCATGGAGGACATCCTGAAAACACTGACACCGGAGGGAATCAAGAATTCGCAGCCTTAAACGGCCAATTTGATTCGTCCTGCATCGACCACAGGCCCCGTCCCGTCCACACTATTAAAAAGCACGGCAAGCACCGTTTACGTCAGGACAACCGTTTCCATGACAAAACCGGAAGCGAAAATAAAAGGCGCTTCCCGCCATTTACGATCAGAACGGGAAGCGCCTTTTGTCAGAATAACGGAAATAGCTGAGTAATTACTTGCGCTGCATATTCTTCATCATCTCTTTCATCTTCTCGACATCGGGCATCCCCGGAGCCCCGCCGGCACCGGTCATGAGTTCCATCATACTGTTGGCCTTCCGGTAATCAGCCGGAACGGCAAACATGTCTGCCGTGGCCGCGCCGACCTTTACGTCTTTCAGCTCCATGACCATGACGCCACCCGCCATTCCCTCATTTTCAGGCATATCCATTTCATTACGAATGGCCAGGCCGCCAAGATCCTCGGCTTCCCATGCCCTGCCCTTGTATTTCTCCTCGGGTTTGTCTTTTTTATACATGACGATGTCATATTTGACGCACGAATGACCGTCGATGGTTTCCGAACCGGTCTTGGTTTTCTCAACGACCACGTCGGGATCATAAATGGACGGGGCCTCTTCTTTCCTCGCCTGCTCAAAATAAGCCTTGTTGGTTGTAGACATCATGATAACCGTTCCCGAACCCGACGAGGTAATGGTGACAATCCCGTTCATCATGGGATTCTCGACACGACTTTTCACCCCCATCTTGGCCATGGGCATCTCGATTCCCATGGTCACCATCCTGGCCGTAAAATTATCCGGAGGTGTGGTCTTTTCCGACGCGCAACCCAAAACAAACGCGATTCCGATCAGACACACTATCCAGCCTCTCCATTTTCTGTTTTTCATGCCTTGTCCTCCTTACGAAATGTTGTGATACGGGAGACGATACCCGTCTTGCTCATAGCATCTTTACGGTCATTTTCCAATCGACTTTCCAGTTCTCTTCAACATCATCGGGGAGGAACATATCACAAATGATCCCGTTTGGATGATTCCAACGAAACTTTTACCTTGAATATGGATTGTTTTTTTAATAGACTCGCGGGAATTTTTTTGCAGAGATATAAAAAGGAGGGGTATGGTATGGTTAAAAAATGTTTAAGTTTACTGTGTATGTTGCTTTTCGCCGCTGCGCTCTACGCAGATATCGCGCTGGCGGAAATCAAGGCGGATTACGGGGCCAGTTTCCGCCTGCGCCAGGAGTACTGGGAAAACGTCATGAATTTCGACGTCCTCGCTAAGACGGATCGGGATTTCTTCCGTCTGCGTTCGTCGCTGTGGGGAAAAGTCGACTTCACCAAGGATTTGGGGATTTACGCCAAGATAACGAACGAGGCCAGGTACTACCTCGGCAGCTATAAACCGTTTATAACCACCGACGCCACTTCGGACAGCGACCGCTTCGATGAAGACGAGCTCATCATCGACAATCTGCATTTCACGGCCAAGAATATTTTAGGCCTCCCCGTTGATCTCCGGATCGGACGACAGGATTTCCTGGGCATGTACGGAGAGGGTTTTCTGATTCTCGACGGCACACCGGGCGACGGTTCCAGAACCGCGTATTTCGATGCCATCAAGGCCACATGGAGAATCAACGACAACCATTCCGTGGATGTGATCTATTTGAACGATCGGCAACGGGATGAATTCCTGCCCACCCTCAATCCCGCCAGATCGGACTCTCTGCCGAGTTATATCGACAATGAACGGCTTCTCAACGTCTCCGACGAAAGGGGTTTCATCATTTACGGGAGAAACAGATTGAATAAAAACCTGCTTTTGGAACCCTACTACATCTACAAGGAGGAAGATTCCGTAGGCAGCGATTTCAACCCAAACTTCGGCGGTCCCCAGAGTGCGCTGGATCTGAATACCGTCGGCGCGCGAATTGTTTTCACCGCATCCAACTGGACGGTCAGGGCGGAATTCGCCCAAGAGTTCGGAGAATACGACAATGACCGGGACAGAAAGGCGGAAGGCGGTTATCTCTTTGTCGGACAAAAGTTTTCTGAAATCAATTTAAAACCGGAATGGGAGTTGGGTTATGTTTATTTATCGGGGGATGATCCGAATACGGATGATCACGAAGGATTTGATCCGCTGTTCTCCAGATCACCGTCCTGGAATGAAATTTTCACCTACCCGCTTTCATACGAAACGAAAGCCGACAGCGGTCCGATTCCCTGCTACTGGACGAATCTCCACCTTATCAAACTGGGCGTCAAATTGGCTCTGGCACCGGCCACGAATCTGGCACTTTCCTACCAGTACTTGAGAGCCGACGAGGAAACAAAAATCACGACAGGCTCCGCTAAAGACTTGTTCACCAATGATTCCAAGGACCGGGGGCATATCGGCACGCTGATGCTCACCCACGTCTTCACCAAGCAGATCGATGGCTTCCTGCAGGCGGAATATTTCGCGCCGGGTGATTTTTACAGCAGCAAAGCCGACGATTCGATTTTCCTGCGCTGGCAGTTACAATTTAAATTCTAATCGGAACTTGCCAAAGACCCCGTCCTGCCCTGGGCGGGGTCTTTTCCTGTCATCAATCCTTTTCATGGATATTTAACCTCCTGAAAATTCAAATTGATTTTTCTTCTGCCATGAGTACAATGAAACCGTGACTCTCGGGTGGAATCCATCACCCCTTTGATTTATCGTGTATTACAGTGCAGCGCGTATTGATCAGAAAACGGTTTTCCCATGGACCGCCGGTCAAAAGGCGTCCGCTTCAGGAAAGAAAGGAATCTCAAAGGGAAATGATCTTTGATCTATCGGCTTACCAATATTCCGGCAACATGGCGTCCCTCTGCCCACCAGTAACGGACCTGGCGAAAGACGCCGTAACAAGCAGGCTTTACTCTCACAGTTCATTTCTAAATTCCGTTTGAACGCATTTTCGAGAATTGATCTTAGTATCGCTATACAAAGGAGAAAGAACATGAAAATGGCTGAAGTGAAAGAGATCGCCCGGAAGTGGGATGTCAGTACCCGGGTCGGACGGACGAAGGAAAGTATTATTCAGGATATTCAGGTCAAGGAAGGCTTTACGCCCTGTTTCGGGACCAGGGATGTCTGTGATGAAGCGGATTGCCTCTGGAGAACGGATTGCCTCCCGAAGGAAAAGTGAACGATACGATACCTTGGGACTTGAAATCCGCGTACTCTTTCAAATATCTGAATGCGGTTTCCGGAACGGGGAATTGTTGGCCATGCCGACCGGTCTTGCCCCAACAAACAGGGGTGTCGCAGTGTTGTAACGTAGCATTGGACGCTATCCATACGCGTTTTTTTCGCATGGTCTTCCCTGTGGTCCTCCATTCTTTTCGCTACGGTCCCAAGCTTGACCATTGACTCAAACGGGAATCACGTTATAGAGTTGCGTCATGAAATGTAGACGAAATGTTTTTCCGCATATTCTGTCACAAAATCTGCGTGGCGCAATCTGTTGTTCATGACAAGGAGGCATTATGAAATCGACGCGATTCGAGGTAAAACAGTATCAGCTTACAATGGGAGCGGATTTGCCGTCCATCGAGAGCGGCAATGACGTAAAGGTGTGCGCGATTATCGGTTGTTATGGGGACGAATACAAACTCATGATCAATTTCGTTGCCGAAAATGAAGAACAGCCGAAATCCATTTACGATGGCGAGAAGAAAACCGGCGTTATCTTTCTGCCCATTTCCCGTTTGGCCGGATACATCGACCTTCTTAGAAACGAAAAACCCCTGTTCGTCCATTTGAACGAAAAAGTGGAATGGATCACCCTTGGAACCGGACATGAACCCATCGGCGAAGGAGAACGATAAACCGGTGTCCCAACCGGATGCGGAATCGTCAAAATCATCCGTCCGAGCGGCGATGAACATCCAGATGGCTCCCATGGCCATTGCGGACAGGAAAGAAATCATCGACATCTTTAATCATTATATCGAGACGAGTTTCGCCGCCTTTCCCGATCATCCGATGCCCTACGAAGCGTTCGACGTGATCATGAACAGGTGTAAGGGGTTCCCTACTATTGCCGCAAAAGATGAAACGGGTAACGTAATCGGTTTCGGACTGCTTCATGCCTATAACCCTTTCCCTGTTTTTTCCCACACTGCGGAGCTGACGTATTTTATCAGACCGGAATGGACCGGCAGGGGTATCGGCACGATGATTCTTTCCTGCCTCTGCCGGAAGGCCAGGGAGAAAGGCATCACCACCGTCTTAGCCAGTATCTCCTCCCTCAACGATCAGAGCCTTCGGTTCCACACACGCAAAGGATTTACGCAATGCGGCTGCTTCAGTAACGTAGGCCGGAAAAAGGATATAACCTTCGACATCATCTATATGCAGAAATTTCTCTGACATCATGACACTGAAAATGGCAATCATTACTGCCGTGTCTGAAAGGGAACTTTCCCGTTTCCCGGATTATACATCATTTTTCACAACGATGGATGCAACCTGTATTTGACATGCCCGCACTTTTTCCCTATAGTCTGGATATTTCGTGAATGCAGAGATTTATGATCTCATGAGAAAAACGGGCAGGATCAATAACCCCTCAAAACTAAATCACAACGAAGCACCTGAAATAAAATAGATGGAATATTTATGCTGATAAAGGGAACAACGACCGAAAACAGGTACCAGATTTGTTGGGCAGAACCCAATTACCAGGGAAGAGGAACTTTCAGCTGGCCCAACGGGAGCCGCTACGACGGCGAATTCCTCGCCGGTAAGCTTCAGGGCCATGGAACCCTTTTCTGGCCGGACGGGAGCAGTTACCGGGGCGAGTGGGATGACGATCTGCCCCATGGCAAGGGCGCTTTTACCTGGCCCGATGGACGGCACTTCGAAGTTGAATGGGAGCACGGCAAGGTCAGGCAGGAGGGAACTCCGCAGACGGCGGAAACGGAACTGAAACACAAAGCCCCCGATGAAGTCCAGCTCAAAGGAGACAGTGAAGAAGAAAAGCGCCTGATCAACGAGCTGCAGAATCGCCTTGCCGATGAGCAGGCAAAACGAAAAGCCGAAGAAGAGGCCCGAGAGAAGGCGGAAGAAGAAGCCAGACAATCCATCAAAACGTTAAAGCAACTTCTTGCTGAACAGGAAGAAAAACGGAAGACAAATGAGGTTGCCGAAAAAGAAACCGAAGAATTGAAGCAACGCCTTGCGGAAGAAGAGGCAAAACGGCACACCGAGGAAGAAGCAAGGCGGAAAGCGGAAGAAGAAGTCAAGAAAGCAGCCGATGAACTGAAACAACGCCTCGTCCAGGAAGAGCAGCTTAAACGGGCTTCCGAAGAAGCGATCAGGGCTGCCAGGGAGGAATCGGAAAAAACATCCCGGGAATGGACGAACCGCCTGACGAAAACAGAAGAAGCACGGAAGGCGATTGAAGATGCCCAGCGTCAGGCCCAGGAAGAGGCCAGAAAAACCTTCGAAGATCTGAACCTGCGCCTGTCAAACCTTGAGGCAAGCCGAAACGCATTGGAACAGGAAAAAAGCCTGATTGAAGCGGAAGGAAAGAAAAGAATCGAAGAATTGACCCATCGCCTCCGCCGGGAAGAAGAAATGCGGCACTCGCTCGAAGAGGAGGCAAAGCAAACCTCGGAACAGCTCCTTCAACGTCTGTCCCAGGGAGAAGAAAAGCAGAAAGCGATAGAAGAGGAAAAGCGAAAGGCGGAGGAAGACGCAAACCGGGCTCACGTAGAACTAAGCCGGCGCCTGGTCAACGAAGAGGAAAAGCGGAAGACGGAAGAAACGCTGCGCATCGAATCGGGAGAGGAAGCCCGGAAGAGAATCGAAGAACTGCTCAACCGTCTCGACGAGGCAGAAAAAAAACGCAACGACGAGGCATTGGTCTGGCGCAGGGCCGAAGCGGAGGCAACCCGAACGGTAGAAGAATTGCGGGAGCGCCTCGCTGAAGAGGAACAAAGGCGCAAATTAGAAGAACACAACCGACTGCAGGCAGAGGAAGAAGTCAGAAGCATCGCCGAAGATCTTAAAAAACGCGTTACAGAAGAAGAGCAAATCAAAAAAGCCGAAGAAGAGGCCAGACAGAAAGCCGAGGAAGTCGCACGGGCCGAGATCGACGCCCTGCTTGCTAAATTGGCGGAAGCAGAAGATAGATACAAGGAACAGGAACAGGAACACCAGAAGGCGGACGAGGAAGGTCGGAAAAAATCCGATGAGCTATACCGTCAGCTTGCGGAAATGCAGGAAAAAATCGGGAGTGCCGATGAAAACCAACTGAAGTCACTGGAAGAGGAAGCAAGGCGCAAAGCCGAGGAAAACCTCAAGGGAAGACTGGAAGAGCTGAATCAAAAACTTGCAGAAGAACAGGAAAAGCGTAGAACCGAGGAAAAAGCAAGAGAAAACGCGGTTAAAGAGTCCAAGGAAAAAATCGATGAGTTGACAAAGCTTCTGGAAGAAGAACGGAACAGAAAAAATGCCGAAGAGGCGGCGCGGAAAAAAGCGGAAGAAGAAACTAAAAATACCGTCAGGGAATTAACCCGAAATCTCTCGGATGAGGAAGCGAAGAGAAGACTCGGAGAAGAAGCGTATCTCCGCGCAGAGAAGGAGTTGAAGAAAAAAGTTGACGAGCTGACCCAACGAATGGCCGAGGAAGAAGCCAAGAAAATAGCCGAACGGGAAGGACGTCAAAAGGCGGAGAATGAAATAAAGCTCATCACGGCGGATTTCAGCCGGCGCCTTGCCGAAGAACAGGCTAAAACAAAGGCGGCGGAAGAGGCCCGCTTAAGGGCCGAAGATGCCTTGCGTGACTATGATGATCAATTCGCACAACGTGTGGCAGATATGGAATCGGAAGAAAAGGCTCGCGAACGTACGGATGAGGAAACGCAACGGGCCCTTGCTGAATTACAAATTAAGGCGGTAAAAGAGCAGGAGAAAAGAAGTCGGGAAGAGGAAGCGCGTCGTAACGCGGAGGAAGAAGTAAAGCGGGTTCAGGAAGAGCTCACCCGTCTTGTTACCGATAAAGAGAAACAAATTGCGGAACAGATGAAGGCCCGGGAACAGGCTGAGGCGGAAGCCCAAAAAGCCGCGGAAGCCGGCAAAAAAGCAGAGGATGTTGTCAGGTGTCAGATTGAGGAGTTAACACACCGTCTGGCCGAAGAGGAGACTCGCAGAAAACAGGAAGAAGAATCGCGGCTTCGAATTGAAAAAGAAACAAACCGGCAGATTGGCGATTTAACACGACGTCTCGAAGAGGAAATTACAAATCGTGCACTGGCACTGGAAGCTGAACGAAAGAGCGCGGAGGAAGGGAAATGCATCGCCGCTGAGTTGGAAAGGCGTCTTGCCGAGGAGGCGGAAAAGCGGAAAGCGGAGGAGCAGAAACATCTTGCCATAGAGGCGGACGCACGGCAGAAAAGCGAAGAATGGACCCGGCGTCTAGAGGAAGAAGTTGAGAAAAGAAAGGCCGAGGAACTGGCCCGCATAAAAGCCGAAGAAGAAAACAGGCGCATTCTTAGTGAATGGGAAAAGGCGAATAGCGAATCGGAAAGCCATCGTCCGGCGGAAGAGGAAGCGAAGAGAACGGCCGAAGAATTGTCCCAACGTCTGGAAGCCGAAGAGGCAAAGAATAAGGCCGATGAGGAGTCACGGAGGAAAGCCGAGGAAGACGCCAGGAGGAAGGCGGAAGCGGAAGCGAAGCTGCAAATCGAAGAAGAAGTCCAACGCAGAATAGAAGAGCAGCTGAGAAAAAAAGCCGAAGAGGCGAGACTCAGCATTGAACCGGACGGCATGCAGGACGGTAAGGGGGGGCGCCAGACATTCAAAAAAGGCAAACTCAAGCCTGTCCAGGGGCACATCAAGAGAGTTTATCCGGATGGAAATATTTATGTGGGAGAAATGCTGAACGATGAGCCAAACGGACAGGGAATCATGAACTACGCCGACGGATCGAAGTACGTGGGGCAATGGCAGAAAGGGTTGCGTTCCGGCCATGGCATCCTGAACCTTACGGACGGATCCAGCTACGTCGGCCAATGGCGGGAAGACAGGAAAGAAGGGAACGGAACCCTGACAACGGCCAATGGAAGGAAATACATCGGCGATTGGCGGAACGATCTTCCCGACGGGCAGGGCACCGAATCCTTCCCGGATGGCATGAGATACAACGGACGCTACAGAGAGGGCAAATTCTCCGGTCAGGGATTCCTCATCCTGGCTGACGGCAAGCGATACACCGGTGAATTTCAAAACGGCTTATCCAATGGGAAGGGAATTATGGAATACCCCAACGGCGATCGTTACGAAGGGGATTTTAAAAACAATAAATTCAGCGGTCTGGGAACACTAACCTTGACGGACGGAAGGAAATACACCGGCCAGTTGGAAAACGGTCTCCCCCACGGCAATGGCATCATGGTCCTCGCAGACGGCAAGAGACTGGCAGGAGAATTCAGGAACGGCAAGTTCGTCGAATTTTAAGGGGATGTTCAATGGTCAATAAAAGTATCGTCCTGAGCAAATCACAGCAAGATCTGCAGGGGCAGGCTCTTGTAAATTTCCAATGGGTTGAAACTTCCATCAATGGTGAAGTGAATTGTGCCTTCCCTGACGGTTCAACCTACAACGGTACGTTGAAAGACGGTCGTTTCCACGGCAAAGGAACCTATGTCTGGCCCGACGGCAGCCGATACGAAGGGAACTGGGCCAACGATCTGCCCGAAGGAACGGGCACTTTTCTTCTGTCGGACGGCTACCGGTACGAAGGGAACTGGCAAGCAGGCCGGCCCGAGGGCGAAGGAACGGAAGCGCTTCCCAATGGAGGGCGTTACCAGGGGAAATGGGTCAACGGCGAAAAGAACGGCATCGGTGAATTCATCTACTCCAACGGAAGGCGATATAACGGCGAGTGGTTAAATGGGATGTGCCATGGCCATGGTGTTATTGTTTTCTCCGACGAATCTCAGTACGAAGGGGAATGGCGGGAAAATAACATGTTCGGCATGGGCGTTCTGAGCTTCTCGGATGGGAAAAAATGCCGCGGCGAATGGCGGGATGAAGAATTCAAGATCATTGAAATGCTGTAAAAAAAAGGCCGGGGGCTCCTCGCATCAGATCAGCGTGGAAAGCCCGCCCCACAAAGGGCGTGGATGGCGTCGAGACGGCTGGATTCGATATCCAGAATGTAAAATTTCCCCTGTTGTCCATTTGTTTTCGTAATGACCTGGATGCCGTATGTTCTTAATTTCCCCGACACCTTTTCCCCGTCCTTTACGGGATGGCCGCTCAGATACCGGGCTGTAACATACCAACCGGATGATGTCTTGAAAATCACGCTGCCGGACCGACAGACATCAACCTTCGAAACAACCCCGGTGAGAGCCGCAACCTGCACCGGCAACATCAGGCAAAACGCCAATACCATCAATAATTTCATAAATCTTCCTCCCGCAAATTGATTTGACGGCAAGTTTACCCGGAAAACCGATTGATGGAAAGCCCGTTTTAATACGCCACCGGCTGAACGCTCATCGGGTGGATTGAAAGGAACCCGCTGCTGTTCGGATAAATCGTTCTCCATTTTTCAATTTTAACTTGACAAATATTTATCAATTGACCATGATTCCCGCAGAAAAATCAATCGCCACTCCGGGGGTCTAAAGTGACGAATGCTCATGCCCAGTTCACCGCTGTCATGGCGGTAAATGTTCTCACCGCCACCGAACGCGACTTGACTTCGCTCAATAATTTTCGGGAAACGTCGGGCTGGAATCAGCCCCTGAATTCGGGAAAAGCATGGGGCGTTTCTTTCTCCGGCGGACTTTTGGGGAACAAATGACCATGCCATACATCGCCTATTACCCCTTTGATTTATTTATCTTGCTTAATTTGCTTATTATTTAACGACGATGAGAGAGCGGACGCATGAAAGGCGAGGATAAAACAAAGGCGCAACTGATCAGCGAATTAACCCTCGCCCGTCAGGAAATAGCGGATCTCCTGAAAGCGGCAGACGAAAACAGGAGATCCATTCGGAGTCTACAGAAAAACGAGGATTTTTTCCGGGCAATTACGCAAAATGCTTCGGATCTTATCATTATTGCCGGCAAAACGGGAAAAATTCTCTATCTCAACCCACCCATCGAACGTTTCATGGGGTACAAACCCGCTGAATTGATCGGGAAGAGTGCTTTTGATTTCATTGCCCCCGCCGATCTTCCGCGGGCTGTTTATGATTTCAGCAAAGCTATCCTGACGAAGGATACCATTGTCCCCAATATCTTCCGGGTCTTGCACAAAAACGGAACAATACGGATTTTAGAGGGTGTGGGCAAGAATCTTCTAAACGATCCAGCCGTTAAAGGTTTTGTCATGAATGTCCATGACATAACGGACCGCAAAATCGCAGAAGAAGAATTGGAATCGCACCGGAAAAACCTTGAAAACCTGGTTGAACGACGGACGGAGGAACTGTCCGAAATGAACAGGCAGCTCCGGAGCGAACTGTCCGAACGTAAACGGATCGAGAACGTTCTGCGGGAAAGGGAGGAACGCTTCCGAACGCTGATTCAGAAGTCATCCGATGTGGTTTCCATCTTCAACGCCCAGGGGCAGTTTATTTATAACAGTCCTTCGGCAGAAAGGATCTTCGGCTATTCATCCGAATATCTCCTCGGCAAAGAGCCTTTTGACCTGATTCATCCCGACGACCGGGAAGTCGTCCGTCAAGAGTTTCATCGCGTGATCGATCACAACAATCCAGGCCTGCCGACAGAATTCCGATTTCTCAGAGGCGATGGAACCCTCATCCACCTGGAATCCCTGGGGCAAAACCTTCTTGACTACCCGGGGATCAACGGTATCGTCATTACCACCAGAGATATTACGGAACGCAAGAAATCGGAGCAGGAGCATAAGCTCCTTCAGGAACGGCTGCATCATGCGGAGAAGATGGAATCCCTGGGAACCATGGCGGCGGGCGTGGCCCATGACCTGAACAATGTCCTGGGAGGCCCGGTCGCCTACGCCGAGCTTCTTTTAATGGAGCTGCCGGAAGGACATCGCCTGCGAAAGCACGCGACGCGGATTTTGAGCGGCTGCCAGAAAGCCGCCGCCATCATGCAGGATATGCTGACCCTGGCCAGAAGAGGGGTGGCAAGTCCGGAAGTCGTCAATCTGAATGACGTCATTCAGAATTTTGTAAAAAGCCCGGTGTACGAATCAATAAAAGCCTTTCATCCCCTGGTGACATTCACGTTCAACTTTGAACGAAAGCTGTTTAACATGAAAGGCTCTTCCATTCACTTGGACAAGACGGTGATGAATCTTCTATCAAACGCCGCAGAAGCCATTTCCGAGATCGGCGAAGTCCACATTGCCACCGAAAACCGTTATATCGCAAAACCCATTCCCGGCTACAACCACGTACGCGAAGGGGATTATGTGGTTTTAATCGTCTCAGACACCGGCAAGGGTATGACACACGGAGAGATAAAAAGTATTTTTGAGCCTTTTTACACGAAAAAAGTCATGGGAAGAAGCGGTACAGGGCTGGGGCTGACCGTCGTCTGGAGTACGGTGACGGATCACGACGGTTATATCGACGTGTATAGCAAGGGCGGTAAGGGCAGCACCTTCACCCTTTATTTCCCCGCCACACGCGAGGATGTATCGTCAAATCACCGGTACGACATCCCCATCGATCAATACATGGGCAACGGCGAATCCATTCTGGTTGTGGATGATATTCAGGAACAGCAGGACGTTGCGGCCGCATTGCTGACGAAACTCGGGTACAGGGTCAGCACCGTTTCATCGGGCGAAGAAGCTCTCAATTATATCAAGGCTCACGCGGTGGATCTCCTCCTGCTGGATATGATCATGGATCCGGGAATAGACGGGTTGGAAACCTATCGAAGAATCCTTGAAATCAGACCCCACCAGAAAGCCGTCATCGTCAGCGGATTTGCGGAAACGGATCGCGTGAAGGAGGCCCAGAAACTGGGAGCGGAAGCCTATGTCAAAAAGCCCTACGTCCTGGAAAGAATCGGGCTGGCGGTAAGGGGAACATTGCAGAAGAACATGATTGTCGCCTAGCCAGACAGATGCCGACCTTATGAACCTTTTAATACGCCTCCTGATCCCACCGCCTTTTTCAACTGGTTTACATGGTACTCAAATCACCCCCCTTTTTCTTTTTGACGCGCAACTGTAACAATCCAGGGAAAACACCCTTCAGGGAGGAGAAAGATTGCAGCGGGAAATGCCGACGAGGCCGGTCCAGACAAGTCTTTTCGGTTCATCGTTCCAAATCCATGCCCTCATCATGATTCAGGCCATTGAACAACTCCGTAGCTTCAACGAGCGATGTATCTCCGATAGAATGACGGAAACACTTTGAAATGGTTCTGAAAATAAATACCGTCGTTTTCTTCTCGGATTTCGTGGAGAGCGTTTTTGTAAATATTAACAACACACCTAGAATGTTGTAATTGTGGTTAAATAATTATATTTGTGTTTTATTATATAATTGTGGTAATAAATATCAGTTTACCTATTTTGACCTATTTTATCCTTATTATCGTAATGAAATTTTAAGGTGTCGTGTTTGCGCTTTCTCCTTAAGAGGAAAAGGAATTTTCTTTTTTTCTAAACAGAAAATTACACACTTGATACGAGTCGGCAATGGAAGACGAAAAGAAAAGCGGCGAAAACGGCCGCAATCCGGAACACTGCGCAAGTATTCATGATATCAAAGAGCGCAAGCGAGCGGAATCTCAACGGCAGCTTGCACTTGATGCACTTTCCAAGAGTGAATCGCTGATGCGTGCGATAACGGATTCGGCCAGGGATGCCATACTCATGATGGACCCCGCCGGTTGCATCTCATTTTGGAACCCGGCAGCGGAGCATATCTTTGGTTACACGAGCGGTGAGGCAATCGGTCAGCATCTGCATCAATTCCTTGCCCCCGAGCGTTACCTGGAGCAATACCGTGACGCTTTTCCCAGATTCCAGGAAACCGGTCAAGGTGAAGCCACCGGCAGGACCATCGAGTTGCAGGCCCGCAGAAAAGACGGTGGAGAATTCCCTATCGAACTGTCTCTTTCCTCCATTCAGCTTGAAAACGGCTGGCATGCCGTGGGAGTTGTGCGGGACATCACCGGACACAAGAACACAGACGCAAAACGGCGCAAACTGGAAGAGCGTCTGCAAAGGGCGGAAAGGATGGAAGCACTGGGGCTGCTGGCTGGAGGCGTGGCTCATGAGCTCAACAATGTTTTGGGGATTTTAATGGGTTATTCCGAGCTGCTGCTTTTCAATATTGGGGAAGACAGTTCGACCAGACCCTACGTGACGAAAATCATGGAGGCGGGGGAAAGAGCGGCAGCCGTCATTGAGGATATGCTCACTCTTGCCAGGAGAGGTATCCAATCCCGAGCGGTTATCAATCTCAACATCCTGATCCGGAATTATCTGAAGACGCCGGAATTCGAAAGGAACATCGCCCTTCATCCCGACATCCGTATAGAGACCGCTCTGGAAACGGAACTCTTGAATATCATGGGAGCCCCTGTTCCGTTCGGCAAAACGATCATGAATCTCATTTCCAATGCCCTTGAAGCCATGCCGAAGGGAGGCCTGCTGACGATCACAACCCGTAATCAATATATGGACCGTCCCATTCGGGGTTACGATGAAATTATGGAGGGAGATTATTCGGTATTCTCCGTTTCCGATTCGGGCGAAGGGATTTCCGCGTACGACATCAAACGCATTTTCGAGCCTTTTTACACGAAGAAGACAATGGGGAGAAGCGGGACCGGTTTGGGCCTGTCCGTGGTCTGGGGGACGGTCAAGGATCATAACGGCTATATTGACGTCCAAAGTGAAGAGGGACAAGGCAGTATCTTTACCCTCTATTTCCCCGCAACAAGGAAAGAGATGCACGAAGAGCCTGTTTCCGGATCCGTGTCCGAATACACCGGCCATGGAGAAACCGTTCTCGTGGTAGACGACGTGGAAGAACAGCGCAATCTGGCAGCGGCAATGCTCAAAAAATTGAATTATTGTGCAACCGTTGTTTCCAGTGGCGAGGAGGCCTTGACATATCTGAGAGAACACAAGGCGGATCTCATCGTGCTTGACATGATCATGGATCCCGGCATGGACGGTTTAGACACTTACCGGAGTATACGCGAAATCCATCCGCAACAGAAGGCCATCATCGTGAGCGGTTTTTCGGAAACGGAACGCGTGAATGCCGCCCAGCAGATCGGTGCCGGCGCCTACCTGAAAAAACCCTACATATTGGAAAAATTGGGACGGGCCATTCGGACAGAACTGGCCCGAACGATTTAATATCCGTTGATTTCATCTCGTTTGTGGAATGGATGAGGCAAAACTATAAAAAAGAAAAGAA
>Ga0302246_1001545_pt1 | contig 15963 bp, 18 predicted proteins | sample AAG_UR_Trp_MG_FD_193533 | JGI IMG/M metagenome (GOLD analysis project Ga0302246, IMG submission 193533) | Enriched activated sludge microbial communities from anaerobic digester in WTTP, New Holstein, Wisconsin, United States - AAG_UR_Trp | ecosystem: Engineered > Bioreactor > Anaerobic >...
CGGTCAAGTATCTGGGGCCCAAAAGCAGCATCATGATCGTGGACATTTTAGGCGAGGTCGTGGTGATCGGCGTATCGAACCAGCAGATGTCCTATATCACGACCATCGACGATACCGCTGCGCTGGAAAAACTCAAATCCCTGAGCCGTCAGCGGGGTGCACAGGCCGTGGCGATCGATCCCCTGGACCGGTACAAGGACCTCATCAAATCCTTCATCCGTCAGAAAAAGGACCGGGACCGCTCATGAAAGGCTTGAAAAAACGTTTCATCCCGATGGTTGTGATCGTGTTGCTGACCGCAGTGGCAATCCTGCTGTTTTCGGTTTCCCCACTTTACTGCGCGCCCCTGGCCCTGCCGAACGTCAGCCTGAATATCGGCGGCGCTGCCGACCAGCCCGGCCAGATGTCGGGACTGCTGCAGTTGATGATCTTCCTCACCCTGCTGACCCTGGCGCCGGCGATCCTGCTGATGGTGACGTCTTTTACGCGGATCGTCGTGGTCCTTTCCCTGGTCCGGAACGCCCTGGGGACGCAGCAGATGCCGCCCAACCAGATCATCATCGGCCTGGCCCTGTTCCTGACCTTCTTTGTCATGGCCCCCGTCTGGAACAAGATCAATACGGATGCCCTCCAGCCCTACCAGGAAGAGCAGATTTCGGGAGAGCAGGCCTTCATACTCGCCACTGCGCCTCTGAAGGATTTCATGCTCAAACAGACCCGGGAAAAGGACCTGGCCCTGTTCGTCAAGATGTCCAAGGAACCGCGCCCGGCAAAACCGGCGGACATTACACTCAGCGTTCTGGTACCGGCCTTTATCATCAGTGAACTCAAAACGGCCTTTCAGATCGGGTTCATGATTTACCTGCCCTTCATGATCATCGATATGGTGATTTCCAGTATCCTATTGTCCATGGGCATGATGATGCTCCCGCCGATCATCATGAGCCTGCCGTTCAAACTCCTTTTGTTTGTCCTGGTCGACGGGTGGTACCTCATCGTGGGCTCCCTCGTCCAGAGCTTCCACTGAGATTTTCTCTTTTCTTCAGGTTGGCATGTGTTTTTCATGGCAGGAGTGAATCATGTAAAACAGTCAGCGTATTGGGAATTAACACAATGAAAACAAAAGAAATAATGAATAACCCGGCTGTCCGTGCTTCGGGCCGGCTGGCGTAAGGAGTGATAAAAATGACGGTAGAGTTCGTCGTCGGTATCATGGCGGAGGCCATCAAGGTGACGCTCCTGGTGTCCGCCCCGGTTCTGATCGTGGGGTTGGTCGTCGGCGTGGCCATCAGTCTTTTCCAGGCGGTGACCCAGATCCAGGAGATGACCCTGGTCTTTGTACCCAAAATTGTGGCGGTCATGGTTGTCCTGATTGCCGCCCTGCCCTGGATGTTAAGCCTCCTGATGACCTTCACGCACAATCTGTTCGTCAATATTCCCGCTTATGTGCGCTAGCGGTTTTGTGCGGCAAACCCGGTTGAATGCGGCGAGGGAGGGTTGACGTGGATTTCCCGGTCATTTCACAGGATTGGGCCATTACATTTTCCCTGGTTCTCCTGCGGGTCGGCGCCCTGATCGGTACCATGCCTCTGTTCGGGGAACGGCTCGTTCCCGTGCGAGTCAAGGCGGGGCTGGCCCTGGTCATCGCCCTTCTCCTGTTTCCGACGGTTTCGCCGTCCGTGCCGTCCGTGTCGACCGATTTTCTTCCCCTGCTGTTCCGAATGATATCGGAGACCTTGATCGGTGCCGCATTGGGTTTCGCCGCCCGTCTCATCTTTGCGGCGGCCCAGCTGGCAGGTGAAATGATCGGCTTCCAGATCGGTTTTTCCGTGGCGAACGTGATCGATCCCGTGTCGAGCATGCACATCTCCCTTGTCGGGCAGATCCAGTACCTGTTTGCCGTGCTCGTTTTTCTGATTACGAACTCCCACCACGTTTTCTTTGCCGCCATCGCCGACAGTTTCCGGATCATTCCCCTTTTTGCATTCCATGTCTCCGGTGATTTCATGAATCTCATCGTGAGCCTGAGCGGGGACATGTTCGTCCTGGCGGTGAAACTCAGCATCCCCGTGATCGCGGTCATTTTTTTTACCAATGTGGGCCTGGGGATTGTGGCCCGGACGGTGCCCCAGATCAATGTCTTCATCGTCGGCTTTCCCCTCCAGATCACGGTCGGCCTGCTCTTTTTCGGCCTTTCGATGCCCCTGTGCGGATCCCTTTTACAGCACGCCTACGGGAATCTGGGCGAGGCGGTCTATGCGCTTTTGCGGGTGATGAAATAGAGGCGTCTCGTTGTGTGAAGAGAGCCTTGTCAGGATGTCTGAATAATTGACGCCATCGTCATAAAACGGATAGGGGACCATGTCACATGGCGGATGAGGATCAGGGTCAGGAACGAACCGAACAAGCGACACCCAAACGACGGGAAGAGGCCCGGGAAAAAGGGCAGGTCGCCGTCAGCCGGGAAGTTGCCTCCGCCGTTATTTTAGGGGCTTCCCTGATCTATTTCTACTTTGGAAGCGGCCGTTTCATGGAAGGCATCACGGAGATCATGAGGACGGCCTTCCGGGATTCCGGCCACATGCTGCTCACCACGCAAAATATCCATCCCCTGGCCCTTTCCTTTGTCTACAAGGTGTTTCTCCTGCTCTTTCCCCTTCTGCTGGCGGTTTTCGTCGCGGGGTTGCTCGCCAATGTCCTCCAGGTCGGGTTTATCTTTTCCTGGGAAGCCGTGCAGCCAAAGTTGTCGAAGATCGATCCGATCAAGGGCCTGCAGCGGCTGTTTTCGCTGAGATCCCTGGTCGAGCTGGTGAAAAGCCTCTTCAAGATTTTTGTCGTCGGCCTGATTGCCTACCTCATGATCGTCCGCGAACTGCCCGGCATTTTCCCCCTGGCGGACCAGTCGACCTGGGGGATGCTGGTGTTCATCGGCCGGATTTCCTTCCGGATCATGATGATGACCTGTTTTGTACTGCTGATCCTCGCTCTTTTGGACTATCTCTACCAGCGATGGGAATTCGAGAAGAGCATCCGGATGTCGCAGCAGGAAATCAAGGAGGAGTTCAAGCACTCGGAAGGGGATCCGCTCATCAAGTCCCGCATCAAGCGCCTCCAGCGGGATATCGCCCGGAAGCGGATGATGGCGGGTGTGCCCAAGGCGGATGTGGTCATCACGAACCCCACCCATCTGGCCGTTGCCATCCGGTACGACCAGGACAACATGAATGCACCGGTCGTTGTGGCCAAGGGAGCGGGATACGTGGCGGGGAAAATCAAGGAAATTGCAGCGAAAAATCAAATACCCATCGTTGAAAACAAGCCTGTGGCACGCCTATTGTATAAGATAGCCAATATAGGGGATACCATCCCCGCGGATTTGTATCGGGCCGTGGCGGAGATTCTGGCCTATGTGTACAAACTGAAAGATAAGAGTGCGATGGCATAAAATGGCAGCAGAAACGATCCAAAAATCCTACAGTTGGGACTGGCTGAAGAGCAACAGCGCCGTTATGGCCCTGGCGGTTATCGCCATCCTGGCCGTCATGGTGGTGCCCCTGCCGAAGGTGATCCTGGATGTTCTCCTCTCCTTCAACATCACCGTGGCCATGATCATCCTGCTTATGGCCATGTATGTCCTGAAGCCCCTCGATTTTTCAGCTTTTCCGTCGGTGCTGCTGATCGCGACCCTCTTCCGTCTTTCCCTGAACGTGGCTTCAACGCGCCTCATCCTGCTGCACGGCGGCGAAGGCACGGACGCGGCCGGGCAGGTGATCAAGGCCTTCGGAACCTTCGTTGTCGGAGGAAACTACGTTGTCGGCCTCATTGTGTTCATGGTTTTGGTCCTCATCAACTTTGTCGTCATTACCAAAGGATCGACGAGAATCGCCGAAGTGGCCGCACGCTTTACCCTGGATGCGATGCCCGGCAAGCAGATGAGCATCGACGCCGACCTGAACGCGGGGATGATTTCGGATACGGAAGCGAGAAGAAGACGCAGCGAAATCGAAAAGGAAGCGAACTTCTACGGGGCCATGGACGGTGCAAGCAAGTTTGTTCGCGGCGATGCCGTGGCCGGTATCATCATCGTTCTGGTCAACATTATCGGCGGCCTCATCGTCGGGGTGCTCCAGAACGACATGACCGTCGTGGAGGCGGCGAAAAATTACACCCTGTTGACGGTAGGCGACGGCCTTGTCACGCAAGTCCCGGCCCTGATCGTATCGACGGCGGCCGGCATGCTCGTGACGCGCAATACCGCCTCGACCGATCTCGGAGGAGAGCTCCGGTCACAGCTTTTCATGCATCCGCGGGCGGTTGCCACGGCGGCCGGCATGCTGTTCATCTTTGCCCTGATCCCGGGGATGCCGAAGCTGGCCTTTTTCTCCATCGCCCTGGTTATGGGTGGTCTGGCCCTGAAACTTTATAAAACCAACGAGGCCACACCGGAAATCGAAGACGAAGCCCCGGCCCCCCCGCCGTCGGATACGCAGGATATGTTCGTTCCCGTCGATCCCCTGGGGCTGGAAGTCGGCTACGGCCTCATTGCCCTGGTGGATGCGTCCCAGGGTGGCGAGCTGCTCCACCGGATCAAGATGCTCCGGAAGCAACTGGCCCTGGAAATGGGTTTCGTGATGCCGGCCATTCACATCCGGGACAACCTGCAGTTAAAGCCGAACGGATATTCTTTCCTCATGAAGGGAGTGGAAATTGCCCGGGGTGAATTGATGCCGGGACATCACCTGGTCATCATGTCCGAAGAAAAGGGGCTGAAGATCCGGGGCATCGAGACCAAGGAACCCGCTTTCGGCCTGCCCGCCGTTTGGATTCCTGAGCGAGAGAAGGAAAGCATTCAGGCCAAGGGGATGATCGTGGTCGATCCGGCGACGGTGGTGACCACCCACGTTACGGAAATCGTCAAATCCCATGCGGATGAACTGCTGGGACGTCAGGAAGTCCAGACCATTCTGGATCAACTGGCCCTGACCTATCCCAAGGTCGTCGAGGAACTGGTTCCGAAGATGGTTCCCCTGGGAGTACTGCAGAAGGTCCTGCAGCGTCTGCTCAGGGAGCGTATTTCCATCCGCAACCTCATGACGATCCTCGAGATCCTGGCGGATTATATTTCCATCACGAAGAATGTCGATATTTTGACGGGCTATGTCAGGCAAGGTCTGGCACGGGTCATTACCAAGCAGTACGAGGATGCGGAGGGCAATATCAACGTGATGATGATCTCCCCCGAGATCGAGGACATCATCAACCGTTCGATCCAGCATACGGAGCACGAATCCTTCGTTTCTCCCGATCCGAACACGGTCCGGCAGGTAGTCGGCAATCTGCAGAAGTCGGTCAGCCTGTTTACATCCCAGGGGCTTCAGCCGATCGTGCTGTGTTCACCCGCGGTGAGAATCCATTTGCGCAATATTCTGGAGAGGTTCTTTCCCAATATGGTGGTCCTGTCCCACAACGAGATCGCCCGGGAAGCAAGTATCCGGTCCTTAGGTATGGTGGAGTTGTAATATGCAGATCAAGCGTTACGAGGCGAGAAACGTTCAGGAGGCCCTGGAAAAGATCAAGAAGGAACTGGGGCCGGATGCCATCATTTTGTCGAACAAGCAGCTTTCCGGAGGGAAAACGCCCCGGGTTGAGGTGGTTGCGGCAAAAGACAACGGGGAAACGAATGTTCCCCATCTCTCCCCCGGCAGGACCTGCGAAGAAAATGCTCTGTCCTTCTCGGGTGTTCCGCCGGCGGAAGACAAACCCGAATGGGAGGTCTTGAAAGAGGACATCGGGGAAATGAAATTTCTTCTTCGGGAGCTGAAAAAGCGGGAAGAGATATTCGATGAATTCGGGGAGGTCAAGGATCGTCTTAACGTGCTGTTCGATCTGCTGGGTCTGAAGGATAAAGGGGAGAAGAACCACCTGGCCCAGGTCTATTCCCGCCTGGTTGCACAGGGGGTTGCCAAGAAGAGCGCCTGCATTCTTCTGGAAATGCTCAACCGGGGGGGCATGACGGACCGTATCGGAACACCGGAAGAGGGTATGAAACTTGTCGAAGATTTGATCCGGGGCCGTTTCAGACGAAAACAGGCCACCGACGCCGTCGGCAGGATCAAGGTCTTCGTCGGCCCGACCGGCGTGGGGAAAACGACGACCATCGCGAAACTGGCCGCCCATTACGCCCTGGGTGGGAAAAGACGGGTGGGATTGGCGACGACGGATACGTACCGCATTGCCGCCCCCGAGCAGTTAAAAACCTATGCGAGAATCATGGGCATCCCCATGCAGGTTGCGGCAGACACAAACGGCCTGCACAAGGTCATTGAGGACTTCACCGATCGGGACGTTATCCTCATTGACACGCCCGGCACGGGTTTGAACGACCTGTCCCATTTCGAAAGGACGAAAGACATGTTCGCCTTGCGGGAAGGCGTTGAGGTGAACCTGTTACTCAGCCTGGCCTCGAGCCAGGAGAATCTTTACGACACCCTTTCCCGCTTTGAGGATCTGCGGATCGATCAGGTCATCCTGACCAAGATGGACGAGTGCCGTCGTTTCGGGTTTCTCTTCGACCTGATGGAAAAAGTCCGGAAACCTGTCCCTTATGTCACGATGGGGCAGAATGTGCCGAAAGATATCGAGGAGGTGACCTCGGGAAACCTGGCGAAGCTGATCGTGGGGGGGACGCTTCATTAATATAATATAAACGCCGGACGGGGGGCAATATTATTCATGTCATGACCGGAAAGAATGAGAGGTTGATAAATTGGATCAGGCATCAATGCTCAGAGAAATAAAAAGGAAGGGTTCCTTCCCCCCCGAAGGGGTGGGTGTTCCCCTCGTAAAAGATAAACTCGGGCGGCATCCGGCGAGAAACCGGGTGAGGGTGCTCGCGGTGACAAGCGGTAAGGGAGGGGTCGGCAAGACGAATATATCGGCGAATCTGGCCTATCTCCTGTCGAAGAAGAAAAAGAAGGTCCTCGTGCTCGATGCCGATGTCGGGTTGGCCAACATGGATGTGATCCTGGGGCTGACACCGAAGTATAACCTCTACCATGTGCTCAACGGGGAGAAGTCGATCCGCGATGTCATTGTTCAGGGACCGGGAGGATTCATGATCCTTCCTTCCGCTTCCGGCATCCAGGAAATGTCCGATCTGTCGAAGGGGCACAAACTGACCCTGATCGATGAGATCAAGACCCTTCAGGAACAGGTGGACTTCATGCTGATCGATACGGGGGCCGGCATTGCGGGAAACGTGATGTACTTCAACATGGCCGCCCAGGAAATCATCGTCGTGACCTCTCCCGAACCGACGGCCATTACCGATGCCTATGCCATGATCAAGGTTTTATACCAGCGTCACGCCAAGGATCATTTCCGTATCCTGGTGAACATGGTGAAAAGCGAGGAAGAGGCAAAGGAGGTTTTCGCCCGTCTGAACCAGGCGACCAACCATTTTCTGAACGTTTCCGTTGAATACCTGGGCTATGTGGTGCAGGACGAGCATATTGCGGATTCCGTGCGGCAACAAAAACCGTTCGTATCCCTTTTCCCCCATTGCCCGGCCAGCAAGTGCATGCAGGTTCTGGCGGATAAAATCGGACGGGAAGAGCCGGAGGCGGATACGACCGGTACATTCGGCTTTTTCTGGGATGCCATTTAGCAGAAACCGTGAACAAAAAAGAACGCGAACAACTCATACTGAAATACGTTCCCCTCGTTAAAAACGTCGTGGGGAGAATCACAGCCCGGTTACCGGCGCATGTGGTCGATCGGGAGGACCTGGTCCATGTCGGCATTATCGGACTCATGTCGGCCCTGGAAAAGTATGATGTCAACCGGAACGTCCAGTTTGAAACCTACGCCCGTTTCCGGATCCGGGGGGCAGTCCTCGACGAAATGCGTTCCCGGGACTGGGTGCCGCGTTCCACGCGGAGCAAGGACAACAAGCTGGAAGCGGCCTTTGAAAAGCTGCAGGCGAAGCTGGGCCGCTCTCCCGAAGAGGAGGAAATCGCCGATTTTTTAAAGATGACGATGGAAGAGTATTATCAACTCCTTGACGAATCCCGGTGCATCGCGATAATCAGCAGTGAGGATTTGCCGGGGGACTATCTCGACAGTTTGAGCAGGGAAGAGGTGCTGGAGACCGTCGATCACGGAAATCCCCTGGAGCTTCTGAAGAGAAGCGAGTTAAAAGTGGGGATGAAAAAGGCCATCGATCAGTTGCCGGAGAAAGAGCGGCTGGTTTTGGCCCTGTACTATTATGAAGAGCTGACGATGAAGGAAATCGGGAAAGTGCTCAGCCTGACCGAGTCCCGGGTCTGCCAGCTCCATACCCAGGCCGTTTTTCGGTTGCGGGGGGTGACGAAACACTTGCATTGAACGGGATCATTTCCCGCGTGGATGAGAAAAAGAGATGGTTAGAAGGGCAGAACTTGATAAAATGGACCTCCCGTTCGATGAGGAGGTGCCGGCTCCGGAGTCGACGGAAGAGACAACTGTTGAAGCAGGGAAAAAGGGCTGGTTGTCCTCCCGGGGAAGAAAATTCAAGCTGGGCCTTTTCGGCGTGGTGGGATGTCTCTTGATTTCCGGCATTGTCTGGGGAATCTGGAGTGCCGTAGGTGTTTACCAGGAGAAAAAGGCCGTCATGGCCAGGGAGAAAGCCGCCGCCGGGAAAAAACTGGCCGCCGCCGCGCCCCGGCTGGTCTTCCAGGATTTTCTGGTTCCTCTGCCGGTGGGGGATGGCTATCGGATTCTGCTGATCAATTTTGTCGCCGAACTGGGAAAAAATAAAAATCAGAGCGACCTGAATGGTAACGCCGGTATCAGACGTCAGGTGATGAACGCGATTCAACTGCGGGGAAACGAACTTGTATCTTCCGTGCAGAGCCGGGAATTGCTTAAAAAGGACCTGGTGGGGCTCATGAACCAGATTCTCGGTGAAGGGGCGGTGACAAACGTGTACCTGACGGACTTTACATTCATATAAGACGCAGGATCCGGTCCCGGATGGGCGGGCCATTGCGGATGAAGGAGATATGATGATGGAGAGAACGGATTGCTATAAAGCCTTGAAGGACCAATTCCTGGCAACCATGTATGACGAGCTCATGCCGGGGATTCTCCATAATTTTGCGAATCCCTTAAACGGCATTATGGGCCGTTCCAAACTGCTCCAGAGACGTCTCGACGATCATGTTCGGAAAATCCGGGAACGTTACCCCGCCGTCGCGACCGGTTTCAAGGAAGATTACGAAAAAATCCTGAAGGATGTGGCGTCCATCAGTCGGGAATCGGATAAATTCTCAGAACTCTTCTGGGATGTTGCGCGAAAATTTCAGGGTATTGCCGAGGAACGGCCGGAAAAGATCAATTTATCGCAACTGCTCATCTCGGAAATGCGCTTTACCGACTTTTTCCTGAGTTTCAAACACGAGGTGAAAAAGAAACTGGAATTCAAGGAAGATGTCCCCGACATCACAGGTTCCCTGGCCGACTACTCCCTGAGTTTTTTTGCCCTGATCCGTCGGGCCATGACGGCCATGAAATCCTCGCCCGCAAAGGAATTCTCCCTTTCCACCGACAATGACCAGCAAAAGGTCTTTGTCTATATTCGGGACACAGGGGAACCTTTTACGGAAGAAAATATCCGTATCATCAATAACTTGAGTACGGATAAAGACGTGATTGCGCCCTCTTTTATCCAGGATGGTTTGTTTCATGCCTGTTGTCTCCTTGAGCACCACGGTGCCCGTATCCATCTTTCCCGTGATTCCTCTTTCAACGAAGTGACCGTGGCTATTCCTTATCGATAGGAGCTTCAGGGTGAAATTGCGAAGGGCTTTTCCAAAAGGAGTCTGAATCAGAGACGGCGAGAACGGGAGAAATGACGGTGGTCAGGCCAATTGATGCCCAACAATCGATTCTCCAGTCCCATTCAATGGAGAAGGTCCAGAATGTGCAGCAGCGCCATGCCGACATGCAGCAGCGGTATTTCGACCTGCAACTGACGGAGGAGAGGCGACTGCAGAAAGAGAAGGTCAAGGATCTCGAACAGAAAGAACCGGCCGTGATCAAGGACAGCTTCGACCAGGAGGGGAAAAAGAGGGAGATGAAAGATCGGGAAGAGAAAAGAGATCAGAACGCCCTTTCTTCGGATGAACAGCAGGATGACGAGCCGATTCCGGGCAGTCATATCGACATAAAGGCTTAACATGAACATACAGATGCTTCTGATCGTCCAGATCGCGGTTGAGGTTATCCTCTGCATGGCCGTCGTGTTTCTCATGATTCAGGGGTTCGGTAAGGGGCGCAAGGGACCGGCGCCGCCCATGCCGGAGAAGGCCGATCTGGAGCAGTTGAAAGCGCTTCTGGATCATTCCCGTGACGAATTTCAGAATTTTCAGGAGGCGATGGACCGGGGGCGAAAGACCCTCGAAGACCTGATCCGGCAGATCGACGATCGAGAGAAAACCCTGGGATTTCTGCTCGAGCAGACCGAAAAACAGCTCGACCGGGAAAAAACACAGGTATTTCCCGGAGGTACGGAAGAAAACCTCCGCTACAAGGATGTTGTCTGTCTGATCCGCCAGGGGAAAACGGATCGGGAAATCGTCCGGGAATGCGGGGTGACGGAGGGAGAAATTGCCCTGATCAAGGGGCTTTTAAGTGCCGGAAATGAGCCGCTCTGATGACCATCAACCAAGTCACGGGCATCCCATCCCAACTCCTGATCAAGGCCCTCCAGCAGAAATTTGATTTTCAGGGCTTCCCGGACCTGAAGGTTGGCGACAGGCTGGATGCGCAGGTTGCCCAAAAAATGGGGGAGGGAAAAGTCCTTGTGCTGCTCAAAGGCGCTCCGGTCGAGGCCGACACGACGATTCCTCTGCAGGTCGGCCAAAAGATCAATGTTCAGGTCGAAAGTCTGAAACCTCAGATTCTTCTGCGCCTTGTAACGAGTGATGCCGCCGGAGAGCAGGGGAAGATTACCGGCTATCTGAAAGCCTTTCGCAGCGATCCCCAGGCATTGGCCGACCTGTTCAAAGCAGGGGGGGGGCTTCTCGGTACGGACAACGTAAAGACGCTATCGAACAGCCTGCTTCGCAGCCAGTCGCAATCCCTGGGGCAGATGATCCGCACCCTGATTTTCTCCACGGAAACCATGGGGAATCCCCTTTTCATCCGGGATTTTGTTTCCCGTTCGGGGTTTCTTCTGGAACGTGCCCTGGGGCGTAGTCTGAAGGAGGATGCCCCAGCTGAGATGAAGGCGCAATCCGGGGGGGATAATCTGAAGAGCGCCCTGATCAAGTTCGGTACGGAAATCCGCGAATGGCTCGGCACCCGGCCGGACATCCCGGAAGAGGAATTCAAAACCCTCGTACGTCTGGCCGAGTATACGGACCGTTCGGTCCATACCCTGGAGACCCAGCAGGTTCTGAACGTCCTGTCCCGGGATCAGGAAAACCGTTTCATGGTTCAGATTCCCTTCGCTTTTCCCCAGAGTCTGACCATGCAGGACATCTTTATCGAATTCGGCGGGAATCAGGGAGAGGGAAAAGAGGATGGCTCCCCTTTTCGTATCGTCTTTTTCCTGAATCTCGATGTCCTGGGGGACATAATGATCGATGTGGGAATCAGGGATCAGGAACTGACGGCCGACCTGTCGTGTCAAAGTGTTGACGCAATGTCCCTTGTCTCGTCAAGTCTTGAAAGTCTAAGGGAAAACCTGGATTCCCTGGGGTTCCGGGTGGTGCGAATGGCCTGCGATGTCCGGGACGACATCGGCCCGACTAAAAACGACTACGTCAGAAATTCGTCCTGGTACGAGGGCGATGTGATTAACTTTTTTGCTTAGAGGAGTGTCCCCTCCGTCCCGGCGGGGTTGAATTCCCGATATTGAACCGGAAGAAGAATCGCGAAATGAAAAAGGACAGGAAAAGAACCGTTGCCGCAGCCATCCAATACGATCCGCTGAAGGATGCAGCACCACGTGTCACCGCCAAGGGGAGTGGATATGTTGCCGATAAGATTATCGAACTGGCGAAAAAACACGACATTCCCATCAAGAGCGATCCCGGCCTTGTGGAGATTTTAAGCCGGCTCGATATCGACGAACAGATCCCTGTCAACGTCTATCGCGCCGTTGCCGAGATTCTCGTTTTTGTCTATAAACTGAATGCCGAACCGTCCCCAGGTGGGCCTTCCCGTCCCTGAACGGGAAAATTTTTCCTCCTTTTAATTCATTCTTTGCCATATCCGAGTCGTCCGATTAAAGTCGATGAAAGAGGCGGTGCTCCCCCCGGCTGTTTCCCGAATAGATAAGTATTTGACGGTGCTCATCCCAAGGCCCTTTCCCGGCGGTTTTCCCGCCGACCTTCTCTTTCCCGGTTGAGGAAGGGGATGCCATTCCTCCGACCCGATTTCCCCAAAGTGCTTCAATTCCGCTTATTCGTCCGGTTGGTACGCGACTTGCTTTGTATTGGTAAAACCCGATAGGGAGGTTTGATAAATCATGTCCTACACGATCAACGATATCGCCAGTGTTGCCTCCGTGAAGGTGAATCAGCTGGATCTGGTTTCGAACAACATCGCGAACGCCACGACGCCGGGTTATAAGACCGAGCATATGATGGCGTCCATCGGCGATAACGTGTCCGATCCGACGAACAATGAAGTTCCACAGATCAGCGCTTCCGTTTATGTCGATTTCTCCCAGGGGGTCATCGAGAAAACAGGCAACACCCTCGATGTTGCTCTTCAGGGGGAAGGTTTCTTCGAAGTCGAAACGCCGATGGGACCGGGCTACACGAGGGCGGGAAATTTTACGATAAACAAGGCCGGCACGTTGATAGACAAGTTGGGCCATCCCGTGATGGGAGAGTCGGGGCGGATCACCATCAACGGAGACGATATTCAGATCGCCCAAAACGGTGCGATCAAGGTCGACGGGGTGGAGGTGGCGACGCTGAAGGTTGTCGCTTTTGAGAATCCGAATCAATTGAAAAGAGCTGCCAACGGTCTGTTTGTCAATTCGGGCCAGGCGAGCTTGAAAAAAATGGACGAGAAAAACGTTCAGTCCGGTTATCTGGAGATGTCGAATGCATCCGTCATGAAGGAAATGGTGCAGATGATCGATATTCAACGTTCTTTTGAACTCTATCAGAAAGCGATCCTGACGGTATCCGATCAGGATCGGCTTTCCGTCAGCCGGGTTGGTAAACTGGCTTAACGATTTAAGGAGGTAATGATGATCAGGTCTTTATGGACGGCGGCAACAGGAATGGAGGCGCAACAACTGGATCAGGATGTGGTGGCCAACAACCTGGCCAATGTGAATACCACCGGATTCAAAAAGTCCCGGGCGGATTTCCAGGATCTTATGTATCAGGTCTATTCAAAATCGGGTTCGGAGACTTCGGGGGGAGATCTGATTCCGGTGGGAATTGAAGTGGGTATGGGTGTCAAACCAGTCGGAACTCAGAAGATCTTTACCCAGGGCGATTATCAGCAGACGGGGAATGCCTTCGATATGGCCATCGAAGGGGATGGTTTCTTTCAGGTTGATGACAATGGGACCACGTACTACACGAGGGCGGGGAACCTCCGTGTTAACAAGGATGGATTCCTCTGTAATTCCGATGGCCTGAAAATTATTCCCGAGATATCCATTCCTCAGGAGACGGTGACCTTCACCGTGGATAAGGGCGGGACCTGGACGGCGGCGAACGAAGGTGGCGACGTTCTGCAAACAGGCCGGATAGAACTGGCCAAGTTTACCAATCCGGCGGGACTGACCAGCCTGGGGCGCAATCTCTTCGACAAGACGGAAGGCTCCGGTGAACCCATTACGGGGAACCCGGGGGAGGAAGGCATCGGCACCATCACGCAGAATTTCCTGGAAATGTCCAACGTGAGCGTCATCGAGGAAATGATCAAGATGATTGTCGGCCAGCGGGCCTATGAAATCAATTCGAAGGCGATACAGACGGCCGACGGCATGTTGCAGATCATCAGCAATCTGAAGAGGTAGAAATTTGCGGGTTCTATCTATGAAAAAACGAAGCTTCTTCCTATCCGCTTTGCTTGGAGCTGCGATGCTGTTTCTTTCCGGTGTGGCGGCGGCATCTGTCGAGAAGGGACAGCCCTATGACCTGACCGCGCTGATCACGCAATATGTGCGCGATCAGTCTTCCTGGACGGAGGATGACATCCGGATCGAATTTCCTGCAAAAATATCCGAGCTGAATCTGAAGGGGGAAAATATTTCCTATGATATTTCCCGGTGCGGGAAAGAAGCCATGATCGGGAACTGCAATTTTATTGTCCGGTTCTTTGATGACGGGATTCAGGTTGCAAAATACAAGATCCGGGCCGACATCGAAATCCGGGAAAATTATCTGGCCAGTGCCCGGGTCATTAAGCGGAACGCCATCATTGAGCCACGCGACATCCAGGTGATGAAAAGATGGGTCCGTACCCCCTCTCTGAAATCCATTGCCGACGCCGATGAGATCGTCGGAAAACGGTTGGTCACGGGTATCGGACCGGACCGGGAAATCAAGCGATCCATGATCAAGGAACCCGTTCTGGTTAAAAAGGGGGAAATGGTACGGATCGTGCTTGATGATGGCCGAATGAGTTTGATGGCCATGGGGGTTGCGGAGGAGGAAGGGGTTGACCGGCAGAGAATCCGGGTGAAAAACCTCTCCTCGCAGAAGGTCATCTTTGCGAAAGTGGTGGGTGAGGCCTTCGTCAGGGTTGAATTGTTCTAAACGATAATCAGGCAGTAAAACGATGAAGAACATTAGATACTTACTTTATCCAGGTCTTTTCTTTCTCCTTGTATCCTGTATTCCCATGCAGGAAACGGTGAAAGAAGACATTTACATCCCTCCGCCCTCACAGCAAGCGGAGCCCCGGATGGGGTCCATCTGGCGAGGTGAAAACGCCCGGAATTCACTGTTCGTGGACCGCAAAGCACGGAGTCTCGGGGATATCGTCACGATTATCATTTCGGAGTCTTCGACGGGAAACAACAAGGCGGGAACGGATACAAGCCGGGACTCGACCACCGATGCCAAGATCACGGCACTGCTGGGTTTGGAGACCTCCATCCTGGAGCGGAATGAAAACATGGGTGGGCAGATCAAGGTTGGCGGCTCATCCTCCAACAGCTTAAAGGGTGCGGGCAATACGAGCCGCGGGAATACCCTTGTTGCGAGGATCACGGCCCGGGTTATCCGGGTCATGGAAAACGGTAACCTGATGATCGAAGGAAGGCGTCAGGTTACGGTCAACGCGGAAGATCAGTTCATCGTTATTTCCGGAATCATCCGCCCCGATGACATTACGTCGGACAATCTCATCGCCTCCCAGTATATTTCGGACGCAAAGATTCTCTACACGGGCAAGGGAATCGTCAACGACAAGCTCAGGCCGGGGTGGATGACCCGCGTAGTGGACTGGGTCTGGCCCTTTTAATCGGGGGGGTAAGTGTTATGGAGTCAAAGATGGTTAAGGTTCGGATAAAGTTCATGACCATCGTCCTCGCCGCGGCAATTTTTCTGTCCGCCGGCCGGATGACGGCGGATGCGGCCAGGATCAAGGATATTGCCGATTTCAATGGAGTCCGGGACAACCAGTTGATCGGCTATGGTCTGGTGGTCGGTCTGGCCGGGACGGGAGACGATGTTAAAAACGGTTTTACGAAGGAAACCCTGGCCAATATGCTCAGCCGGCAGGGGCTGTCCACGAAGGATAAAAATATCAAGGCGGACAATGCGGCTGCCGTCATGGTCACCGCGTCCATGCCGCCTTTTGCCAAGGTGGGCACGAAAATCGATATCACGGTTTCTTCCATTGGCGATGCCGACAGCCTTTTGGGCGGCACCCTTCTGATGACTCCCCTGAGAGGCGCAGATGGTGAGGTCTATGCCGTGGCTCAAGGCGCAATCACCCTCG
>Ga0302246_1001546_pt1 | contig 15959 bp, 13 predicted proteins | sample AAG_UR_Trp_MG_FD_193533 | JGI IMG/M metagenome (GOLD analysis project Ga0302246, IMG submission 193533) | Enriched activated sludge microbial communities from anaerobic digester in WTTP, New Holstein, Wisconsin, United States - AAG_UR_Trp | ecosystem: Engineered > Bioreactor > Anaerobic >...
CAGGTTCCGCAGTTGTGGCACAGCCAGATGTCGGGGTCGTTCAGCAGACGGTCCTTCAGACCCCAAGAGGCCCAGACCATCTCCTTACGGGGATAGGGGTTGCTTGCCGGGGAGATGGGGCAGGCGACACTGCAGGTAGCGCACTGATAGCACTTCTTGAGCGACTCCCCACCGACGGCCTGCAGTTCTTTGACGAACTCAAGATCGGGTTGAATCCTGACGGATTGAGCCATGTTCCATCTCCTCCTAGTAGCCCTTGAACGGGTTCGGACCCTTCTCGAAGATCATGTTCATGAAGCCTTCGATCATGCCCGGCAGCTTGTCGTACTCGTCGATGGCGACTTCGTACTGCTCCACACGGTCGGGTTCCACGCCAAGGCGGTTCAGCGTCTCGGCGATGTTCTCCTTGCGGCGGTTGCAGATTTCAGAGCCCTTGACGAAGTGGCACTGGTAGTCGTCACCGTACTTGCAGCCCAGCATCATGACACCGTCGATACCCTTCGACATGGCGTCGGCAACCCATATGGCGTTGACCGAACCAAGGCAGCGGACGGGGATGATGCGGACATAGGGGCTCCACGGCTTGCCACGGAGAGCGGCCATGTCGAGCGCGGGGTAGGCGTCGTTCTCACAGGCGAGGATGATGACGCGGGGGCCACCCTTCTTCATGTCTGCGGGGACGTTCACTTCGCGGATCATCGAACCGATCTGGTCGATGTTGTAGTTGGCGAAGGAGATGACGCGCTCGGGGCAGGCACCCATGCAGGTACCGCAACGGCGGCAGCGGCTGTAGTTGGGCTTCGGAGTGCCCTTCTCGTCGTCATCAAGGGCGCCGAAGGGGCATTCTTCCGTGCAGCGCTTGCACTGGGTGCAGCGCACGAAGTTGAAGATGGGGTACGAGAGGTCGCCTGAACGGGGATGCACGGCAACACCGCGATTGGCGGACTCGATGCACTGGATGGCCTTCATGGCCGCACCGATGGCGTCTTCCTCGCACGAATCGAGCGTCATGGGCTGGCGCACGCAACCGGCTGCGTAGACACCGGTACGCCGGGTCTCGTAGGGGAAGCAGATGTAGTTCGAGTCGGCAAAACCGTCGAAGAGGTCGAGGTCCGGGAAGCCGGGGCCCTGACGGTATTCGAAGTTCATGATGGCGTCCTTCGCAGTGGAAGGCACGATGCCTGTGGGCAGCACCACCATGTCCACGTCGATCTGGATGTCATCGCCGATGAGCGTGTTGTCGCAGAGCACGCTCACGGTACCGTTGGCACCTTCGCGGACTTCGCGGATGTCGGCCTTGCTCATCATGATGCCGAGACGGTCCTGTGCGGCCTTGTAGTAGCGCTCGTGGATACCCTGCACCACCATGCTGTCGTACAGGATGAACGCCTGCGCGCCCTCGAACTTGTCACAGACGTAGTTGGCCTGCTTGAGGGCAACCACGCTGCTGATGGAGTTGGAGTACGGCAGATGGCGGATGCTCTCGAGGTCCTTGCACTTGGGGCCGGCCTCTTCGCCTTCGGCAGGAGCCTCGGCGGCAGCTTCGGCGGGAGCGGCCTCGTCAGCGCAGAAGGGAGCGTAGATGTCGCCGCCGTCGCACAGTGACGTGTTCAGGATGAAGGCAACACGACGGGCGGTCATGGTGCCTTCCTTGACCATCTTCTCGAACTCGGCGGAGGTCACCACGTTGGGGACATTGCCGTAGCCAAGAGGAGCAAGCAGCTTGGCATCCTGCGGCTGCCAGCCCGTGGCAAGGACCACGGCACCAACGGCGATCTCTTCATCGCCAGTGGGGGTCTTGACGATGGCGGTGAACTCGCCGGGCATGCCCGCCAGCTTGGTCAGGACAGAGCCCTTGAGCACCTTGATGTTCGCGTCGGACTCGACGTCGGCGATCTTCTGCTCGATGCCGGTGGCATGTGCCTCGACATACGGGGCATGAAGCGGGATGGTCTGGTGCAGGTTCAGGGTCTTGCCGCCAAGGACATCACCCTTTTCGACGAGAACGACCTCAAGGCCTGCGATGGAGGCGTTGCGGGCAGCCGTAAGGCCCGTCCAGCCACCACCCAGCACCAGCACCCGGCGCACGCTCTCGACAGGGGCGGCTTCAGGAGCCGTCGTCTTCTGCAACCGGACAACACCCATGTTCAGGTAGTCGGTGGCAAGGTTGACGAGCAGTTCAGGAGCGTCATCCCCTTCCTCGACAGTGGAGCCGTCGGGGTTCTTGTAGGACAGGACACACTGTTCGCGAAGGTTAACACGGTCGACGATGACACCATCGAACTTGTAGAGGTCCCAGTCAACGCGGGGGGAGGTACCGCAGAGCAGGACACCGTCAAGTTCGTTCTCTTCGATGTCGGCGCGAATCTCGTCCCGCGCCTTCTCGGCTGCGAGGACGGGAAGCACCTTGACCACGGGGGTCAGCGTTCCCCACTTCTTCGAGACGCCGTCGGACAGGGCTTCGACATCAAGGCCGCCGCCGATGCTCGACTGGTCAAAATAGACGCCAATTCTGCTGGCCATTATGGTCTACCTCCCTCTCACCGTTTGAATCGCTTTGAGCGCGGCGCTGGTGCCCGATTGGGCAGAGCGCATGACATCAAGGGGCTTCTGGGCGCAGCCCGCCGCGAAGATGCCCTTCTCTTCGCCGCCGTCGATGAAGCCGTCTTCATCGACAGGTACATCGAACGGCAGCTTCTGACCCGCGAGGCTCGGCTGCATACCGGTAGCGAGGACGACCATGTCGTAGCGCACCTTACGCTTTTCGCCCTTGACGGCATCCTCGACCTCGACGATGACGTCGCCGGTTGCCGTATCCTCTTCGACGCCAGCGACCTTGCCCTTCACGAGGCTGATCTTCTCGTCGGCTCGCACCTTGCGCATGAACTTGTCGTAACGCCCGGGCGTGCGCAGGTCGATGTAGTACACGGTGACTTCGGCATCGGGGTACTGCTCTCGCACGTACAGGGCCTGCTTCAGGGAGGCCATGCAGCAGATGTACGAGCAGAAGTTCAGGTGATTCTGGTCACGCGAACCGGCACACTGCACGAAGGCTATCTTCCTGGGTGACTTCCCGTCACCGGGGCGGGTGATGGCGCCCTTGGTGGGGCCACAGGCGGCAGCAAGACGCTCGAGCTGCATGTTGCTCACACAGTTGGCGATCTTGCCAGCACCGAGATTCGAAAGATTGGTCACGTCGTAGGGCTTCCATCCTGTGGCGAGCACGATGGACCCGACGGAAAGCTCGATTTCGCGCGGCCCTTCGTTCAGGTCGCAGAACGCACTTGCGCCGACCTTGAGCTGGTCGGCCTGCGAAAGGGCGTTCTTGTCGAGAACGTAGCGATTGGGGAAGGCGAAGGGAGTGGACAGATACAGGGGCTTGCGCTTTGCGAGGCCAAGTTCGAACTCGTTTTCGACCTCGCCTTCAAGTGCACCGGCAAGCATGGAGAGGTCTGCGCTGTTGGGAACGGTGTGCCGGGGTTCGATGCGGACGGAGACGGTGTAATTGCCCTTCTCCCCTTTCACTGCTGTCACCTGCGCCTGCGTGAAGAACTTGATGTTGGGGTTCTTCTTGATGCGCTGGAACTGGATTTCCAGGCCGCAGGACGGGGGACAGAGTTTAGGGAAGTACTTGTTCAGCTGGGCGACCCGACCTCCAAGAAACGGACTTTTCTCGACGATGAACACTTCATAGCCGACTTCAGCGGCTTCGATGGCGGCCGTGAGCCCGCTGAATCCGCCTCCGACGACGAGTATGGAGTTCGACATCCTTGGTATCCTCCCTACGTGTTTTGGCCTTCATCAACACGGCCTAAGCCCAGACAATAAGGCGTGCTTACTGCCCCGGCTTAGGCCGTCCGGGTGAAAGTGAAAAGGGCGGTTGCGGTACCCCGCAACCGCCCTGGTGCTCATCCTATTCGGGGATGATCTGGTAGTAGGCCTTCTTGAAGATCTTGGTCTCGCCAGTGGCGGGATCGTACTTCGAGTTCACGAAGCACTTCCACTTGGAGTCGTCCAGACCCATGAAGTCGGCGCGGTAGTAGAAGCCGGGGTAACGGGACTCTTCGCGGAAGCGGATGTGCTGCATGTGCAGGCGCACGGTCCACAGGCGATGGTAGTTTTCCCAGCAGCGGAGCAGTTCGTGCAGGTCGCGAGCGGCCAGCTTCAGCGAGTCTTCTTCGAGCATGCCGAGGAGGCTGAAGCCCGTATCGAGAGCAGCGGCCGAAGTGGTGTAGTAGGTACCCACGCCACCGCCGTATTCGTCGGTGCACTTCACGAGGCGCATCATGAAGTTCTTGGGCGTGATGTAGGACGGGTTCACCACGGGGTCGGTCGAAGCGGCCTTGCCTTCCATGTAGTTGTAGTACGGACGGTAGATGAGCTTCACCAGCTCGTCCGCGCTTTCCTTGATGGCGGGCTTGTAATCCTTGTGGTCGAGGCACCAGCGGACCATCTGCTTGCCGCAGATACGGCCTTCGGCGTGCGAACCGGAGGAGAACTTGTGGCCGGAGGCGCCAACGCCGTCAGCGCAGGTCCACAGACCTTCGACGGTGGTCATGCGGTTGTAGATCTTGCCGTTGGAAGCGCGCACCTTGTAGTCTTCGGGCACCCACTTCTCGTCGGGACCGGAAACCCAGATACCGCAGCAACCGGAGTGCGAACCGAGCAGGTAAGGCTCGGTGGGCATGATTTCAGAACCGCGCTCTTCGGGCTGGATGTTCATCGAAGCCCAGAGGTTGGCCTGACCCACGCACATGTCGAGGAAGTCTTCCCAAGCTTCGGACTCGAGGTGCTTCTGCTGCTCGGGGGTCATGTTCGCGAAGGTGGACTGCAGGGCGGTCTTGGTGTCCATGTAGATGGGACCACGACCTTCGCGCATTTCGCGAAGCATCATGTGGTTACGCAGGCAGGTCGGGATGACGTGGCCCTTGGCGTAGCCGCGGTCTTCGTAGGGCTTGAGCATTGCGCGGTTGGTGGCGCAGTAGTCTTCACCCTTGTAGTTGGTGGCCTTCGCCTTGAACAGGAGGAACCATGCGCCAACCGGGCCGTAACCGTCCTTGAAGCGGGCGGGGACGAAGCGGTTTTCCATCATGGTCATTTCGGCGCCGACCTGGGCACACATGGTGTAGGTCGAACCGGCGTTCCACACGGGGTACCATGCACGGCCCATGCCTTCACCGGTGGAGCGGGGCTTGTACACGTTGACCGCGCCGCCACAGGCAACCAGCATGGCGTTGGAGCGGAAGATGTGCACTTCGTTGGCGCGCAGGTTGAAGCCCACGGCGCCAGCCACGCGGTTGGGGGTGTTGGCGTCGAGCAGCAGCTTCACGATGAAGATGCGCTCCATGATGCGGGCTTCACCAAGGGCGTTCTTCGCAGCTTCGGCGACGATGCACTTGTAGGATTCACCGTTGATCATGATCTGCCAACGACCGGAGCGGACCGGGTCGTCGCCGTTGCGGAGCGACTTGCCAGCGGCCTTGGCCTGGGCACCGTCGAGGTTGTGACCATGCTCGTCCTTGATCCAGCAGGGCAGGCCCCACTCTTCGAACAGATGGACGGAGTCGTCGACGTGACGGCCAAGGTCGAAGATGAGGTCTTCGCGAACGAGGCCCATGAGGTCGGTACGAACCATGCGGACGTAGTCGTCGGCGTCGTTCTTACCAAGGTAGGTATTGATGGCGGACAGGCCCTGGGCAACGGCGCCGGAGCGCTCGAGGGAGGCCTTGTCGATCAGCAGGATCTTCAGTTCAGGAGCGTACTTGTCGGCCCAGCGGACGGCTTCGAAAGCGGTACCGCACGCGCCCATGCCGCCACCGACGATGAGAAGGTCAACATCATGTTCCTTCACGGTCGGTTCGGCGATGGCAACACCCTTCGGCTGTTCCTTAACGGGAATCATCGGCATGATTTAATCTCCTTATCGCACCAAGTTGCGTTGTTGTCCGCTTAGCGGTTGCCGCCCTGACAGCCGGTCTCGTACCAGCACTGGGAGGTCTCGGCGTCGGTCACATCGAACTTCTTGCCAAGGGCTTCCTTCGGAGCGGTGAGAGCCGTCTCGGTGAAGAGAAGTTCGCTTTCGAGGTCGCCAGCTTCGGGCTTGCCTTCGAAAGGCTTGATGGAACCTTCAGGAGTGGTGCGGATGGGGAACTTGAAACGCTTGACGTTGCCGTTGCGGAACTTGACCGTCCACATGATGGAGTCGGCGGAGCGCATCGGGATGCAGGTGCCGCCCATGGGGGCGAAGTCGGCGTAGGGACGAGCGGTGATGGCGCCCTGGGGGCAAATCTTCACGCAGGAGTAGCATTCCCAACAGGCTTCGGGTTCCTGGTTGTAGGCCCGCATTTCCTCGGGATCGAGGATCATCAGGTCGTTGGGGCAGATGTACATGCAAGCGGTCTTTTCACCACCCTTGCAACCGTCGCACTTGGACGGATCAACATAAGTCGGCATACCTTATCCTCCAACTCAAACAGAATTAAGGGTTTGCTTGGCAGCCTCAGCCGGATTCACCACCTTTCGGTGGAGGCTGAAAAAGTAGGTTCGGGGGCCTACCTTTTCGGACTTCACCGCAACACTTCGTTGTGGGGAGCCCGCTGCGCTTGTGATGGAATTAACAATGTCACCCCTGATGTGTCAAGCGACTTGTACTCTTCTTTCACAAGCTGCCTTCAACCTTCGGAAATCAAACACTTTTATGAGAAGACATCCCACGCGGGTGTTTGTGGCGAACCTGACGACAACTGAACTTGAGCGCAAACTGAGTACAACGTCCAGACCGTTGACGCAAGAGGGATTCGCACCGGCACCCCCGAGTTGAGCACTTTTTTCACGAACTGTCCCCGTGCTCCATCTTCATGTCGTCCAGACTACAATCCAGTGACAGCGCCCCCCTGCTTTTCATCTCTTTCACAAAGCCCACACGACAGGTATACTGGCTGGAGGTGTCCCTGTCGTCATGTCACTGACCGTTGCCACCCGACAAGCGTACCCAGACCAGAAGGAGACTTCCGGAGTCGCCATTGCCTGCAAGCCCGGCGCCTGCCATGCGAACAAACCATATGCCCCATGCCCGCCCGCGTAATTGCTGCGCAATCGCCTCGACTTGCCCATCTCCCCTAAAGCCCCGCCAGCACCACCCGACATTGCCTGTTCCTTTTCTCTTGCGAGCGATGGCTTTTCAGGCTAGGTGGAACGCCAATCACACAACTCCCGCAAGGCATACCATGCAAGATAACAGTCATCATCGTTCCCCGCTCCAGTCCCTTCTGGACATCGACCGGGAACTGGCACGGCTTCTCGCGCGTCGCGCACGCCTCCTGAACAAGGCGACCGGCGGCCGCAAAGGCTCCGACCCCGCGCTTGAAAAGCAACTCCGGCAGGCATGGGAGAAACATGCCGCGCGCCTGAGCCGCGACCCCCGCTTCGTCCACCAACTCTTCACGCTCCTGCAGGAGGTCGACGTCATCGACCGTGACGAGGAGGACGCGCGCCCCGGCTTCAATCTTTCGCCTTCCCGAAGGGCCGTCGATGTGAACATCGATGCGCCCGCCTCCATCAGGCAGACCCGCCTCTGGCTGGCGCTTGCCACAGCCGCCGCGTCCGAGGTCACCATCAGGGGAGCGCTCATCAACGACCCGATGATCGACTTCGTCAAAGCGCTGAACCAGTCCGGTGCGTCCATCTCATGGGACGAGGCTGGCAACGTTCACGCCAAGGCCGGGTGCCCTCTCGATTTCTCGGACAAGGTCGTCTACATCGGCGAAGATGCGCTCAACCTGTACCTGCTCATCTTTCTTGCCATCGGAGCCCAGTCCCATCTCAAGATCACAGGTGGCGCAGCGCTCAAGCTCGCCGACCTCTCCGCCCTTTCGCACTTCCTGCCCGGACTCGGGGCGCGCCTCACCAACGTGGTGCCCAAGACCAAGGGCCTTCCCGTCCGCCTCGAATCCTCCGGCATCCTGCCTGACGATGTGACCGTTCCCGACGACCTGCCCGCCGAGGCGCTGTGCGCACTTCTTCTGGCTGCATCGTTCTGGCCGGGCACCGTCACGTTGCGGCTTCCCGCCACGCCGGTGTCGGCTTCGTGCCTCGCCGCGGTGCTTCCGCTGCTGCATGAAGCAGGCATCAAGGCCACGGCAGACGGCGACACCGTGCGCATCACATCCGGCACGATGACCATTCCCGCTGAACCCGCTCTCGCCATGGAGCCCCTTGTCGCGACCTACCTGCTGGGCCTTCCCGCCGTGGCCGGTGGCAACGTGCGGCTGACGGGCCTCTGGCCTGCCGCATGTGCCGAGGCTGAAGCGGCCATCGCCCTGCTCAAGGCCGGTGGCCTCGAAGTGAAGCGCGACAAGGACGGCATTGCCTCGACCTACGCGGCCGTACCCGGCGACATGGATGCACCGCTCGCCACCCTGCCCCCCGCATACGCACCCCTTGCCGTGCTGCTCGCCGCCGCGACCTTCGCCTCGGAGAAGCCCGCACGCATGCCCGCCCTCCCGGCTGGCACGGATGCCCTTGCCGCGACGGGCCTTCTCGGACAACTGGGCCTTGAGGCCGATGCCGAGGACGGTGCCCTTACCCGTGTGGAGACCGACATCCCCGGTGCCGGATGGGCAAGCCCCGCTCCCGAATGGTCGATGGCCCTCGCCTTCGGCTCGTTCCTGCGCAGCGGGTTGAGGCTGGCCAACCCCGGCAACATCACCGAACTGATGCCCGCCTTCTGGGCCCTGTTCAACGGCTTGCCCTCTCCCGACCTGAAGCCCAAGCCGAAGGAGATTATCGATGCCAAACCTGCCAGACGACGCATCATTGCCGGATGACATCCCCACTCTTGAGGCCCAGATAGGTGAGATAGAGCAGGCCAAAGCGGATTGCGAAGCGGCCCTGCGTCGCCTCACCGAAGCCGAAGACCACGCCAAGGGTGTCTTCTTCGCGCAAGAAATCCATGAGGCGCGGCAGTTGCGTCTGCAACTCGAGGTGCAGAAGGAACTGCGCCGTGTGCGCATCAACCGCATCCGCCTCAACGTATCCCCGTTCTAGCATCCCACCGGCGGCGGCACCCCTCGCATGAGGTGTCGCCGCCGTCGTCATGCGGGCCGTCGGCTGGCGCGCCCCTTCCACAGAAACCCGCAACCACCGGAGCCAACCGTGTCTCTTCTCTCCCAACAGATTTCCGGCTACATGGAACGGGCCTCGTGGATCCGCAAGATGTTCGAGGCCGGGATCATCCTCAAGCAACAGTACGGCGAAGACGCCGTATGCGATTTCAGCCTCGGCAACCCCGACCTGCCCGCCCCCGCCGCTGTGGGCGACGGCCTGCGCGCCATGGCCGACAGGGCTGGCGAACCTTTCGCCTTCGGGTACATGCCCAACGGCGGTTACGCGTGGGCGCGCCAGAAGCTCGCTGCGCACCTTTCAGCAGAGCAGGGAGTGTCCCTCACAGGCGACGACGTGGTGCTCACCTGCGGTGCTGCCGGCGGGCTCAACGCCTTCTTCCGTGCCGTTCTCGACGAGGGCGACGAAGTGCTCTCCATGGCTCCCTATTTTGTCGAGTACGGGTTCTATGTCGAGAACCATGGTGGCGTGTTCCGCACCGTGAAGACGCTGCCCGACACCTTCGGACTCGACCTCGACGCCATCGAACTGGCCATGACCCCCCGTACGCGCGCGGTCATCATCAACTCGCCCAACAACCCGACCGGGGCCGTGTATTCCCGTGCCGAACTCGAAGGGCTTGCCGACATCCTCGCACGGGCCAGCGCCCGCAACGGTCGCCCCGTCTTCCTCATCGCCGACGAACCCTACCGTTTTCTCGCCTTCGACGGTGCTGAAGTGCCATCAGTGCTTCCTCTCTACGACCACAGTCTCGTGGTGAGTTCGTTCTCGAAGAATCTCTCGCTGGCTGGCGAGCGCCTCGGCTACATCGCCCTGTCGCCCCGCATGGAGAACCGCGGCAAACTCGCCGCCGGACTCCTGCTCACCAACCGCATTCTCGGCTTCGTCAACCCGCCGGTCGTAGGCCAGCACATCATGGCGGCGGCGCTGGGCGCACAGGTCGATGCCAGCATCTATGCCCGCAGGCGCGATGTGATGGCCGAAGTGCTCACCGAGGCGGGGTATGACTTCCAGATGCCCCGCGGCGCGTTCTACTTCTTCCCCAAGGCGCCGGGCGGTGACGACGTCACGTTCGTCAGCCGCCTCATGGAGGAGCGCATCCTTGCCGTGCCCGGTTCAGGCTTCGGCGGTCCGGGGCATTTCAGGCTGACCTTCTGTGTCGATGAAACGATCATCCGCCGCGCAGCAGAGGGCTTCCGTCGGGCCCGTGGCTGATGAACCACGCGGTTCGGCAGTCTGGCGACCCACACACCCTCTGACAGGGTGACGGCGGACGCCCGGCGGGGACCACAGCCCGCACAGGCTGCCGGAAACGGCACGAACGCCGACCGCGCGTACACGACAGCAAAGGAGAGCGGCACCGCACCCCGGTGCCGCCTTCCCTTGACTTCTGCCCGGAAGTTCCGTAACGAACCTCCTCTTACGACGTTCTACGGGGTACCCATGTTCGACAGTCTATCCGACAGACTTACGCAAGCGTTCCGCAAATTCAGCGGACAGAGCCAACTCGACGAGAACAACATCCAGGAAGGCCTGCGCGAAGTGCGTCTCGCCCTGCTGGAGGCCGACGTCAATTTCAAGGTCGTCAAGGATTTCATCGATCGGGTCAAGGAACGCTGCCTCGGACAGGACGTACTCAAGAGCCTCACCCCGGCACAACAGGTCGTCAAGGTCGTCCACGACGAGCTTGTCGAACTTCTGGGCGGCGGCACCACCGAACTCGACCTGCGCGGGGCACAGCCCGGTGTGATCATGATGGTGGGCCTGCAGGGTTCGGGTAAGACCACCTCGTCCGCCAAGATCGCCAACCTGCTGCGCAAGCGCAAGATGCGTCCGTATCTCGTGCCTGTCGACGTATACCGCCCTGCGGCCATCGACCAGCTCGTGACGCTGGCCCGACAGCTCGATATACCATATTATCAGTCCACGCCGGACATGAAGCCGCTGGACATCGTCCGTGCGGCCCTCGCCGACGCGAAAGAGAAGCAGTGCACCGCCGTACTGCTCGACACAGCAGGCCGTCTGCACGTCGACGAAGCCCTGATGGACGAACTGGCGGCCCTCAAGGCCACCTTCTCGCCGCAGGAGATTCTCTTCGTGGCGGACGCCATGACGGGTCAGGATGCCGTCACGGTGGCCGATGCCTTCAACGAGAAGCTGGGCATCACCGGTGTCGTGCTCACCAAGATGGACGGTGACGCCCGCGGCGGCGCGGCCCTTTCCATCAAATCGGTGACGGGGGCCTCGGTCAAGTACGTCGGCATAGGCGAAAAACTTTCGGACATCGAGGTCTTCCACCCCGACCGTGTTGCGGGGCGCATTCTCGGCATGGGCGACATGCTCACCCTCATCGAGAAGGCCCAGAGCACCATCGAAGCGGACGAGGCGGAGGCCCTCACCAAGAAATTCCAGCGCGCTTCATTCGACCTCGAAGACTTCCGCACCCAGATGCGCCGCATGAAGAAGCTGGGTTCGCTCGAAGGCATCCTCAAGATGATTCCCGGCATGGGCGCCCTGCGCGACAAGCTTGGACAGATGAGCGTGCCCGAGAAGGACATGGCCCGCATCGAGGCCATCATAAGCTCCATGACCATGAAGGAGCGGCGCAACCCCGACGTCATCAACGGCAGTCGCCGCGCACGCATCGCCAAGGGGTCGGGCACCACGGTGCAGGAGGTCAACCAGCTTCTGCGGAATTTCGAGCAGATGCGCGAGATGATGAAGCGTGTCATGAATATGGGCAAGCCCGGCGGCGGCCGCATGCCCCGTATCCCCGGTATGGGGGGTATGGGTGGCATGGGCGGCGGCATGGGGGGTCTCGGTGGACTGGGGGGGCTTGGCGGCCTCGGCGGTCTCGGAGGCGGAATGCCCGGCATGGGCGGACTCCCCGGCATGGGGGGGCTGCCCGGTGGCTCTTCGGCCACCAAGAAGAAGAAACAGCGCGACAAGAAGAAGCGCAAGAAACGTTGACAAAAGGCGGGTAAGGTGACCCCCTTGCCCTTTTTCCGCATACCGTAGTATAGCAAAATATAATGGGAGACTACGAACATGGCCGTTAAGCTCAGACTGACCCGCATGGGCAACAAGAAGCGTGCTTTCTACCGGATCGTCGCCGTCAACAGCGAAACCCGCCGCGATGGTCGTCCGCTGGAGTACATCGGGTTCTACAACCCCATGGTTGACCCTGCCGAAGTGAAGATCGACGCCGAAAAGGTGCAGAAGTGGCTGGCCCTTGGCGCCGAACCCACCGACACCGTGCGTAACCTGATCAAGAAGCAGCAGGCCTAGCCGGTGCCGGCGAGTCCGGTGGACAGTCGCGGCGGCACCTCGCCAGAATCCTAATCCTGCGGAAGAACCTGTGGAGGTGAGCCATGCTGAAGGAACTCGTCGAGTACATCGCAAAGTCGCTGGTGGACAAACCCGAAGACGTGCAGGTCACTGAAGTCGAGGGCGAACAGACGTCCGTGCTCGAACTCAAGGTAGCCAAGGAAGACCTCGGCAAGGTCATCGGCAAGCAGGGACGCACCGCGCGTGCCATGCGCACCATCCTCAGCGCCGCCTCCACGAAAGCCAGAAAACGGTCGGTTCTCGAAATCCTCGAGTAGCGTGACCACGACAGCAGGGGCAGATGGAAGCCAGTCGCTTCATTGAAATCGGTCTTCTGACGAGACCCCACGGACTGAAGGGGGAAGTCTGCGTCGACTATTACGCAGACTCCCCTTTTCTCTTGGAAGGCACGGTCTACCTCAAGGCCGGGCGTGCTGCGCCGCGCCCTGTCAAGGTGCAGTCCATGCGGATGCACAAGGGCAGGCCACTCGTCATATTCGAAGGCGTCAACGACCGCACGGCAGCAGAGTTGCTTCGCGGTCATGTCATGCTTGTTCCTGAAGACACCCTCCCTGAACTTGATGAGGACGAGGTGTATCTTTTCGAACTCGAAGGCATCTCCGTCGTCATCGACGAGTCGGGCGAACACCTCGGCGTCATCGAACGCATAGACACTGACGCCTATCAGGAAATCTGGGTCATCCGCACGCCACAGGGCAAGGAAGTGCTCTTCCCCGCTGCCGCCCCCTTCGTGCTGGACATCGACCTCGACTCCCGCACGGCGCGCATAGCACCTCCTCCGGGACTGCTCGACATCTACCTGTCTGACTGACCCTCGGTCTGCTCATGCGCTGCACCATTCTCACGCTCTTTCCGGAGTTCTTCGACTCGCCGCTCGATGCCGGTCTCATGGGCAAGGCCCGCGAATCCGGCCTCATCGACGTTGCGCTCGTGAACCCGCGCGCCTATACCACCGACCGCCACAGCACCGTCGACGACCGCCCCTATGGCGGTGGTCCCGGCATGGTCATGCGCGTCGAACCCTGGGAAAAGGCGTTGCAAGGGATTGAAGAACCCGGTCGCATCCTGATGATGGCCCCCAAGGGACGCCCCTTCACGCAAGCCATGGCGCGAGAGCTTGCGCAGGAGGAATCGCTGACCATCCTCTGTGGTCGGTACGAGGGCTTCGACGCCCGCCTTGAGGAAATCTACCCCATCGAAGCCGTCTCCATGGGCGATTTCGTCCTCAACGGCGGCGAGACGGCGGCCCTCGCGGTGCTTGAAGCCGTCTCCCGTCTCGTACCGGGCTTCATGGGCAAGGAGGAGTCGGGAACGGAGGAGAGTTTCTCCGCCGGACTGCTCGAATACCCTCACTACACCCGCCCCGAAGACTATGCGGGGCATGTTGTGCCAGAAGTGCTCCGCTCGGGCGACCATGGACGTATCGCCGCATGGCGCAAGGAGTGTTCCCTGCGCCTTACTCTGTCTCAACGTCCCGATATTCTTCCTGAAGCACAACTCGACGAAGCCGACATGGACTTTTTGCGAGGCCTGTCACGCAACCGTCCGGGACGTAACCTCTATTGCGCTCTCGTGCACTATCCTGTTGTTCTCAAAGAGAAAAATTCTGGCGCAACATCTTTGACAAACCTCGATATTCACGATATAGGCCGCAGTTCATGCACGTATGGTCTGGGTGGCTTCTATGTGACAACGCCACTCGAAGACCAGCGCCGTCTTCTCGACACCCTGCTACGGCACTGGACCCTCGGGCCCGGTTCACGCAGCAACCCCGACAGGGCGGAAGCGCTGGGAAGGATCAAAGGTGTGGATGATGTGCGCGCGGCCATAGAGGATATCGCACGACGTACGGGACAGGTTCCCTACGTAGTCGGGACCAGTGCAAAGGGAGCAGGCAATGCCACTCCCGCATCGGTTCGGGCGATGCTCGAAGAAAGGCCCGTGCTGCTCGTCTTCGGCACGGGGCACGGGCTGGCACCAGAGGTGCTTGAAGGATGTGATGCCATCCTGCGGCCTCTCAGGTGGATGGACGGCTACAATCACCTTTCGGTGAGGGCCGCGGCAGCCATCATCATGGACAGACTTCTCGGCGACTGCTATTAGCGTAGGCCGAAGAATTTCGCGAAGCAAAACTCCGGTCCAAGGGGGACACGATCATGGATATCATGAAGAAGATCGAACTCGAACACCTGCGCATGGACCTGCCCAAGTTCCGGTCCGGCGACACCGTGAAGGTGCACCTGCGCATCGTCGAAGGCGAAAAGGAACGCATCCAGATGTTCCAGGGTAACGTCATCCGCATCCACCGCGGCACCACCGGCGGCACGTTCACCGTCCGCAAGGTCTCCGACGGCGTGGGTGTCGAGCGTGTCTTCCCCCTGCACTCGCCCTTCATCGACCGCGTCGAACTCATCACCGAAGGCCGCGTGCGCCGCAGCCGCCTCTACTACCTGCGCGACCTGCGCGGTAAGGCTGCCCGCATCAAGCCGAAGAACCGTTTCTAATACGGTCGTCTTGTTCGCGAAAAAGGGGGGCCTTGCCCCCCTTTTTTGTTGTGGACTCACCACGCTACGGCGTGGTTGGATGACTGCGGTCCAATGTGCAGCCCCGTGCTGTCCAGTGGCCTGTGCATGCCTTCTGACTTCGGCGGGATGCTTTTGCCGAGTGGCGCGTACGGTACCGCCCCCGACAGCGGTGCATCCCTGCGGGCCATGCCATTCCCATCGCCCGCGACGCGCCCAGCGCCTTGCGGATGTTGCAGCACCGTACGCCCATTGACGGACAGGACGCACAGGACGCATTGCTGGCACTGACACTCCCCACTCCACCCGGACATCCGCCACGGAAGGTTGCCATGCCCCCGCGCCCCCAACGCCTTGCACCTGTTGCCGACCTGCCACCTGTGTTCGCCGGCATCGACGAAGCCGGACGCGGCTGCCTTGCAGGCCCCGTCGTGGCTGCCGCGGTCATTCTCCCGCAGGAGTATACCCTGCCGGGACTCACCGACTCCAAGAAGCTCACGGCGGCACGGCGCGAATCCCTCGCAGAGGGCATCCGCTCATGTGCCGTGACATGGGGCCTCGGCGTTGTCTGGCCGCGAGACATCGACCGCATCAACATCCTGCAGGCGACCTTCCGTGCCATGGCGCGTGCGGTGCGCGTCTTGCGCCAGCCCCCCCCGGCCCTTCTCATCGACGGCGACAAGACGCTGCCGCCCCATGTGCTCACCACGTTATCGTGCGACGGACACCTGCCTACACAGCGGGCCATCATCGGCGGCGACGGCTGCATACCCGCCATTTCTGCAGCGTCCATCCTTGCCAAGACATTTCGCGACCGCCTCATGGACACGCTCGACCGCCGCTACCACGGCTACGGCTTCGCAAAGCACAAGGGCTACGGTACGGCCGAGCACCTTGCGGCCATCGCGGCGCATGGCCCATGTGCGCAGCATCGGCTCACTTTCCGGGGTGTGCGGCCCAACCCCGCAG
>Ga0302246_1001552_pt1 | contig 15915 bp, 15 predicted proteins | sample AAG_UR_Trp_MG_FD_193533 | JGI IMG/M metagenome (GOLD analysis project Ga0302246, IMG submission 193533) | Enriched activated sludge microbial communities from anaerobic digester in WTTP, New Holstein, Wisconsin, United States - AAG_UR_Trp | ecosystem: Engineered > Bioreactor > Anaerobic >...
GCTCTTGTACGATCACAATATTTACGACGCGGAGTACCTGAAGTGGTACGCCAACGGGGGGTACCTGATCCGGGACAACGGTTTTTTCAAACGATCGGCGACGGAGACGCACACACCGCCCCCGGGCCGTACGCCGGGATCGATGGCTTGGTTCGCCCAGCGGAACATTGAGAAGCACAAACCGATGATCTGGGATCCCGTCGACAATAAGGCGAAGGTATTCGACGATCCGACGATCAAGGACATTGCCCTGTTCGGGAACTACGAGGTTGAAGGGGAACGGGTGCGTCCGGCCCTGCAGTTCATCAAGGATTCCTACAAAGACTACACCCCCGAGTGGGCGGAGAAAATTACGTCGGTTCCGGCGGCGACGATCCGGCGGCTGGCAAAGGAGCTGGGCGAGGCCGCCCAGATCGGTTCGAGCATCACCATCGACGGCGAGGTCTATCCTTACCGGCCCGTGTCCGTTAACTGGTACCGGGGCGCCCAGGGTCATAAGTGCAGCGCCATGGACAATCAGGTATTCATCGTCCTGAACATGCTGCTGGGCTGTTACAATGCGCCCGGCGGTCTGCTGGGTGTCGTGCTGGGTTCGGCCCACATGACCTGGACGGATGAGCCGGGCCTCGACGGCTTGCTGGATCCGAAGCCCCACCAGCTCCATCCGGAGCTGCCCTTTGCCTGGCCGCCGAACACGCTGCAGATGTTTGAGCTGTTCCCCATCGGGGTCGATGCCGGCCAGTTGTGCTTCTATACCGCCTGGAAACCGGAAGATTTCGGCATTCAGTTCCAGCCGAGAGTTCTGATGACCTACCACTCCAACACGATCTGGTCCCTGCCGGGGAACGTGGAGCGCTGGTATGACATCATGCGGAAATTCGAGTTTATCTTCTCCATCGAACTTTTCCACAACGAGACCAGCACATTCGCGGACATTATCCTTCCCGATCAGACTTATCTTGAATCCTGGGCGCTGCTGATGTGCGAGCCTCCGATCACGGAGGGTCTCAACTGCCGTCAGCCCGTGGTGAAACCCGCCGGGACCTGCCGTGACGCCTATGATATTCTGGCGGAACTGGCGGAGCGTCTGGGCAAGCTCGACATCATGAACGGCGTCAACGCCTTCATCACCGGTCTGGTGCATGATCAGGATCTGATGTTGGATGTGACGAAGCGCTACAGCCACAAGGAGTTTCTCGATCGGTGCGGTCGTTACTGGACGAAGCATGTCTGGCCGCAGGACGGCGGCGAAAAAAGCATCGAGTGGTTCCAGGAGCACGGCCACAATATCAAGGTCCGCCCGCCGGAGCACAAATACTTTATGAGCGACAAACGGGGTAAGGACATGCGGCGCGCCATCTACTGTGAGTATTTCCTCGAGGTGCGGGATGAGCTGCAGGAAAAGTTCAAAGAACACAACATCAAACTGCCCTGGGAATGGCCGTGGGACGACTACGGCGCAATTCCGTCCGGGAAACTTTCGACAGTGCACCTGGAGCCTCCTGAGTACGACATGTACGCTATCACATTTAAGGAACATCTGATGAATTTCACGGAGAACCTGTCGATTCCCTGGATTCGTGAGCTGGTGGACCGGGATCCCCATCATCGGGGTCTCATGATCAATCCCAAGATGGCCAAAGCGAAGGGCATCCAGGACGGCGACTACATCGAAGTGAAGTCTCAGTTCGGCCAGTTGACGGGCTGGGTGGTGCTGTCGGAGGGGATCCATCCGGAGTGTATCGGTATCTCGAACGCGACGAACCGGACGGTGACCCACAGTCCCATCACCCGGTTAGGCGGCGGGCAGTTCAATACGCTCCTGGGTATGGGTATGGATTATACCTGTGCGGTAAGCGGATCCATGGAATCGGTGGCGAAGGTGAAGATCACGAAGCTGCCCGCTCCGCCTCCGCCTCCGCGCTACTAGGGGACAGGAACGGACATTCCGGGGCGGCAAGTCGCCCCGGGGAGCCGGATGGATGAGAGACAAGACAGCAGTCTAAGGATAATGAGGAGGGCTATAAGATGATTTGGGGCATGGTAATAGATTTGAAGCTTTGTATCGGATGCCAGGCGTGTTCGCTCGCGTGCAAGACGGAGTACGGGATTCCGCGGGGGATGTACTGGACGAAGACGCTGATCGACGAGGTTGGGGTTTTTCCGAATGTGACGCGGGTTTATTTACCTCAGTTGTGTAATCACTGTGAAGAGGCGCCGTGCGAGAAGACCTGTCCGACGGGAGCGAGCTACACGGATGAGGCGACGGGGGTTGTTTTGGTTGATTACACGAAGTGTATGGGCTGTCGGGCGTGTTACGTGGCCTGTCCGTACCAGAACCGACATTACGTGAAGCGGGGGGCCCTGCAGGGTTATTATCCGGGCAAGGGATTGACGCCGTTTGAGGCGCAGAGTTACCCTCACTTTACGGAGGGTACGGTGACGAAGTGTGTGGGGTGCATTGAGCGTGTGATGGGCGGACTGGATCCGGCGTGTGTGACGAACTGTCCGACGTATGCCCGGAAGTTCGGTGATTTGAGCGATCCGAATTCGGAGATTCGCCAGTTGATCCGGTCGCGGAATGCGGTTCAGCCGATGGCGGAGAAGGGGACGGAGCCGAAGGTTTACTACATATCGTAGGCTGAGGGCGGTTCATAAGACAACAGAGAAAGGAGAGGTAACATGCTGCATCGAGATGTGAAATATATAGAAGCCGACGACCCCACTTTTGAGGTGGGTTACAATCCGCAGACGGAGTGGAAGTGGTTGATCACTCTGGCGTTTTTCTGCGGTGAGCTGGGTGCCGGGATATTTTTGGTATCTCTGTTCATTCCGGCTGCGGCGGCGAAGCTGGCGTTTTGCGTGGGTCTGTTAGGCTGGTTGATTGTGGCTGGTCCGAAGAATTTGTTCCACTTTATCTACCTTGGGAAGCCTTGGCGGTTCTGGCGGGGTTTGTCCCGTCCGGGTACGTCGTGGATTACGCGGGGTTTCTATGCGACGTTTGCCCTGTGCGGGTTTGGTTTTCTGCATGTGGTGATGTTCTATGACGTGGCGTTCAACGGGGCGACGCCGACGCCGATGGGTCAGGCGATCATGATTGTGGCGGGTATTTCGGCGTTTGTCGTGATGATCTACGACGGGATCGTGATGACCTATTCGCCGTCGATACCTCTTTGGAACAATTCGTTGATTCCGGTGTTGCGGACGTCTTACGCCTTGATGGGCGGGGTGACGATGACGTTGTTGGTTTCGATGCTTCCGGCATTGGCGGGTCAGTTTACGGGGGAGCAGTTGCACCTCTGGTCTCAGATCGAGAGAGGTCTGGTGGTGGCGAACATGCTGATGATTGTGATTTACGTGATGACCTTGACCTATCAGGTGACGGCGGCGAAAGAGTCGGCTTATCTGATTATCCGGGATAAATATCCGGCTGTTTTCTGGTTTGGTGTGGTGGCGATCGGCTTGATTGCGATTTTTCTGTTGCCGATTCTTGTTCAGACGGAGAGCCTGGGGTTGCTTCTGGCGGTGGCGGTGTTTGAGCTGATCGGTGATTTCTGCATTCTGTTCCTGCTGCTGCGGGCCGGTGTATTCTCTCCGCTCAGGACGCAGCCGAGTATCGATGAGGCTCTGTTCTCGCGGGCATAAAGAAGCGTGATTTAAATCAGGGAAGTAAGGGAAGGGTGCAGGCCCGGATGGTCTGCGGGGAGCCTTCCGGATCAGTACAAAGGGAAGGGGGTTGGGTTGCCGGCCCCCTTTTCACTTTTTCTGATTTGCTGATGAGAAGCGAGCAAGGATTATCCGGCTGATAGGATGCTATCCGTTTTATCGGAGGGAAGGGTTTAATAGGGTAAAAAGCTGCGTCGGCCCTCATGGACGACGGGGCCGAGGCGGGCGGTGATGGGTTTTCAGGTTTAACCATGGAGACGTATTGCGCGTTTAGACTTTCGATACCGGACGCGGGTTCGGTTGTGGGAAAATACAAGGGATGGAGGCGATAAAGGAGTATGTATGAATTAAGGATGCATGGCAGAGGCGGACAGGGCGCGGTCATGGGAGCGGAGATCCTGGCGAAGGCGCTGCTGGAGGAAGGGAAGTACGCGGTGACGATTCCGGCGTTTGGGTTTGAGCGTCGAGGGGCGCCGGTTGTGGCGTATTTGAAGTTTGACGACAAGCTGATCCGTCAGCACACGAACGTGCGGTTTCCGAACATTGTGGTATGTATTGATCCGACGTTGCCGAATTCGGTTCCGATTTTTGACGGGGTACAGGAGAAGGCGACGGCGATTTTGTGTACGAAGAAGGGGATCAAGGAGTTCAATTTTGGTCCGAGGGTGAAGAAGGCGGGGTTGTGCGACGGTGTTGGGATTGCGATGGAGACGATCGGTCGGAGCATTACGAACACGATCATGCTGGGAGCGTTTGTGAAGGTAACGGGCCTGGTGACGCTGGAGAGCATCAATTACGCGATGGAGGCGACGGCATTTCGGGATGCGGCGCTGGAGAAGAACATCATAGCGGTGAAGAAGGGTTTTGATCAGACCCAGGTATACGAGTTATAGGGGAGAGACGATATGGCAACAGCAAAGAAAGCGACAGTGAAGCAGAAGGGGACGCAGGCGTATAAGATGTTTGATCCGAAGAAGGCGGGCGTTCCGGACCATCTTTGTCCGATCGCGACGGATTTGATCGTGATGAAGACGGGAGAATGGCGTGCGGAGCGGCCGGTTGTGGATCGGACGAAGTGTGTGAAGTGTGGGACGTGCTGGGCGTTTTGTCCGACGCAGTGTATAGTTGAGAAGCCGCGGTGGTTTGAGGCGGACATGGCGATCTGCAAGGGATGCGGGATTTGTGCTGTGGAGTGCCCTCATGGAGCGATTACGATGGTAACAGAAAGGGAGTAAGGTAAATGGCCAAGAAGATAGTATGTGACGGGAACGAAGCCGCGGCCTGGGGTGCAGCGTTGGCCAAGCCGGACATGGTTGCGGTGTATCCGATTACGCCGCAGTCCGGTGTTGCGGAGACGGTGGCGGGTTTTATCGCGGACGGGGAGCTGGACGCGGACCTGCTGGACGTGGAAGGCGAGCACAGTGTGATGTCGGTGTTGCAGGGCGGCGCGTTGGCGGGAGCCCGGACGTTTACGGCGACGTGTGGTCAGGGTCTGGCGTTCATGTTTGAGCCGTACTGGCGTACGCCGAACCTACGTTTGCCCATTGTTTTGTGTATTGTTTGTCGCGACGGGATCACGCCGCAGTGCGTGTGGGGTGGTCAGCAGGATGCGATGACGGTCAAGGAGTGCGGTTGGATTCAGCTTTACTGTGAGAACAACCAGGAGATTACGGACACGGTGGTGATGGCGTACCGGATTGCGGAGCATCCGGATGTGATGCTTCCGGTGAACGTATGTTTTGACGGGAACTTTTTGAGTTACGCGGCGGAGCCGATCGAGGTGGTGGACCAGCCGATCGTGGACAAGTTTTTAGGTCCGAAGACGCCGGAGAAGATCAACTGGCATGTGGCACTGGATCCGTTGCGTCCGATGGGCGTTGATCCGTTGACGGGAATGACGGGGCCTGGGGGTCAGGCGTTTGCGAAGTACCGGAAGGGACACTGTCTTGGGATGCAGAATGCTTTGAAGGTGATTGAGGACGCGCACAAGGATTGGAAGAAGCTGACGGGTCATGATTTTTCGCCGTTGATTGAAGAGTATCAGATGAAGGACGCGGAGTACGCGATCATGGTGATCGGTTCGATGACGGGCGCGGGGAAGGACGCGGTGGATGTGGCGCGGTCGAAGGGGAAGAAGGTCGGGTTGTTGAAGATCAAGACTTTCCGTCCGTTCCCGGTGAAGGCGCTTCAGAAGGGGGTAGCGAAGATCAAGGCGCTGGGCGTGGTTGACCGTTCGGTGAACTACGGATGGAACTGCGGGCCGTTGTACCAGGAGGTCTTGGCGGGTACGGCGAAGATGAAGCAGCGTCCGGAGGTGATCAGCTTTATCGGAGGTCTGGCGGGTACGGATATTACGATCGACCATATGTTGGATGCGATCGACACGGTAGGCCAGGCGGCGAAGGGTAAGGTCGTTGAGGAGACGATCTGGATGAACGAGAAGTTTTAGGATTGGAGGCAACGGGAAATGGAGGAAACAAAATACCTCATTATCGGTAGCAGTCACGCGGGATTGACGGCGGCGGAAGAGATTCGGATTCACGATCCGGAGGGGAGCATGACGATGGTGACGATGGAAGAGTGCCTGCCCTATTCGCCGACGGTCTTGCCGTACATTGTGTCCGGTAAGGTAGAGGAGAAGCAGATATATTTACGGGACAAGGACTACTTCAAGAGCAACAAGATCGACTTCAAGACGGGGAAGAAGCTGTCGAAGGTGGACGTGAAGAAGTCGGTGGCGACGTTTAGTGACGGGAGCAAGATCGGCTACAAGAGGCTGTTGGTTTCGACGGGTTCGGAGCCGACGCTTCCGCCGACGCCGGGCTTGAAGGAATCGGGTTGCCTGGTGTTGCGGACGATGGCGGATGCGCACCGGATCAACGCGGCGGCGAAGAAGGCGAAGAACGCGGTGATCATGGGTACGGGCCTGGTGGGTATGCACGCGGCGGAAGGGCTTCAGGAGAAGGGTCTGGACGTGGAGGTGATTCGCGGAAGAAGGCCGGCGGTGTTGCCGAACTACTTCGACAAGCAGGCGATGGCGCTGGTGCACAACGTCTTTTTGGAGCACGGCGTGAAGTGCGATCTGAACAAGCAGGTTACGGAGGTGAAGAAGCTAAAGGGTGGCAAGACCCGTGTGATGATCAACGACGGGTCGTACATCGACACGGATTTGCTGATTGTCGGCACGGGCGTGAAATCGCGGATGGAGTTTTTCGATGCGAAGGACGTGGCGATGGACCAGGGGATCCTGGTTGACGACATGATGAAGACGTCGGCGAAGAACATCTGGGCGGCGGGCGACGTGGCTCAGGCGCGGGACTTCTTCAGCGGGAAGCAGGACTTAAACGCGATTCTGCCGGATGCGTTCGAGCAGGGGAAGGTCGCGGGGATGAGCATGGCGGGTGCTGAAGACGCACCGGGTTCGGAGCCTTACAAGGGCGGGTTGAGCATGAACACGTTCAATTTTTACGGGAACCGTTCATTTTCGGTGGGTCTGTCTTTGGAAGAGGACGAGACGAAGTACGAGATAGCGCGGATGAATATTGCGGGGAGCCGGGTATACCAGAAGCTGGTTTTCGAGGGTAACTGCCTGGTGGGTGCGATCGGGATCAACGTGGCGATGGACCCGGGTATTTTGATGAATTTGATTCGTCGGAAGGTTGATTTGGGGTCTCGGAAGGCGGAGTTTGCCGTGAAGCCTCTGGACATGAGTCGCCGGGTGATGTGGGAAGCCTGGAGAGGATAACCTAGAGAAAGAAGGAGAAGGACATTGGGTAAGGCATATCATACATTAAAGATACACCCGGACAGATGTAACGGGTGTGGGGATTGCGAGGTAGCCTGCGCACAGGTGAAGACGGGGACGTCGAATCCGCTTCATTCCCGGATCAAGGTGATCAAGGGTTTGAGCGAGGAGTTTTACGGGCCGGTGACGTGTATGCAGTGCGGGGATCCGAACTGTGTGAAGAGTTGTCCCGCGGGCGCGTTGACGAAGAATCCGGAGACGGGCGTTGTGGAGTGGAGCGAGGATCGCTGTGTATCGTGTACGATTTGTACGTTGGGTTGCCCCTATGGTGGGATTTACTATAATCCGTTGATCAGTACGGTGATCAAGTGCGATCACTGCGGCGGCGATCCGGCGTGCGTGAAGGTCTGCAAGCCGAAGGCGCTGGAGTACATGACGGAAGCGGACGTGTACAACGATCAGCAGGATCGGGAAGACCTGTTTGCACCGGGGTTGGCGGCGTGTCTGGGTTGCAATACGGAGCTGTTCATCCGCCATGCGCTGCGTGCGGTGGGTCCGGATGCGGTTTTGGCGGCGCCTCCGGGATGTATTCCTGGCATTTGCGCGGTGGGATTCAACGGTCAGACGGGGACGAAGATACCGAGTTTTCATCCGCTTCTGACGAATACGGCGAGCATGCTGGCGGGAACGCGTCGTTTTTATAAGCGGCTCGGCCGTGACGTGACGAGCTTGGCTCTGGCGGGCGACGGCGGCGCGGCGGACGTTGGTTTCCAGTCGTTGTCCGGTGCGGCGGAGCGCGGGGAGGAAGTGCTGTTTCTCTGCGTGGACAATGAGGGGTACATGAACACGGGGATGCAGCGTTCGAGCACGACGCCTTACGGATCGTGGACGTCGACGACTCCGGTTGGCCCGTCATTGCCGGGTAAGCCTGGGGACAGCAAGAACATGCCCGTGATCATGATGTTACACAACTGTGAGTACGTGGCGACGGCGGTGATGGCCAATATCGAGGACTTCCACCGGAAGCTTCAGAAGGCGATTGCGGCGTCGAAGAAGGGTTTTGCGTATATGCACGTGTTTTCACCATGTCCGACGGGCTGGCGATATCCGCAGGACAAGACGATTGAGGTTCAGCGTCGTGCGGTGGGATGCAACTTTTTCCCGCTTTGGGAGTATGAGAAGTCGACGGGTGAGATGCACTTTACGAACCCGGAGATTGTGGCGAATCCGACACATACGCTGAAGGATTATCTGGGCATGGTTGGGAAGTTCCGCCACCTGAGCAGGGAGCAGATTGCGCATCTGCAGGGTACGCTGGATACGCGATTGAAACTGTTGAAGAGCATTGCGGTGAACTCGCCGGACAAGCTGGTGTCGAAGGACGCGGCCTGCGGCTGTTAGCTTAATCCGCAGTCGAACCAATCAACAACCCCCTGCTCCCCCGAAAGGAACAGGGGGTTTCTTTTTGCGACAGAACTCTTCTGTCTGTCGGAGATTTTCCTGTTGACAAGAGTTCTTCTTCCTTATTATATAAGCTCAAAATGAATTGTAGGCGAAAGGGGATAACGCAAAGAAAGATATGTTCAAATATGTCAATCATGACAGGTGCTTGCCTGTGATGATTGGTAAGCGGCGCGGAAATCGGCTCTTATAAAAGAGAAGACGGGGCGCCCTGGGGTGGTATCCTGGAAGGGATGCCTGAGATTATACCCGATGAACCTGATACGGATAATGCCGGCGTAGGGAGAAAGGATAATAAGCAGGAATATCGACCTTCACTGGCACGGCCGCCGGCGAAGGTTTTTTTATTGTCGGAAAGGGTTTTGATCCATGATCAAACTAAACGGAAAGGATAGATCGGACTGCCGAAATATCGATGTCCTTATGGAGGAGAATCAATTTGATCGAAAACGGGTGGCAGTGCTGGTTAACGGTGAAATTGTAAAAAGAGACAACTGGACGGACTTCGACCTCAAGCCGGGGGACGAAGTGGATGTCGTGACCTTTGTCGGTGGCGGGTAAGGGGGAGGAGATGAGTTATCAAATCGGAGGCAAAAACTTAAAGAGCAGGTTTTTCATCGGTTCGGGAAAACTGCCTTCCTATAAGATTATTCCGGCTATGGTGGAGAAGGCTGGTGTGGAAGTCATTACCGTTGCGGTGCGGCGGATTGACACTGATGCCAGGCATGAAAATGTCATGGATTTCATTCCTGAGCAATGTGTTGTGATGGTCAACACCTCCGGTGCGCGCAGTGCCGATGAAGCGGTGCGGATTGCCCGGATCGGCCGGGAACTGACCGGCTCCGACTGGATCAAGATCGAGGTCGAAACCGACGCCAAATATCTGCTGCCGGACAACGAGGAAACACTGAAAGCAGCGGAAATTCTGGTAAATGAAGGATTTTATGTATTTCCCTATATCAGTCCCGATCTGGTGACGGCGAAAAAACTGGAGAAGGCGGGCGTGTCGGCAGTCATGCCCCTGGCAGCACCGATCGGCACCAATAAGGGGATTACCTGTGCCGCACTCCTGCAGCCGATCATCAATGAGATCGAAATCCCTGTGATCATCGATGCTGGAATTGGCAGGCCGTCTCACGCTGCCCAGGCCATGGAACTGGGAGCCGATGCCATACTGGCTAACACCGCCATTGCTACGGCGGCGGATCCGCTCCTGATGGCGGTGGCCATGGCAAAGGCAGTGGAGGCCGGACGCATGGCCTTCGAAATGGGCCTTCTCACGGAGAAGGATTTTGCTGATGCGTCATCTCCCCTGACGGGTTTTCTCAGGAGAGGCAAATGATTGATCGGGAACTGCTTGCCGCAGAAGACCTTTTTAAGTCCCATCAGACGGCGGTCACCCGTACCGAACTGATGGAAATCATCGGCAAAGACTACCTGGATCGGACCGATTACCTGACGCTCCTCCTGGCGGGTGATATAGAGGTGCTGGAGTGGATGGCGCGACGGGCCCATAAGCTGACCGAGCAGTACTTCGGGAAGGTGATCCTTCTTTACGCCCCGCTTTATCTGTCGGACTACTGTGCCAACGGTTGTACCTATTGCGGCTATTCCGCCGAGAGCGGCTCCTATAAGCGCAAGCGACTGGACGTCAAGGAAATGCGGGCGGAGATGGAAGCTCTGAAACGGATGGGCTTTGACAGCGTGCTTTTGTTGACTGGTGGGGATCGACGAAAATCGCCGGTAGTTTATATTGCTGATGCGGTGCGCATGGCGTCCATGTATTTTTCCGAGATCCTTCTGGAAATCTATACCCTGACCCGTGAAGAATATGATGTGGTCCGGGATGCCGGGGCTTCAGGCCTGACTCTTTATCAGGAGACTTACGATCGGAATCTCTATGATCAGGTTCACCGTTACGGTGAGAAGAAGGATTACCTTTTTCGCCTGGAAGCGCCAGAGCGCGCGATTGCGGCTGGATTGAAGCACATCAACATCGGGCCGCTTCTGGGACTTGGATCTGCGGTGCACGACATGTTCATGGCCGGGATTCATGGTGACTATCTGCAGCGCCGCTATCCCGAGGTGGAATTGTCTCTGTCCTACCCCAGATTACGACCGGCCGGGACCATGGCCGGGCCCTCGGATCCTGTAGATGATATCCGCTTCGTAAGGTTCATTTTGGCTACCCGCCTGTTTCTGCCGCGGGTCGGTGTCAGCATCTCGACCCGCGAAAACGCTTATATCCGGGATCACCTGGTGGGTTTGGGAATGACCCGGATGTCTGCCGGTTCAAAGACGACAGTGGGGGGATATGCCCATAGCTGTTCCCGGCCCGGACAATTTGTTATTGATGATGCGCGCAGTGTTGCTGAGATCATAGCCATGCTGCGCCAACGAGGGTACCGCCCGGAATTCAGCAACTGGGTGACGGGAATTGTGTAAAAAAGCAAGTAAAAAAACATCATGATGAAATGGCCATGACAAAGCAGGAAAAGATGAGGCAATTTAACACCAGAGGAATTTATGGTATTACGGCGGAAAATCTATCCGCCGGTCGTAAGAATCGGCAGGTGGTCCTTGAAATGTTGGAGGCTGGCATCCGGATCATTCAATACCGGGAAAAAAAGAAATCCATGGCAGATAAATACGCGGAATGTCAGGAACTACGTCGTATGACACAGGACTACGGTGCCCTTTTTATCATAAACGATCACCCAGATCTCTGCCTTCTAAGTGACGCCGATGGGGTCCATTTGGGTCAGGACGATTATCCCGTGACGGCGGTGCGCAAACTCATCGGAGGGGAGCGGATTCTTGGCTGGTCGACCCATGAGCCGCGGCAGTTGGAGGAAGCCCACGCTTTGGACGTGGACTATGTTGGGGTGGGCCCTCTATTTGAAACCCACACTAAAGAGGACGTCATGGCTCCGGTCGGGTTGTCTTACCTGGAATGGGTCGTTGCCCATGCCCGGATTCCCTTCGTGGCCATCGGAGGAATCAAGGAGAAAAATATTTTCGAAGTGGCCACGCGGGGCGCAAGATGTATTTGTCCGGTGAGTGAAATCACGGGAAGTCCCAATATAACGGAAAAAGTAGGGAATTTGCTTTCCATCATACACCGGCAAGGCAACTGATTTCACCAAGCCTTGTCTGCCGGACAAAAGGAAGGGCCCCTTTTTATGTGAGGGGCCCTTCGGTATTACCCGGGGTCTTGCGACCCTGCTTTATCGCTTACAGCTGGGAAGCATACTTCCCGTCAATGACCTCCCAAAGGGCACCATGGGTGTCCTTCGGATGAACAAACGCATAATAACGCTTCTTCTCAGGCCAGAAACGTACTTCCTTCTTCTCACCGAACTTCTCCGGTACGATCACCGCACCGTTTTCCTTCAACTTCGGAACCGCCTCATTCACCGAATCAACATTGATCGAAAGCAACTGAACTCCCTCTTTGCCGCCGTTGGCCTTCGTGATCCAGTATCCCACATCGTACATCACACCCTCCGGCTTCGGAGTCGACTTCTTTACCCACTTCGTCTCGCTGCCCATGCCGCTCGTCACAACGTTACCCTGAAGATCCTGAAGCTCATACCAGCCGCCGAAGCCCTCATCCTCCATCACCTCAACCGTCGACGGACCAACCTTGAAGCAAGTCACGTTGATATGAGAATCCGGATCAAAGTACCGCTCCGCTACGTCCCAACCGAATATCCGCACATAATCCTGCTCCGCCTTCACCACGTCAAATACCGCAATGCTGATGTGGTCGATAAAATTCGGATGTACCTTACTCATCTTTCACCATCCTTCCTGAAGAACTATTTCTCGCCCTTCTGTCCCAATATCGCATCCAGACGCTTCGCCGTCGGGAACGCCGCCGTGTACGTATTCAAAGACTTCGTGTCTTCCAACTCGTAATAAATCGCTACCTCAGGGCAGGAAAACGCACAAATCCCGCACTCCTCGCACAAATCGCGAAGCATGACAGCCTTCTTATTGAACATCCCGATAATCCCTACGGGACATGCACGAACACAAATCGCGCAACCGTTACACTTCATTACATCAATTTCTGGAATCATATCCTAAATCCCCTTCCTTTGGTTAGTCGTGTTTCGTCGTTCTGTGCATCAGCTGATACCACTTATGGGAGAACTTCATGCCCATCCGGTATCCGTCGTGAATCGCCGCGTAACCTCTTCTCACCTGGATCACGTCGCCGATCATGAAGACCTCCGCCTTCCCGTACTTGCCGTACTTGATCTCCGTGTTCGAACGCAGGTCCGCAATCACCACCAGGTCCGCAGGCACCTTCACTTCCTTCTTCTCCGCATCCAGAATGATCACGCCGTCGTCAACGATCTCCTTCGCCGTCGTGCGATTCATCTGATTGACCTTACCCTGCTTCAGCTTCAGCATGTAACGCCATACGTAAGAAATGTTCACATCCGGCCCGAACTTCTTCTGCGGACCGACGATCGATACGTTCACATCCTTGTACTTGTTGATGATGTACAACGCCGTCGCAATACTCACCGCCTTGCCGCCCAAAAGAACCGTGTTCTTGCCGGGTTTTACCTTACCCTGAAGAATGTCGAAGCACGTGCATACATTCGCCTTGTCCGAACCAACATACGCTTCCTTGTCCGGTACCGCACCCGTCGCGATGATCACCGCGTCCGCATCCGTCGCCTTCAGGTCGTCCGCCGTGATCGCCTTGTTCAGGACAATCTTCGCACCGTAACGATCGCACTGCGCCTTCAGGTATTTCACCATCCGCAGCAGCTCCTCGTCACCCCAGGGACCGTTCGAAGCAATCTCAAACTGACCGCCGACCACGTCGCGCTTCTCGTAAATCGTCACATCATGACCCTTCGCCGCAATGATCGCTCCGGCCTGAAGACCCGCAATACCCGCACCCACAATCGCAACCTTCTTCGATACCGGGTCTTTCTTCCAGCCGTAATTACCCCAATCCACCTCGTTCTCATGACCCAGAGCCGGGTTGACCGTACAGCAAAGCTCCGTGTCCCGGAACAACCGCGCCAGGCAAACGTTGCACGCAATACAGGGAATGATATCCTGCTGGCGGTCTTCCATAATCTTGATCGGCAAAAGCGGATCCGCGATCATCGGACGACACATCTCCCAACCGTCCAGCTTCCCTTCCGCCATCGCCTTCTCCGGAATCTCCGGAACAAACTGACGGTATGCATGGTAAACAGGAACCTTCAGGTGCTTCTTCATCCGCTCCGCAATGTAGAGCCAGTAACCCATCGGAACGTCGCGCGTAATGACCGGTACCGCACACTCCTGCCAGCCCGCCGTCACGCTCAGGTAATCAATCCCCGCTTCCTCCGCCAGAATACAGGACTGGAGGCTCTCCTCAACCGTGTTACCTCCACGGTCATCCAACAGCTCCTCGCCGCAAAGACGAATGCCGACCGGAATGTCGCCGCAGACTTCCTTACAGCCCTTGATGATGTCCATGACAAACTTCATGCGGCCACGGATGTCTCCGCCGTACTCGTCCGTCCGCTTGTTCGTGTACGAAGATACATAGTTCGAAAGCAGGTAACCCACGATACCCGAAATCTCCACCATCATGTAACCCGCCTCAACCGCTCTGCGCGCACCATCAACGTGCTCCCGGATACAATCCTTGATCTGATCCTTCGTCATCTCCACCGGGGGACGAAACAAAGGCAGCTTCTGAGGTACCGCAGAAGGACCCACCGAGTAGTTCAACTCAATCGCGCCGACACGACCGCAGTGCATCAGCTGCAGACAGGAAGCCGAATTGTGCTTGTGGATCACATCCGCCAGCCTCTTCAAGCCCGGAATGAACCTGTCATCCCAAATCGCCATCATGCCGACATAGCCGCGCCCTTCACCACGCGGATCCGTGTACGCGCCCTGAGTCGTCACTATTCCCGCACCGCCGCGGGCCTGCGCTTCCATGTAACCAACTTCCTTGTCCGAAACATAACCGTCACGGTAATTGAAGTTCGTCTCCGTCGATGCATACTTCACGCGGTTCTTTACCTTCAGCTTCCCAATCTGAAGCGGACTGAAGATATGGGGGTACTTCTTTAACCCTGGTAACATCTCTTCCATCTTGCATTGCCTCCTTCTAAAATTTTCGAATTGGTCCTGCTTGCTCATCCCGACGCCGCCTCAACACTCCCCGGCGCGCCGACTCTTTATCCATATACGGCCCTGATAACGGCCGAATCCTCCCATACAACAAAAAACTCAAATACCGGCTCCTAAAACCGGTATCCGTCCCGCCGATCTTTTTACCCTAAACGCTTGTAAATCCATGATGTTATAATAGATTATGCTTCCCGCATGCTACCGTCGTCGATTAACATATCCACCTAAAACATGTCAAGGAAATGTTGGTTAAATCCAAATTTGCTCTTGACAAATCCTGAATGATTTTTCTGTTTTTTGATTGTCTATTTTCAGAATTCGAAAAGCTTCTTCAAATCGTGCGAGGTCGACACGCCGAAAGTTAAGCCGAGTTAGCCATAAGCATGGTAGGGGAATTTATCGAATCAAGTCAAAAGCGTCCGGGATAAGCGTAACTTTTTGTCCAAGGACTGAGGCAAGAACCGACACCACATCGAATCGGGCCGGTCGATCATAGAGACCTTTATCTTTGAGGTAATTGAGGGCAACCGTTGATATCTTCTTCTGCTTTGCCGGACTGACCGATTCTTCCGGGTCTCCGAAAGCAGCCGTACGCCGACTTTTCACTTCTATAAAAACGATGGTCTCTCCGTCTTTTGCGACAAGATCGATCTCTCCATAGCGACAGCGATAGTTTCGTTCCAAGATCCTGTATCCCCGCCTCTTGAGATATTCCCACGCAATATCCTCACCCTGCCGCCCCAAGACTCTTGTTGATGACTGGTCAATCATGGCAACCGAAATCCAGCTTTGCATTGACGGGCATCTTTTCTATTTTCCCAAAATGAAAAGAACGGCGATGAATTTTACAGGGACCGTATTGATGGAGGGCAGAGCGATGCTGG
>Ga0302246_1001554_pt1 | contig 15905 bp, 14 predicted proteins | sample AAG_UR_Trp_MG_FD_193533 | JGI IMG/M metagenome (GOLD analysis project Ga0302246, IMG submission 193533) | Enriched activated sludge microbial communities from anaerobic digester in WTTP, New Holstein, Wisconsin, United States - AAG_UR_Trp | ecosystem: Engineered > Bioreactor > Anaerobic >...
GTTCATGGTCGACATGTCTCCCGAAAAGGTATCCGTGTAGGACGCCCCCAGGGCGATGTGGGTGTTGCCGTATTCGCCCCCGTAGTTTTCGTCGAAAAGGGTATCGGCCATGAAGCGGTCGATCCGCGAGAAACGGCGGTCCGTCAGGGAGAATTCGCCAACCCTTCTGGCTCCCGGGTCCATGTCGAGCTGTTTTTTCGTGAACGCATCACCCTTGTCCGCCTGCACCTCGACAACATTTCCCTTTTCGAAGACCAGCCTGACCCCCTCGACATAATTCCCGCTCCGGTAAGAGGGCTGATTCGCGTAGAAGGTTCCCTCCGTTCCATGCCAGTCCGGGGACATGAACAGTTCGAAGCTGGGGATGTTATGTCCCGAGATGCCGATCCATTTCCGCGATTCGCCGGGGGTGATGCGAAGATCGATGTGCTCCGCTTCGACATGGAAATACTTCACGGGTAATGCATTCAACCATTTCTTGATCTTCCCGACTTCCCGGTAAATGCGCCTCCATTCGCCGACGGGGTCGATCTTGTCGAGATAGCAGGCCCGGATCACCTGGTTCGTGTATTCGTCGAGGGGCAACTTCGCCTGAGAAGCCAGTTCCTCCGTCGGGAAGAGGCACAGTGTCCAGCCGTGGAGTCTCTTCTGTTCCCGTTCCTCCACCAGTTCCCGGAGGGGTTTGCGGGCCACCATGGCCCGTGCGATCTTTCTGGGGTCTACGCTGCCCAGGTGGGTGAGGGATGCGGGTGCCCGGAGAAAGATCCGTCCGTCCAGTTTTTCGTACGTGGGCCTGTCCCCCGGAGAAAGAAAGGAAAGCTGGCGATCATTGGCCTTCTCGTAAAAGCACTTCTCCATGTTCACGGTCATGCTCATCCGCTGGATGGTGTTGACCCCCAGATCGAGGAGCCTTCCGAAGATGATTTCCGCGAGTTCCAGCGCCGGCAGGTCGTACTGAAGAAGGACCAGATCCCCCTTCTTAAACGGCTTCACGCGGGCCGTTTTCAGTCCCCACAGGAGGACGTCGGCGTATTTTTCAAGCTGTTCTTTCGTCATCATTGATTTGATCTCCTTACGTTTTCATGGCCGGAAGGCCGGTTTGTCATTCGATATTACAAGGATAATTGTTTGATCCCCTTGATGAACAGTTCGACGGCGATCGTCGTCAGGAGCATGCCCATGAGGCGTTCGATAGCGATCAGGACCCGGAATCCCAGGAGGCGACTGATCTGGTTCGACAGAACGAGGATACACGCCGCGAAAAACCATGCGGCGACCAGGGCAATGAGCCACTCGGCCCACCGGGACGGCTCCCGGGCCATCAGCAAGAGCACCGTTGCCAGCGCGGAGGGTCCCGCGATAAACGGAATCGCCAGGGGAACGATCAGGGGCTCTCCCTCCGGGGATTTACCGAAAATTTCCTCCGAATCGGAAAAGATCATCTTGAGGGCGATCAGAAACAGGATGATTCCCCCGGCCATACTCAGAGCGGGGGCGGAAATATCGAGTAAAAGCAGAACGTAGCGGCCGACGAAGAGGAAAAAAACGAGGACCGCCAGGGCGATCACCATTTCCCGGAGAATGATCCAGCGTTGGCGCCGGTACTCGATATGCTTCAGAACGGACAGGAAAAACGGGATGTTCCCGAAGGGATCAATGACCAGAAAAAGCAGCAGCGCCGCCGAAAAAATGGACATCCTTGACCTTTCTTTCGTAACTTCAGCATCTTGCCTCCAGGAACACGGGATGCCGGATTTTCCCGCCTGCCGGTTCATCAGGACGCAAGGCTTTTCCTTATATCACCTCGGGACCTTCGTATATGCCCCTTAATTCTTCGTCGGGACCTTCCCGGTCGGTCTTCAGGGCATAGGGGAGATAATCGAGAATATCCTGGGCGGTCATGCCGTCTTCGCCCCAATCGCCCGCCGCCAGATCCCCCGCCAGTCCGTGGAGAAAGACTCCCTTGCGAACCGCTTCTTCCATGTCGAGCCCCAGACCGCACATGGCCGCGATTGTTCCCGTAAGGACGTCGCCGCACCCGGCGGTAGCCATGCCGGAGTTTCCGCTCAAGTTGACGTAAACCCGTTCCTCGGGGCTCCCGATCAGGGAATGGGCGCCCTTCAGAACAATGAAGGCCTGGAGATCCTTTGCCGTTTGCTGCAGAATATCGATCCGGTTCCGCCGGATCTCATCCACTCCCTTCCCCGTGATACGCGACATCTCACCCAAATGAGGCGTCAGGATCGTTTCCCCCTTGCGCCGGCGAATCAGGTCGAGATGCCCCGCCATAGCGGTGATGCCGTCCCCGTCGATCAGGACGGGCTTTTCGATCACCGAGACCAGTTCCCGGACCAGTTGCTGGGTTTCCTCGTTCAGGGACAGGCCGGGACCGATCACGACGCAGTCCATGCGGGCCGCCAGGCCCAGCAGGGCATCGCGGTTTTCCAGGGAAATGCTCCCGTCCGGCGTTTCCTTCTGTGGAATAAGCACGATTTCACTTCCCTTCTGGGCGATGAAGGGCGCCAGGCTCGCCGGCACAGCCAGACGGGAATAGCCGCCACCGGCCTTCAAAAAGGAAAGGGCCGAAAAATAAGGTGCCCCGAAATAGGACGAGGCGCCGGCGATGACGAGGACCTCGCCCATGGAACCCTTGTGGCCGTCGGGGTTACGCGACGGCAGCCGGACGAAATCATTGATCCGGATCAAAAGCTCCTCCCGGTCATGGAGCTCCGGAGGAAAGGAAATATGGCAGACAGAGAGATCGCCTCCCATGGCACAGCCCGGGTAGAGCAGGTTCCCGATCTTCGGCAGACCGAATGTCACCGTAAAATCCGCCTTGACGGCAATCCCCATCACTTCACCCGTGTCGCCGTTTACACCCGAGGGGATATCCAGGCTGAGCACCCTCCTGCCGCTTTCGTTGACCAGGTCAATGACATCGGCGTAGAGCCCCCCCACTTCGCGGTCCAGGCCGGTGCCGAAAAGGGCATCGACAATACCGTCACAGTGGAGCACATCCTTCAGGATATCTTCCACGGAATTCACCGGTTCCATGTCGATCGGCAGGCCGGAGATGATCCGGTAATTCACCTTCGCCGCCCCATTGTACTTATCGGGATCGCCGAGGACAAAAACCTTCGCCCTGCCCCCGTCGGAATAAATTTTCCGGGCCACGACAAACCCGTCCCCACCGTTGTTCCCCCCTCCGCACAGAACGACGAATTTCTTTCCCCGAATACCGATCTCCCGGTTCAGGATGAAAGACGACGCCTGACCGGCATTTTCCATCAGGATTTCTTCGGGAATGTTCAGCTTTTCAATGGCAAAACGGTCCATCGACCGCATCTCCCCGACTCTGGCAATCTTCATATTTTATCTCCCGCAACGAATGATCCTGCAAGCTGAACCATATTCATCATCTCTTTCCTCCGGTTTATCTATCCAAAAGAACCCCGGCGCCCCATTTTATTGCAGTAATCTCAGGATCATGCCCCCCATGATAAATCCGATGAAGGCAATCACCAGGATAATCACGATGCCCCTGAAAAATGGCCCAGCCGGCTTCTTCGATCCGCCGGGCATGCCGTATCCTGCCGCGGAAAGGGCTTGAGAAAGCCGAAAGGCCTCCTCGATGAGTTCACGTGTCAGCAGGGACGGCTCCGTCACATAAAGGGTTATTCCTTGATTATTTACCATAAAGCCCACCCGACGTAAACCGGGAAGGTTCGTGCTGTCGAGTTCGTTGATCGCCCTGGCGCAGTCCGTCAACTCTCCCAGTTGGGCCGCAACATCGCCTCCCCGCAGGAGCATCGTGGCCTTATCCGTCTCCTTTGCCCAGGCTTTCAGGCCCGCAATGTCCGTATCAACCCGGTTCAGGTAGATATCCCGGAATTCGTCGGCAACGGGCGTCGAAGAAAAAGCATCGATACCGAAAGCACAAAAAAGGGTCAGGTCCAGGGGCCGGATGAAAGAGAAGGTCAGGCGTCTTCCCAGAACGGCCTCCTCCGCATTGATCACGGTGGAAGCCGCCAACGCCATATCCCGATAGGTGCCTTCGAAGCAGGAACCATATATAAAAGGAAGGACCGTCCCGGTGGTCCCCCGGGGATATCCGGCCCGCTTGAACGTGATTCCCAGATCGCTCGCCAGAACGGCGAGATCCGGGGGTACCTTTCCGTAATTCCGCCAACCGGCAAACAGGACCAGGGTAAGGAAAAGCAAAAAAGCAAGAAACGCCCAGGCCATGGCATCCTCTCAAAACGGACAATTTTTCGATAACATATATGAATTGGCTCAGGGGTTCAACCAGTTCCGGATAAACGAAATAATTCGGCCTTGACTTGGAGAAAAACGTCAGCCATATTGGCGCCGAGAAGAGAACCTTTCGCCGGGAAAACGGCGAGATCCGGAAATAACGATGCCCATAGGCGGGCATGGGAAACCGTTTCAAGGAGGGGAAAAACATTGATTTCGGAAGATCAGATGACACTTGGACAAAAAGGCACATCCGAAGACAAGGTGGTCGTTGAACCCGTGATTAAATCGGATGCGTCGGTTATTCCGGGAGGACTCCTCATAGAAGGCCGAGGGAAAGTGATCTCCATCGGAGAGGCCGTGAAGACCGTGAAACCGGGGGATGAGGTCACCTTCGACGAAACGGAGGGGCAGGACGTGCTGCTTTTCGGAAAGGTACTGAAAATTTTAACAGAAAGTGCCATCACTCTTCTGACGGAAAATAATTCCTGATTATTATCAGAGTGATAACCCGGATACGGATGGAACGGGACGTGACTTTTCCGGAATGCACCGTTTTCCTATTTCCATGCCCCCTCTTCTGATTGAACCCTGCCTGAATTCCGGAATATGTCCTTGACAAGATTCATGAACTTCTGCATGGTCTTCTTGCTTTTTTCTCGGGCGGCGGCCCGGAAGAAAGACACCTGGGAGGGATTCCCTCCGGGGTGAATCTTTACAGAAAGTACTCATTCAGAAACACCGGAGGAACCATTTATGAGAAAAAAAATGACGTCGCCGTTCCCGATGGCGCTTGTCCTTATTCCCTTGCTTTATCTGAGCTGCATCGCATCCGCATTCGCCCTGACGGACCAGCAGGCAAGAATTCCGGGTTACGTGGGCTTCGAGCAGTATCCGGAAAAGTTCGATTTCGACGGCATGCCCCGAAGTATTCCGACTGGAGAACTTGAAAGGATCACCCATCAAAAAATCAGGGTCGGCATGGTCATCACCAGGAAGAATGTCGAGGCGATAAAGAAAGAACTGATCGCTCTGACCAGCCCCGGCATCTACAACATGGTCAAAAAAGGCATGGAACTTGAGATTGCCGATTATAAGCCCTGGCCGGTACCGAAAACCTACGGTGCGGTCACCAAGGCCAATCGGGGAAAGGCCGTTCTTTCTTTCGACGGAAACCTGAAGACCACAAGCGGCGGTTGGTGGACGGGAGGAGAACCCTTTTTCAACCTGACGGAGCAGGACCCCGACGCGGGAATTAAAGCCTGGTATAATCAGGTCCATGTTTACGACGGTGACGACTTTACCCATGATTGGGTGAATATGCTCTTCGTCGGGTCAAAGGGAAAACGGGAACGGCTCGTGGAAATGTCCTGGGATCGGATTTTCCTGACGAGCAGGGAATTTCTCGCCCCCAAACCGACCTACGATTCAAGAATGAACGACATCTTCTTCAAAGAGTTGGTGTACGTACAGACCCCCCCCGACCTGCAGGGCTACGGCAACCTGACGTACCGCTACAACGACCAGAACCGTCCGGACGATTCGTTTACCTACATTCCCATGATGAGGAGAATCCGCCGCGTGACCAGTGGCCAGCGTTTCGATGCCTTTGTCGGTTCCGACTCCTCCATCGGTGACTTCCGGACACTCGATGTGCCCGTCGCCCGATGGAACTGGAGACTGATCAATGTCCAGCCCAAACTGACCACGCTTTTTTCCACCCACTTCATTACCGAAAACAAGGCAGCCCAACGCCATCATCCGACAACGATCGGTGAGAAATTCCCACGGATGCACTGGAGGCTGTGGCCCCAGGTATACGTCATCGAAGCCACACCGAAGACACCCAGCGACTGTGGCGTCTACAGTAAAAAAATCCTCTGGGTTTTAGGCGGCTGCTGGAAAAGCGGTCTGGCCGATGCGTACGACCGGCAGGGCAGACTCTGGAAAACCACACAGAACTACTTCTACGGCTACGGCGACGGGCGAATGCTCGATCTTCTGTCCCACTACGAAACGGATTTTTACACCTATGACCATCAGCGGGATCATGCATCCCCCTGGTTTATCGATCTCCCCTACCGAAAGTTCAATGTGGGGTTCTCTGCCGAACGGTTCTCCACAAAGTACCTTCAGCGATACGGTCATTGAGTGGCCCCGTACCGAATCGTCAGGGCGTGGTCATCACATGCGGCGGGGAAATCCATCTGTATCCCTCATATTTTATTAGCCGGTACGGTGCTCCGAGCAAAATGGCCGGGAACGGAGGAACCTGACCTCGAAGGCGTTCACCCGTTTCCCCCTCAAGCACCCGTCCCCGGTTTTCCGGTCATACCGGGGAGGAAAACGGACAGCGGATAAACACCCTTGACACAGCGTTTCATCCATGAATAAGTGCCGATATAAAAAACGGGAGGGAATAATACAATGGATTGCAAAGAATGGCCCAGGAAAATCGTTCTTCTTGCCGCGATCTTCTTCGTGGTGATGTTTCCGTTGACCGGTTCACAGGGGATCTGCCGGGCGGCAGATCAGCATCAGGACATAACAGACGAAACGAGTGAAAAAGAGATTCCCCTGGACAGAAAGTACGGAAAACTCGTCTTCGAAAAATTCGTCGCGGATCCACAGATGGAGACGGATTATCCCGGCGTGGTCGCGGAATGTGAAAGCAGTGCCATCACCGCCGTAAAGGCAATGAACCTCTTTCACCAGGTCGGTCCGGCGAAAGACGGCGTAAAATATACGGACACGCTCCTGGTCAGAACAAAGGTGACCAACCTGAGGATCGTCAGCGGCGCTGCCCGGTTCTGGGGAGGAGCCTTCGCGGGCGCGTCGGACATGACCCTGATGATGGAGTTGGTCGATGCCGCTTCGGGCAAGCTGTTGAGGCAGAAAGAACTCTCCACGAGTAACAACCCCTTCGCAGCCTCCTGGACTTTCGGAAAAACGGACCGTTCGCTCCCGTCCGACCTGGGAAACATGGTTGCTCAATATATCGCGGCGATTCAACCGGGGAAATAAACGGATGTCCCGGCAAAATATCGCAAAAAGCTTCAACGAGGAGGGGAAATGAGAACATTCGCCCTGATGGTGGCGGCGTTGATCGGCGGCGGACTGATTCCGGTCCAGGGTCTTGTCAACGTCCGGCTGGCGAAAATCCTGAACGATCCGATCCAGTCCTCATTCATCTCTTTTCTGGGTGCGCTGGTTGTTCTGTCCCTTGTTCTGATCACGTTGCGGACGGAAATTCCATCGTGGCAGCAACTGCGCCAGGCCCCCTGGTATGTTTTTACGGGCGGCCTGTTCGGGGCGATCTTCGTCACCATGGTGCTGGTTCTCGCACCGCGTATCGGAATGACGAATACCTTGGCCGCGACTATTGCGGGACAACTGGTCATCTCGGTAGTCCTCGATCATTTCGGCGTACTGCATCTTCCACGGCAGACGATCAACCTGCCCCGGGTTGCCGGGTGCCTGGGTCTCATACTCAGCCTTTATCTGATTCAGAAAACATGAGAATCTCTTTATCCCGGGTATACGTTTTCCCTCAGGATGTCTGCATCGAATTGAAAATTCAACGATAAAAGGAGTAAAAAATATAAAATATGATTGCAAACCACGGCATAAAGTTTGGTTCGGTAATGGTAGCGGTGTTGTTCATCCTGATGTACGTTCTCCCCATAGACGCGGAGGCACGCTTTGGCGGAGGAAGGTCCTTCGGAAGCCGGGGATCGCGCTCCTCCTTCAACACATCCAATTCCTATTCTTCTACACCCTCGAAGAGTTACAGCAGCCAGAATACCCGTAATCCCGGGGGGGCCATCTCGCAGCCTCAAGGGGGCGGGTTTCTGAGAAATATGGCCGGAGGCCTGGCGGGCGGGTTTCTGGGAGCGATGCTTTTCAGTTCCCTGGGCTTTGCGGCTCCGGGCGCGGGCGGTTTGGGTGGCGGTATCGGCCTGATGGATATTGCGCTCATCGGCCTGGTTCTTTACGGCATTTACTGGTTCATGAAAAAACGTCGACTGGCAAGGGAAACCCCGGCCGGGATGCAATATTACCAGGGAGAAACGGCAAGAACCGCTCTCCAGCCTTCTTACGATGACGCCCCGGTTACTGCCGGGAAGGATGTTGCCGGCGGTTTGAGTTACATCCGCCAGATGGACCCCTCCTTCAGTGAAGAGAATTTCCGGGATCAATCCATGGATTTTTTCTTCAAACTCCAGGCCTGCTGGGCGAATCGTGATATGACGGGCATGCGTAAGCTGCTGACCGATGAAATGTACCTGAACATCCAAGGCGAGGCCGACCGGCTGAAAAATGAAAAAAAGATCAATAAACTCGACAATATCGCCGTACGCTCCGTCGACATCGTCGAGGCCTGGCAGGAAAATGGTGAGGATTTTGTCACCGTGAAGTTCCTCGCCAATGTTTTGGACTATACGGTGGACGAGGCAACGGGCAGCGTTGTGGCGGGAAGCAAGGATCAACCCGTGCGTTTCGAAGAGTATTGGACATTTACCCGTTCCGTCGGCAACAACCCCTGGCGCCTGTCGGCAGTCGATCAGGCTTAGAACGGCCGTGACAGGGCATATTCGGGCAATCCGGTGAGGCAATAGCATGTGGAAACGGGCACTTATCCCGACCATTCTAGGATTCGGACTTCTGTGGAACTTTTTCGCCAACATGGACTGGGTTGTCATCCACACGTTCAAGCCGAAGATGACGCCGTCCATCGGCCAGGTCATGGAAAAGTACAAAAAGAAAACCGGGGACAGGGGAATCGGGACTGCAAGTTACTACATCAAGGTGCAGGGAATAAAAAGTCCCTACTGCGGGGGAGAAGCTTCCGTCGATGCCCGGTTCTTCGAAAAACTGAAGGTAAGGGATCAAATTCCCATCCTTGTTCGGGATGACATCTGTTACGTCCCCGAGGACGTAAGGTGGAGCGGGAATTTTCTCTCCTACTACTGGTATTACCTGTTGTCGGGTTTTGTCGGCTTTGCCCTGATCGGCTATGCCATCAGGAAAGCAAGAACCGGGAAAACCGGGCCCTGACGGATGAATCCGATTCGGGCTGTCCGACAAAGCGGGGGCTGTTTCCCCCTGTGCCGGGCAGCCCGCTTCATTTTAAACAAGTGATTCTTTGCCGATCCCTTAAACCAGAGGTTCCTGTTGGCTGATGCAGTGGAGGGTGCCCAGACCCCAGACCAGATCGTAGCAGTCGATGCCGATTACCTGACGGTCGGGGAATACATCCCCTAAAACCGCAAGGGCAACGGCGTCGTTCGGATCCCGGAACGTGGGAACGAGGACAACTCCGTTGGCAATAAGAAAGTTGGCGTAGCTTGCGGGGACGCGCTGCCCGTCGAATTCAAAGGGCCGGGGCATGGGCAGTTCGACGATCCGGAAGGGGTTTCCTGCCAGATCGGTCATCGTTTTCAACCGGGAGAGGTTCTTCTGCAGGGGAAGATAGTTGTCTTCTTTCCTGTCTTCCTCCACGACGGCCACGATCGTGACCGGGTTCACAAAGCGGGCGGAATCGTCGATATGGCCGTCCGTGTCGTCCCCGGCAATCCCCTCGTCCACCCAGAGGATTTTCTCCACGTTATAGTACTCCCTCAGATACCATTCGATCTGCGCCTGTGACAGGTGGGGATTGCGGTTCGGATTCAACAGGCAGGAGGTGCTGGTCAGGAGACATCCCGCCCCATTTACATCGATAGCCCCTCCTTCCATGACAATGCCCGGAGAGAAAAGGGGCAAACGGCGATATTCGGCCACTTTTATCGGAACGACATCGTCCTGGTCATAGGGGGGATACTTGCCACCCCAGGCGTTGTAACCCCAGTCAATCACGGCCAGGGGCTCCCCGGCGCCGGGATTGACGACAAAGGCCGGGCCGTGGTCCCTGCACCAGGCGTCATCCGTCGGGATCGGGTACAGAGTAACCCGTGTCGTGTCAATGCCGGCTTTGATCAATCGCCCCGTCACGTCGTCGTACATGGCCCGATCAAGAACGTTGATGTTCACGTGCTGAAAGGAGGTGAGGACCCGGACGATTTCCGTAAAAACCTCGGGAATGGGCTCGAACCGCCCCGGCCAGGATTCCTCTTTGTGGGGCCACGAAAACCAGGTTGCACGCTGGGGTTCCCACTCCGCGGGGAAACGGTAGCCGAGCTGTCTGGGGGTTTCCTGGTAGATCATGAATCGGATTCGCAAGGGTCTTCGAGGAAACGCCGGGTGATGCCCTCGTAGGCGTCGATGCGCCGATCCCGGAGGAAGGGCCAGTGTCGGCGCGTTGCATCGGACTTCCCGAGATCGATTTCGCAAACGGCGACGGCCTCTTTTTCATGGGAAGCCTGATAAACAATTTCACCCAGGGTATCGGCGACAAAGGAGCCGCCCCAGAAGGTGATATTCCCCTCTTTTCCCACCCGGTTGACGGCGATCACCGGAATCCCGTTCGCGATGGAGTGAGCCCGCTGGATCGTCTGCCAGGCGTCAAACTGGTCCCGGCAGATCTGCGGGTCCTCCCCTTCGGCCCAGCCGATCGCCGTCGGATAGAAGAGCATCTCCGCTCCCATGAGGGCGGTGAGTCGCGCCGCCTCCGGATACCACTGGTCCCAGCAGATCAGAACACCGATCGTACCGTACTTTGTCTTCCAGCTTCGGAAGCCCAGATCGCCCGGTGTAAAGTAGAACTTTTCATAGAAAGAGGGGTCGTCGGGAATATGCATCTTCCGGTATTTTCCCAGATACGTACCATCCGCATCGATGACGGCAGCGCTGTTATGGTAGAGGCCCTCCGCCCGTTTCTCAAACAGGGAAGCCACGATGACGACCCCCAGTTCCTTCGCCAGGCCCTGAAATGCCTCCGTCGAGGGACCCGGAATCGGTTCGGCGAGTTCAAAAGGGGCGTAATCTTCGGAAACGCAGAAATACACGGAACGGAACAGCTCCTGAAGGCAGACGATGCGGGCGCCCTCGGCCGCCGCCTGGCGGATTCCCTCCACGGCACGGGCCATGTTCGAGCCGGGATCGGAAACACAGGCCATCTGAATAAAACCGATTTTAATTTTGCGTGATTCCGTCATGTGATGCCGCGCCCCTGTTCGACAGGTCTTCTTCGAAAGACCCGAATGATTTCAGGCAATATATGGGAAGGCACGGCCCCTGTCAACGAAATTGACGGGATACTTAAGGTTTATTGTGGGCAGACGGAACAAGGATGATTTTAATGTGCACCCAAGTTGTATCTTTTGCAACCTCAGGCTCTTTATCCGCACTTACTTGACCGAGCGTGCGCAGCTTTTCCCGAAAAGAGCCAACGAGAAAGGGTCTGATGTCGGTTGTAAACACATGTTTCCCGTCACGGATGGCCGTCTCGGTGTATCGCGTGTCGATCTTTCCGGCATAGTCTTCCAATTCCGCCGCTGCCGCCGCTGCATCCGGAACCGACAGAATCCATTCCAGGGACATTTCCATGCCCGGCATCCGGGTATCTTTTGCCAGAGATCGGTCTCCTTCTTCGGGTTTCGCCTCGTATCGGCACAGCTCCTCTCCCGGCTCACATACCCCGTTTCTCTCCCGGGGAAATGCCATGGAGGCTCTTGTTTCCCCATTTTTTTGCTTCATGGCAGATAAAAACGCACCTTTCGCTTCCCCTCCCAAGACCTGAGACATCGCCGGCGGCACCGGCGCCGCGGAACCGTGTGCGGTTTCCGGCATCACGTCATCCGCGGCAATTTTACCCGTGTCCAGCACCTCTTCGCCAGAAACCGGGGAAGACGAAGAATCGTCCGCATCGCTTTGCCCGGTAATCACGGCAGGCATCTCATGATCGCCCTGAGCGGCGCCTTTCGACATGAACGGCTGTTTTCGCGGAATCCTCCGGGACGGCGGTGATGCCGGTTCCTGGGTGGTCTCGAACACCGGCGCCGAAGGAAGGGGAATGCCTTTCATCCTGATCTGGGGTGCGTCCTGCCGGTAGAGATAAAAGGCGAGGACAGAGATCACGACGACGGCAAACGCCTGCACGGGAATCTTGATGTAAAGGGGGAAAAAGAATTTCCGCAAAACCCCTCTCTTTTTCGCTGCCTCCTCCCGCACCCGGCCCATGATCTGCGATTTAAGCCAGGGCGGAGGAGAAACCTCCTCCAGGTCATGCACCAGGCAGCCGGTTTTCATCAGATCTTCGAGGACTTTCCGGCAGTCTTCACAGGAAGCCAGATGTTCCGTGAGATCGTCCATCTCTGCGGGAGAAAGGTCCTCTTCAAGATAGGCCGGAAGCCGTTTTTCTCTGTCTTGGCAACTCATCTGGCATCTCCCAGCACTCTGACAAGGCAATCCTTCAGGGCGAGCCGCGCCCGAAAGAGCCTCGACTTAACCGTTCCCGCCGGGATATGGAGCGTTTCCCGGATCTCCTCGTAGGACAGGTTCTGAATGTCCTTCAGAACAAGCACTTCCCGGTAGTCTTCATCGAGGTCGCCGATACAGGCCTGCACCCTTGCCTCCAGTTCCTTCCTTTCCCAGCAATCCGCGGCGGACTCCGCCGTGCCTGTCCTTTCACCGTCATTCCGGGAGATCTCTCCGCAGAGGGGATGTTCCGTGACTGTCCCCTCATGGTTCTGACGGTTTCTGAGCTGCCGGAGGCGATTTTTGGTTTGATTCACGACAATCCCGTACAGCCAGGTCGAAAAACGTGCCTCCTTACGAAATTTTTCGATCCCACGGTAGGCCGCAAGAAAGGCCTCCTGGACACAGTCACAGGCTTCCTCATAATCTCCCGTCATCCGGTAGGCAACATTCAACATCTTCTTCTGGTGACGTTCCACCAGAATCGAGAAGGCATCCACCTCCCCCCGTTGGCAACGGAGTACGATCTCACGATCCTCGTCTTCGATAATCTCTTTTATTTCAACGCCTCGCCGGAACACGGTTGTCGCTGCAACAGCTTCCGCTGTTTTCCCCTATTTGGAGTACGGAACGGGCCTGGCTGTCAAGAAAAATATTCAACAAAGAACCCCGCCGGGAAACAAACTCCTTCGTCCCGGCAGGGTCGTTTTAATTCACACGGTTATACCATGTCGATCGTGACGGTCACCTTTGCCTGCCGTCCCCTGGGTATCGCCGGAAATCGCCATTTTTTCACGGCTTCGGCCAGGCATTTCCTGATCGCAGCATCGCGAATGGCGGAAGAAAGCACCTCCACAGAGGAAACGGCGCCGTCGGAATCAATGACCAGACGCAATTCAAGGTTGCCGCGCAGATTCGCCCCGGCAGCACATCCTTCCAACTCCGGCAGGTGACGCCTGACCATCTTCGCAGTCTCCTCTTTGGACATCCCCGCCGAAAAGGTCAGCGTCTTCAGGGTCCACTTCGTCGTCTCCTTTCCTTTCTCCTCCACCTTGAGCGTAGACCGGGAGGTTCGATCAAACGCCCCGGACAGCGATTCGCTCACCGCCGGCATGGCTGCCGTATAGCTCTTGGCCATGTTTTCACCGACCGCATAGTCGTTCACACCCTGCGGCAGAGGAAGAGGTTGTTTGGCCGTCGCGGGCTTTCCGTCGCTCCGCACCCGGGTATCGACGGCGACAAAGGACGTGTACGCGGTAAGCAGATTGTAGCGGAGCCCCAGGTCCGTTACCTCACGAACCCGTTTTTCATCGGTCCGAAGGTTGTTATAATCGGACAGCAGAGTAATGCGATGACGCGCCCAGAGATACCGGAGGGCCGGATTGCCCTTTCGGCCTTTCGCTTCGACGACGTCAATTTGATCAAGATATTTCCCTTTACCGGTCATCCCCTTCAGGGTGATTTTTCCGTCCGCCTTTCCCCGCCATTTCCCGAAGACCAGCACAGGACGATCCCCCAGGACATCCGGAACGGACAACGGCTCTACATCGTAGGCGTCAAACCCGTCGAAGCCCACCTTCACCTGCGTCAAAACCGGTGACTGGATCATCTTGCGGAAACGCTCCGCCTTCTCTCCCGACTCCTCGGGCTTCGTGATGATGAAGGACTCGCCCATGCCGCAGCGGGCCATCCCTTCGATGAGATGACGATTGACGCTCGAGCCGATCCCAAAGGCGAAGAGGTTGGCCTGCCCCAGGTTCTTGCGGATCAGATCGAAAACTTCTTCCTCGACCGTGACATAACCATCGGTGGCAATCACAATGCTCCTTGAAATGCCGGCCTCCTTTTCGATGGCAAGAACCCGTTTCAGGGCCGGAAGGATCTCCGTACCGCCTCCCCCTGTCTGGTTTTCGATGTGACTGATCGCCTTACGGATATTTTCCGATGTCGCGGGAAGCGACGCTTCGGACAGGAGGGACGACCCGCCGGCGAATAAAAGGACGTTGAACCGATCGGAAGAACGGAGGTTCCCGACCAGATCGGCCATCAGTTTTTTCGAGATGTCCAGGGGAAATCCGTGCATCGACCCCGATACATCGACGATGAAGAGATACTCCCGTCCCGGAATGTCGGCCGACACGATTTTCTCTGGAGGTTGCATCATCAGGAGGAAGAAATTCTCCTTTTCTCCTTCATGCAGCAGAAGGCCCGACTGGATCCTTTTTCCGTCCAGGCGGTAACGCAGAATGTAGTCCCTGTTTCCCCCGGTCCGATCGCCACGCATCAGCTCGATCCGGGCCGTCGACGCATTGGTGTAGGAGGCTTTCACGTTATGGGACGGGCTGGACAGATCCCGGACGGGAAGGCCCGCCGCCAGATTGACACGGATATCAAAATCATAGGCAGGGGCCTGCCCCTGATGAAGATACGGATTCTGAATCCATTGTTCCGAAGGCGGAGCCGTTTCTGCGGCCCTGTTGCTGTACCGGGGTCCGACGACGGTTGGGTAAACAAATTCATAGATCCGATCCTCCGGCACCAATAGCTCCGTGTATTTCAATTCGACCCGGATCACATCACCGGGCATGATATTGGCCACGTTCATTTGAAAAACATTGGGACGCTGCTGCTCCAGTAGAGAAGCGCTTTTCCCCTGATTACGGGCTTCTTCGTATTCCTTCCGGGCTTCTTCACGCTTTTTGATCTTCGCCTCGATGGTCCGCTCGCCGATTTGCATCTTCATTCCGTAAACCGCGGCCCGGGTGGAGGCGGGAAAGATGTAAATCGCCTCCAGGGGCTTTTTCCCTTCGTTCTTGTAAACCTGGGTGACCCGGACATCCGCAATCACGCCGGAGATGTGCACCTCCGCTGACGTGGATTTCAACGGCAGCCGATCCGTTGACGGGTCGTCGCTCCGGACGAAAAAATAGGGGGACAGGGTTTGATCGTTTGGTTCTTCCGTTTGAGACAGGGCCGCACCCCAATAAAAAAGGGAGAGCCCAACAATAAATACCGCCAGAATGACCGTTCGCACTTTCATAGATAACCTCCTCTGTTTTTGCCTCTTTTGAATCATTAGACAAAGGAGATCGGGAAAAAGTTCCCCAAAATTTTCGAGGAACATGGAAAATTTTCCAGGGAATATGCCCTTCACCTTCCCGCTTGAAGTAAACTACCACCGACCTTGTCGGTGGCTTTCTAAGGACGACAACTTCTGACAATGTCATTCGCTGTCGTCCTTCCACAAACTAAGCTGTTCTTGTCTGATTTGGTCTTCAACTTGTTCTTTTACA
>Ga0302246_1001560_pt1 | contig 15885 bp, 13 predicted proteins | sample AAG_UR_Trp_MG_FD_193533 | JGI IMG/M metagenome (GOLD analysis project Ga0302246, IMG submission 193533) | Enriched activated sludge microbial communities from anaerobic digester in WTTP, New Holstein, Wisconsin, United States - AAG_UR_Trp | ecosystem: Engineered > Bioreactor > Anaerobic >...
AACGGAGGAAGATCAGATCCTTCACACCGAGAATTTCCGCCCCCTGCCGAGCTTCCCCCTCCCGGACAACCATCAGTTCATCGGGAGGAATGGCAAGGCTCCCCGCCTCGCCGGACGTTAGATACACGATGACCACTTCATCACCTGTCCGCACATGGGCAGCGATGGTCCCCCCGCACCCGATTACCTCATCATCCGGATGAGGCGCAAAAACCATGATGTTCATGACAAACCCTCCATAATGGAACTATTGGACTAAATAACGGGTTTCTCATTATTCCAGTGCACCCCCCAAACAGAGCAAACCAAACATTAAAATAAAAGGCCCCTTGGGTGTATATCATTTGTAGAAAAATAAATCTGAACGTTCATCTACCTTACCCGGTTGGTTACAATTTTCTTCTCCATCGAGATAATAGCTGCTGCACCAACTCTTTTCCATGTCTTCAAGGAGTTTATCGATCGCCATCACGGTGACCTTTGTGAGGTCGGCTTTGGTTGCTTTGGAATCCTTGAATGGGAGCAGCAGGGGAACACTACCAGAGCCGAACATGAGTATTGTTTTATAACCTGCCGGGTTTGAGAAATGACCATCTATCTGCACTCCAATTTTGGCAATAAGGATGGGCCAATCGGGTGCTACATTGGGAACGTACTTAGCTGACGAATATCCTAAAGAGGCAAAGCGTCCAGTGGTTTCCATAATACTGAAATCCGTAAACCATATGCGCTTTCCCTGAAGTCTTGGCCCAAATCTCCTAAGCATTTTTGTTTTGAGGATGGATAATAGATCGACCCCGATTGATTGACTCCCGTGCAATACGAAGTCAGGGAAGTTTTGCCCCTCACGGTCTTGTGCTGGCAACTCATCCACCAGCTCAAATTTCACGGCGCTTAATGCCGGTGTGCTACCGCCAGCAAGCAGGATGACGCATACAGAAATCAAAAAGACGAATGTTTTAGATCGGTTCATATGGTTTAACATGCCTCCTTGTCTGATTAAGGTTGTGTTGTTTTTGGTTTTTCAGCCGTCGTTTTGGCATGCTCGACTTCCCGGCAACGGCTCAAGAAGGGGCGCAGGAATGTGTCTTCAATCTCCGGCGCAAGTAGGCGTGTTTTACGTTCCATCTCGTCTTTCCCGGTAATCAGTCTTGTTTTGAAGTCCTGATAACCGGCATAGAGTTGTGCGATCTTCTTGTCGATTATTTCCGAACGGGTCTTGGTACGACACGGATTGGAGGTTTCGGCGTCCCATATCAATACCTGATCAATAGTACGGCTCAACTTTACCGTATCCTGGAAGGCATAACTATTGAGGGCCGGTCCCAGAAACATTTCCGGCCCTGGAAAGGGCATGCGTTCGTGTTCATTGTTCTTTTCATAACACCATTGGTACCGTTCCCGCAGTTGGGCCGCATAAAACCAGAATACGGCCTCGTCTTTTTTCCCGTGCTGAAAGAACACAGCGGAAATCCCGTACAACTTATACGGATCTTTAAGAATGTCCGGATTTCTTGTCCCCGTTTCGGCTGCTGCCAGAGCCACCGACGGATCACAGGATTTCATGCGATCCTGCAATGCTTCAGGCGTATCGTAAACCAGTTCGGCAATGATGGCTTCCAGGTTCTTATACCGCGACGGGCCTGGTGGGTTTTTCGACAATCTATCAAAAAACTTAATAATGATAAGGTTCTTTCCCGAACGGGATTCCTTAACCTCTTCTTTTAGATCATCCCAGTTCGGTTTGATTCCGGCGCGTTCTTCCAGGGATAACAAAGTCCCAATAGTCAGGAGTTTTCGACTATTATCAGAACTGCTGTGATATAAAATTGCATACTGCAAAGGAGTAAGAAGACCCTGGGTACGCGCCCTTAGATCCGCACCATGTGCAAGCAACATTCTTATCATCGGAATATTGCCACTCGAAGCAGCAATGTGCAGCGGTGTTCCGCTTTCCCAATCATCCCTAGCATTAACATTTGCACCAGCATTGGCAAGCAACTCAGCCAACTCGACTTGTATCTGACTGTATGCCTGCGATAACTTCACATCAGTATATCCCGCTCTCTCGGCAAGCTTATGCAAATAACTTCTACCATGACTCCAGAATGGGATATTGGGATCAGCTCCATTATCAAGCAGTAGAGGAACCATTTCTTTATTATAAGTTAATTTTGGCGAGACTTGGATTTCAATGGCCCTGTTCAGGGGTGTCCGGCCTGACTTATCCTTTGCATTGACATCCGCGCCCGCCTTGATAAGTAGACTGGCGATTTCAAGGTTATTTTTCCCGGCAGCGTAGTGCAGCGGTGTTTGATCCGACCTGTCTTTAACGTTCACATCTGCACCGGTCTTGATCAACATGCGGACGATTTCCACATTGTTATTTCCCGCAGCCAGATGAAGTAATGACGCATCGTAAACCGGGTTATTTCTGATTTTGCTGCGTGCGGTAAGCCAACTGATCATCGCCTGATCCGGGGATGACTCGTAGGCCAATGCCGCATAGCAGGCGTCATAATCAGGCGTGATTCCTTTCTTGCTTATGAGCTCCAGGACAGGCAGGTTTTGTTTTCGGCAGGCACCGGTTGTATATTCCCTTATTTCTTCCGATTTCAACACGGCACCATGGTCAAAGAGCATTTTGACGATTTCAACGTCGCCGCTATGCGAATAGCAAATGATGGACTTGCCATATTGATTCAATTCCTTAACATCTGCACCATGCTCCAGAAGCCATCTGACGGCGTTTTGATTATTCCGGCTCACAGCATCGTGCAAGGGTGTTTGCCCCCTGTCAAGCGCGTTGATGTCCTCTCCATGTTTTATAAGTATTTCGGCCCCATCAAATCGATCCGTTTCCTTCTTGCGGTACACCAGGTAGCCACTCCAGCATCTTACGTTTTTAATCTTCGCACCCTTTTTCATGAGCCATTCGACCATTTCCGCATTTCCCACCGCATCGCATATCAGTCCGTGTTCTTGAATATCCGCCCCATATTGAATCAATAAATCGATCATGGGCTTGTTCCTGTTTTTGATTGCCGTACGTAACGGCGATATGTACGTTTTGGAGCTTCGGCGATTGGGGCTGACTTTCTGCAGAAGCAACGTTTCGACCTTTGCCGGATCGTTGTTCTCAACCGCCTCGATCAGCAAATCACTTTCCGGCGTTGACCTGTAGGAATCATACGAGCTTGTCGAACCCGCGTGCTTCTTCAATTGTTTTAAGAGAAATTCACTAAAAGTCGGCCAGTCGTTTTTCATCATGGCCTCTTGCGCAGCAAGGGCTTCGGCATCCTCTTTCGGTTTGTCACCGGCAAAGGCTGGAAAAGTTAAGGATAAAAGGATGAGCCACGCGACCATTAAAGTTTCGATGATTCTTCTGTTCATTAAAGATACCCCCGTTTATATTTTTTTATGTGACGATCAATTTTCGTCATTCACTTTTCTTTGTCGGATGATGGTACATACTCTAAAGCTCTTCACCAGAAGCCTCCGTTTGTTCAGCTTTACGGCAGCGATTGAATAAAGAAGGCACAAAGGTCCTTTCAATTTCTGGAACAACCCGGCGGGCTTTGCGTTCCATTTCGTCTTTTTCTGCAATTAATCTCATTCTGAAATCATGATAACTTGAATAGAGTTGATCTATCCGCTTGCCAACTTCTTCTGAGCGATCCCGGCTTCTATAAGGATTGGGAGTCTTGGCATCCCATGCCAGAACCCGATCAACAGTACGAAGCAGCTTTGTTCCATCCTGGAGACTCGTGTTGTTAATAACCACCCCCCAGAAGATTTCGTCGGGCGGAATGGGCCATGACAAAGGATCTCTATCCTCATCGAAGCACTGTTGATACCGATGGCGCAATTGAGCGGCATGAAACCAGAACACGGCTTCTTCTTTTCGGCCGTGTTGAAAAAACACGTGGGAAATATTGAACATCATCTCCACTTGCTCGGACAAATACGGATTTTTTGCAGCAGTAGCTGCAGCAGCAAGGGCCACCGCCGAGTCACAGGATTGCATCCGTTCTTTCAAAATTTCAGGGGTATCCGAGGTAATCTCGGCAATGATTCCGGCCAGATCCGTGTACCGTTGCAGGCCGGGGGGCCGGGCCGGCAACCGGTCAAGCAGCCGGATGACCGGACGCCGTATCCTTTCGCCGTGCGACTTCACTGCCATACTTTTCAAGTTCGCCCAGTCCGGTTTGATCCCCGCCTCTTCTCCAAGGGACAATAACGTCCCGATAACCAGAAGTTCGTGGTTATTAAAATGATCGTATCGCGTGATAGCCAAATGAAGCGGTGTCTCAAGGGCCTTGTTTCGTGCTTTCAGATCGGCGCCGCGGGAAATCAGCATTTTGATCATTCGAAGATTTTCTTTCCTGACTGCCAGGTGCAAAGGCGTATTGCCTTCCCCGATATCTTTGGCCTGGACATCTGCGCCGTGAGTAAGCAACACCTCTGCCGCATAGCCCTGGAAGCGCAGATACGACGATGTCTCTTCATGATCCATGGACTCAACAATCGAATGCAACATTGTTCTCCCATCATTTCCGTATTTCAGATTGGGATCGGCCCCATGCTTTACCATCAGCTCAACCATGTCTTTGAAATAGGGGGAGGTAAGACCATGGGGAATTGTCTTAATCAACGCGGTTTGGCCGGTATTATCCTTGGCGTTCACATCCGCGCCCGCGGCAATGAGCAATCTGGAAATTTCCAGATTGTTTTTCGCTGCGGCGGCATGTAATGGAGTTTGTCCTGATTTTACTCTGACGTTAACGTCTGCGCCGGAACGAATCAACAACCGGATCATTTCCAGATTGCCGCTTGCCGCCGCAATATGTAATAGGGACTGCCCTTGTCGCGTACGATTTTTTATCGCACTATGTTCCACCAGCCACGCCAGTAATTGTTTGTTTGGAGAAGATTGCTCGGCCAATCCTTTGTAGCAGGCATCGTAGTCCGGTATTATCCTCTGCTTGCTTATGAAATCCAAGATGGCAAGATTGCCTGCCCTGCACGCCCCCTCTGTAAACCCCGGGACCTCTTGGGGGGATAGTACTGCGCCATGATCAAGAAGCAACTTGACACGTTCCTCTCCGCTTTTATAAGCAAGAGAAATTACGGATTTTCCTTTCAAATCAACAGTATTCACATCGGCGCCATGATTCAAAAGCCATTTGACGGCATTCATTTTTCCATCTGATACGGCATGATGAAGAGGCGTCCGCCCCCCATTATCACGGTCATGGATATCCGCGCCATGCTTCAGGAGCAATTCGGCCCCATCAAATGGGTCCCTATTCCAAGGTATCAGATAATCATGCCAGCAATTTGAGTTTCGGACATCCGCGCCCTGTTCAATTAAAAACGCAACCATTTCCGCATCGCCCACCGCATCGCAAATGAGCCCCTTTTCCTTGATATCCGCGCCATGATCGATCAGCAGGCTGCATATGGCCTTGTTCCTCTTAATAACAGCTGTGCGTAAAGGTGTTCTTGGATTCTTGAAGGTCTTGGAACTGAGAGACACTTTTCCCATGAGGAGTTCTCGCACTTTTGCCTCATCGTTTGCTTTAATTGCTTCACTTAGCAAATCGCTATCGGCCTTTGATTGATCAGAATTTGGTTTCGCGGTCTTTATCAGGAGTTCATAAACAAGAGACCAATTGTTTTTTCCAATTTCTCCGATCATTGATGTGTAGATATCAAGGTGCGCTTTTTCAATACTGCCGGCAAAGACCGGCTGGGTACCACACCAAAAAAGGAACAGGCCGATCATGACTATCCTACTGATGGTTCTCGACATAAAGCACCCCCGTTATTGCTGAAATATTCATCCCTGATTTACAGAAAGGATGGAATAAACCACCACCGAGCTTGAGCGGCAGTGTCATCTCCCTTAGTGTGCGGGCAAATGAAAACACCCTTCAACCTCAACAAGTTTTCTCGATAATGCAGAATGCCAATTTTATGTGATTAATTCAGAGATGTTTCATGATGTTCTTCCCCCGATAGAACGTTGATGTTGCTTTTGTTGATATTACAATTGCCTACTGTTCCATAAACGGCAGGGTTAACTGCCGAGTGTGGGATTTGTGGAGGCAGCGGCGGCAGGCGGGGTGGCGGCGGGACCGGGCGAGGCACGCATCCAGGTCGACGAAATACTGGTGGCTTTCACACCACTTGATCTTTTCGCTCTCCGCCAGTTCCGGCAGGATTTTTTTCTTTCCTCGCATCGACTTCCGTCCCGATTCCGGCATCGGACCGCTCCATGGATTCAAACAAACGGTAACGCCGACCCTACTGTTACAAATATCCCCAACACAACCTGACGATTTGTCATCCACATGGGTGCCGGAAACTTCCGACCGTTCCTATCAGATTCTTCGTCGCTGGCGCTCCTCAGAATGACAATTTGCAGGGTGGGTTCCACCCACCATTATGTATGCCTCCCGGCGGGCAGAGCCCGCACTGAACCTCAGAATGAACATAAGGGTTTGGCGGTCATTATAGACGCGATCCCGGAAAAAGAAAAGCCCCACATGGACTGTGGGGCTTTTCGATTCATTTTACTGCCCGGGGTCCGGGCTCGGCGTTTTGTCGATCACCCGCCAGTAGACCCCGTGAGTATCATCCGGATGAATGAAGGCCTGGTACTTCTGCTGGGACCGCCAGTAACGGACTTCTTTTCCTTCCCGCGAACGTTCCCTCAGGACCTGCGCCCCGTTTTCCTTCAGGGCGTTCACCGCATCGGCGACACTGTCTACCTGCAAGCCGAGAAGTTGCACGCCGAAGGCGTACTCGTCACGCTCGCGAACCGGTTTCGCCCGGAGAACCCAGCGGGTTTCGCCGCCCTTGCCGGACAAGACCGCATTACCTTGAAGATCCAGCAGTTCGTACCACTCGTCGCCGCCTTCCATCAGCTCAACGAGCGTCGGGCCGACGGCAAAGCAGGACACGTTGATATGCAAATCGTTGTCGGTATAGCGTTCGGCAACGTCCCATCCAAAGAGCCGGCAGTAATCCTGCTCGGCCTTGACCACATCAAAGACTGCAATACTGATGCGATCGATGCAACTCGCGACAACTTCTCCGCTCACCGGAAAACTCCTTTTTTATTTTACTTCTTCGGTTTGGGAAGGACCATTTCCGCCAGTTCCTCGCCATAGATGTGACCCTTGGCGATCTGGCGCCGCAGCTCGATATGATCGATAACGCTGGAACCGGTTTTGTCGGCGTTGTTGAAGGCGTTGAAGCCCATCCAGGCATCGCCGTTCATGTTGGCGCCCAGCCAGTAACTGGCGTGAACCTTCGTCGTATCCCAGAAGAACTTCTTCTTCAGGCGAACCGTCTCCACAGCCTTCATCAGACACATGGGGAACGTATTGGCCAGAGTCCAGACCATGCCGTTGATGTGATTGTCCAGAAGGGTGAAATCCGTCGTCAGGGTTTTCATGTAGTCGCTGGCTTCTTTCAGGGCCGCGCCGGTCTTCATTTCACCGTAGACGATCTCGCCGTTGTCCACGTACTTGTCGGTGATGACGCGGGGGTCTCTGACCCAGTTGCCGTCCTTGTCTTTCTTCACGGGCAGGGCCTTGCCGATCAGGCCCAGGCGTTCCATCTTGTACGCGCTCCAGGGAACGTTGGAAATACAGTTCCACATAGCGTTTTCCATCGACAGATTCCAGTGGAGGAAGTCCGTCGAACCGCCGTCGGGGGAGGAACCCACGCGGGTACCGGCCTGACCGAAAGTGGCCGTATCGGCGGAGATGTTCATATCGCAGGCCTGGCCGATTTCCTGGCCGCCGGCGATCCGCATGCCGTTGACGCGGCAGAAGGTCGGCACGCGGCAGTTCAGAATACCGTCGACCATCGTCCCGAACAGATAGATGTAGTCCGCATAGTCCTTGGGTCTGCGGGTGTAGTACTCGGCATATTCCTTGGTGTTGCCGCCCGTGCAGAACGCGCGGTCGCCCACACCGGTGAAAATCGCCGCCACAATGGACTTATCCACTGAGGCCCGGTGGAAACCGGAAATAACGCCCTTGACCATCTGCGTCGTATAGGAATTAAACTGAGCCGGGTTATTCAAGGTAATCCATGCCGTGTAAAGTCCCTCGACCACATTTCCCTTAGGATCGAGAAGGGGTTTCTTCTCGTATATCGTGCAGGGGGCCTCGGTTCCGTGGAACTGTTCGCCGAATAAATTGTGATCTTTAAGCTCGTTATCTCTCACCAACCAATCCAATGCCATGTCTTGTACCCCTTTCTTTACTTTAGTTCATTGAATTCAGATGCCTGACTGGATCATCTCTCTATCCTGTCAGGCATCCGTTCGTTTCACGTTATTCCGCTTTTTAAAAACTGGTTTATGGGGCTTCCTCCGGATGGAATCGTTACCGGAGAAGCACGTTGAATCTTTTTAGGTCATGCCGTAGCCGCCGTCCACACAGAGAAGCTGGCCGGTGATGTAGCTCGAATCGTCTGAAGCGAAGAAGATGAACGGCTTCGCCACCTCTTCCGGCTCCGCGAAACGACCGAGGAGAATACGGCCCGCATAGATGTCCTTCAGCTTGGGATCCGTCGTGATCTTTTCAGTCATGTCGGTGCTGACGATGCCCAGGGAGATGACGTTACAGGTAACGCCGATACCGGCCAGTTCTCTCGCCACAGACTTGGTGAAAGAAACGATACCGCCCTTGGCGGCGCTGTACTGGACCTGCCCCTTGGTGCCGACGATACCGGCCACGGAGGTGACATTGACGATCCGGCCGTAATTCTGCTCTTTAAAATATTTGTAAGCCGCCTGGATAAGAAGGAATGGCCCCTTCATGTGGATGTCCACGATCTCGTCCCACTGCTCTTCCGTCATCTTGTGCAACATGGCCGGATTGGTCACGCCGGCGTTGTTGATCAGGATATGCACGGCACCAAAGGCGTCGACGGCGGCCTGAATGGTTTTTTCCGCATCGGCCTTGACCTCGACCCTTCCCTGCACGGCGATCGCTTTACGGCCCATTTTGGTGATCATGTCAACCACTTCATTGGCTGTCTTCTGATTACCGGCATAGTTCACCACCACGTTCGCACCTTCCTGCGCGAAAGCCAGGCTGATGGCCCTGCCTACGCCTCTTCCTCCGCCGGTTACTATAGCGGTTTTTCCTTCAAGTTTACCCATTGGCAATACCCCCTATCTATTTTTTTGTCGCTGATCTGGTTGATTCACATGAAAGATGGGTGACGTCTCGAATCCGACAAAACGCCATCCTCCATAAGAAGGTCTCCCCGTACCAAATAAGTCCTTCTTTGTCAAGCAAATATTCCCGGTCGGCATAACGAATATTTTCGTTTTAATCGCGCCAAATCAGGATCTTACGTGTGTTCGTCCTGCAGGAAGGAGACCGCTGGCGCCGTCCTGACCGCTGCGCCTTTATAACGGCTCGGTACCTACTTTTCAAATTGACAAGGAAAGCAAAGTATGATAGCGACGGCACTTAGATTTAAGCGTTTTTCTATTTCTTTCACACTGTGACAGGTCAAGCAAATCGCCCGTTTAGAATCATTACAGCTTCATCCGGTGTTTTCCAGAATTTGACCTTTTGCAAAATCATCATCACTAAATCAGGAGGATATGTATGAGCAAAGTTGGAATTATTGGTGTGGGGCAAAGTACTTTCGTACGTAGCTACCCCGGTTCCATCAGGGAGTTGGCCTTTGAAGCCTACAGCGACGCCATGAGAGACGCGCAGATTACGAACGATCTCGTTGACGCAACGGTTATCTGTTCGTCCCCCGAGTACGACAAACAGAGATCACCGGCCGGTGTTGTCGCCGAATATCTCGGGCTGAATCCTCAGCCGACTTTTTACGTGGAAACCCTGTGCTCTTCGAGCAGCACGGGTTTGAAGCTGGCCTATTCACTGGTCAAGTCAGGGCTTCACAGTTGCGTCATGGTTCTGGGTTTCCAGATCATGTCCCAGTTGACATCAGCAGAGTCCCAGGAGAGAATGGGAAGAGGCGCCGACATCCAGTGGGAATCCCCCTTCGGCACCATGATGCCCGCTTATTACGCGCTGCATGCCCAGGCCCACATGGCTAAATACGGCACGACATCCGAGGATCTGTCACTCATCCGCATCAAATCCGGCACATACGGGCAGATGAATGAGCGAGCCGTTTTCCGTAAGGAAGTAACCCCGGACATGTTTGCGGACAAGGATGGGTTCGGCGGCCCCGTTTCCAGCCCCTTGAGAGTCGGCGATTGCTGCGCCAATGCCGACGGCAGTTCCTGCATCATCGTCGCCAGTGAAGAAAAAGCGAAAGCCCTGTGCAAGAAACCCATCTGGATCCTCGGTATCGGTTCCGCTTCGGCCCCCGTTAACATGGCAGGCCGTGATCAGTTCTCCGGGCTCCTCGTCGGTATCGAAGCAGGTAAGCAGGCCTACAAGATGGCCGGTATTTCCCCGAAACACATCGATGTGGCGGAAGTTCACGACTGCTTCACCATCGCCGAAATGATGGCCACGGAAAACCTCGGCTTTGCCGAGCCGGGCGGCGGCGCCGAACTGATTCGGGCCAAGGAGACCTACAAGGAAGGCAGCATTCCGGTTAACGTAGACGGCGGTCTGCTTTCGAAGGGTCATCCCATCGGAGCCACCGGCGGTTCTCAGGTCAGAACCATCGTCCTGCAGTTGAGGGGTGAAGCCGGTGCAATTCAGGTAAAGGATCCGACGATCGGTCTGGTGCACAACATCGGTGGTGTCGGACTGTATGGTAACGTCACAATTTTAGGGAGAGAATAGCCATGGCGAAAAAAGAAATCGACCGTCGTTTCAATAAATTTGGCACCGTGAGTTTCATGGGTGTCTCCAAGACAAATGATTTTATTGATTACCTCGAGCAGGGCAAGGTCATGGGTACCCGCTGCAAGGCCTGTGGAAAGGCATTCTTTCCCCCCAGGGCGGACTGTTTCCATTCCCTGTCCAGCGAAATGGAATGGTTTGAAGTGACCGGCGTGGGTACGCTTCTGACCTTCAGCACCCTCCGGTATGCACCGGTCGGCTTTGAAGGCGATCTGCCCTATACCATTGCCGTCGTCGATTACGGTGACTACAAGGTCTTCGGCCGTATCGACAAGGCCATTGCCTCGCCCGACGACGAACTTAAAGTCGGGATGAGCATGAAAGCCGTCGCCGGCAAAACCGCCAACGGCCAGGACATCTACTTCTTTCAGAAGGCCTAAGAGGTCTGCTGCCTGTTTATGAAGGCGGCAAGATTTATTTGACACGATCAAGGTCAGGGAAGCGAATCGTTTCCCTGACCTTTTTTCTCGATCGTCAAAGTTGTCCCTTGACAGAACCATTGAATTCATATAGGAATAGCGGCTCATCATCCGAGGTGAGAGAAAGACGAAGGAGGAACTTTTTTTGGCTACACACAAATCCGCAGAAAAAAGAAGCAGACAGACGGAAAAGCGCCAGGAACGGAACACGGCGATCAAATCCAAAGTCAAAACCAATATCAAGAGTGTATTGAGCGCCGTTGAAGGCAAGGATCAGGCAGGAGCTGCCGGCTCACTGGTGAAGGCCGTCCCGGAGATCGCCAAAGCGGCGGCAAAGGGGATTCTCCACAAGAGAAACGCCTCCCGAAAGATTTCGAGACTGACAAAAAAGGTAAACGCCCTGTCCAAGGAAGCGTAATCTCAAAAACCTGCGATCATCAGCCGATACGCCCTCTCAGCCATGTCGCCCGACAGCTTGATGAGGGCTTTCTTTTTGCTTTCCAGGGAATTCATCACCAGATAATCTTCGGTATCGGAAAAATTCCGGTCTTCCCAGAGGGTTCGCCCCGTTTCCCGGTCCTCGAAGACAATCTGCACGGTAAGGCTCACCCGCTCTTCGGCACCCAAATCCGCATCCTCATAGGCCACATGCGACGTTGAAATACGCAGAACCGTGCCCCGGATAACCGCATCCGCTTCCGCCTCGTCACCGACGACCTGGAATTGGTTACCCCGGATGAATTGATCGATCAGGGCGTTGCGAAAGATATTTTCCAGGTAGGCTTCGTCGGTTTTGTTCGGGAAATTGCCGACGTAGATTTTCCGGATGCCGCTTAAGGAATCGGAGACACCGTTAAAATGATAACCGCAGCCCAGGATCAAAAGACTCAAGAACAAAAGGGACAACCCTCTTATCGCGTATCTCGTTTTCACGTTTTCTCCTGTCACCGTCCTCTCTGACGGCCATTTTCACCCGGTTATCTCCATGCCGGGTTCCTGTTTATCCCTGAACCACGATGTTGACGAGTCTGCCCGGCACATAGACCTGCTTGACGATCCTTTTCCCTTCGATGAACCTGGCGACCTTCTCATCCGCCAGGGCCAGGGCCTGAATTTTTTCCGCCGTTTCGTCAACCGGGATGAGCATCTTTCCACGAACCTTCCCATTCACCTGGACGACGATCGTCATCTCCTCCTCCGAGGCGACACGGTCATCCCAGACCGGCCACGCGGCATGAAAGAGAATGCCCTTCCCTCCCAGCATGCTCCAGAGTTCCTGGGCGAAATGGGGGACGATCGGGGCAAGCATGAGGACAATCGCCTCGACGGCCTCCCGCACAACGGACAGGCCGACCCGATTATCCTTGCCGGGACGTTCCAGAAGATACAGGGCATTCACCAGCTCCATGATTGCGCTGATCGCCGTATTGAAATGGAAGCGATCCTCAACATCCGAGCTCACTTTGCGGATCGTCTGATGGATCTTTCGCCGGAAAATTTTCAAATCCTCCGGCAGGGGTTCCTTTCCGTCAAAGGGTGAAAGTTCCTGCGTATCTTCCAGATAATCCGCGACGATACGCCAGGTCCGGTTCAGGAAGCGGAAGGCGCCGTCGACTCCCTGCTCGCTCCACTCCAGGTCTTTTTCCGGAGGCGCCGCAAACAGGCAGAAGATCCGCACCGTGTCCGCACCGTACCGGCGTACCAGGTGATCGGGATCGACAACATTTTTCAGCGACTTGGACATCTTCTCCGTTTTGCCGATGGCGACTTCCGCGCCGCAACGGGTGCATTTTCCCTCCACAACTTCCTCCGGGTAGAGGTAACCGTGTTCCTGACAGCGCATCGTCTCCTTGCAGACCATCCCCTGGGTCAGCAGATTGGCGAAGGGCTCATCAACACCTAAGACACCGAAATCGCGGAGCATCTTGGTATAGAACCGCGCATACAGGAGATGGAGAATGGCATGTTCGATACCGCCGATATACTGATCGACCGGAAGCCAGTAATCGACCCGCTTTTTATCCAGCCCCGGCTTTTCATTGAAATCGGCACAGCAGAATCGGGCGTAATACCAGGACGACTCCACGAAGGTATCCATCGTGTCCGTTTCTCTTCGGGCAGGTCCGCCGCAACCGGGGCATGTCGTCTCAACGAACGCCTTGTGCCTGGCCAGAGGAGATCCACCCTCACCCGTCAGCACCACGTCCGTCGGCAGCACAACGGGAAGATCCTTCTCGGGAACCGTCACGGCACCGCACTTTTCACAGTTGACAACCGGAATGGGTGCTCCCCAGTAACGCTGCCGTGAAATGCCCCAGTCCCGCAGCCGGTATTGAATGGTCCGCTTTCCCCGGCCATTGGCCTCGAAATAATCGGCAATGGCCTCCAGGGCCTGGGTATTGACCATTCCGTTAAAAGGTCCGGAGTTGACGAGAATTCCCTCTTCGACATAGGCCTCCGTCATGGCGGCGGCATCCAGTTCCCGGTCCTTCGGCTGAATAACGACGATACGTTCCAGGCCGAACTTCTGGGCAAACTCGAAATCCCGTTGATCGTGAGTCGGAACGGCCATGACGCACCCGGTCCCGTAGTCCGCGAGGACGAAATTCGCCGCGTAGATGGGCATTTTATAGTTCGTCGCCGGGTTCAGGCAGTAGGCGTCCAGGAAAATACCTTCCTTTTCGTAGTAATCGGATGTCCGCATCAGGCGGTCCTGTTTTTTCACCTTTTCCACGAAAGCCTTGACTTTTTCCTCGCAGGCCTTACCCTTGACGAGGTCCGTCACCAGGGGATGCTCCGCCGCCACCAGCATGAATGTGGCCCCGAAGATTGTATCCTGGCGGGTCGTGAACACCCGGATTTCACCATTGCCGTCGGCCATGGGAAAGACCAGTTCACAACCGTAGCTTTTGCCGATCCAGTTCCTCTGCATCGTCAGAACGCGCTCCGGCCAGCCGGGAAGATTGTCGCAACCGGACAGCAGTTCCTCGACGTAGGCGGTGATGCGGAAAAACCACTGATCCAGGGTTTCCTCGGCAACTTCGGAATGGCATCGCCAGCACAGGCCTCCCTCGACCTGCTCGTTGGCAAGAACGGTCTTGCACTGGGGGCACCAGTTCACGGTCGAGGTCTTCTTGTAAACGAGGCCCTTCTCGTACATCCAGATAAAAAAGAGCTGCTCCCAGCGGTAGTATGCGGGTTCGCATGTCGATACCTCACGTTCCCAGTCATAACTGAACCCGAGCCGTTTCAACTGCTCCCTCATGGCGGCGATGTTGTTGTTGGTCCAATCCGCCGGATGGACACCCCGCTCGATGGCCGCGTTCTCCGCCGGCATGCCGAAGGAATCCCAGCCCATGGGATGCAGTACGTTGAAACCCTTCATTTTCTTGTAACGGGCAACAACGTCACCGATGGTATAATTTCGAACATGACCGATATGAATTTTCCCCGAAGGGTAGGGAAACATTTCCAAGAGGTAATACTTGGGTTGGGAGGGATCCTCACCGACTTGATATAATTTTTCTTCTTCCCACCGCTTTTGCCAGGCTTCCTCAATCTCCTGGGGGTTATACTTTTTGTTCATTTTATTATTCGCCTCCCGGGTGTGCACAGACTCCGGCACTCACACCCTACGCCCTGGGCATGATGGGGCGCCCGGCACAAACCGATTTATACAAAACAAGTTAAGGACCGCCGGTCCCTTTCAGTTGCGAATCATCCGATTTTTCTGCCGCATCGACGGGTTCCGCCCCCCGCATGTCCGCGTACAGGGCATCGAGAATCCCGTTGATAAACGATCCCGAATTTTCCGAACCGTAGATTTTTCCGAGGTCGATGGCCTCATTCAGGGTTACCTTGGGGGGAATATCATCACAGTAGAGAAGCTCATAAACCGCCATCCGGAGGATATTCCGGTCGACCCTCGCCATGCGGGATAAAGACCAGTTTTCCGAATGCCGGCTTATTAACTCATCCAGATGTTCTCTTTTGTTCCATGTCCCTTCGATCAGCAGCGAAGAGAAAGGGCGGGCATCGTCCGGGGCATCAAAGTTCTCCCAGAACAAATCGATCGCCTCCACGGCGTCCCTGCCGATCACATCCAACCCGTAAAGAACTTTCAAGGCAACTTCTCTTGCCTTTCGTCTATGGCTCATTCATCCCTCTGGCGATACAATTCGCTTCCGTGCGATGACAACCGGGAAGAACAAATCGGGAATCAATCCGCATTTTTAAACTATCTTCCGCAGCAGGTCGACCATTTCGATGGCCGTCATCGCCGCATCCCATCCCTTGTTGCCCGCCTTCGTCCCGGCGCGTTCAATGGCCTGCTCGATGGTGTCCGTTGTCAGAACACCGAACGCGATGGGGACCTCCGTATCGAGGCCGACATTGGCGATACCCTTGGATACCTCGGCACTGATGTATTCAAAGTGGGGCGTCGCTCCTCGGATCACCGCCCCCAGGCAGATAACCGCGTCAAACTGGCCCGTCTTGGCGAGCTTCTTTGCCGCAAGCGGCAGCTCGAAGGCACCGGGAACCTTGAAGATCCGGATGTCCTTCTCATCGCCACCCGCTCTCGTCAGGGCATCAAT
>Ga0302246_1001565_pt1 | contig 15844 bp, 12 predicted proteins | sample AAG_UR_Trp_MG_FD_193533 | JGI IMG/M metagenome (GOLD analysis project Ga0302246, IMG submission 193533) | Enriched activated sludge microbial communities from anaerobic digester in WTTP, New Holstein, Wisconsin, United States - AAG_UR_Trp | ecosystem: Engineered > Bioreactor > Anaerobic >...
CTTGTCATATTTACCAAGGGCCGTTTTCAAGGCCCGGGTGATCAGATGGGTGGGGTTCCGGTAGTCCTGCCCGATGCGGGTCTGTGGGTCGGCCCCGGCTACGTTGAAATAACGTAATGCGATATAGCGAAAATCCTTGGCTGCGGAAAGATCCTTGAGAATCTGTTCCACCATGGCCTTGGTGGTTCCGTAGGGATTGATCGGTTTCATATCCACGGTTTCGTCAACGGGCATTTCTTCCGGATTGCCGTAGACGGAAGCGCTGGACGAGTAGATGAAGTTCCTGACTCCAGCGATTACCATGGCTTCCAGGAGGTTGAGGGTATTCGCTACGTTGTTTTCGTAGTACTTGAGCGGTTCCCGGACGGATTCCTCGACCTCGATCGAGGCTGCGAAGTGAATCACGGCATCGGGGCGGATGGAGCAAAGAAGATCTTTTACCCGTACCTTATTTTTCAGGTCAACTTCGATGAGATCTCCTGATAATACCGCCCAGGGATGACCCGTAGAAAGATTGTCAAGAATGACCAAATCGTGTCCCTGGTTCCCCAGAACTTTGACCGTGTGGCTGCCGATATAACCGGCGCCCCCTGTGATGCAGATTTTCAAAATGGTACTCCTTCGTGGAAATTTGGTTGGTGTTGATGATGATTTCGCTGCGGAGAAAAAAATGTATGAATTTTCCCGTGCCTGAAGCGTTGTCGATCGGCTTTCTCAGGATAAAGCTCCGCTCCCTCGATTACAAGGGGCTTCTCATTTCAATATTTCATAATTGGGGGAAATTAAAGTTCTACACATTGAAGAGTAGCCGAATGTAAGGACATAAATACTGAATGTCCTGTCTTTAAACGAGCGTTTTGTAATAAGTTTTTAACTTTGTAAACTAAAGTTGCACTGTTTCTCAAACGTAAATATTTTATCGGTATTATGACTATACAACTTTAGCTGTTTTACGGTAATTGCCTTAATTTTAATTAATCGAAATAATATGGCTAAATCAACTTAATTTAAACAAATGGCAGGGCTTATCCTTAAAAACGCCCTGCCACAGGAATGTTATTACTCTTATAGAACTAAGACAACATCCTTCTTCTAATACCCACCAGACCGATCAAGCCGGAACCCAGGAGCAAGAAGGCACCGGGAATGGGAACAGAGGGCGTGTTTACGATATCTCCACTATATATCGTTGTTGCCGAAAAACCATCAGGGGTGATTTCGCCTGAAGCAAAACTTAAATTCATAGTCCCAACAAAATTGGGATAATTACCATACATATCTGCTAGAAAACCAAGCCCCTCCAGAAGAGTGGGATCTTTTTCATCAAAAAATCCCAAAATTGCAACATTGAACGTAAACGGTAAGCCGGCGATAGGAGTAGCAACCACCTTACCACCCACCGATCCATAACCACTTAACAAAAGAACAGGTGTAACATTTTGCCCATCATAACCTATACCGAGTTCCGGTATGGCGCCATACAACTCAATATAGGATTTACCTCCCGTGCTAAAATCCCACGTATTACTGCTACTGTCGTATCCTGTATTGAGGCCCGTCACGAAGGATAAAGTTCCACCTACAACATTAAATTCCAACAAATCACCAGCTGCATTTTTGCAGATAGTTCCATCTGCATTGAAAGCTCGTAGTTTGAGGATACTAATACCGCTTCCCACAAGCGGGCTTGTGCCGCCACTGTATTCAATCGATCCAGGCTGATAACCTTCCACAGAGAAATCGAGGTAAGCAGGAGCGGCACTACTTGTCTGTACAGCAAATGGAAAAATAATCAGACTTAAAATTAGCAAAAGCTTAAACAAACATTTATTCATTATAACCCTCCCCGGATTATTCATATGAGAATCCTTAATAGAAATACATTGCGTTCTTCAACATCAATGCTGAATTGCGCCGAACACAAGCCAATTCAGGAAAAACCCTGCCGGACTTCAGGACACCCCCCTTCTTCGTAGATATAAATTTAGTCTTATGAGGAAGACCGCCCTGCAGGTCAGAGTTCCCCGCCCCATGTCCATATCTATACTGATTTTAAAATCACATTAAGCAGTTAAGTTAAGGACATTCTTGGCGGCTCGGCCGTCTTGGAAATCGTATCCAGACCCGTAGCTTTCCGTCTCATCATCACTGATGGTTTGGCCTTTTCAAGTGGTGCCTGTGTAGTACAAATACTAACTCTTGTTAATACGAAAATATTATTAGAAAATTGTTAGGAAAACCTAATACCCCATGTCGGATCGGATCCACAAACTCCTTTCTTTCCAACGGCTTGTATTAGAGATACCTAAGCTTGCATTCTTCTCCTTCTGACACCAACCAAGCCAATTAGACCCCAACCCAGGAGCCAGATAGCGCTGGGAATAGGTGTAACGATCAGTACATCCTGACGCTCGTGACCGGACACGCCAGCATATCCATTTTCCCATAAATTTGCGACCATAACGGGGTATAGCCCACCATTATCAGCCATGGCATTCGCTGCATTTCCAAATGCCGCGAGTATCGCCTCACGAAAGACGTTTCCTGCGCCTGGATCGGCGCTCTCTTCCTCAAGCCACCAGATCGCATCCTGAAGAGCGGCAGCTGACGATTTACGCTCAGCATTAGTACCGTCATAGTTGTAATTTGCCAAAGTTCCTTTTGCAAACTGGTAATAAAGCCATGCTGAACCTTTAGAAAGGGGATCTATTCCCCCCACAGAACCACCCGCACCACCTAAAACAGCCCCGCTGTTAAGCGTAGCGCTATGTGTGGTATCGGGATAGATGTATTCACCATGCTCCAAACAAAAACTCTCAAAAGTTCCGGGGTAATTGCTACCGCCGGTGGCCTTTGCATCATAATAGTTAAGCACCCAACTCAATCCGTCTCCCGGACTTAAAGTGAATTCTCCCCCCTGCTCCGACTGATATGGTCCATAGCCACCCACCGTGGTAAGGGTGTAGGCAAAGGACATCTGTGAAAACATGATTAGAAATAAGGACGCCACAATAATCATTAGTGTTGATTTTTTGTACATAGTTATCTCCTTTCTAATGAATAAATGACCATTTATGATGTTAACGAACTCTGCTGCCCCCAAAATACCTATAATCAAAAACAGCAGCTACCCATGACAACCGCAAAAAAATTAACGATCTTTTTGACAAAATTGATTCCTTTTGTATTCTCGCCAGTTTTCTCAATCCAAGGAACAAAAAAACCGCCAAATATGACAACTTTGTCACACCAGGCGGCTTGGCAGCCCCAAACGGGGCCCATGGCTTTCCGTCCCACCGTTACCGATGGTTTGGTTTTATCAGGTAATGTTATTTGTGTTGCCATGTAATACAAATAATAACCTGATGCAATATTAAAATATTGTTAGGTTTCATATTATAATAACCTAACATTGCGATGGGCGGGGTTCGTCCATCATAACTTTTATAAATGATCTGACGTACCTTGATCGCGCCCGAATAGCGTTGGTCGAGCATCTGTTTGATCTGCAACGCCCAATCTTTTCTGGTACGATGTGAAGCTTGAGTTCTTTTTTTTAAAGCCCGCTGCACGGTCATATGCGATACAGAAAAATTAGGGTTGACACCTATTTATAGTAAGTTTATAAATTAAACACATGATAAATAATCTCTATATATAGCTCTGCTACTCTTCTAAGTTCAGTTACGATTCAGTATTTCACGGAAGCGTTAACGAACAACCACCAATCCATCAAAACTAAAAAATTTTTTCTCAGGCAAGATTATCATCATTGTTAGTGCGAGAAACATTAAGATTCCTTTTGTTGTCGTCTGGAATCCGCACGGGAGACAAAGTTAAAAACTAAACAGGTCGTTCCAATTACTGATTTAAGGAGGATCATTATGAGGAGGGTAAGTTTAGCTATGGTTGTTTTCGGTCTGGCGGTATTTCTTCTTTTTTCCACCGTATCAACGGCGTCAGCAGCGGAGGCGGATCCATTTTATGTGGGTGTCTTTGGTGGCTATGTTATTCCCGAAGATCTGGAGGTTGATGCAGATGAATCGGTAGACGTTAATCTTGATGACAGTTGGGCAATCGGTGCAAAATTTGGGTATATCATTCCTCCACTCAAGTGGTTGGCCGCAGAGTTGGAATATACCTATCTGGCTGACCAGGATATAGATGTGTCTGCGGTAGATGGTGATTACAGTGCGCACAATGTGATGGCAAATCTCCTTTTCCGCTACCCCGAAGGAAAGATCCATCCTTATGCAGGATTTGGTCTAGGCGTATCAACGGCGACTTTTGAAGCAGATGGATCAGTTATATTGGGGAATAATGCTATCGAAGGTAGTATCGATGAAGATGATACCGCCTTCGCATGGCAGCTTATTGCAGGGATCAATTTTGAAATTTCAGAGAATTGGTCGGCCGATCTTGCTTACAAATATTTCAACAGTGAATATGAAATTGAAGATGTCGACGTTGAGGCGGCAAGTCACCTGATCACAGTAGGCCTCAATTTTCATTTCGGCGGCCCAAAAGAGCAGATTGCACCTCCGCCACCTCCTCCGCCGGCTCCGGAACCGGCACCGGTTGTTGAGCCCGACACGGACGGTGACGGCGTCATCGACAAACTGGATCAGTGCCCTGACACGCCGGCCGGCGTGAAGGTCGACGAGGTCGGCTGCCCCCTGGACACCGATAAGGACGGCGTTTATGATTACCTGGACAAGTGCCCCGACACCCCCATCGAGTTGAAGGTGGACAGGGACGGCTGCCCCATTAAGGTCACCATCAACCTCAATGTCCTGTTCGACTTTGACAAGGCCGACGTGAAACCCAAGTATCACAATGAGATCAAGCGCGTGGCCGATTACATGAATGCCTATCCGTGGGAGAAGGCAACCCTGGAAGGTCATACGGACAGCAAGGGCACCGACGCCTACAACGAGAAGCTTTCCCAGCGCCGCGTGGATGCGATCAAGAATTACCTGGTGGAGAAGTTCGGGATCAGCGCGGACCGTCTGAAAGCGGTTGGTTACGGCGAGTCAAAACCGATCGCCACCAACGACACGGATGAGGGCCGCCAGTTGAACCGCCGGGTTCAGGCCGTTATGGAAACCTACATTAGAAAATAAAAGTTTTTTATAATTGGAAAAGCCCCAAAATTATCTTTTATTTTGGGGCTTTTTTGTATGTACAGATTTACTGCAAGCTTTCGCTTCATTTCAACTGGAAATCTTCATTTAATAAATGGGTAAAAAGAAGGGGCTAGCTTTCGCTAACCCCTTGAAATTTGGTGAGCCCTGTCGGGATCGAACCGACAACCTACTGATTAAGAGTCAGTTGCTCTACCTGCTGAGCTAAGGGCCCACGAACGTTCCTTGTATATGGCGCGCCCGGTACGACTTGAACGTACGACCAACAGATTCGAAGTCTGCGACTCTATCCAACTGAGCTACGGGCGCTTACTAATCAAAACATCATAAAGAACAGACGATCTTTGGGGTGAGTGAAGGGACTTGAACCCTCAACCTCCGGGGCCACAACCCGGCACTCTAACCATTTGAGCTACACCCACCATATTGATTTTGGTACGCCAGCAGGGATTCGAACCCGGGACCTACGGATTAGAAGTCCGTTGCTCTATCCAGCTGAGCTACTGGCGCATGTCCATATGTCATGCTTATCAAAATGGCAGCGTTTAATAGCTTCTTTGATATTATTTGTCAAGACATAAATCGGGAATCGTCTTTACTTTACATATCCGGCTATCCCATCGAAAACAAATCCCCTTTTACTCATGCCCTCCCCTTTCGGGTCCAGGGTAAAAAAATGCCGCCTCGTTTTTGGATTAAACCAACGGTAAAGTTCGCGTGTATCCTTTAACTTGGACGTGGCGATATTGCCCACCGCCCCTTCGTAAATGTAGCCAAGAAGCGAGTTTCCCTTGTTGATGTCATACGAGTAGAATTGATTAATAATTCTCGGATTGTACCACCTGTGGAAAGGAACCGTTCCCAGAGTGCCCGGTTGAAAGAGACTGAATGCCAACCCTTGCTTGACGAAACCTTTTGAGGTCAGTCTCCATTCTTCCGATGGAAGGGCCGAAATATAAAGATAATAAGGGCCTTGGTAGTATCGGTAAATATCGATGTTTTTTACCGGCAGATCCTGGACGATTTCATAAGACACAGGAACATCAACGTTGCCGTTATTCGAAGTAATATGGATCAGATTCGAATAAATACCGGAATTGGTTTGCATTGGATTCAGGGTAATGTTGATATAATCCGTTTCTTTTAATGTGAAACCGCTTTCCGGGAAAACGGTTATCCAGTTCCGTTTGCCTTCCAGTACATCCTGTCTTTTGACCTGGACGCCTTCAATGGCGATTCCATTTCCATTCAGGACAAGCGTTAAAACATGATTTGCTTCGAGGAGACCGTCGCTGACAGGGATTTCGTAGAATTCGTAGTCCTCAACAGATTCGTTGAATTCGTGGGATTTGATCAGCTTGTTGTCCATATAGACGGAAAACTGCCCGGTACCGTTAATTTTCTTGATATAAAGTGACAGGGCGCTGCCCCAGAATTCCATTTTTAGAATACATTTGCCGCTGATCGAGGGATAACCTTGATATTCCCGCCAGGCACCCCACAATTGCAGCGTTTTATCCAGGCGGGTTGGGATGGCGTATGTGCCCTTTCCGGACACATCATCATTCAGAAAACTGATGTATCGTTGCAGAGCACTTCCGGGTAGAATACCGTTCGTACCGGCGAGTTTCACCTTCCATTTGATATTATCCCGGCTTTTGTTGGTTAGGCGCATTCTTCTGGTGGCGGATTCCCCCATTCTGATCGTACCGAAATCCAGGCGGGGCGGATTGATTGAAATGGAGACGTCTTCCATCTCCGATACGAGATTGAATTTGATGAAGACGGTTCTCTGCATTCCTGCGGGTGTTTTAATTTTAATCGCGTTCCGGTGATAACCTACCGGCAGATCCAGCACACAGGTTAAGCGGTTCGACCTGTTATCCAGAGTCAACTGGACCGGCAGATGGGTTGCCCCGTTTGTGCCGGAGACATCGTCATCCTTTTTAATGACACTGACGCGGAGATTGACCACTTCTTCGTTTCCCACGGAAATGCCAAGCAGTTCGGTTTTGTCCAGGGGAAACCATCCTTCCGGTGTCAGGATGGTCCAGGACAGAGAGTCTGATCCGATGTTTTTAATTGAAAAAGCCCCTTCTTTTTCCTGACCCGTGGAAATGGTTCCCAGGTCAATTTCCCGATGTGAAAGGACAAGGGATGGTAAAACAGCCGGAGACTTTGCCTGCTGAGACGTGGCTTTTTTTATACCATTGGTTGCCGCATAGGAATTTTCGGACGAATAAAGCACATCGAAGGTGAACGTGAGCAGAACCAGGGTAAAATAAAAGAAATATTTTAAATATTTAATATGCATTTTCTTCCTCAAAAAGTCGCTGGGCGATTTCTATACCAAAGCTTCTTTGAAATCAATGGATTTCACAGCGAAAAAACTTGACCTCACAGAAAAGACAAGATATTTAGCACTTCCCTATAACAGAGGTAACATGCCATACGGAAGGCCGATGGATCAGGAAGAGAAAAAATATTGGCTTGCCTTGACCTCCATTAATGGCTTGGGAGGAAATGGTCTGCAGGCACTCATCGACGTTTTCGGTGGACCCCGCAAGGTCTTTTCGGCGTCATTTGAAGCCCTGTGTTCCGTCCCGGGGATTGGAAAGACCATCGCACGGAGAATTCGCGATTACCAGGGCTGGAATCGCCAGGAAAGAGACCTTCAATGCTGTGCAAAAGCAAATATTGCCATCATGACAAGGCAAGATCCCCTCTACCCCCCTCTTCTCGCACATATTTACGATGCCCCTGCCCTTCTGTTTGCAAAAGGCACGTTACATGAGAACGAAAAATGTATCGCCGTTGTCGGGTCAAGAATGGCCAGCACATACGGAATGTTTGTTACGGAAAGACTTTGCCGGGAATTGGCTTTGCAAGGAATAACTGTGGTCAGCGGCATGGCACGGGGAATTGACTCGGCCGCCCACCGTGGGGCCATATCGGGGAAAGGGCGGACCCTTGCGGTTCTGGGGAATGGATTGGATATCGTTTATCCGCCGGAAAACCTGTCGCTGAGCAGAAGCATCGCAGACCACGGCGCTCTGTTGACGGAATACCCCATCGGAACGCCTCCGCGCCGTAATAATTTCCCGGCGAGAAACCGAATCATCAGCGGTATCGCCCTGGGCGTTGTTGTCGTGGAGGCAAGCGAACGAAGCGGCTCCTTGATTACGGCAAGATTCGCCCTTGAACAGGGGCGGGAGGTTTTTGCCATTCCCGGGACGATCGATTCGCCGGGATCGAAAGGCACGCATAAGCTCTTGAAAGATGGTGCGAAACTCGTTGAGACGGTGGATGACATTCTTGATGAAATACATCTTCATCTCGATGGTGTGAGACCCTCTTCCCCAACTTGCGGGTATCCGGGCGAAAGTGGAAATGATGGGACGGATCAAAGTGATTTCCTGATGGAACTGACCCCGGATGAAAAATCGGTTTTGTCGCATCTCAAGAATTCGCCCATCGATGTCGATGAGTTGATATTCCTCTCGGGCGTGCCGTGCCAGGCGATACAACCCATTCTCATGATGCTGGAAATGAAGGGTTGTATACAGAAAAAGCCCGGATCTAAATACATGTTGAAGGAGTAAAAATGCCCTCTTCCCTGATTATCGTCGAATCGCCTGCGAAGGTCAAAACCATCAAAAAATTCCTGGGACCGGATTTCCAGGTTATGGCTTCTGTGGGGCATGTCAAGGACCTGCCCAAAAGTTCCCTGGGTATTGATATCGAAAAGGATTTTTCTCCCACCTATCAGGTCATGGAGACGAAAAAAAAGGTCCTGTCCGAAATCAAGCGGGCAGCCAATCAATCCGAGGGCATCTATCTTGCGCCGGACCCCGATCGGGAGGGTGAAGCCATTGCCTGGCACATCGCCGAGGAAATCGGCCTGGATAAAAAACCTATTTATCGTGTTTTATTCAACGATTTGACGAAGACTACGGTTGTCACCGCCCTGGAACATCCGACCCGCCTCGATTTCAACAAGTATGAAGCACAACAGACACGAAGAATCCTGGATCGTCTGGTAGGTTATCAGATCAGCCCCATTCTGTGGGATAAGGTCAAAAGGGGTCTCAGTGCCGGACGTGTTCAGTCGGTTGCGGTCCGGATCATCTGCGACCGGGAAGAGGAAATCAAAAATTTTATCAGCGAAGAGTACTGGAATCTGTCGGCCGTATTGACGGGACAAACTCCGCAGTCTTTCGAAGCCCGTCTTACGAAGATAGACGGAAAGAAAGCCAAGCTGTCAAACGAAGGTCAAGTTAATGCACTGCTTGAGATTCTCAGAGATACCCATTATGTCGTCAATAAAATCGAAAAGAAAGAAGTAAAGCGGCAACCCCCTCCGCCTTTTACGACCAGCAAGCTGCAGCAGGAAGCATCGCGATGGTTTCGCTTCTCCGCAAAAAAAACGATGTCCGTGGCGCAGAAACTCTACGAAGGAATCGATTTGGGAAAAGAGGGTTCCGTCGGTTTGATCACTTACATGAGAACGGATTCCGTCCGCATTTCGGATGACGCCCTCAAGTCAGTGCGAACTTTTATCGGCGAAAATTATGCTCCTGAATATCTGCCCGCCAAGAACCGCATTTTTAAAACCTCGGATCGTGCCCAGGATGCCCATGAAGCCATCCGGCCGTCATCGATGGATTACCGGCCCCAGGATATCCGTCCTCATCTGACGGACGACCAGTTCAAGCTATACCAGCTCATCTGGAACCGTTTTGTCGCCTGCCAGATGAATCCGGTCATTTCCGCCCAGACCACGATCGATATTGCCGCCCAGAATTGTCTTTTCCGCACACAGGGTTCGACCCTGATCTTCCCGGGTTTCTCGATCCTTTACTCGGAAAAGAAAGAAGAAGGGGCAGACGATGAAAATGGCGGAAAAGAAAAGACGCTTCCCCTCATTGCGGAGGGGGAAACTTTGCACCTCCAGGCCCTCAAACCCGAGCAGAAATTCACGCAGCCGCCGCCGCGATTTACAGAAGCGTCCCTCGTGCGAGAGTTGGAAGAGAACGGTATTGGAAGACCCAGCACCTACGCGACGATCCTCTCTACGATCCAGGAAAGAGAGTATGTCACGTTGAAAGAAGGAAAGTTTCATCCCACGGAACTGGGCATCCTCATCACGGAACTGCTGGTGAAAAATTTCCCTCGTATTCTCAATATTGAATTCACGGCATCCCTGGAAAACCAGTTGGACCAGATTGCGGAAGGGGCCCAGAATCGTCTCACGGCACTCAACCTTTTTTACGATTCGTTCAAAGGGGAACTGGATGAAGCCAAGATGCACATGAGAAACGTCAAAAAAGAGGCGGAACCGACCGATCTGATATGTGATAAATGCGGCAAGCCGATGGTCAAGAAATGGGGGAAAAACGGCATGTTTCTCGCCTGCTCGGGTTATCCGGGATGTAAAAATACAAGCGATCTCAGCGGCAGAGAAAAGGAAGTACCCCAAGAAACCGATATTTCCTGCGATCTGTGCGGGCGGAAAATGGTCGTCAAGAAGGGGAAATTCGGTCCCTTTCTCGGTTGTCCTGCCTACCCTGCCTGCAAGAATATTCTCAACTTCACCGTCGACGAAAACGGTTCGATCAGGGTGGCACCTGTCACCGCTGACGAAGAGATGATCTGCGAAAAATGCGGCGCCAGGATGGTCAAGAAGCGCGGCCGGTTCGGCTCCTTCTGGGGATGTTCGGGTTATCCCAACTGCGGCCATATCGTCAAGATCAGAGGGAACGGCGGAGCAGCTAAAAAGGATGAACCGTTGGAAATCGCGCCCGATGTTGTATGTCCGAATTGTGGTAAAGCCATGATTATCCGCTCCGGCAGGTTCGGTAAATTTCTGGGCTGTTCCGGCTATCCGGAATGCAAGACCATTGTGAAGATGAAAAAGAGTGATTTACCGCCGGAAAAACCGAAAACAGATTGATCCATGCTTGCTTTTTCCCAATCTTCCCCTCAGCGGGAAGATCCCGTGACCATTATCGGTGGGGGGCTTGCCGGGTGTGAGGCGGCTTGGCAACTTGTGTCGCGGGGATATCGTGTCCGCCTGTACGAAATGAAACCGAAGCGGTTTTCGCCCGCACACAAAATGCCCTTCCTGGGAGAGCTTGTCTGCAGCAATTCGTTGCGGTCAAATCAAGTGGAAAATGCCGTCGGGCTGTTGAAAGAAGAGATGCGGCTTCACGATTCCCTCATTGTGAGAGCGGCCGATGCCACCCGGGTACCGGCGGGAAGCGCCCTGGCGGTCAACAGAGTAAAATTCGCCCGATTCATCGAAGAAACCCTGACCGCGCAAAACTTATTCACATTGATTCGCGAAGAGAGCGTTTCCATTCCGGAAAACGGGATCGTCATTGTAGCCTCCGGTCCCCTGACATCTGAGGCGATGTCCCTGGAAATTGCCGAAGTCACGGGGAGTGAACACCTGCATTTTTACGATGCTATTTCTCCTATCGTTGACGGAGAAACGATCAGGTACGATGAGGTATTTTACGCCTCCCGGTACGATCATGGTGCAGGAGATTATCTGAACTGCCCCCTGACGAAGGAGGGGTACCGGAAGTTTCGGGAAGATCTCCTGTCGGCGGAAACGGTCGCCCTGAAATCCTTCGAGGACATGAAGTGCTTCGAAGGCTGCCTTCCCATCGAGGTCATGGCACAAAGGGGTGAAAACACACTCCTATTCGGCCCCATGAAACCGGTTGGATTGACCGATCCGAAAACGGGAGAAGTCCCGTACGCGGTGGTCCAGTTGAGGCGGGAGAATGTCGAAGGGACCCTTTTCAATCTCGTCGGATTCCAGACCAAAATGACCTATCCCGAACAGCGACGGATTTTCAGAACGATTCCGGGGCTGGAAAACGCGGAATTTGTCCGATACGGAAGCATTCATCGCAACACTTACATCCATTCGCCGAATATTCTGGATGCGAATTTACGACTTCAAACGGATAAACGTGTCTTTTTCGCGGGTCAGATTACCGGGGTGGAGGGTTATGTCGAGTCGGCGGCCTCGGGACTTTTGGCCGGGATCTTTGTGTCGGCTTCCCTGGCGGGAAAAGAATTGCCCCCGCCTCCTCCGACCACGGCACTGGGGGCCCTGATCCACTACATCACCCGACCCAACCTGCCCTCTTTCTCTTTCCAGCCCATGAATGTGAATTTTGGCCTGTTCACGCCCCTGGAAAAGAGAAAAATCGCCAGACGATACCGCGGGATGCACTACGCGGAACGGGCCCTTCAGGATATAAGAGCGTGGAAGGAGTCTTTGCAATGAAAAGGGCCTTGGGGTCATTCTTCTGAGCGAAGCGAAGAATCTCATCATTATTCCGGCATGTTACTGTCAAGAGATTCTTCGGCTGACGCCATACAAGAATGACATTGCAACACCGTCTCCTCGCGGGAGGGGATTAAGGGGAGGGCTAAATAACATCAGCAATACAGGCTCTTAACACCTCCACCCTGCCCCTCCCCCGTCAAGGGGGAGGGATTTTTTGACTTTTTACGGTTTCACTTTTTTGGCTGACTAGAAATTCTCCGCCAGAACTTCAAAATAGGCCTGCGGATGCTGACATGCCGGGCACTTTTTCGGAGCGCTCTGCCCCTCGTATACGTAGCCGCAGTTAATGCAATGCCACTTTACCGGCGTTTTTTTCGTGAATACTTCGTCATTGGTAATATTCTTGATCAAAGCGCGGTAACGGGATTCGTGAAATTTCTCGACCTTGGCAATCTGATCAAAGGTCCGTGCGATTTCATCAAAGCCCTCTTCCCTGGCAACGCTGGTGAAGTCGGAATAAATGGTTGTCCATTCGTGATATTCTCCGGCGGCGGAGGCCTCCAGGTTCGCTTTCGTATCGCCGATAACCCCGGCAGGATAACCCGCGAGGATTTCCACGTCTCCCCCTTCAAGAAATTTAAAGAATAATTTTGCATGCTCTTTTTCGTTTTCGGCCGTTTCCTCGAAAATCCGGGCAATCTGTTCAAAACCCTCTTTCTTGGCCTTACTGGCGAAATAAGTATAACGATTCCTGGCCTGAGATTCGCCGGCGAAAGCGGCCAACAGGTTTTTCTCCGTCCTCGTCCCCTTCAGCGATTTTGCCATATCCTTCTCCTTTCGTGATGATTTTGAATTCTTTTTCCGGTTGATTTGTAAGCTAATTTAAGAGACTGTCGGCTTAAAGTCAACAGAGATGATGGAAATTAATTTAATAGAACAGCAAAAGGCCCACCTCCTGTTGTTTCCGAACAGCACAGCTACGATGCTCAGATCATGATTGATTACGACATAGCCTTTCAGACGGGAATACAAATGCGGGGATTATTCTTTTGAAACTTCAAAAGATGTGTGTTATGTACCCTTTGTTCGTCGCTCTTTCTTTACACTACCTTTCAATTTACGATTTTTTTCTGTTTGATCTGCAACGATTCGGAAGATTATGGGGATTCGATCTTTATCTCTTTCATAGCCCTGATGGAGTTAGCATGACAGATACACTTAATGCACTCATTGAGAAGATTCAACAGGAAGGCATAGAGGAAGCGGAAGCAAAAGCGAGACAGATAGAAACGGAAGCCCAAAACCGGGCCCGTAAAATCATAGAAGACGCAACCGGCAAAGCCGATTCGATTCTCGCCGAAACCAAGAAAAATCTCGATAAAATCCGAAAAAGCGACGAAACAGCCCTGAGCCAGGCGGCAAGGAATCTTCTCATTTCTCTCCGTCATGAAATCAACGACATCCTCCTGAAAGTCATCAAGGAAAATATCCGTGAAACCCTTTCCGATGAGATGCTTTATGGCATCATCGAAAAACTGATTCTGGAACAGAGCGCTCAACCGGGAACGGACATCGTCGTAATCCTGACCCCAAAGGAATTAACTGCGTTGGGAGGTTTGCTGGTGAATCTCCAGGACCGTATCCGGAAGGGTATCACCTTACGCCACTCCAATCAGTTTGACCGCGGTTTCGTGATCAGCTATGATGCCGGAAAATCCTACTTCGATTTTTCCGATCACGCTCTGGGTGAGGCCGTCATGAAATATCTGAAACCCAAACTGGCCGCTATTTTGAACGAATCCGTCATTTCCGAAAAAACGGATCGCTGATATGCCTGGATATTATTCCTACCTCGTTTCCAGTTTACCGACTCTCCAGTTCGGAATGCCTCCCCCATTTTTGATGGAAGATTACCTTTTAATGATGGAGGGATTCATTCCGGGAAATGAGGTGGAAACAATTCATCAATTCGTACTCGAACAGTACTCTCCCGAACTGTTGAAAGTTAAGATGATCGCTGACTTTTTCGCCTGTGAAGCGGCCATCCGGAATCACCTTGCAAGACTGCGAAGCGCCGACCGGGACATTTCGCCTGAAAAATTTGTGCGATCGTTGGAGGTGTTGATCGATCAGCGCATGGAACAAAGTGCCCTTGACGCCTATAAAACAGAAAATCTGCTTGAGTCGGAAAAGATGCTGGATCTGGCCCGGTGGAAGTATCTCGACGAACTGGCCACGGGGCATGTTTTCGACTTCAATACGCTTCTCATCTATGCGATGAAGCTTAGGATTCTCCGTAAATGGCAAGTCATCACCGAAGCGGACAAAAATATGATTTTTAACGCGACCGTCGAATCCTTTAAGCTGCAGGACGTACCCATCAGCCGCTCATGAATGAAACCCGTATAGGCCACATCGTCAAAGTAAACGGTAACATGGTTTCGGTCAATATCGAGGGTCTCTTCGTCATCCAGAACGAGGTGGCTTTTATCTTCCACCGGGAGGAACGCCTCAAAGGCGAGGTGATCCGCATCCGGGGTCACGAGGTCGATCTCCAGGTGTTTGAAAATACCGTCGGTCTCTGTGCCGGGGAAACCGTTGAGTTTTCCGGTGAGCTGCTCTCTGTGGATTTGGGACCGGGATTGCTGGGTCAGATCTATGACGGTCTTCAGAACCCCCTGCCCTCCCTGGCCGATGAATTTGGATTCTTCCTGAAAAGAGGAGCCTACCGTTTCAGTCTCAACCACGAGACAAAATGGTTTTTCACGCCTCAGGTCGAAGAGGGAGACCGGGTCCGACAGGGCGACAAAATCGGGTTTGTACCGGAGAAGATTTTTCAACACCATATCCTTGTTCCCTTTTTTCTCCGCGGCATTTATCGCATTATTTCGATTGTTTCTGCGGGAGAATACAGCATAACCGAGAAACTGGCCGTGATTGAGGATGAAAGAGGCCGAAAGCATGAAATTTCCATGCAACAGCGTTGGCCGATCAAAATACCCATTACCGCCTACCGGGAAAGACTGAAGCCCGATCGTACCCTGGTGACGAAAATGCGGGTGATCGATACCCTCTTTCCCGTTGCCCTGGGGGGAACTTACTGCGTCCCCGGCCCCTTCGGGGCGGGGAAGACCGTATTGCAGCAGCTCATCAGCCGGCATGCCGATGTGGATGTGGTCATTATCGCCGCCTGCGGTGAACGGGCGGGCGAAGTCGTCGAAACCCTGAAAACGTTTCCCCACCTGAAAGATCCCCGGACCGGACAATCGCTGAACGACCGGACGGTCATCATCTGCAACACGAGTTCAATGCCGGTTGCGGCCCGAGAATCCAGCGTTTACACGGCGGTCACCATTGCTGAGTACTACCGGCAGCAGGGATTGCATGTCCTTCT
>Ga0302246_1001580_pt1 | contig 15636 bp, 15 predicted proteins | sample AAG_UR_Trp_MG_FD_193533 | JGI IMG/M metagenome (GOLD analysis project Ga0302246, IMG submission 193533) | Enriched activated sludge microbial communities from anaerobic digester in WTTP, New Holstein, Wisconsin, United States - AAG_UR_Trp | ecosystem: Engineered > Bioreactor > Anaerobic >...
TTTCGGGATGGGGGGCGTCGGGTGCGTTCACCGGGTGTCCTTTGCCCTGACGGGCGGCTTGCCCCACCGGGGCGCGCCACCGCCCGCGGGGGGACGTCACGCTAGTGGCCGGTTATGCCGTATTTCTTCAGCTTGTACTGGAGCAGGCTCTTGGAGATGCCGAGAAGCTCTGCCGCTTTCACCTGCACGAATTCGGCGCGCACGAGAGCCCTGCGGATGAGTGCCGCTTCGATCTTCTCCAGCGTGTCGGCAAGGTCGAGACGCACCGGCAGGAGGTCTACGGCGCTTTTCAGCTGCGACTCCTCGTCACGTATCTCCGGCGGCAGGTCGTCGACCCCCACGGTGTCGCTGGCCACAAGCACGAGGCATCGCTCCACCACATTCTGCAGCTGGCGGATGTTGCCGGGCCATTCGTACCCCGTGAGATAGTCGTGGGCCTCGGGGGTGAAAGTCTTGGGCTTCATGCCGTTGTCACGAGCGAGTTTCTCGACGAAATGGCCCACCAGCAGGGGAATGTCCTCGCGGCGTTCGCGCAGGGGCGGCAGGGCCACATGGACGACATTGAGCCGGTAGTAGAGGTCTTCGCGGAAGGCCCCATTCTCCACTTCCTTCTGGAGGTCCTTGTTGGTGGCTGCCACGACGCGGATGTCGACCTCTATCTCGTCGCCGCCGCCCACGCGCTCGAAGCGGCGCTCCTGAAGCACCCGCAGCAGCTTCACCTGCAACTCGGGGGTCAGCTCACCGATTTCGTCGAGGAAGAGCGTCCCGCCGTCGGCCTGTTCGAACCGCCCACGGCGCATGGCCATGGCCCCGGTGAACGAGCCTTTCTCATGCCCGAACAGCTCGCTTTCGAGTACGCCCGGATTCAGCGCCATGCAGTTGACGCTGACGAAGGGCCCGCTGTTGCGGGGCGACGAGAAATGGATGGCCCGGGCCACCAGTTCCTTGCCGGTGCCCGACTCTCCGGTGATGAGCACCGTCGAACGGCTGGGGGCGGCCCTGTCGACCATGTCGAGCACTTCGCGGATGGCCTTGCTACGACCGATGATCTGATGCGTGCCGTAGCGCTCTTCGAGGTTGGCGCGCAGGGCGCGGTACTGGCGGTGTACCCGCGAGAGTTCGGCGGCGTTCTGCACCGAGAGCAGCAGTTCGTCGTTGGAGAACGGTTTGGTGATGTAGTCGAAGGCCCCGTACTTCATCACGTCGACGGCCCCTTCGATGGAACCGAACGCGGTCATGATGCACACGGGGATGTGCGGCCACGTCTTCTTGACCCGTTCGAGCACCTCGCGCCCGGTCACACGCGGCATCTTCATGTCGGTGATGACCACGTCGACCTCGCTCTCCTCAAGAAAGGCGAGGGCCGTCTCGGGGTCGTTGAGGGCCGTGACAGCGTAGCCCGCGTCCGTAAGCAGGGCTTCGAGCACCAGCAGGTAGTTCTTCTCGTCGTCTATGACGAGGATGTGCGTCGTTTCGCTCATGGTTGCGTGGGTGTCCGTCCGTTCTGTACGGCGGGCAGGCGCACGGTGACGATGGCGCCGCCCTCCGGGGCGTTGTCGAGTTGGAGCGTGCCGCCGTGGCTGGTCACGATGCTGTTGACGATGGGCAGTCCCAGTCCCGTGCCGTTCTCCTTGGTGGTGAAGAACGGGTCGAGCAGTTTGGCGCGGGTGTTCTGGTCGAAGCCGGGGCCGCTGTCGCGGAAGCTCACCTCCACGACGCCGTCATCGGGCAGGGCGCGGCCCTGCATGGTGATGCCACCGGGCCCGTCCATAGCCTGTACCCCGTTGACCATGATGTTGTAAAACGCCCGGTAGAGCAGGTCCTTGTCTCCGGTCGTCCACAGGTCGGCTGCGGTGTCGCGCGCTATGGTCACGCCGCGTCGTTCGAGTTCGGGTTCCAGAAAGGTCAGCACCTGATCGAGCACCAGCCCGACTTCAACGGCGTCCTCTCTCGGCTTGCGCGGACGTGCATAGTCGAGGAAGTCGTTCACCGTCTGGCTGAGGCGCATGGACTCGTCATAGATGGCTTCGAGGATGCGGCGCGACATGGCATCGCCGTTGCTGGCGCGGCTTCCGTTGCTGCCACCGCTGCCATTGCTGCCACTTATACCGCCGCTGCCGTTGTTCCCCCCGCCACCGCTACCGCCGCCGTTGGCCGCGCGTTTCAGCAGCAACTCCGCACTGGAGCGGATGATGCCGAGCGGATTGCGAATCTCATGGGCGATGCTGGCGATGACCCGGCCCATGCTGGCAAGCTTCTCGTGCTGGTGCAGTTCCCGTTCGAGACGCTGCTTCTCCTGCACGCGTTCGGCGAAGATGCGCTCGGCCCGGCGGATGAACATCTGGAGCAAGGCGAACAGCACCACCGAAGACACCAGCGAGGTGAGCACGATGAGCCACTGGAAGCGCATCACCGTGCCGAGGTCACCCGTGATGTCCTGTGTGAACTCCAGCACGCCCATGACCGCGCCGTCGTTGTCCAGCGAGCTTTGACGGTTCTCGATGCGCAACGGGTAGATGGTGCGCAGCATGTACGACCCCGGTTCCTGATCGAGCAGGAACATCACCCGCCAGAACGAGATACCCGGTACGATGTCGAAGCTGGGTTCGTCGCCCTGCAACGCCTCGTCGGTGTCGGGCGGTGCAAGGTCGGTGCGACCGAGTTCACTGCGGTCGCTGGAGTACGACACCACCTTGCTGTGGTCGTAGATGCGCAGGCGCGCCACATGCAGCCCGTGGATGGTCGACTGGATGACCTGGTCGAGCCGCTCGTACTGCACGGGCTGGCGCAACGCCACACGCCCGAACCCTATCAGGGTGGGCAGGGTGAAGCGCCGGTATATCTGGTGGTTGAGGTTCTCGGCGAGCAGGATGGCGAAATCCTGCTGCTTGCGCAGCAACGTCTCGCGGGCGTTGTTGCTGATGACCACCGAAAGCACGATGCTGGAGGTGAGGATGAGCACCAGCGACACCCATGACAGCGCACGGGCGAAGCTGAAGGGCATCCTGCCGTCGTCGAACCTTCCCCCCACCTAGAACTCCTGCCGCTCACCCTCGCGGGCGAGGAACCCGGCGAGGGCCGAGCCTTCGGCCTCATAGCCGGGGGCACCCAGCTTGGCGTTGGCGAGGCGCTTGCCCAGTTCCACGGCGGGCTGGTCGAGGGGGTTGATGTCGAGCAGCCACCCCGTGAACAGCGTCGCAAGCTCAAGCAGGGCCATCATGCGGCCCGCGGCCTCGGGGCCAGTGTCGGCCATCTCCAGCGCCACGGTGGGCACGTCGCACGAAGCGAGCGCCATGCGCGTGCCAAGGGCCTCTGCATGGAGGAGGTCGCCGAAGTGTGCGCCCTTGAGAAAGGCCCACTGGTCGGGAAGCTGTAACGGAAAGGCACGCCCCGCAGGCAAAGTGGGGCAGGTGAGGAAGAGGCAGCCCTTGTCGCGCGGGCCGTCGAGGAACATCTGCTGCAGCGAGTGCTGGTCGGTGACACCTGTGGCGGGCAGCGGCATGGAGCCTTTGCCTTCCTTGCCGAGGCTTTCGGCCCACAGCTGGGCGAACCACGGGCCGAAGGTCGCCCACAGGGGGATGTAGGCGAAGAAGATGATCTGGGTGTACCCGTGCGCCATGAGGCTGCGGTTCCACAGGGCAAGCCGCCATGCCGGATGGTCTGCGGGCAGCCCGCCGTCACGCAAGGGCCGTCCGACGGAGAGTGCGCCGTCGAGCAATGCCCTCCAGTCCATGCCGAGGAACGCCGCAGGCACGAGGCCCACTGCCGAAAGCACCGAATAGCGTCCGCCCAGATGGTCGGGTACGGGCAGGCTGACCAGCCCGTGGGTGTCGGCCTCCTGACGCATGAAGCCGTGGGCCACATCGGTGACGAGCAGCATGTTCTCGCGCCACGACTCGCCGAGGTGACCGCGAAGCCACTCGCGGGCCAGCAGGTACTGGGCCACGGTCTCGATGGTCCCGCCCGACTTGCTCACCGCCACCACGATGGTCTCGCGGGCGGGCAGCGTGGCGAACCACGCTTCGAGGGTGTCGGCATCGATGTTGTCGGCAATCCACAGGCAGGGGCCGGTATGTCCGGGCCTGTCCTGCGAGGGGTGAAACGCCTTCTGCAAGGCGCGCGCGCCGAGGGCCGACCCGCCTATGCCCAGCAGCACCATGTGCCTGAAGCGACGAAGGCGGGGCGTGAGCGCCTCCAGCGAGGCGATGAGGTCTTCGGCATAGGGCATGTCCACGAAAGGCAGACGCCCCGCGGAAAGTTCCGTGGCGAATCGATGGGCGATGTCGGCATGGCGCAGGGCGAAGGGTGCTTCCTGCTGTCCCTCCAGACGTCCTGTCCATGCGTTCGTCCAGTCCAGACGGTGCATTGCGGGCATGGTGTCCTCCTTGTTCCGGTACGACGAGGCCCGCAGTCCCGGAGGCGGGACCACGGGCCGATGGTAACGCAAGACGGGGCCGACGGCTAGCCGAACAGTACCTTGGCGACGCGCGAGAGCGCATCTTCGAGCACATCGTCCGCCACGGCGTACGAGAACCGGATGCACTTGTCGTCGCCGAAAGCGGAACCGGGCACCAGCGCCACCTGCGCCTCTTCGAGAAGACGGGTGCAGACGGCGGCGGAATCGGGCATGGACGCGTTGTAGTGCCGGTGGATGTCGGCGAAGAGATAGAACGCACCGTCGGGGCGCGGGCACACCACGTCCTTCCAGCCGGAGATGATGTCATAGGCGAGGTCGCGACGACGCACGAAGGCGCAGCGCATCTCCTCCACCGCATCGTAGGGACCGGTCAGGGCGGCGAGGGCGGCCTTCTGGGCGATGGAGCATATGTTGGACGTGGACTGCCCCTGAATCTTGGCCACGGCCTTCACGAGGTCGGGGTGGGCAAGCACATAGCCCACGCGCCAGCCGGTCATGGCAAAGGTCTTGGCGAGGCCGTTGACCACCGCCACCCTCTCGGGGAAACGCTGCCACCAGCCGGAGACGCTCACGGGCTGCATGTCGCCGTAGACGAGGCGGTCGTATATCTCGTCGGCGATGACGAAGATGTCATGGTCGACGGCCCACTGCATGAGGGCGTCCATCTCCTCGCGGGTGTAGCACGCACCCGTGGGGTTGGAGGGCGAATTGAGCAGCAGCACCCGTGTTCTGGGGGTGCGGTGCGCATCGAGTTCGGCGGGGGTTATCTTGAAGCCGCGCTCGGCGGGCGAGGGCACGAACACGGGCACACCCTCGGCAAGCTGCACCAGCGCAGGATAGCTCACCCAGTAGGGCGCGGGCACGAGCACCTCGTCGCCGGGGTTGAGCAGTGCCTGAAAGAGGTTGTACAGTGCCTGCTTGCCGCCGTTGGTCACGATGGTGGCCTCGGCGGGGGCTTCGACCCCGTAGCATCGACCGAAGTAGCCCGCCACCGCCTCTCGCAGTTCGATGATGCCGGGCACGGGGGTGTAGCGGGTGAAACCCTCGTCGATGGCTCTCTTGGCCGCCTCGCAGATGTGCGCGGGTGTGCCGAAATCAGGCTCGCCCACGGCGAGGCTGACGACCTTCACCCCACGGGCCTTGAGTTCGAGCGCCTTGGCGTTGACGGCGAGCGTGGCGGAAGGTTTGATGCGGGTAAGACGATCCGAGATGTTCATGTCCGAATCCTCGCGGGATATGATGGGGCGTGGCCCTGACAGTCGAGGAAGGCGTCGTCCGCAAGCCGTTCTGGCTGACATGCCCTTCCGCCATGGCGCGGCGCACATGGGCGCGTCCGGCGCCGTAGCGCGCTGCAACAATGCGCATCGACTGCTGGCGCTTGGTATCAGGTTGCAAGGTGCGTGTAAATCGCACTGTGAAACAAGGCCCTGCAAGGCTTCAGGGATGGGGTGGGACAATGGATGCACCAGTGGGGAAGGACGACATGCGAAAGATACTGCTCCCCTATCCGGCAGGATGCGCGACCGGGACGTTCGTGCGCCGCGTCAAACGCTTCAGTGTGGAGATGACGCGCGACGGCGAAAGCGTGTGGGTACACAGCAACAATTCAGGCAGCATGCTGGGATTGCTGCGCCCCGGCGCCACCATGCTGGCATCCCCTGCCGCCAACCCCGACCGCAAGCTGGCGTGGACGCATGAGGCCATGCGCTGTCATGGCGACGGGCCGCAAGGCTTCTGGGTGGGGGTCAACACTTCGGTGCCCAACCGCATGGTCGAAGCGGCGTTCCATGCCGGACGCCTGCCATGGGCGCAGGGCTACGAAACCTTCCGGCGTGAACGCAAGCGGGGCGACAGCCGCCTCGACGCCCGTCTCGACGGCCCCGGATTGCCGACGCTGTGGGTGGAGTGCAAGAATGTGACGATGGTGGAGGACGACGTGGCTTGCTTCCCCGACGCGGTGACCGAACGTGGCAGCAAGCACCTGCGCGAGATGATGGACATCGTGTCGCGCGGCGAACGCGCCGCCATGTTCTACCTCGTGCAGCGCCCCGACGGGGTGTGCTTCGGCCCCGCCGATGTCATCGACCCGCAGTACGCAGCCCTCTTCTGGGAGGCGGTGGATGCGGGGGTCGAGATGTACCCGCACCGTGGCATCGTCTCCCCGGCGGGCATCGACCTTGGCGAGGTGCTGCCGCTTACGCGATGCAGGTGAGGTGGGGGGAGACAGACAGGCGCTTCAAACCAAGGCCCCCTACCTCTCCCCGGCCCGTGCGAGGATGATCTCCACCTCGTCGCGGGCGAGGCCCGTCACACGGGCGAGGTCTTCGATGGTGCGCCCCTTGCGTCGACCGTTGACGATGACCTCGCGCAGGAAGTGGGGCGAACGGCTCACCTCTTCCGCCTGCCGGATGAGCTTCTCCATGGTGGCGGCGCGCTCCTCGAGTTCCATGTCGAGTCGGCGCAACTCATGTTGACGCTGTGCGAACGAGGCCACCAGTTCGGCTTCGAGTTCGGCGTTCTGGCGAAGGCGTTCGAGCAGGCTCTCCTGATTGGCCTGCAACCGCGAGAGCAACGTCTCGGAACGGCGCAACCGCACGAAGAAGAGCAGCAGAAGGCCCAGCAGGGCCACTTCAGCGAGGGAAAAGAGGGCTATTGTCCAGAGGGATAGCTGCATGGGGGCGGTCTCAGACCTTGATGTTCACGAAGTTGCCCGTCCACGGGTCCTGCGGGGTTTCGGGCGTATCGTCGTCTTCAGGGGGGGGCGGCTTGCGGCGCGGCGGGGGACGGCGCTGACGCCCCCGGCTTCTGCCTTGTTCCTGCCGGGTCTGGACACCGGGCGAATGCTCGGCGTTGTCGGTCTTCTGCACCTGCTCACGGTCATGCAGCAGAGCCTCCTTCGCGACCTCCTGCGCTGTCGAACGCGCAAGTTCCGGTTGCGTCTGCGCATCATGCGCCAGACGCTCCGTATGTCCCAGCTGCGCCAGCAGCACCGGAAGCGAAGGGTCGATGGTCATGCTACTTCACCAGATAGTTCTCTATGAGCAGGTCCTCCAGCTTGCCGAGGCTCAGATAGCCGTTGATGATGGTGAGCAGGTCTTTCTTGAGCGTCTCGGCATTCGCCCCGTCCGTCAAAAAAACCAGCGACTTGTTCTTGAGGTAATAATACACCGCATCGCGGATGACCACCTTTTTGCCCTGTATCTCATGGATGAGCTTGGGGTCGGTGGCGGGGGCGGCGAACTTGCACACCAGAAAGCGAATCTGACCGTCCATGTCGCGCTGTTCGACCCAGAAGGGTTCCAGCGAGACGACCGGTGTCGATGCCTTGGGAACTTCGACGGGCGCAGGTTCAGACGGGACGACGACGGTCTTGGGCCCTGCCGGCTTTTCTGGCGGCGTACGCAGCACGAACCACCATGTGGCACCGCCGCCGCCCACAAGCAGCAACAGCACCGCAGCCGCGATGATGAGCAGCTTGCGATTGGCGAAGAGCGACTTCTTGGCGGGCTTCTCTTCAGGAATGTCGAGCGAGAGCGAGGTCTCGGCCTTCGGGGGGGGCGGGGGCGTCTCGACTTCGGGGATGAGGAATGGCGCGTCGTCGAGGTCGAGTTCGACCTTCTCTTCAGCGCGAGACATGGCCAGCCCCGCGTCGAGAGGGGCGGTATCGGGCTGGGCCTTGCCGGAAAGGTCTTCGGGCATGCGTTTCTCTGATGCCGCCCGCATAAGGACGGGTCGGACAGGGGTGGCGCGGCCTTATGCGACCGCGCCCGGAAATCAACCGAAGATCTTGTCGATCTTCTGCTTCATGGTCTCGGCAGTGAACGGCTTGACGATGTAGTTCGACACCTTGGCCTGCACGGCTTCGATGATGTTCTCCTGCTGCGCTTCGGCGGTGACCATGAGGAAGGGCATGTCGCCGAACTCTTCGCTGGCGCGCACCTTGCGAAGCAGTTCGATGCCCGTCATGTTGGGCATGTTCCAGTCGGAGATGACGAAGTCGACCCTATCCTTGTTCAGGGTCTCCCACGCGGTGGTGCCGTCGTCAGCCTCGATGACGTTGGAGAATCCAAGCTGGCGGAGGATGTTCTTGATGATCCTGCGCATGGTGGAGAAATCGTCCACGACGAGGATACGCATATTCGGATTCGCAGGCATCTGAGGCTCCTTGCACGCTGTGCTAGACGGCGTCGTGCTCGCCGTAATGGTTGCGGAATTCGCGACGCAGCCTACCCAGCGCCTGTGAGTGCAACTGCGAGACCCGCCCCTCGGTGATGCCCATGACTTCTGCGGTTTCGCGCATGTTCAGTTCATCACTGTAATATAATGACAATACCAACTTCTCTCTTGGTGTCAATTCGTCGATGAGAGAGGCCACGCGCTCGATGAGCTCCTGTGTGGCTGCGGTCTGCATGGGGTCGGCGTCCGACTGCGGGCCGCCTTCACCCGCCAGCGAATCCTGCATAGCCTCCAGCGAGAGGCACAGCTGGTTCTGCAACGCCTCAAGGCCCAGTCGTACGTCCTTCTCGTCCAACCCCGTGGCCTTCTGCAAGTCTTCTTCAGTGGCGCGCCGCCCCGTCTCGTGCTCGATGCGCTGCATGGCCTCGTCAAGCTGTCGCACCCGTTGCCGCAGACTTCGCGGGAACCAGTCGAGCCTTCGCAACTCGTCGAGCATGGCCCCACGGATGCGGCTTTCGGCGTAGGTCTCGAAGCGGATGCCCAATTGCGGCTTGAACTTGCCAAGTGCCTCCATGAGACCCAGCGTACCAGCGCTGATGAGTTCGCCAAGCTCGACGTTGCGCGGCAGCTTGGCCTTCAGGCGCAGGGCGAGGAAGCGTATCTTGGGCGCGTAATGACGGACGATGGCCTCCTTCTCCGCCGGGGCGAAGTCGGGCCATGCCGTCGTTCCGGCCTCAAGCGCCTCCCAAGGGCTAGCTGCGGAAGAGCAGCTTTTTCCAGAAGAACTTGATGTTACCATCCAGAGCCGCCGGAACGTCCCACGTTTGTACGGTCGCCGCCACCTGACGCACGGCGCGGCAGGCGGGGCTGTCGAGGGCCACCGAGCAGAACGGACGCTGGCTCACCACCGCCTTGCGGACGATGGGGTCGCGGGGGACGAAGCCCGCGAGGTCGAGCGATACGCCGCTCAAGAAGTGGTCGCAGGCCTTGTACAGGCGCGTGAACATCTCTTTCGCGCCGCGTTCGTCGGTGGCCATGTTCACCAGTACCTTGAAATGCTCCACCCCGTGGTTGAGCTTGAGCACCTTGATGAGCGCGTAGGCGTCGGTCAGCGAGGTGGGTTCGGGCGTGAGCACCACCAGCCGCTGTTGCGCAGCAAGGTTGAAATACAGGACATTGTCGTTGATACCGGCCCCGGTGTCCACGACAAGGTAGTCCACCCTGTCTTCCAGCGCGTCCAGCGCCTCGAGCAGCTCGAGTTTCTGCCCCGTGGAGAGCGAGAGCATCTCGCTCATGCCGGATGACGCAGGCAGGATGTCGAAACCGTAGGGCGTGGGGCACAGCACCTCGTCGAGGGTCGCGCCATCGTGGAAGAGATGGAAGAGATTGCGCTGCGGGGTGAGGCCGAGCACCACGTCGACGTTGGCAAGACCGAGGTCGGCGTCAAGAAGCACGACGCGTTTGCCCGCCGCAGCGAGGCAGCAGGCGAGGTTCACGGAGAGGTTCGTCTTGCCCACTCCCCCCTTGCCGGAGGTGACGGAAAAGACCAGTGGCAGTTCAGCGTGCATCGGCAGCTCCACTATGGTTGACGGGCCGCGGGGCCGTCGGAGGTTCGTCCGGGCAACTGGCGCTTGAAGACCAGCCGCCACAGTGCGCTCTCGCTGGCGGAGACGAGGCTGCCACGCAGCCCCGGCCCGAACGAGAGGGCGGACACGGGCAGACCGTTCGCCGCGGCGACGTTGACCAGTGTTCCGTAAGTACAGGCTTCGTCCAGCTTCGTCCAGACGATGCTTGCGGTTCCGGGTGCGCGGTAGCGGTTCACGAAGTCCGCCGTCTGCTGCCCCCCGCAGTGCGGGGGCAACACGAGGTGCACCGCCACATCGTCACCGCCCAGACCGAGATGGGCGAGGCGTTGCGTCAGGGTCTCGCCTCGGGCGAGCCCCGGCAGGTCGACGAAGACGCGGTCGGCGTCACAATCGAGGGCAGCGCGCATGGCCCCCTCATCGGCGGCCTCGGCATAGCCGAAGCCGGAGAGTTCGGCCCAGTGGCGCAGCAGCAGCCTGCCGTTGCCGCGCTCGCAGTCGGCGTTGACCACCTGCACGCGCCCGCCTGCGGATTCCGCCCCCTGACCGCGCAGGGCCATGCGCACCAGCGTGGTCGTCTTGCCGCTGCCGAAGGGCCCGGCGAAGACGTGCACCCGCTGCGGCCACGCCTCGCGCGACCACGGCTTCACCGGCACCATGCCGGTGAGCGGTTCGAGAACCGAGGCGCCCGGCGAGGTCAGCAGCCGACGGTACAGGGACATGAGCACAGTATCCTCCACGCCCTCGCGTTCAAGGAACTCCAGTGCAAGCCGCTGGCGCGGGGTGAGCTGTTCGAGGCGCAGCCCCGGCTTCATCAGGGCGAGCAGGTGTTCCTTGATGCACGACCATTCGCGATGCCACGACTCCCAGCCGACGGGCAGTTGCGAGGGGTCGCCCCCGTCTGCCGCCGCACCCGCCCCATGGGGCGTGCTGCCGTTGCCGTTGCGCTCCACGCCTGCGGTCACCTCGCAGAAACGGCGTCCCTCCTTGCGACCGGAACGGGTGGAGAGAATGACGGCGTCAGGGCCGAGTTCGCTCTTTATCTGGGCCAGTACGGCCTGCGTAGAGGGGCCTGTGTACGTCTTTACCTGCATCAGTCGACCACCACGTTACCTACGGCCTGAAGCCGGATGTCAGGGGGAATCTCCGCTTGCGAGAGCACGGGGATGTTGGGGAGAAAGCGCATGAGCAACTGGGCGAGATGGGGGCGAGTGCCGGGCTGCGTGAGCACAACGGGTTGACCGTCGGTGCCCACGGCATTCTCCACCTGCGTGTTGACGCTCTGGATGAGCCGCTGCGCGGTGGATGGGTTGAGAGCGAGATAGGCGCCGCCTTCGGTCTGGCGGATGGAGTCCTGAAGTGTGCGTTCCACATTGGCGTCGAGCGTGATGATGGGCAGCGTGCCTTCGCTGTCCATGTGCGGTTTGACGATGCTGCGCGCGAGACGTTCGCGGACGTACTCGGTGAGGGTGTCGGGGTTCTTGATGGCGGGGCCGTAGTCGGCCAGTGTCTCGACCACCGAAAGCAGGTCGCGCACCGAGACGTTCTCGCGCACGAGGTTCTGGAGCACCTTCTGCACCACGCCCAGTGAAAGGACGCCGGGAACCAGTTCCTCCACGGCCTTGGGGGCGTGCTTGGAGAGGTTGTCGAGCAGTCCCTGCACTTCCTGTCTGCCGAGGAACTCGGAAAGATGACGGCGGAAGACCTCGGTGAGGTGCGTGGCGATGACCGTGGACGGGTCCACCACCGTGTACCCAGCCAGCATGGCCTCTTCCTTCTGCGATTCTGGAATCCACAGCGCGGGCAGGTTGAACGCGGGCTCGCGCGTCTCGATGCCCTGAATGCGGTGGCGCGCCGTGCCGGGGTCCATGGCGAGGAGATGGTCGATGAGAATCTCCGCCGACGCCACCTGGTTGCCCTTGATGAGCAGGGCATACTGCCCCGGCTTCAGCTGGAGGTTGTCGCGCAGGTGCAGCGAGGGGATGACCACGCCCATGTCCAGCGCGAACTGGCGACGGATGGAACGGATACGCGTGAGCAGGTTGCCGTTCTGCTCCTCGTCCACCAGCGGAATGAGGCCGTAGCCCACTTCAAGTTCCAGCGCGTCGAGGGGCAGCAGCGCCTGCACCTCTTCGGGGGTGTCGAGGCTGTCGCCCTTGCCCTTGGCGGCCTTGCCGCCAGCCCGCTTGGCGTCTCCCTGCGCTTCGTCCCCGTCGCGGTCGCCAAGCAGCTTGGCGAAGAAGAAGAGCGAAGCCGAGAAGATGAGGAAGGGCACCGTGGGCAGTCCCGGCACGAGGGCGAAGAGCAGCAGCACCCCGGAGACGAGGCGCATGGCGCGGGAGTTGTAGGTCAGCTGGCCGAGGAACTCTTCACCCATCTTCGCTTCGGAGGCAGCACGCGACACGATGATGCCCGCCGCCGTCGAGACGATGATGGAGGGGATGGTGGAGACGAGACCGTCACCGACGGTGAGCAGGGTGTAGGTGGTCAGGGCGTCGCGCCACGGCATGTCCTTCTGGATGATGCCGACAAGCAGGCCGCCGATGATGTTGATGAGGGTGATGAACATGCCCGCGTTCACGTCACCGGAGACGAACTTGCCCGCACCGTCCATGGCGCCGTAGAAGTCGGCCTCCTTGCGGATGTTCTTGCGGCGTTCGTTGGCCTCCGTCTCGTCGATGAGTCCGGCGTTGAGGTCGGCTTCGATGGCCATCTGCTTGCCGGGCATGGCGTCGAGGGTGAAGCGCGCGGCCACTTCGGCGATGCGGGTGGTACCCGCCGTGATGACGTTCTTGTTCAGGATGAACAGGATCATGAAGATGACCGCGCCGATGACATAGCTGCCGCCGACGACGAACTCGCCGAAGGCGCGAATGACCTCGCCCGCGGCGTCCGTCCCTTCGTCGCCGTGCAGCAGGATGAGTCGCGTCGAAGCCACGTTGAGCGCAAGGCGCAGCAGGGTGGTCACCAGCAGCAGCGACGGGAAGATGGAGAACTCCAGCGGCGACATCATGAACATGGAGGTGACGAGAATCACCAGCGAAAGCGAGATGCTGCAACAGAGCAGGATGTCGAGGAAGAACGTGGGCAGGGGCACCAGCATGACGAAGAGGATCGTCACCACGCCCCCGGCAAGCAGGATGTCGCCCTGTTTGGCGAAACGGGCGTAATCTATGCGGGGAGCGACACCGGGTTGCGAAGCCATGCTTTTGACACCTGTCTGCCGGGTTTCCGGCGTTCCGGGGTTGTCTTTCGGGTTTCCGGGCATCCCCGGACGGGGCTACACCCCGCGCGCCTGCGGCCTGAACTTGGCGAGGCCCGCGAGAATGGCGGCCACGGCCTTGTAGAGTTCGGCGGGGATCATGTCCCCGACTTCAACACTCTTATACAAGGCCCGTGCCAGCGGCTTGTTCTCGCGGATGGGCACGTTGTGCTCGCGGGCCACCTCGCGGATGCGCTTGGCCAGATGGTCGGCACCCATGGCGACCACGATGGGGGCGGGGGCCGCGGTCACGTCGTAACGCAGCGCCACGGCGATGTGCGTGGGGTTGGTTATGACCACGTCCGCCGTGGGCACCTCCTTCAGCATGCGCTGGGCCATGACCTTCATCATCTTCTGCCGCTGCTGCGACTTGACCACGGGGTCGCCTTCCGCCTGCTTGCGTTCGTCCTTCACCTCGTCCTTGGTCATCTTGAGGTTCTCGTTGTAGTCCCAGCGCGTGTACCAGAGGTCCACGGCGGCGATGATGACCATGGGCACGAGGGCGTACTTCACCATGCGTGCCCCCGTCTCCAGCATGTAGACGGCGATGCCCGACATGTCGGCGAAGTAGAGGGGCAGCAGGTTCAGCATCTCCTGCTTGAGCACGATGATGGGCGCGATGCCGATGAACACGGCCTGAAGCAGGCTTTTGCCGAGGCGTATGAGCGTCTGCGGCGAAATGAACATGCGCTTCAGGGCGTTGATGACGTTGAAGCGCGACCAGTCCAGTTTGAAGACCTCGGTCGTCCACAGCTTGCCCACCTGAAGACGCATGGCGATGAAGGCGGCAAGGCCGATGAACAGCATGATGGGCAGGAGCATGATGGCGAGTTCGCCCGCACTCCACAACAGCAGCGAGTAGACCGTCTGTTCATTGGGCGTGAAGTCGTGCGGACGCGAGAGGAAGAAACGAAAGACCTCCTGCATGTGCTCGTTGAGCACACCCAGCATGAACGTGATCGCCACAAGGCCCGCGAAGGTGGTGACCGCCTTGGAGACCTCCTGCGACTTGGCGACGTTACCCTTGTTGCGCGCCTTGTTGAGGCGTTTTCGGGTCGCCTGTTCTGTTCTGCTGGGGTCTTTCTGTGCCATGTGTCATGTCCTTTCCGTGAAGGGCCTCGCCCCTCTCTTCGTCATGGCCGGATGCGGCCTGCCCCCATATTCCGGGCGCCATATCTGGGCACCACAGCCGGGCGGCGCGTGCGCCGTGGCCGCGTCAGACACCCTTGGGGCTTACACCGTGCAACAGGTGCAGCATCATGGGCGGCATTCCGATGATGAACTCTTCGATGTACTGTGCGAGAATGGTGAACAGGAGCCCCATGAAGAAGAATCCCACGGCGATCTTCAGCGGGAAGCCGATCATCAGCAGGTTCATCTGCGGCGCGGCGCGGGCCATGAGCGCGAGGGCGAGTTCCACCAGAAAGAGCGTCACCAGCACCGGAGCGGCTATCTTCACCGCGATCACGAACATGCCCCCCGCGAGGCGCACCAGCTCATTGGCGACGGCGGGATTGGCCACCAGCCCCCCTGCGGGCACCAGCGCGAACGATTCGGCGAAGGCGCGCAGCAGAAAGAGGTGCCCGTCCAGCGCAAGGAAGGTCAGCAGCGATACCATGTAGAGGAAATGCGAGGTGATGCTTATCTGCGCCCCGGAAAGGGGGTCGGCGATGCTTATCATGGTGAACCCCATCTGGAAGCCCAGAAGCTGCCCCCCCGTCTGGATGCCCGCAAAGAGGAAGTGCACCGCCATGCCCAGCACCAGCCCGAGCACCAGTTCACTGGCGAGCATCACCACCAGTTCGAAGGGATGCGACGGCATGACAGCACCCGCCAGCGAAAGGCGTGGCCACAGGGCCATGGCCATGACGAGGCACAGGGCCACCTTCACCTGCATGGGCACGGCGTCACCGCCGAAGAAGGGCAGCAGGAACATCACGAGGCTCACGCGCATGAAGGTGAGCAGAAAGCCAAGGGTGGTGGCCGGGTCGAAAGCGAAGAGGTCCATGCCACGAGGTGAGCAAAATACGGGCCACGAACGGACATACGGCACGACGGCCTTGCCTTGCCACGCGGATTCTGGCACTGCCCGTTGAAACGCAAGGAGCATCCATGGATCTGTTGCCCATCAGAAGGGCGCTCTTGAGCGCCACCGACAAGGGCGGTCTGGTCGAATTCGCCGGTTTTCTGGCGGAGAA
>Ga0302246_1001589_pt1 | contig 15543 bp, 16 predicted proteins | sample AAG_UR_Trp_MG_FD_193533 | JGI IMG/M metagenome (GOLD analysis project Ga0302246, IMG submission 193533) | Enriched activated sludge microbial communities from anaerobic digester in WTTP, New Holstein, Wisconsin, United States - AAG_UR_Trp | ecosystem: Engineered > Bioreactor > Anaerobic >...
CACGAGGTTGTCATCGAATCTCCGGATCACAGCATCTCCCTTGCGGATATGACAGATAAACAGGTGGAGGAGGTCATCTGGGCGTATCGCGACCGAAGCATTGAACTAAGAAAGGATTCGCGCTTCCGTTACATCCTGATATTCAAGAATCACGGACGGGAAGCGGGCGCGTCCCTTGACCATCCCCATTCGCAAATTATTGCCTTGCCGGTCATTCCCAAGCGTGTTCAGGAAGAAGAGTCGGGTTCTTCCAAGTATTATGATTACAAAGAGCGCTGCGTTTTTTGCGATATGATAAACCAAGAGCTGAACGACAATTTGCGTATTGTGGCAGAAAACGACACTTTTTTATCGTTTCTCCCCTTTGCCTCGCGATTCCCTTATGAAACATGGATTATCCCGAAACACCACGAGGCTTTTTTCAATGACATCCAGAAAAACGGCGTGAGCGATTTGGCGCGCATTCTGCGTCAGACGTTGCGCAAGATTAAATACACGCTGGGCGACCCGCCCTATAACTACCTTATCCACACGACGCCGTTTGAAACCGGCGCCGCTCCCCATTATCATTGGCATATCGAGATTATCCCGAAATTGACAAGCGTGGCGGGGTTTGAATGGGGCACGGGGTTTTATATCAACCCCACGCCCCCTGAGGATGCCGCCGTTTATCTGGCGGAAAACGAGGCGCCGAGCAATGGCGATAAAATCTCGCAGCCCGTCCCGCTGGCTGGCGGGTCATCCCAGTAAAACTATTGCGCGCCGAAAGACGCGGGATAACCAGACTTGATGGCTGCTTCCAGATGCCGCTGCGCCTCATCCGCCTTGCCCATGCCTTTATAAAGACGCGCAAGATTGTAATGAGCTTTGCCGTAATCCGGCTTGAGAATAATCGCCTTTTTGAGTTCGGCTTCCGCTTGCAAAGGCATGTCAGAAAGGATAAGGGCAACGGCGAAGTTATTGCGTACCTCATAATCATCGGGGTCATATTCAAGGGCTGTCTGGAAGGCTTTGCGGGATTGTATCAGATTCTGGCGCGATAGGTGGAATAGCCCCAACCCATTAAGGGCGCGCACGGAACGCGGCTCGGTTTTTAATGTGGCAGCCCACAAGGTGTCGTCGTTGCTCCAGACAAGGTTTCGCTGGTTTGAAAGCCATGCCAGCGCTAAAATCAAAACCCACGCCCATCGTCTGAATTTTAATGATTCAAAAAGCCTTCCGACTATTATCGCCAAGCCCATCAGCGGCAGATAAAAATATCGCTCTGCAAAGGGGTTGGTCAGGGGAATAAGGTTCGATACCGGCAGGAAGAATGCAAGAATCCACAATAAGGCAAATGCGGCATTCATTTTACCTTTTTTCCAAAGAATAAAAAGAAATGCACAATAGATTAACATAAATATGATGCCAGTCAGGCTTTGTATTGTGATTGCTCCCTTGATATGCCAGAACACATAATCTGCATTTAAGGGGTGCGGGACGAGCATCACCCGCCATGTCTTCAAAAATAAAAAGCCTCCATGCGCCGTAGCAGCCAAGTTAGACCCGCCGAGAACTTTGGTAATCATTTTTGTCTCTGGAACCATCATGAAAAATCGCAAGGCGATAAAAATGACGACGGCTCCCAATTGCGCGGCAATAAAGGCAGGACGCGGTTGATTTGCCTTCTCTGCGCCGTTTTTATGTCTGATATATGGCATCAATACGATGATAAGAATAAGAGGCGCGGCGGATTCCTTAGATAAATATGCCAGCAGGGAAAACGCCGCCCCAACGGCTATTGCCGCCGCCGATGGGCGTCTGTCCTTAGGATAAACTATTAGGAGCGACGCCAAAACAAATACCCCAGCAAGCAGATCCTCGCGGTTGGAAACGGAATTGACGGCTTCGCAGACAACCGGATGCAGGGCAAAGAAAAGCGTTGCGAACAGCCTTGATTCGGGTGTTTTCAAAAATTGTTCAAGAAAGAGATAAAATAGCAGGGCGGCAAAGATATGAAGGATTAAATTGGAGAGATGATATCCGACTGGACGCTTTCCCCAGAGCGTGTGGTCAAAGATATAGGCGAGCGTGACGATGGGGCGGAAAGATTTTTCCGGCGTTTGGCGGAAGTAATCCTGTGTGAAAATTCGCGGGATGTTGCGCGGCGATTCTATGAAACGCGATTCGAGGATTGTCGCTCGGTCGTCATAGGTGAATTGATGAAAGAGCGTATTGCCGAAAACCAGCAGGATGGCGGCGGCGATAATAAAGGGAGCGTATTTGCCGATGGCGATTTGACCCATAATGCGCCCACTAGAAAAGTATAATGATTTACCTAACCCTCCCCCATTTCAGCCGCAATCAAAATAATATACGACATTTTTTATTTATGAATTCCGGCTGGTAAAAATCAAATTTCGAACAGCAGGAATTTTTCATAAATATGCCATTTTTTTATTGCATTGCAAGAATTATTAGTTTTAGCATTAAGATTGAATGGGTTCAAATAAGGATTTTTGGATTGACAATTTCACCTAAATTCCAACCTGCAATTGACCCAAATTCGCTATTCGCTATTCGCTATTCGCTATTCGCTATTCGCTATTCGCTATTCGCTATTCGCTATTCGCTACTCGTCGTTCGTTCAAAACCCTGAGCCTGTCGAGGGGCGATTCGCTATTCATATCTCCATGCATAATTATTAATATCCAATTTAATATTCCCTCAATACTGTCTTTTATAGAATCAAATGGCATTAATCTCAGCAATAGATACACCAGCACTTGACACTTGAGAATAATAAGCGAGTGTTGGTTTTTTTTGACGGAAAGGGGGTGAGACTGAAGGCACGACAAGAGTGAATGGGAAAGGAGAGGCTGTACTCAAATCACTGCTTAAAACATTAAAAAAAAGTAGAGGTAAAAAATTATGATAATTAGACGCAATGAGATGATGGTATTATGTGGAGTAATAATGCCCTTATTCATGTTTTTTCTTTGCAGTTGTAGAACTAATGATGAGGCTCTAATTCGTAATGGGTATCTTGATATTGATAAGAGCCTGCCAATCGGAAAAGCATTTGATGGATATAAATATTTCAAAAGCAAATCATGGAAAGCATTCAAATCTGACAATGGAAAAAGGATGGTTCAGTTTGAAGGAAGTTTCGATTTATCTTCTGAAAAAGTAGTTGAGCACTGCCTTCAAATGCTTAAAGCAGTTGGAGGTTCTACAGAAGAAGCAGCGGAGAAGAAAGAATTTCAAGATGTCTTGAAAAAAATAAAAATTAACGAAAAATTCAAATCATTGGAATTGGTAGTGCAATTTACCATAAATCCCGATAAACGTTTTGAAATAAAATACATGGGAATAAAAACAAACTTCATGGGACAGCAAAAGGAACAAAATATTGAAGAGGCAGCGCAACAAACATTGAAGGAAATATATGATAATCAACCATTGATAGTGCTCGGAGGTTTATTTGCAGCGGTTTTACTGAGCAGCGAAGAAATATCACAAGCTGATGATGCTGCCAATATCGCAAAATGCCAAGAGAATCTGACAAAGATAGATAGTGCAAAAGAACAGTGGGCATTGGAAAATAAATTATCCAATGGAACTGAAATTCCTGACTCAAAAGCATTTCTTAATGATCCCAAAATGTTTGGCCCTAATGGTTATGAGAGCGAAAAACCAATATGTCCATCTGGAGGCACTTATACAGTAAATTCTATTGGTGAGAATCCGAAATGTTCCATTCCCAATCACACCTTTCCCGAATAATCGCATTTATTATAAGGAGTCAAAACAATGATTGATGATAAAAACATAAACCCAGAAACAATAGATAAAGCGGAAAAAGAAGCATCAATGTGGTTTTATGAAAAGAATGGCCAGCGTTTAGGACCCATAAGTGGAAAAGAAATAGAAATAATGTTAATGAATAAGGAACTAAACAATGAATCTTTTGTTTGGAAGGAAGGCATGTCGGACTGGGTGAAAATTGAATATACTGAACTAAAATGCCATTTCAGTGGGCCGCCACCTTTAACGGGTGATGCTGTCAACAATACCTATATTTGGATTCTTGCTTTTGCGCCAATAATTGGAGAAATACTCGAATCAATATTTGGTTTTTTTGTTGGGATTATTGCTGGAATCATTAACAGTCCTGCACCTTTAGGATTTTTAGCATTTTCATGGGTGATTACTGTCGTATTAAATATTGTATTAGCTACAATTGATGAGAAGAAACTTAAAATTGCTGGTCATGATACATCAAAAATGGGCCAAGCATGGTTGGTTCCGGTATATATGTTTAAACGTGCAAAAGTCCTCAAGCAAAACTTAGCTTATTTCATCGTTTGGTGTGTTTGCTTTGGATTAATTATTTTATGGATTTGAATTGAAAGGAAATCATATTATGAGCAATCAAGAAACAAAAAAAAGTCAAATGTCTCTCTCTCGAATTGGAGGATTGGTTCTTATCGCATCCTTAATTGGTGGATTTGCCGTTGGGTTCAATATCATCTCAATCGGCATTTTCATTGTTGGAATTATTCTTATTATCGTCGGGTTGGCGACAAAAAAGAAATAGCAGTCAGACAATTATTTCCAACAATCGGGCGATTGTGATACCGAATAAATCCATGTCAAAAATTCTCATGTTTTATCTTGATGTTCAGCAGACACACAGATTATGTTCAAATCGAAATGTCTGATATTTGAATATGAAAGTAGTTCATTTTGTATCAGCGAATCCTTTTTCAGATTCGTGATTGTGTCCGTGTCCGGCGTTATATCATGACTCTTCACGCTGAAGAGGAGATGGATGAAGATGGGTTTTCAATTTTTGATGTTGAGCATTGTTTGTTGACAGCGCAAATCGAGGAACGTCAGAAGGATATGCAGACGGGTGAATGGAAATATCGTTTGAGTGGTAAATCATTGAATGATGAAAATATGGAACTTGTAGTCAAGTTCGGGCATGGGGGCATACTTGTGATCATTACTGTCTATTTGGCATAGGTCGGAGAACCGCCGCAAGAGAGAGGATATAAAAATGATTAAATGCGACGTTTGCGGAAAGTTGGGCGCAAGGGTGCGTCGGGTCACCCGTTCATATGGCAAGGGAGACAGCCTTCTTTTAATTGAGAATATCCCGGTCGTTAGTTGTCCCCATTGTGGCGAAAGTTATCTGACTGCTGAGACGCTCCACGAGATCGAGCGTCTGAAGATGCATCGAAAAAGCCTTGCCACGGAAAAGCCGGTGGCTGTGATGATATATTCCTGAAATGAGATCTGTGAAGCCGTTTGCAATATTGAAATTATCCAAAATTGTGCTTGACGCAGTTTGGCGGGCTGGGCAGATGATACTACTCGTTTTTTTGCTGAGTTTGCAGAAGGAAGGTAAATAAAAATGGCTATGTGTGAAATTTGCGGCAAGACCCAACAGATGGGTAATCGGGTCAGCCATGCCAACAACAAGCGGAAACATGCCTTTAAGCCAAATATCCAGAAGATTCGCGTGAAGGATGCGGCGGGAACTCCCAAACGGCAGTATGTCTGCACCCGCTGCCTGAAATCAAACAAGGTTGCCAAGGCGGTCTAATTCCTTTTTCCAGCAATTATTCGATACCGGCGCCATCAGCGCTGCCGGTATCGTTTCTTTTTATGCTCCCCCGTTTCATAAAAAATGAAAACGCTTGAATGAGCCGATGGGCGATGCAATCAAAAAATGGGAACGTTTGAGCCTGCTCATTCTTGCGACGGCGTTTTTTTATACAACCTACCGCGCATTTTTTATTTCGGTTTCGCATGATGACGCATTGACGTTTTTTTTCATGCGTTTTAGTTTTGCGTCATCTTTTTTCTAACGGTTTGCCATGCCACAAAACAAACGCTCCTCGGTTTTTATTGATGGTTTATTTGAACGGCGTTAATTATTATTCTTGTCAATCTTTTCAAACTGGGCAACATTACTTTTTCATAATACATGCGGGAGGATTTTATGCAAAAATTTAAGAGATGTATTTGGGCGGCGTTTGCCTTTTCTTTACTATTGCATGGTTGCGCCATCGTGGTCTCGCCCAGTCTTCATGGACGCAAGGGGCGATTGCGCGAGACGATGGTTCAGGAGGCGGAGGGTTTTTGGGTATTCGACAAGGTTTTAATAATGGATCTTTCCGGCGTTATTTCCGGCGAGGATTCCAGAAGTCTTTTCAGTTCTTCGAAAAACAGTCCTGAGGAAATCAAGGAAATCCTGAAAATAGTTGAGAAAGACCCGTATATTCGGGCGGTATTGCTTCGGATTGATTCGCCGGGCGGGGATATCACACCTACGGATGTTATTTATGAGGAACTTTTGGAATTTAAAAGGAAGACTAAAAAGCCGGTCATTGCCATTCTGAGCGGTGTTGCCGCTTCAGGCGGTTTTTATATTTCCATGGCGGCGGATCTTGTTTATGCCCAGCCGACAACGTTGGTTGGCAACATCGGCGTTATTGCGGTTTATCCGAAATTGGAGGGCTTGACGCAAAAAATCGGTGTGGATATGCGCGTCATCAAATCGTGCGATAAGAAGGATATCGGCTCGATGTGGCGGGATTTTTCGGCGGAGGAAAGGGAGATTCTTCAAAATATAACGACGGAGTATTATGAGAAGTTCTTAGATGTTGTGGCAGCGGGTCGCGGGAATTTGAGCAAGGAAAAGATTCGGGCGCTGGCGGATGGTCGGATTTACACCGCAAAACAGGCGCACGAAGCTGGGCTCATTGACGGGATTGCTATGCTGCCGGATGCGATTAAGTTGGCTCAGGCAAGCGCGGGCATCCGCGATGCGCGGGTGGTTATGTATCAGCGTCCGGGAGAACATAAAGAAAATATTTATTCCCAGTCTTCCGCCCTTTCCGCTGATATCGGAAACAAGACACAGATTGGTTTGATAAATCTGGACGCGCAGGGATTGAGCATTAATCCTGCGCCGCGTTTCATGTATCTTTGGTTGCCCTGATAATCTGCGGAGAATAAATAGCTAATGGGCGATAAAGAGGAAATCATTCGAGTCGAAGGGCTAGTCAAACGATTTGGCAAGCGATACGCCGTCAGGGATCTTTCGTTCTGCGTTGAACGCGGGGATTTGTTCGGCTTCCTTGGACCGAATGGAGCGGGAAAGAGCACGACCTTATACATCCTGCTTGGATTGATAAGAGCGGATGCGGGACAGGCGGCGATATTCGGCAGACCGCCTTCCGATTTGGACGGGGCGCGCCGGCGCGTCGGCGCGTTGATTGAATCGGCGGCTTTTTATCCGCATCTGACGGCGCAAAAAAATCTTGAGATGAGCGCGCGTCTTTTAGGAGAAGACGCCATCAAGACAGTGCCTGCGGTTTTGGAACAGATGGGGCTTGCCGATGCTGCCAATCTGAAAGTGCGGCATTATTCGAGCGGGATGCGCCAGCGTTTGGGTATTGCGCGGGCGCTTTTGGGTTCGCCGGATCTTTTGATTCTTGACGAGCCTACCAATGGGCTTGACCCTGAGGGCAAAGAGGCGGCGTGGCGGATTCTTGAAGATTTCACTCAAAAACAGGGAAAGACGGCGCTTATATCAAGCCATCTTCTCCACGAGGTTGAGGAAGCCTGCAATCGTGTTTGCGTGATTCGCGAGGGCGAGGCGGTTGCCTGCGGCGAAGTGGAAAATCTTTTAGCGCCGGATACCCGCCAATTGGATGTTGTTTGCGAGGATAGCGATTCAGCCGAGCGTCTGAGAGAATTAATCGGGGCTGTGGATTGGCTGGAGGAACTGCAGGGCGGGCGCGCTGGTGAGAGGCGCATGCGATTATCCTGCCGTGGAAGACGCGCCGCGGATCTGTCGCAATTTTTGATTCAAAATAATATTCGACTTGAAGAGTTCACTCCCGTCCGCCAATCCCTTAATGATTTCTTTTTGAACCTGACGGGGAATAAAAAATAATTTTTTTGCAGGGTGGTCTCATGAAAAGGTTATTCACAATCGGGGGTTCATTAATTTTAATGACGATTATAACCGCCGCCATTCCCGCTGCGGATATGACGGCTGCCATCACAAAAAACCAGCTTCGGCAGAATATCGAGAAAATTCTTTCAAGAGACGATGTAGCCTCCGCGACTGTTGGGGTTTGCATTCTTGCGGGAGACACGGGCGATATTCTTTATGAGAAAAACGGCGAGGTTCCATTGAAGCCCGCATCGTGCAACAAACTTCAAGTAACCGCTGCGGCGCTGCATTTTCTTGGTCCGGATTACACATATAAGACATCTCTTCAGATTACCGGCAAGATCCGCAACAAGACGCTGGTAGGCGATGTGATTGTCAGCGGCAGCGGAGATCCGAGCATTTCAGGTCGTTTTGGCAAGGATAAATCAGACAACACAGCCATCTTTCGCGACTGGGCAAAAGCCTTAAAACGGATGGGTATTGAGAAAATCGAAGGGAACATCGTCGGCGATGATGATTACTTCGGCGACGACACCTTTGGGCAGGGGTGGTCGCCCAATTCGCGAGGCAGCTGGTTTTCCGCCGAGGTATCCGCGTTATCCTTCAATGATAATTGCGTGGATGTGGTATGGAGCGGAAACGGCGCCGTCGGCAAAACCGCTCCTTATAAACTTAACCCTCCGACGAGTTATGTCAAAATCACAAACGAGGTTCGAATCGGCAAAAAAGGAACGGATAAGACGTCTTCATTCCATCGCAAGGATAAATCAAATGAGATTGTGGCGCGGGGGATGATTCCCAAAGGCGGCACGATGAGCGATTCGGCGGCGGTGTATAATCCAACGCATTATTTTGTTAGCGTATTGAAGGAGACGCTGGAGAAGGAGCGCATTCCGGTTATGGGAAAGGCGATTGATTTGGATGATGAGCCGGTGTTGAAAAAAGCGCTCCAAGAGGATCCGCCAACCACCACAGTTGCCACATACGAATCGCCGCGTTTGATAGTTCTCCTTGATACGGTGAACACAAACAGCCAGAACCTTTTTGCGGAGCTCATACTTAAAACCATTGGGAAAAAAATCAAAGGAGAAGGGACGTTTCTCGCGTCTTCTGAGGCGGTCATGGAGTTCCTGCGTAAAGAAAAATTGTGGGATAACGGCTCTCTGATTATTGACGGCTCGGGCTTATCTCATCTAAATCGCGCCTCTGCGCATCAGCTTGCATGTGTTCTGCGATATATGAGCCGGCAGCCTTGGTGGAAGGATGTTCTTGGGACGATGCCACGCGGTCAGATGAAGGGTTATCTAAAAAAATGTTTTGGCGAGAGCGCAGAATCAAGGGAAATCGGCAAACGAATCTACGGAAAAACGGGCAATATCAGCGGGGTGATTGGGCTTTCCGGCGTGGTTTACAACGAGAACAACCGCGAGATATTTTACAGCGTTCTTATCAATAATTACCGTGGGTCAACTCAACGGGGGCGCGAAATAGGAGACGCCATCGCCTTTGAGGCGGCTCGCTCCCGGCTTCCATAAATCCAAGTTGCAGGTAATAATATGCTGGGCTGGCAATTTCTTACGGAGGAAAACCGCCGAACCATTCTGCGGGGCATTCGCGAGGGCGCCCCATTTGGGGGTCCTTATCATTTAGAATTTGACTGGTGCGATCCCTGCAATCTCCACTGTTTTTTTTGCAATAATAAAAATCGCAATCAGAACGGCAAATTTCTTTCTTATGAAACCATTCGCTCTATTCTTGATGAGACTTCGCCGGACTTGCATAGCGTGAGGCTTTCAGGCGGCGGCGAGCCGCTGTTCCACAAACACATCCATAAAATTCTCGACCTTTTGTGCGAGCGGAAGATTATCATTGATAACTTCACCACAAACGGCGTTTTGCTATCGCCGGAAATTACCGACAGTCTGACTCGCATGAGGGTGAATGAGGTTATTGTTTCGTTAAATTATCCCGACGCCGCCTCTTACAGCGAAGAAATGGGCACGCTTCCGCAAAATTTTGATCGGGTTGTGAAAAACGTGGAATATCTTTCGCAAAAACGGCGTGGCAAAAATTCAGATTCATCCATTAAAATCACATTACAGTTTTTAATTTGCGGCAGGACTGCTTTTGATATTCCGCGTATGGTGAAACTTGGAAACCGATTGGGCGTGGATTATATTTATCTGCGCGGGATTTCGGGAATCGAACCGTCAAAACGCATCGCCGAAAAGGACAAGGAGCGCGTCAAGGAGGATTTGCGTCAGGCACTGATTGACGACGCGCGCCAACGGCGGCTCATTGTTAACCTTGTGGATGAAGGGCTTGACCCTTTTTATTGCGAGGCGATGCATGAGGTCTATGCCATTCGAGAAGAGCCGTATCCTTCGCCCATCCGCGCAAACAACGAGTATTGCTATATGCCTTATTATTCGGCTGCGATTCGGGGGGATGGCGGGGTTTATCCCTGCTGCATGCTCATTAATGACGGAGGCAGCGAACCTTTGGGGAATGTGAACGAGCAAGGCATCAAGGAGATTTGGCGCGGCAAGGCGTTTGCTATTTTCCGAAAAGAGATGGAAACGGTGCAAATCATGCGTCCGCCTTTGGATGTAAAAAAATGCGGGTTTCGCGCAATATTTGACGTCTGCGCCACGCATTACGGATGCCCTATCACATGGAATCTCTGCGATGCCGATTTTTACCAAAAGGCTGAAGCGATTCACCGCTCTAAAAGGAATAGCCTGCGCGGTTTATTTCTGCGGGCGCGCAAAAAACTTCACCGTTTTTTTTGAGCCGCATCCAACTCAATCTCCGTCCAGTTCAGTCCATAAACCATAACCCCTAAAATGGATGTGTCCTTTGATACTCCCGGCTCTTCATGTGCGGGGATATGCAGGCTATGGTGTTGAATGGAAACGGTGCTGACATAGTTGTGTCCCACAACTTCAGCAGGGACAATCATTTCCCATGTTTGGAAGCTTTGTTTTTGGCTCCAAACATATTTCAATCTTCGATTGTTGACCCAGACGGTTTGTCGTCCGGGATAAATGCTGACCATCTCAATTGCGAGTTTGTAAGAGGTGTTTGGTTTGCACGGCAAAAAAATCTGTGAGATACTCCGATTTGTCCATCGGAATGGTATTTTGTATGACGGGTCTTTCGGGTCAGTCATCCACTCGCTTATGCGCCAGCCGTTGCCAAGCAGTTTTTCATCCCTTGTGTCGTCGCCGATGGCAACGTCTAAAACCGGCGGGGTGTCTGCAAGGAAGGCGTTTTTTTCCCGCGTATATGCCTTTGAATATATAAGGCAGAGGCAGATGCCGGCGGCAAAAAAAAGCGGGAAAAGCCATCCCGCCGGGGCGCTTATCCATGATTTTTTTTCTCCATCCATACGCCGGCTGAAGATATAAAGGGCAAGGAAAGCCAATGGGATGGCAATTAGCAAAAATTGAAGATATTTTTTCATGGGGTCATAAAGGAAAAGTTTCCCGCGGCGGATCGTATTTCTATCAACAAACCAAACATCAAAGAAACTGAACCCCTGTAAATCCATAGCATCGTGAGGTCGCGGATTATCTGGACGGACGGTCATTAAAAAAGTCGGGTCATAGATAAAATAATGGGTGTTGCCTGTAAGAAATCGTTCGATGGTTGAAAAGAGAAGGGCGCAGTTAAATGTTGTGTGGGAGAGGCGGGGGTTGTAGCGGATATTTTCCATCGAGGAGAGTTGCCGCCATTTGAGGCATTCGGGTTGCGCCTCGTAATTCAGAGCGGTTCCCAATATCTGAACGGCGAGTCCCATGACGGCAAGAAAGATGATTGCCGTTCGCGCCGCAATATTCAACCGCCGGAATTCGCGAACCATTATACCCATCGGCAACATGGTGAGAGGGACAAGATAGTGGAGCTTGCGCGGTCCCCAAGATTCATCAGTCCATATCCACATCAGGGAATGAAAAAGAAAGCCGGAGGCGAAAATCAAAACCCAGAGCATTGTCAAGCGTCGGTTCTCGCGAAAGAATGGACGCAGATAAAACACCGCCGCAATCAGCAAGGGGTTATAGATAAAAATGCTTTTGCCGCTGCTGAACAAAAAACCGAACAAGGGCTGCCAAATCGGCACTGTTTTTGATTCGTATTCAAGATTATATCGTTCCCCAATAATCCATCCGTTATAGCGCAGGCGGTTATGAATCAGGAGCAGGATTATTATAGCGCAAAAAGGAATCAAGAAATGAAGAGATGCATTAAGCCATTCTTTACGGCGTTCCCGTTCGCTCAAAATATCATAAATCAAAAATAGAATTATCGCTCCTGACGCGACAAAGCCATAAAGTTTTGTGAGCATAATCAGTCCGGCGCCCATGCCTGCCAGAGCCAGATACTTTTTATCCCGCCGCCCAATCCAGCGGATTATCATCCAGACGGAAAAAAGAATCCAAAGAGAATGCTGGAGTTCCATCCCCATCTTGGAATAGGGCAAGTGCATAGTTGTGAATGCAAGAAGCAGGGCGAGCGATGCGGCAAGGCGCGCCGAGCCATATAAATCAAGCGCCATAAAATAGAATATCAGACAAATCAGGGAGGCGGCAAAGGGCAGGGCGTGGATGACGACAAAGTTTCTGAGTGTGTTTTCATAATCGCCGGCGATAACATTTGAAAGCAATTCAAAAGGCATATAGAAGATAATATCCACAATTCCGGCGGGGGTGTGGACATGGCTATAGCCCAGATACATCAGCTGGCGCGCATAATTTGCGCTTGCCTCCTCATAACCATAAAAGGCTTTTGAAAGAGTCAGGGAATAGACTAAAAAACAAACCGCCAAAATAGAAAGCGCCGTCAGACGTTTTAACCAGATTTCCCTGTTTGAAATAATTGCCTTCATAAATTTTTCTCTGCTCAGAATTTGCGTCCTTCCAGCGTCAGCTCAATGCGAATCAAACGCGGGCGCTCCTCTTCAAAAATAAACAACGCCTTAACCTCGCCCGGCGAATACCCAGGCAACCCGCCGGAAAGCGGGATGCGGTTATAGACCCCCGAACCGGTATAGTATCCGGTATATTCGAAATTGCTTGCGACCGAATATGAGCCGTCTCCATTAGATGCGACATGCAAATCAAGGAGCCGAACATGAAGCCCTTCGGCATTATCAAGAAATTGATGGGCAATGTCCAGCGCCTCAGCGGAATTCTTGCCAATCGAACCGGCATAATCGGCGGCGAGGATTTCATCCATTGCGGGAAAGTTCTTATCCACCAAAGCGCGAACCGCTTCCTCGAACCTTCTGCCGACCTTGCGCTCCGGCGAGAGCGGCTTTTTTTTTGACGCAATAACAACCGCCGCCAAAATCAGAATAACAAAGACTCCTGTGCTAATGATGATATAAACAAAATGCTTTTGTTTCCTTATCACTTGACGCGCCCGATTTTCAGAGCATACGAAGAAAAAGATTTTTCATAAGAAAAACAAATCTTCTTTGCCAATTTCGCAAACGTGAATCAATGATAATTTGAGGGTTTATACGTCTCTTGGATATAAAGAATTTTAAATTGCCGCCTTCGCTGGTGGGCAAGGTTCATCGGGGGGATCTTTTCTTTGAGAAAAAAAACTCCCGCGCCGGCGATGATTTTATCTTGAAAAACCTGACGCATGCCGAGCGTATCACGGCGGAGGACGGCGCTTTTGTATTAAGGAGGATTTGCATTTCATTTGAGACCGGAAAAAGCCCCGAGGGTTACAGCCTTGCCGGATGCGGGCATCCGGAAGATTTGACAACTGACGCCCTTTCCGCGCTTGCTGGAGCCGCTGAATGGCAGTCTGATAATCTTCCGCGTCTGCTTTTTCTCGACCTTGAGACCACGGGACTTGCCGGCGGCACGGGGACGTTTCCTTTTCTTTGCGGCATTGGTTTTTTTGATAATAACTGTTTCGTCATCGAACAGTTTTTTATGGAGGATTATCCGCAAGAGGCGTTCATGTTGCGTCATCTTGCAGAGCGAATCAAACATGCCGATACCATTGTGAGCTTCAACGGCAAGACGTTCGATGTTCCGCTTCTTTCAACTCGGTTTATCAATAATCGGATGCGGGTCAATCTGGAGCTGCCGCATATTGATTTGCTGCATCCTTCGAGGCGTCTTTGGAAAGGGTTTCTCCCGGATTGCCGTCTGGAGACGATTGAGCAGAAGCGGTTCGGAATACGGCGTATGCGAGATGTGGAGAGCAGCCTTATCCCGATGATATATTTCAATTATGTGCGCGGACATCATCAGGAACGGATTTTGCCGGTCTTCGACCATAACGCCCAGGATATTGCAACACTTGGCGCGCTTCTTTCCTTTTTTTGCCGCCTGATTTCAGGCGGGGTTTATGAGGGGCTGAACCAACCGCTTGAACTTTGGGGGCTGGGGCGGCTCTTTATGAAAATGAGCAGGATGGAACAGGCGGCGTCCTGCCTCTGCCGAGCGTTGGATATTTGCGATGATAGGGCGCTGCTCCCCCATCTGCTTTTTCACGCGGGGATGTTATACAAAAAGATGGGACGATATGAACAGGCGCTGCAAGCATGGGAGAGGCTTTTGCAAACGAGTTCAACGCAGCGAATCATCGGGGCGATTGAGATAGCCAAATATTACGAGCATCAGGCAGGGAACCCGCAACGCGCCCGAGAGGTCATTCTTCAAGTCGTACATGGGACGAGCGTTTCCGATGAATTGACCTCCTACATTCAGGGGTTTTCATCGGGAACTCAAATGGAGTTTACTCCGGAAATAGAAAAGCGTTTGCGCCGTCTTGAAAAGAAAATGGGATTATTTGATGATGGCGGGGTTGCATAGATATTCCGCCTTGACGGCTGTGCGCCCGCAGCTATTGCAGATGTAAGTCAGTTCCTTCAATTTCCCATCGCACAAATGCCGTTCATCGGGTATGACATTGCCGCACCAGTCGCAGGTCTTATCCTCCTTGCTGACGGGATAGCACATGTGCCCGTCGGGTCCGGAATGTTGACCGCACGTTGGACAGACATGGCTGCCTTCTTTAGCGTGTAAGGGCGCGTCGGTTTCCGTTTTCATATCCACAGCTATACGAATTTTGACCTGAAACTCTTTGATTTTTCCTTCGCTAACAGTCCCCCGTTGTTCGACCGTTTCAAAAAAATGAATCTTTTTACCGGCTTTGACAGTTTCATCCACGGCTTTTTTGACGGCGTCGGAAAATCCGATGGGGGAAATGCCGATGACTTCAATCATTTTTAACATGGGCGACCTCCGGAAATTTTGTTCATATCACTCATCATATATAATATAAGATTTTTTGACGCGGGCAAATGGCGGCGGCAAGTTTTTTCATTATTATCGAAAAGAGCCGTTGATTATTTCAGCGGCGAAACAGCTGGTTGGGCAAAGGAATTTGTGCTCAAAATGGGAAGGTCATCGTCAATTGCTCCCGAATACCAGAGCGCAATACCCTTTGCGCCTTGCTGGCGTGAATACTCTATTTGCTCCAATATCTTTTGCGGGGAAAGCCCGCTTGAGTCCAGCCCGGGAAAGATGCGCTCGTTCCAGCGGGGATACTGGCTGATT
>Ga0302246_1001594_pt1 | contig 15495 bp, 19 predicted proteins | sample AAG_UR_Trp_MG_FD_193533 | JGI IMG/M metagenome (GOLD analysis project Ga0302246, IMG submission 193533) | Enriched activated sludge microbial communities from anaerobic digester in WTTP, New Holstein, Wisconsin, United States - AAG_UR_Trp | ecosystem: Engineered > Bioreactor > Anaerobic >...
CAATCTCGGGTCATTTATGCTATTTTTAATCAATTAATTGGAAGAGTAAGGCACTGAAAACTCATTTTTCACTAGCATTTGAGACAGTGCCTTGATCAGCCCTCAGCACAAAGGCGCAAAGGCACAAAGAATGGTCTTATGCAATAGATCTGAGGCCATGGGAGGCAGAAGGGAGGCTCATTGCCCCGGCGAGGTCGTCCTCCCGCGCGCTCTCTTTTCCACTGACCGAAGCCTTTATCTGCGAGGAGAGGATAGGAAACCTGCTTGCGGGCCCGTGGTCTAGCTGGTTATGACGTCGCCTTGACATGGCGGAGGTCATGCGTTCGAATCGCGTCGGGCCCACCTCAGAGCCCAAGTAGCTCAGTTGGGAGAGCGTCAGACTGAAGATCTGAATGTCCCCGGTTCGAGTCCGGGTTTGGGCATTGATTTTTTATCTGTACCATCCACTCGAGTGTGAGTTGCATTTTCATGAGATGCTGAGCTCAGCCCACTATGGCGATCGGCATGGCTGCTGCCTGCCTCTCAGATGAGATGAAAAAAAATATGTCCTGGCTATCTAATCATCACCCGGCCCAGCGTCACCAGGAAGAGCGCCAGGAGCAGCCAGCCAAGTATCCCCTCCAGGATTACATAGTACCTGTACCTGCCTATGGGCAGGAAATCGATGGGACCCCGGGAAAGGAAGATCATAGTGCTGAAGAAGAGGGAATTTCGAAGGGAGACCCTCTCTGGGATGCTATCCACTTCCACCGGCCCGCTCAGGGGTTTGGAGGAGCGGCGGATGCCATCCCCCATCCAATAGAGCAGGCCGAAAGTCAGAATGGCGAGCAAAGACCAGGCAACAGCATAGCTGGGCCGCACTCCATAGCCGCAGGAGACCCAGGCCAGAATATCTATGATCTTTGACCAGCCCCAGCCCTTGCCGGCCTGATTCAGTCTCCGATACTGGTAGTAGCAGTCATCCTCGTCCTTTGACCAGCCCAGGCGGCGGTAGTTCTCCACCAGGGCTAAATACGCCCCCGGCTGCCAGGCCACATGCCCTTGGATCTCATCCCAGTGAGCCCGGAAGAGGTTGATCTCAGTATCATTGAGGATGAGGCGGGAGCCCTCATGAAGCTCTGCCCCCTCAAAGAGCAGGGAGGTGATGGTCGCTGCCTTGAAGTTGAGGTCGCCCTCGAAACGGGCCTCCTGAAAGGTGGCAATGCCCTCGAACCTGCACAGACCGAAGAGGGCCAGCTCCTGGAAGCGAGCGCCGGAGAAGTAGGCGGCATCAGAGAACCGGGCCAGGCCGAATCCCGCCTCATTGGCAAACACTGCTCCCCCAAAGGAGGAGAGGCCGGTGAACCGGGCCAGGCCGAACTGGGCGGGGCCGGCGAAAAGGACCTCTCCGAAGTAGGGCTCATTGAGACGGGAGCGGATGAAGTTGGCCTCGCCTGAGAAGGTGGCGGCGGAGAAATCCGCGGCTGCAGAGAGATCGACATCGGAGAAGAAGGCGTCCCCGGCGAACTCTGCTCCCCTGAAATAGGAGTAGGAATCAAAATCGGAGTAGTTGAAGTCCGCCCTACCCAGGAAGCGGGCAGCGTTGAAGAAGGCATCGAGGCCAAAAGAGGCATCCGCAAAGCTGACATCATTCTCAAAGAGCACACCGTCAAAGAGGGCCGGCTGGTGAAAGACGCTGCCGGCAAAGCCGGCCTGGTGGAAGGAGGCATTGACAAAGTCCGCCCGGCCTGAAAATGTGGCCTTATTGAAGCTCGCATTGCCAAAAGAGCTGCCCCAGAAGAGGGCCTCCTGCTCAAAGGTTATGCCATCGAAGGAAGCATCAGGAATGGTGCAGTTGACCAGAACAATCGCTGCCGGGATCTGCTGCCCGGACAGGGTGGAGAGATCAAGATCGCCAGTGATGGCAATGCCATCGTAGTGGACCGGCTGGCCGGCCGCGATCTGGGATAGGATCTGCTGGGCAGGGAGGGTCTGCTGGGCGCCGCCCAGGGACGCCGCTGCCAATAGCAGAACAACCGCCAGTGCTTGGGACCGCCAGGACATCTGTCCATTCCTTGCAGTTCCTGGAGATATTCTTTGCGCAGATCGCCATATCATCAGATCTGTCTGCTGACGGAATATATTCAAATAGATGACTTCGGCGGTATCCAATCCCATACGAAAAGCAGCCTGGCCTGCTGCCAGGCGGATATCTGGCTATCCATTCGCTGCGATAGATGCAGACTGGTTATAGGGTGCTTAGGGGCAGGACGGCAATTCCCCCCGGTCTTCAGAGGGATGAGGGCTGCCAGCAATCGACGGCCAAATACCCCCGTCTGGAATCCCCATTTCCCGGCACCGATTGGATCGCCCTGATCGCCAATCAGATCAAGAAGTAACGCTGGTGTTCTCCTCCATCTGATCTGCCTCTGCCTGGCTTCCGGTTGCGGCTGGCTCCGCCCAGAGGCTCGAGCTCTCAGCCTTCTGGGCTGCTGTTCCAGCCCCAAAGGAGTCGATCATCTCTGCGACATCTGCAGCAAACTGGTCATAAAGCTCAACAGGAGCATTATAGGTGAATACATAAGCATCCGCTCCAACCACCGTCCAGGCCTTCCAGACTCTGAATGTCGCACCCTCGCTCTCCAGCTCATAAACAATGGCACGGCCCGCCATCCCGCCGATTGTGATCTCTCTTTCAGCCTGGATCTCCAAATCAGGCATGGCATCCTTGAGGCTTCTCAGTGTTGCCTGGCTGTACTGATCCAGGGTTACATCCTGTCCTGCGGGCAGCTTATCGTTCTGGAGCACCAGATATACAGCCGGATTATCGATATCCTCTCCCGGCGCCAGGAAACCCAGGATTATCCCTTCCTCATTCGGCTCCGGCTCCTGGGGGATCCAACCTGCCGGGTAGGATAACCGGATTCCATACTCTGCACTCTCATAAAGCAGCATCTCCTTCATCCCGGAGAGGCTCAGGGCCCCGGTGGTGTTCAGTGGCTCGCTTGAGGCCGGGATGCTCCCGGCCGAGGCGGCCTCAGCGGATGCATAAGCACAGCCGAGCAGCATCAGATTCAGTGCTGCCAGGATTGTGGCCAAAGACATTTTATTGATCACACAGATCACCTGCATTAATACAGTGTTAATTAGTATATGAAGATTCCTTAATTATGCTTCCTAAATCCAGTTTCTTATCCGCTTTGAAAATCGGGATTCTTGGGCCTTACCACAAGGCCCAAAAGCAGAAGGAGGATGCCTGCTGCAGAGGACCACCCACCCAATTCGGCGAAGAGCCCCCTATTGAATCCCTTCAAGGGCATCAACCCGGTCCCCGGCAGCGATCATTCTCATCGCATGGCTCATTGCAGCATCCATTGCTGCATTTGTATTTACAGTCATCGGGAGGACAGTCAAAGCAGACGCAGAAGTAATCCCTTATCAGCCGGATGGAATCGATGCTGCCAAGGAGCATTGGAGCCTCCTTCTCGAACTCCGCCGCAGGGGCAAATATGCCGTAGAGAAGTTCGATTGTGGTTCCATAGCCAAATAGCTCTCTTGTGGCCACCATGAACGAGCCCTCCGCCGGGATGCCATTTACCTGGAATGAGCAGCGCATCGACCTGGCGGAGCTTGTGGGGCCGGCCCAGGAGACGTAGGCGTTTGATAGCCGCTGATCGGCCTCATATTTAATTATCTTCATCTCCGAAACCCTGGTCTCGCCCAGGCTGAAGTCCTGCGGCATATAATATTCCACATAGGCCTCGGGTGTGGTATAAGGGGGCAGGATATCGAAGCCCTGGTGCAGATGGTTCAACGCTACAATTCCCCGGGCGGGATTGCTTTTATCTACAGCTGTTATACCATTGCATCCCAATCCGGTTATTTCCCAGCCATCGGGCACGGAGAGGGTAAAATAGAGCTGCGAGCTGGCCTGGCCGGCGAAGAAGATCATCAGGATGAGCATCATCATCCAGAATAACGGGCGCTTCATGATCAATCCCCTTTTTCTCTTATATGTGTATATGGTCTGTATAAATACTTATCACTTATCATTTGGAGGCACAGTCAGGGCAATAACAATGCCACTGATGACAAAAATTAACAGCCGTTGAGGCTAAACCACAGGAGGGATTAATAATACAGTAGAAAAATTTATATAACATAAGACTGATCCAAGATACAGTTAAAACAGAAATTTAACAAAGGGTGAAATAATGTACAGCAGAGTATTTGCAGGGATGCTCGGCATCTTGCTTGCCATGATGTTCATGGGCATAGCGCTTGCCGATAAGGAAAACGCCAGTACTACAGACAGCATTGCCAGTCCACAGATCGCCATAACCGCCGCCAACTTCGTGGCCCCCAGTCCAGAGAAAGAGCACCTGAATGAGGAATGGGTGGAGATCACCAACCTGGGAACCTCGGACATCAACCTGGCCGGCTGGACATTGAGCGATGCTCAGAATCACACCTATACCTTCCCCGGCTTCTCCCTCGCCGCGGGGGCCAAAGTATTTGTGCGCACAGGCAAGGGAGATAATGACATCGAGAACCTCTTCTGGAACCGCAGCAATTCCATCTGGAACAACAATGGGGATCTGGCCGTCCTGAAGGACCCTGAGGGAAATACCATCTCCATGTATCCTGAGGAGGGCAAGGAGGCCTGAATCCTCAAATCAACTTTTTTCCTAACCCAAACTCTCTCCTGCAGGAAATAATCTTAATAGTCCTTGCCTTGACGTATTTAATTTTTTATAGGCACTGATATTTGATCGATTATTCTTCTTCATGCACCCCCGTGAGTTGGCATCGCCGGACACCTGCCCGCTCGGAGGGGATCATAACACAATTCATCATCAATAGTTATTTGATACTGAGAAAGCCTCGAGATTATTGCAGGTAATAATTCAATCAAAAAGTTTATTACTTAATAAGAGCAATATCTCTATTGGTCACTGATTAGGATAGAGGTGATTGTGATATGTGGAAGGATAAAAGCGATAGTCAGGTAAGCAAGGTGATGATCTCAGATGCTGCGGTGCCTTTCGTCGCCCGGGGGGGACGCTTATTCTCCGGGCAGGTGATCTCAACGGATCCGGGAATCAAGGATGGTGATGATGTTCTGATTGTTGATAGGAGGGAAAGGCCGGTCAGGATGCTTCGAATCTACACCGGTCAGTGAAGTGTGGAGGTGATACAGAAAGCAGCATGTATATGCAGGTATGCAGGAAATTTATAGCCCTCCAGGCTAGATGCCATAAATGGATACCTGGCCGCAATGGATTCGGTGAGGTCTTCTGCGGTCAGGGTTTCCTCTTCTGAGATACGCTTATGATCACTTCAGCTCTGCCGGCCCATCTGGGCCTTCAAGGGGGGCGGTCCGGTACTTGAGCAGCTCTCCGCCGATCAGCATGGCCAGTCCGGCGCAGAGCAGTATCATACTCACCAGCAGAAGATCAAAGGAGAGCTGTGCCTCTATTCCTGCAATGGATGCCAACTTGGGCGCCAGGATCATAGATAACCCGGCCAGAGTTAAGAAGAGTCCATTGATTATTCTGCGCTCGGACCTCACATATCTGTCCTCCTTCTTCTCGATTCCTCTCTCCAGCATGAACATCTGCTTCTTATGAATCAGATAATATACCAGAGCCAGAAAGGGCACTCCCTCCACTACCAAAAGCAAGATGGCAGTATCTGTCAATATCTCATCCTCTCGATGGCTTTATTCCATCCTCTCGTAGATAATACTTTCGTTATGATGAATAACATATACGACTAAAAATCTATTCAATAGACTAATATTAATATGAATCTTAATTTTTTGTTTACCAAATGTTATTTAAAGCATCATAGCATGACTGCCACACATGAGATGCACTCCCCCGCCTGAGAGAAGAGATACAGCATTTGCTCTTATTCTCACCGCCCTTTTCGGGGCCTGCATTCTGCTTTCAATCATCATTCCCTCCCAGATATGCCTTGCCCGCGGGGGGGAAGCGGAGGAGATGAACCTCTCATCCGATACTGCACTATCGAAGCTGAGGGAGGGGAATGAATCACCGGCCCAAGAAGGGATACCGGTGCACGTCTACATCACAAACAATGACAATGAGAAGCTTGATGTCTCCCTGTTTATAGACTCGGAATTGATAGACCACAAATCGATATCCTCAGGATCGGATCAAAAGATGGACAGATACCTTCTGGAGAAGGGAAGGCACACCTTCAAGATAACCTGGTGGGATGAGGATGTGAAGAGCTCCTTTGAGGTGGAAGAGACAAGAGATATAGCAGCCGAGACATCGGTAAATCTATACACCATCCTCAATGATAAGCCTGAGGAGTATGAGATAACTGTGAATCTGGTCAATGAGAACTCCCGGGAGCTGGAAGCATTTCTCTATGCCGACGGCAGCTTCAAGAAGAGCAAGAAGGTGGGAAAGGAGAGCAGTGCTGAGCTGGGGAAGATAAAGCTCAAAGAGGGCATTCATAATCTATCGGTCAGATGGCAGGATGATGATACCAAAATAGAGTATGAAAAGACGAAAAAGCTGATGGTAAAGCGCGATGAGGCAATCATATTCTATGCCCCAAAAGGGGTATCCTTTGAGGCCAAGAATGCCTCCTCCACGGCGATGGATAGCTCCCCTGGTGATGGCAATAAGAAAGCGAGCACAACAAATGAGAAGATCGACAAAGAGGATTCCGCCTATAAGGCGGATGATAGCAGCAAGAATGCTTCAAAGAGCAATAGTTCCTCTGCAGAGGTCGATGATGAGAAGGAGGGAGCAAAGGAGGTTGCTATTGAGAAGAGGGGTGCAAAGGAGGATGCTATTGAGAAGGGGGATGAGACATCAAGCCGGCATGAGAGTGGACCTGCTGCCAGCATAGGCAACTTCCAGCCGGATAATTCGAAGGGCAAAAACCCACCCGCAAAGAATGCCAACTCCATGATTGGGGGCTCATTGGAGGACGAAAATCGATTGTACATCTACGCGGCATTGATCATGCTGACGATCTATCTTCTCTTAAGGCATTGAGATGATCAGAGCCTTTTTGATCCTGATGCTGCTGCTCTCCACTGCTCAGGCAACAGTCTGGGGACAGGGGATCTCAGGCGAGCTACACTGGAAAGAGCAATTGACACTGGAGGACTATACCCTGACCCTGGCCGACTTTTCCCTGGAGGAGAGGCTGATGGTCTTGGTGGAGCTGCAGGAGGGAGGGCGCCTCATTGCCCGCCGGGCTCTTCATGCTGGTGAGTGGTTCGTCATAAACGATTCATTGAGGGTCAGCGCCCTGAAGATCGCTGATGAAGGGGATAAGGATGAGCCTTATGCCATTATGAGAATGCAGCTTCCCAGCGCCCCGGAGATATCACTGATCTTAAGCCTCGATAAGGATCTCTACCGAGGCGGGGAGGAGATCAAAATGCTGCTATCCGTGGAGAATCGAGGCGCTGTTGATGCAGAAGATCTGAAGATAACACTGGATTCCAGTCCCCCTATTTTCAGCAGGAGGTTCAACATATCAAGCCTCCAGGCGGGATCGGCCTGGGATGATAAGAAAAAGACGGCCCAAATCGATCCCATCAGGATCGATCTGGTGGCTCCATATCTGCTCGAGGCATGCGATCTGCAGGTCAATGTCCATGCTCAATATGCTGATCCAGATGGAAATTCCCATCAGTCATGGGGCGGAGGCAAGGCGCATATATTCGGCCCTCTCCGGCTTTTCAAGAGGGTTGAAGGGACTATGGAGTTATCTGAGAGCTACTATGTGATAAATACCCTCAGCAACACTGGAAACAGGACATTCTCTGTGGATCTGTCCGATTACACGGGAAAGGAATTTAGCAGCAATGAGACCCTCCAGTGGAAGATCGTTCTTGAGCCGGATCAGACGAAGACGGTCAGCTATCGCATAAAGCCCACAGAGCCAGCCATGGGCATATCTCTTCCCGATGCCGTAGCCTCGTTCCGCGTGGGGGAGAGGATTTACACCATCCGCTCCAACAGGCCGGTGGTGGATGTCACCGGGCCCTTGATCGATGCTAAGAGGAGCATCAGCCCCAAGAGGGTGAAGGCGGGGGAAGAGGTGGTGATGTCCTTGGAGCTGGAGAATCGCGGCAATAGAAAGGCAGTGCTGAGGATGGCAGAGATGATTCCCGAGGGGGCAGAGCTGATCTCAGGGGAGATAAATGAGTCCTTCATGCTCTTCCCGGGCGAGAAGGCCGACAGGAAGATCCGACTGCTGGTGATGGATCCGGATGGAATCAGCATCCCTTCTTCCGTAGTGAGATATCGGGATGTGAGGGGGAATGATTACAGCACCAGAACCTCTCCCCTCCGGGTTACAGTGGAGGAAGAGAAGGCGGGCAGCCCATCAAATGCCTCCCGGAATGATACTGCCGAAAGCGGCATGTCCAAAGTGAGCGACCCGGGAGATGACCAGGGAGATGGCCAGGCAATTGCCCCATCACCGGAGAGCAGGAATCGGGATGAGGAACGGCTGATTCCCAGGAGGCCCGATCATGGGGCGGCTGAGAGCAGATCTGGCCTGGGTCAGAGGCTATCGATTTTGTTGATACTGATCATATTGCTGCTCTCAGTGGCCCTGGATCGCTACCTTTAGGCGGTCACAAATTCTCTCTCCTGTGGCATCTGATGCCCTGCTGTATCTCATCTGCGGCACAATATCCGTTATCCTTCCCTCTTTCATAACGGCAATGCGATCGCTCATATGAGCGTTTCGAAAAACCTATCCATCGAAATGTTTATATACTATTAATATTATAATAATTTTATATGAGAACTCTCATTGATTTTGCCATTAGAACAGAATATGCTCGGATTAAAGCTCTCGGAGACGATCTCTGTGAAATGGGATCGCAAATCGATTGGGAGCGTTAGCCATTGATGTATAAAAATAAGACCAGTCATGGAGGCCGCCCCAATATTGATATTGTGATTATGATTAAGCTGATTGTACTTCAGCATTGGTTTGGCTTATCCGATCCTGAATTAGAGAGACAAGTTGCCGATAGGATCTCATTTTGCATTTTTCTCGGCACTACAGAAGTGGTTCCCGATTTCAGTACTGTTTGGCTATTTCGCGAGCGCGTTATCAAGAGCGGCAAACTCGAGGATCTTTGGGGGGAGCTCCAGAGGCAGATCGACGAGAAAGAGTATACCGTAAAGGAGGGCTCTATCCAGGATGCAACGTTTATAACGCCGATCCCGGTCAGAAGAGGAAAAAGAAGGATCGAGAGCCGAATGCAAGAAGGAGGACAAAGATTCGGAAACCATTGGGCTGATACAGGTTCAAGAATTTGATAAAGCCTTGCTAGATATTTTAAATAATATTATTAATAGTCAGAAAAAACCAATGAGATCTCATTATGAACCGATAAATGAAGGTAGCTGGACAAAAAAGGGCGTCAAGAGCTTTTTCGGCTATAAAGGGCACATTGAAGAAAGCGTATGCTAGAACATCAAAGCATATCAGACGGAGCAGGGGGTTATCCTGCCATATTGGGGAACCATACGTGATATTGGACCTTCAATGACACAGGTGATTATCGCCAAGTTTCTCCGGGGTATCCCTGCACCGCATATTGCCAGAACGACACAGCATACAGAGGGGGCATGTGATCGATATATCAAGGGCTTTAAGAAAGTCAAAATGTTGAATGGCAAGATAAAACCACTGGAAATTGCTCGAATACTTGAGATGAGCGAACGATTGGTGAAGGAGTATATTGTACTAATCGACGAGCAAAGAGCTATTGAAGGGGAGGATAATCATGTTAGCTGAACAGATTTCATGGGAAGGCGACATATGTCGTCATTTTAGTTCGATGCCTTTATGGCTTCGGCCAATCTGTGCCCTTTCTTTGTCAGCTCATAATATACCCATCGATTTATTTTGTCCTCTTTCACGACCAATCCGGCCTTAACCAATACGCTCAAATTGTCATAGATCGTCGATTTTGGAAGGCCAGAGGTTCTAGATAGCTCAGTCACAGTCATACGCCTCGAAGAAAGATTCCTGATAATAGTAGTTCTCTTACTTAAGGCCGGGACCTTAAGTGCTTTGCTACTAAAAGCTTTATCGGATAGTAGATCGTTCATAGATATACCTTTTCGTTTTTGGATCGAACATAGTGCATAAACTTTGGATTATAATGATAGATGCAGTCTTGAGAATATTAAAATTATGTTCAGCTTAAAGTTACGTAAGTACAATTCCAATAAGTTAGCTTGAACCAAGCAAAAATACCAGTATTTAATCAGCAATTGAGGTAATAATGATTGAAAATTTTATATTTAATTAATTTTATATATTTTGTTTGTCGGCTGAGATTTGAAAAATAATTGCTCGTGCCGAGGCATTTAGAGAATTAATTGCTATCTATGAAAGTAATAATATAATTAAATCCGTTTTCTATATTGCCTGAGAAAGCTATTCTTTTTCTAATAGTAAAGTTTATATTACATAATGTTATATACACATTACATAGGAGTAATATGACTCCATGACTTATAAGGAGAGTGGGTAGTTTGACTAAGAAAATAGGATTATTTCTAGGCTTATTCGCCATAATTGGACTGGCTATTAGCACAGGAGTCTCAGAATTCAAAGTTGATTCGATGACCTTCCACCTGGCTAGCGATTATGTAAACATCTCTAGCAATGCTGACCTCATGAAGTTCAAAGGAAGCGGCACGGCCGATGACCCTTATATTATCGATGGCTTGAATCTGAACAACCATATTGGAAACGGAATAGCGATAAGAAATACAGATGCCTACATCTTGATAAAGAACTGCACAATGGCTAACTTAACAGGAAATTATTATGGCCTATATGATGTAAACGGAATAAATATTGATGATGCCAAGAACGTTCGCGTAGAGAATTGCAGGCTATCAGGCAGCGGAAGCAGTCTTAGCGTTAGCAGTGCTGAAAATATTCAGATCACGAACTATAGGGGCGAGAACATAATGTTCAATGGCGTCAAAAATGGCTTGATCGAGAACTGCAACTCCGAGCATATTCTTGTTCAAGAAAAGATAGAGCTCATGTCGTCCCCTAGGGTAACAACGGATTTTATGCCTGAGACCAGTGTTCCTTCCCAGAACTGCTTGATAAAGGATTGTAAACCGGCATATGAGATCGTATTATTAAGCCCCAAGAACTGTATTGTGGAGAACTGCTATGTTAAAGACGGATGGCTTATGGCTTTCACCCCTATCAATACCTCATTCACTAATAGCACTGTAGTAAATGCCACAATGGAGATGGATTTCTCTTCAAATACAACCCTTGAGAATATGACTTTAGTTGACCTTAAGGGCATAAACCTCGGGGGATTCAGCCCAGAGAGCTATTCGCCGGTGGTGAAGAACAGCACAGCAAATGGTGAAAAGATCTACTACTATCATGATCAGAAAGGGTTGCACTTGGAAAACCTGACTGCAGGGTATATATGGCTGGTTGACTGCCCAGAAACCAGGATCGAAGGGGTTGAAGCTGGGGGCATTTTTGCGATCAACTCAAACAGTAGCACTATAGAGGGATCAAAGGCTAATCAGATTATTCTTGCCCTCTCAAAGGATGTACTGATCGCCAACAACACTTTGAGAGGTTCAAGCGCCAGGGAAGCAATAAAGCTAGATACGGGCACAAGTAACATCACTCTATACCATAACATTATAACCAAGAGCGAACGGTATTTCGGCGAAAACTTATTTGCTTCGGGTATTGATGCCTCGCAATCCGATGGTAACAACACATTCGAGAACAATATAATCACGGATTCAGGATACGGCATACAGGCTGGAGGCAACAACACTTTCACGGGAAATACGATAGCAAATAACATCGTCGGCATCAAAGTCTCCGGCAACAACAACAGGGTCACTCAGAATAACTTCATCTACAACGGCGTCGATGCCGAACAGAGCAGCTATATGAACATCAGCTTTGCCAACAATATCTGGGACGGAAATTTCTGGGCTACCTACAAGGGCGTTGAAAAGGATAAAACTGGATTAGGAAGTACGCCCTATGTAGAGAACATACCCTTCCCGAGGCCGTGCGAGCCTTCGCCTCAAGTGCAGGAGCCGGTAATAGATAAAGTTCCAAGTATAGTGCCGATAAGCAAAACTTAGTGAGCAAAACTGCGATAAAACGAATAGTAGGGTCGTATAAGGCAGTAGGTAAGCTTAGAGGAACAGCAACTGCTGCCTTCCACAATATATTTCACAGAAATGCAACCGATTTAAGAGGCGATATATTTTGAAGATAGTATTAATATTAGGGTTGACAATGCTGATGCTAGGCATTTTAGGAGCTTCAGCTCAGCCTGAAGAGGTATGGAACAAAACCTTTGGTGGATCGGGTATCGACCTTGGTAGCCAAGCACAAGAAACCGAAGATGGTGGATATATCCTCGTTGGCAGCACTGAATCATATGGTGCTGGAAGAGAAGATGCCTGGCTGATAAAAACTGATTCCAATGGCAACGAACTATGGAATAGGATCTATGGCGGTCCAAAAGAGGATAACGGGTATTCTGTTCAGAAGACAGAAGATGGTGGATACATTACTGTGGGTGCCACTAAATCCTATGGCTCCGGGGATTCAGATGCATGGCTAATAAAGACAGATGCTGCTGGAAATAAACAATGGGATAAAACCTTTGGCGGAAGAGATATAGATGAGGGTAGATCCGTTCTACAGGCAAATGATGGGGGTTATATCATTGCTGGCTTAACACGCTCCTTTGGCGCTGGAGATTCAGATGCCTGGCTGATAAAGACGGATCCCTCTGGTAAAGAGCAATGGAACAGAACCTTTGGCGGACCGGGTTATGATGCAGGCTGGGCAGTTGATAAGACAAACGATGGTGGATATATCATCACAGGCTCCACAGAGTCTTATGGCCCTGATGGAAGTAGTAATTCTTGGCTGATAAAAACTAACTCTACTGGAATCACGCAATGGGAAAAGACATTTGGTGGTTCAGCCTGGGATGGCTGCAGAGCAGTCCGAGAAACAAAAGATGGCGGCTATATTCTAGTAGGTGATACGCAGTCTTTTAGTGCAGGCGCACAGGACGTTTGGGTAATAAAGACCGACCCCTCTGGTAAAGAGCAATGGAATAAAACCTATGGAGGATCTGGCTATGATTGGGGATTCTCAATACAGCAGACTAACGATAGTGGCTATATTATCGCAGGTTCAACGGAATCTTACGGCTTATTAGTGACTACCTCAGGACCTGAGAAACGTATCCCGGGTAATGCTTGGCTAATAAAAACAGATTCTAATGGCAACGAACTATGGAATACGACCTTTGGCGGAAAGGGAACTGATGGTGCCTACTCAATACAAGAAACCAAAGCTGGAGGATATATTATTGGAGGCAGTACTACTTCATATGGTAACAAAAGCGTAGATGCATGGCTGATAAGGGTAAATTGAGAGGTAACTATCTTAAAATCTTTATTTTTATATTATTGTCAAGTTACTTGATTATGGAGAGGCGTGATAGTATGTTATTATTCACCACCTGTTGCTGCATAAATTATAAAATTAAAAAAAATGGAAAATGTTATTCGGAGGAACACTTAGTTACTAGCAGTAGTAGTCAGGAGCTATATACGTATGCTGGTACGCTGGTACAGAGGAACCACATTGTGCTCTGAACGCCGAAAGGGCTGCAGAGCATGCTGGACCCACGTAGAAGCTGCAGTAAGTAGGTCCTACACAACCGTCGGATGGTGTGCTAGTCCAATAGCAGCAATAACATGTCATTTTTTTTCACCTCCTTTCAAATTGTTCACCTATCGTAGTATGGCGCCATCTTGGTGACCAGGAATGGAAACTTTTCGCTCACATCCACGCGGACGAAGAATTTTTCCGTGACATCGGTCTCTCTGTTAGTGTAGGAGAAGATCACAGAGACAATTTTTCGCGCACCGCTTAGCCTTGATGGCCTAGCTTCTACGCCTGTCAGGGAAAAGTTGTGCTCGAACTCCTCTGCAGCATTGGCATAGATTGCTGGATATCGAACCGCCAGGTAATTCAGCGCCCTGTGCTCGTCATTGGCTCCAGTATTGTCCGCCATCTGCAAGATCCTGTCGAACAGTTCCCCTGCCGCCGCTCTGAACTTCTCCTCCTGCTTCTCGGGAATCGACTCAGGCCTCGGAATAGATTTGATGAAGGCATCTCTATTGAGCGTTTCGAAAAACCTATCCATCGAAATGTTTATATACTATTAATACTATAATAATTCTATATGAGAACTGTACTTTCCAAGTTTCTCCTAATTTTTTATTATTCAAATTATTCTCCTCGTTAGATTTTCAATCCTAGACCTTTAAGTACATGAAGTAGTCCACCTTTCGGCACAGGTAAATTAAAATACGTCATGATGTATTCAAATGTTTCTCCAAGTGCCTGCATTTTTACTTGATCGATCATCTCGCCCATTGTTCTTGGATTTGAGCCGTCTTTTGCTGATGGATTGTCTATTTCCCAGAAGAGAATTGCAGCCCATACTGAAAAGACAAGCTGGATAAATCTCTCAATGGAGTTTTTATCCCTTAATTGATAATCCTTGAACCCCAATTTGGCAGTGTATCTAATTTTCTGCAATTTGATAATAAGAAAGATATAGGCCCTATATCCAATCCAATCTTGGCAAAAGGAGGAAACAGGACCATGATACCAATAGAACTCCTAGAAGATTATCTTATCGATCAAGATGATGGAATAAAGAAGCTTCTGACCTGGTTCTTGAACCTGGTCATGCAGCTGGAAGCAATACAGCAGGCTGATGCAGAACCGTATCAGAGAATTGACTCCTGAAAGGCACACAGGAACGGCTATAAGGAACGATCTCTGAAAACGCGAATAGGAGAACTCAGGCTTAAGAAGCCTCAATTCCGGGAAATTTCCTTCGAGACCAAAGTTTTTGACAGATATTCGCGCGTGGAGAAGGCTCTGATCAATGCCGTAGTCGAATCGTACCTTCAAGGAGTCTCAACCAGGCGAATCCAGGATATCGTATCAAGACTTGGAGTTGAGAATCTATCAGCGTCTAGCGTTTCCAGGATATCTCAAGAGCTTGATGAGAACGTGGAAGAATTCCTCAAGAGACCAATTGAACATCCTATACCTTATCTTTATGTAGACGCAAGCTACTTCAAAGTAAGGACTGATGGCACTGTCTCAAATGCTAGTGAAAAATGAGTTTTCAGTGCCTTACTCTTCCAATTAATTGATCAAAAATAGCATAAATGACCCGAGATTGGCAGAGAACTGATTAGTTTTCAAAACATTTGATAATAATGTTTTTAAGAAAATGCTGAACGCGGCAGCATAAGCTAAGATGAAAATAATACATTAAAAATATTAAATTCACTATCCTGCTGCGCGGAACGGAATTAGCTTCAGGATGACCTCGAGGAAAGTAATTTTTGGTTTGCCTATCAGATCCGAACG
>Ga0302246_1001598_pt1 | contig 15465 bp, 9 predicted proteins | sample AAG_UR_Trp_MG_FD_193533 | JGI IMG/M metagenome (GOLD analysis project Ga0302246, IMG submission 193533) | Enriched activated sludge microbial communities from anaerobic digester in WTTP, New Holstein, Wisconsin, United States - AAG_UR_Trp | ecosystem: Engineered > Bioreactor > Anaerobic >...
AATACGGCGCTTGACGAGATCGTCCATCTGTTTGTTCACGTTGTACAACTCGAGAATGTCGTCCGGACAGTATCGCAGTTTACCTTTGACGTACTTTTTGTCGAAATGATTGAGAATCTCCTGCAAACGTGAGTAGACCTCTTTGCTATTGGTAATGACTTCGTCGACAGTGGTGTCGTACTTCTCTCGCATTAGCTGTTCCAGGATATCGGGCTCCGAGAACAGTACGCGAGGTTTTTTGAACCGCTGAAAGCCTTTCAACACCTCTTGCCATTTCACCCGCAGGGTATGGAGTTCTTCTTCTAAAGTCGCCAGGGTAATGTCCTTTGAAACCGTCCGGATGATGATGCCCTCATCCTGGATACAACCACCCATGAAGTCGTGCAACCGCTTCCGCTCCTCAGGGTCTTCTATTTTTTTCGAGACCCCGACGGTTGTGGAGTAAGGCATATAGACTAAAAACCGACCGGTCAATCCGATGTTGGTCGTCACCTGGGGGCCTTTGGACCCGATGGGGTCTTTCTTCACTTGAACGATCAGCTTCTGTCCTTTACTCAAAGAGTCGATCGATCCGCTTTTATGGGCATCCGTCGCTTTTCCGCCCAATTGCTGTAGGTAAGCTTTCTTCACGATATCCTTATTCCGTAGGAACGCGTTTTTTGAAGTGCCGATATTGACGAAGACGGCATCCAAACTGTTGACGACGTTTTCCACACGACTGAGGAAAATATTGCCTGTGATGCTCTCGCTATCGATTTCTTCGAAATGTAGTTCTACGAGCTGCTGCCCTTCCAAAACGGCGAGCAGTATCTCATCCTCTAGGGTGCTAACCAGTATTCTTTTAATTTGAGAGTTCGAAATGACGATAACTGTCCACCTCATTATGCCCTTAGCGCGTCGCTTTGGGTCCGCACATACTCACGTGGTGTTTTTCCCCTATTATAACCCAAATCGACTCAATTTTAATACGCGCGCCCGTTCGTGATATAATCCTCCTGTTCGAAGGGAAGACACCGTCAGATACGTTCCCGGGGAGGAAAGCAGCGTGCGTTTGTTTTTTGGCATTTTGTTCATAGTGATTGGCGTTTTGGTATTCACCGGATCCTTCCAATGGGAGATATTCGTGAATGCGGCCGACAATTTCTTTCAAGCCTGGCCGTTCATCTTCGTCCTGATCGGATTCGACGTTTTGTCGAAAATAAAGGGATTGCGTTGGCTCAAATACCTCCACGCCCTTCTGGCGATCAGCTTTTTCTGCTTCCTCTTTTTATGGCCCTCAAAGAACGTCTCCGAAGCGAAAACCGCCCACATGCCGGTTGATGTGCTTTTATCCGAAGAATACGGTGATTATACGATCGAGATCAAAGGGAACGCCTATCAGTTCTTTATTACCGAATCGACCGATACGACGACGAATAGGATCATCGGGGAGATCGTTGGGCACCTAAAGGACGTCAGCGTCGAACAGTACAAGAACGTTCTTTCGATCGGATTAGATGAATCCAAAGCAAGCAATTTTTTCCGACCGGAGAACAACCGGCTTTCGTTGACGCTACCACACGGCTACTCCTACCGAGTGATCGCCACCGGTGGGGCAATAAATGCCGATCTGGCTCTGGATGAGGTCCCGCTGTCCACGTTGGACATTAAAGGCGTGGCGATCTTGATGAAGGCCACCGTTAATCCGTTAAAAACGCCCCTACTCGTGTGGCTGGAGTGCGTCTTTTTTAAAGGTGACTTCGTCATCCCAGACACGGCCACTTGGTCCGCAAAGTGGGATTCGGGGATTAAAAATACGGATATAGACAAAAGATTAAAAGAAGAATACACCGATCCGGATATCAATTTCAGAGTGAACTCGGGTATCTTGAACTTTGGGCTTCGCGGTCGGTTGAAGGAGGATCGATAATCTATGCCAACGATCGTTATCGCCGACGATTCGTTCTTGATGCGGAAAAACCTTAGAACCATTTTTTCTCAAGCCGGTTACGATGTCGTGGCCGAAGCCGGAAACGGGAAAGCGGCCGTAAAAGCCTATAAGGAATACAGGCCGGATATTATGACGATGGATATCACAATGCCTGTGATGTCCGGAATCGACGCCGTGAAAGAGATCACATCGGAATTCCCTCAAGCGAAGATTATTATGATCACCGCTTTGGATCAAAAGCATATGGTTTTCCAAGCGATCAGTAACGGCGCCAAACACTACATTATGAAACCCTTCAACATAAGTCAAGTCTTGTCGGTGGTGAAGAGCGTTCTAGAGGGAGACGAAACAAAAAAACCCACACAAGAGCCCTACTCGGTGCTCAAGGAGGAAGACCTTTACATCGTGGCCGTCAAAGGGCCTTTGGAGGAGAAAAACCTGACCCTATTGCAAGGAACCGTCCAAGGCCTCTTGCTGACCGAACGCTGTCAGATACTCTTCGATCTTTCCGAAAACCCGTTCGACGAGATCGTTGCCGTAAGGTTGGAGGAAATGTTAAGAAAGATTAAGGGAAGCGAAGGCCATTATGCGATCAGAAGGTGAGCCGGCCGATCCTCTTTCGCCAAGCCTATGAGACGACCCAAAAAAGATACCGAAGGAGCCCGCGGGATGAAGAACCTGATCGGCGTTTTGTTGGCCATCTGTTTTTTCTTTTTCCTCTTCTTTTTGATGCTCGCCCTGACTACTCCCAACGGACCGATCATAAAAGACTGGCAGTATATCGGGCCCTTCTCCGCGTACGAGGCGCAATTCCCGCTACAGATCGAGCAACGCGGCCCTTTTTCCTTCCGACTCCGTTCCGAAATCCGCCGCGCCCAAGAATCATATCTCATCCTGTACAACGTTTACGCCAGCCGTATCGATCTGGTACGCGACGGTGTCGTGATCGATTCGATGGGGCAGTTGGAAGATGATGCCCATTTTTGGAGCGCCTTACCCATACCGTTTCAGTTCGGCGAAGAGGGGCGCGGGAGAACAGAACGCATCGAGTTGGTCGTGTATAGTCGCGAAAAAGCCGCCATAGGACGGGCGCCCTTTATAGTAGCGAAGCAGCCCTATCAACGGCTAAGCGGTATATTGCAGGTATTCTCCTACGATATGTTTCTCATTTCCATCGGGATCTGTTTTTTCATCAGCTTCATGCTGGTCTTGATGGGAAAGTTGACCGATTCTCGCACGACTTATATTGCGATCGGTATGAGCGCGTTTTTCAACGGCCTCTACCTCCTCGGGTACGTTTTTCCGGATTCTTCCGCGAGTACGGGCCTGAGTAAGGTATTCACGATATTGCAGCCGATCACCCTCGTGGTGTGTTCTTATCTGATCTGCGTGGGTATCGAGTCGTTTCTGACAGAAAAAATCTCACTTGCGAAAAAAATCCTATGGATCAACGTGTTCGGCATCTTCGGGTATTCTTTGCTTTTTTTCGTACCCATACGGCACATACAAATCTTCAATCTCTACTTGTGGGAAATACCCTATCTGACGCTCCTCTTAATCAATATGGTCGTTTTATTAGTCGTCTCCTTTCGTTCGCCCCACGGAGCGAGATTCATCGTCTCCGTAACGATGTTCGAATTGACCGTGGCTTACGAGCTGATCCGAGTCTTCTTCTTGGGTTTGCCACAGATACCGCTCATCGGATACGGGTCACTGACGGTGATCTTAGGGTATGGGTTAATATTCGTTTGGGAGTTTCAGAAGACCTATCTGGAGCTGCAAACGACCTCCAACCAACTCTTTGCCTCCTACGAAGAGATGACGGCGATGAACGAGGAGCTGGAGAACTCCTATCATGAGCTAGACAAGAAAGTCGAGCAGCGCACTCACGAGCTGAAAGTCGCGATGAACGCGATAAAGCTCCTTATGGACAATACCGACGAGGGTTTCTTGTCTCTGGGACCGGACCTGACGGTAGAGGAAAACTACAGCTCTGAATGCGAAGTGATCTTCGGGCCGGACTTCACCAAGGAATCCTTTGAAAACCTCCTCTACCCTGGAAACGAGGAGCTCCGAGCGTTTATAAAAACGATCATCCCGAAGATACTGGCGGAGGAAACCCCTTCGACGAGAGCGATGTATCTTTCTCTGTTGCCGGAGGAAGTGACCGTTCGGGATCGTATCATCCAGATGGAATACCGTGTCCTCGAGAGCGTCGAGGATCTACAAAGCGATAAAAAGATGATGGTGATCCTGAAAGACATCACGGAAACTCGCATCTTGGAAACACAGATCGAAGAAGAGCGCAATACCCTCAAGATGGTGATCAAAGTCCTGGTCAATCGCGAAGACTTTCTCGAATCGATTCTCGATTTCAAGCAATTCGTCGGAGCCGACATCTTTCACGAAACCTTGCCCGACATCTATCGAATCGTTCACACCTTCAAAGGCACGTTTGCGAATTTTGAGATGAAACGCGCTGTGGCCGCTCTTCACGAGGTGGAGAACCGGATCAACGAAAATCGGGAGACCCTGTTGAAAATGGAAGCCCGGGAGTTGTTCGACTACTTGAGCCAATTGAAACTTCAAAATTGCCTTATAGAAGATATCGAGATCATCAAAGCGCATTTGAACCCAGACTTTTTTGACAAGGATCGCCAACTCCTCATCGAACCGGAACGGATCGTCAACATCGAAAAAGAAATCCTCGCAGAGCTGCCGGTCATCGATTATGAGAAGCTCTTGGTGGATTTGAAACGTCTTCGGTACATCCCGTTTTCGCAACTGCTTAATCACTACCCGGACTACGTTAGCCGCTTATCCCAAAGAATGGGGAAGTGGATCAACCCGGTTCAGATCACGTCCGACGAAATCTTGGTCGATAAAGAGCTCTTCAAGGAATTGGCGCGTAGCCTCGTCCATCTCTTCCGTAACTCCGTGGACCACGGAATCGAAGCTGTGGAAGAACGCGTCGAAAATGGAAAAGACGAATACGGGAGCATCACGCTGCTGATCACGGAGGAAGACCGAACCCTCAATTTGGTTTTCACCGACGACGGAAGAGGGATAGACGTCTCGCAAGTTTTAGGAAAAGCCGTGGAAAAGGGAATACTGACGGCTGAATCGGTTAACGAAGCCTCCGCTCAAGAGCGATATCAGATGGCTCATACCGTAATTTTTGCCGACAACTTGTCCACAACACAAGAAACGACGATTCTGTCTGGGCGGGGAGTGGGGCTTGCTTCTCTAAAAAAAGCCGTAGAAGACCTTTCTGGGACGATAGAAGTCCATTCCGTTCCCCACGAAGGAACGGAATTCACGATTCGAATCCCCTTGGCAGAGGAGAAGTTAGAACAGATTTCTCCGGAGACCATTATGCATCCGGTTCTTAAGAACGCGATCCAGACTCTTAAGTATTACGGAGTTTCTTTAGCCGACGAAGAATACGCCTACGCGCCAGTCGAAGAACTCGAGCTTTTCGCGGTTTCCTCTTTCATTACGATCGGCGGACTGTTCCGCTCCACCTTCGCCCTCTCTGTGGATCAAAACCTTGCGGAGTGCCTCTGGCGGTCTTTTTCGCTCTCAGAAAAAGAGGGAGAAGAATCGAACGCTTTGGAAGTCGAAGACGCCGTGGGCGAGATTTCGAACATCATCCTCGGGAACTCGATACGATCGATGGGGATACGAGACACGGGATTCGCGATCTTTCCCCCGTTTACGATGCGTGCGGTTGAGGCGACAGTACGATTGCCGGATAACAAGATTTGGTGTTGTCAGTTTCACACGAAATGCGGCCTGTGCAAGATCTATTTTGTTGGAATCGAGTCTTGAGGTTCCCGCCCGGATAGAACGCGAAGGGCTCGTTTAAAATCTTCGGGAAGCGGGGCCAGGAACTCCACGTAACGATGGCTACGCGGATGGAAAAAGCCTAAACGGAACGCGTGTAGCATCTGCCTCTCAACCCCGAACACCCGATCTTCCTCCGCATACCCATAGAGGTAATCGCCCAGAACCGGGGCGTCGAGGTGTTTAAAATGGACTCGTATCTGATGGGTCCTCCCCGTTTTGATCCGAATCCGCGCCAACGATACTCGGTTTATGAACTCACTGATGACACGATAATCGGTAGTCGCCTCTTTTCCAGAAGGGTCGATCCGCATCTTCAACCGACTTTTCGGATGCCTTCCTAAAGCGAGATCGACGGTCCCTGATTTGTGCGGGAGGATGCCGTGCAGGAGCGCCAAATACTCTTTTCGATTTTTTCTTTCTCGGAACTGCTCGCAGAGGGATTGTAAGCCGATCATCGTTTTAGCGACGACCAACGCCCCGGAAGTCTCTTTGTCTAAACGGTGGACGATTCCCGGTCGAGTCAAGCTCCCCGGGATCTGTGGAAGGTCACCAAAGTGAAATAGAAGCGCGTTGACCAACGTCCCGCCGGGTATCGTTGGAAGCGGATGCACCATCATCTTCGGCGGCTTGTCGATCACGAGGAAGTCCTCCTCTTCGTGAATGATCGACAGGGGGATGTTTTCGGGCAGGATTTCCGTAACTGGAGGGGTTGGCACATCCAATAGAACGATCTCACGCGCCTTCAAGCGATAAGAGGACTTCCGGATCACGCCGTTCACCGCGACCTTACCGCGGTCGATCGCGTTCTGAACCATCGTCCTGGACACCCAGCTCGGAGTTTTCTCCGTGACGAAACGGTCTAGCCGTTCCCCCGTCCGGCTAGGGTCCACCCGGTACTCCAGGATTTCAGAACTCTCTTCGTCGATTCGGTTCATGAAACGGCGTACTTTTCCAATTCCACGGCCATAACCATCGAAATGCCCATCGACTGCGTGATGCCGTAGAGAATATCGGCGCCTTCCATCATCAGTTTGTTGTGGGTGATCACGATGAACTGCGCCATATCCTTGTTCTTTTCGATGAGGGTTTTTAACCGCTCGACATTATAATCGTCGAGGGCAGCATCCACTTCATCCAGGATATAAAAAGGGCTGGGATTGATACGCAGCATCGAGAAGACCAAAGCGATCCCGACGAGCGACTTTTCTCCTCCTGAGAGTAAATAGAGTTTCTGGTGCTTCTTTCCGGGACGCTTCACGGAGATCTCGACACCGGTTTCCAGGATATCGGCGCCCGGCAACAACCTCAATTCTCCGTTTCCGCCTCCAAACAACGTTCGGATCATCTCGTCAAAGTTGCGGCTGATGGCGTCGAAGGTCTTCAAGAAGATGTCTTTGGCTTCCTTGTCCGTTTTAGCCAGGATTTCGTAGAGCGAGGCTTTCGCGTCAACCAGGTCCTTTCGTTGCCCGTCCAAGTCGGCGTGCCGTGCCTCGACGTCTCGGTGCTCCTCGATCGCCTGCAGGTCGACGGCGCCCAGGTACTTGATCTTTTGTTCCAAGTCCGCCAACTGCGCGGCTTTGCTTTCCTCTTCCTCTTCGGAGAACCGAATCCGCTCTACCGGCTCATCCATCTGGGCTTCCTCTTCGGGAGCGAGGCCGGCCTGGCTCATCTTTTCGTAGAGATGGCGATACCCAAGCTCCACCTCTTGGGCGACGAGTTCCTGCTTATGGATTTTGTCTCTCGCGGTGTCCCGTTCCTCTTTGAGCGAAGCGAGGGACTTTTCGAGCTCCTCCATCTTCTTCATCTTCTGCCCGCGTTCTTCTTGCTGGTACTTCATGCTGTTAAACAGCCCGGCCATCTCTTTGTTCACGCTGTCCAACTCAACGTCCATCTGCCGGGTTTTCTCTTTCAGAGTTTGTATCTCCCCATCGAGTGAGAGCAATCGATGTTTGTATTCGTCTCGCTTTTCGGTATTTTCGCTCGTTCGCGATTCGATATCGCCGATCTCGGCGCGGTACTGCCTTTGTCGTTCTTTTCGCGAATTGAGCTCCAGCTTCACTTCGTTCATACGTTCCTGCAGTTGTTGCATCGTTTGCTTCTTTTCTCGCAAAACCTGGCCGTATTTATCGAGCGCGCTCTGTAAGGCGGTTAAGGAGACCTTTCCGGATCCGATCTCCTCGATCGCTTTCTCCTTCCGCGCGCTGGCGCCCGCGATCTTGGCTTCATAATCGATCCTAAGTTTTTGTAATTCACCGATCTCTTTCGATAGCTCGGCCACGGCGTGATGAATCTCTTCTACGGTACGCCGGATGGAAGAATTTTTCAATAGGAGGTCGTTGAGTTCCGACTCCATAACGGCTCGGAGCCCGCTCAATTCGTGTTTTTGTTTCAGTTGGGCCTTCTCTTCCGTTTCTATCTTCTGGAGAGACCGGTTCGCTCGATCCAGCTCCTCCTGTAATTCGTGCACCTTACGATTCCTGACCAGGAGCGACGTGGAAGGCTCCAGGTCTAAGCTGCCACCGGTAATCGCGCCCGAAGAGGCGATAAATTGGCCGTCCAAAGAGACGATCTGGTTCTTCAACTGGTATAGCTTCTTTAGCCTTAACCCGTCGTCAAGGGTTTCCACGAGCAGGGTGTCCTTGAATAGGTACAACGGGAGCTTGGAGAAATCTTTGTCTATGGCGACGAGCTCCGCGGCGTAGCCGATCACGCCGGCTTCTTTCAGGAGTTTTGGGTTTTGTACCACCGGCTTGAACTCCAGCGTGTCGAGCGGCAGGAAGGTCGCGCGGCCCCAACCGTTGCTTTTCAAGACTTCCACCCCATACTTGGCGGTGGGCGTGTCGAGCGTGACGATGTTCTGCGCCTTTCCCATCAAGAGCACTTCAAAGGCTTTTTCATACTCTCGGTTCACTTCCAAGAGATTGGCGACGACGTCGATCATATTTCGAAAACCGATATCCGTTTCTTTTCTCTGAAACAAGGCTTTCACCGGCCGTGTGTATCCGGAAAACTCCCTTATCTGTTTCTCTAACAAGTTTTTTTCCAAATCTATGTGCTTGACCCTTTGGATCAGCTCGTATTTTTCTGTTTCGACCGCGCGAATCCTCTCTTCTACGGCAACCAAATCCTGTTTCAATCGATTCAGATCGTTAACCAGCTGCGTTTCCTTTTGAGAACTCTCTGAGATGGATCGTGCGAGCTCGTCGAGTTCGTTTTGGTGCCCTTCCAGGCGTTCGGTTTTTGATTCTATCTGGTTCTTGATCACGACCAGCCGCTTCGTATGGTCTTCGATGGTTTCTTCTAGACGCAACAACTCGTTTTCCAGTTTACCGAGGGTTTTGTCTTGTTGCGCGTACCGTTGCTGAAGCTCTAAAATCTCCTTTTCCTCTTCGGTGTATTGGTTCGACAATGATTCTTTCTGACCTTCCAATCCACTCAATTCTTCGGAGATCGACTCGATGTTGGCGTTGACGGAGTCGAACAGCAGCCGTAGTTCTTCGAGGCGATTGGTCATCTTCACGTTCTCTTTATCGATGGTGTCGAGCCGCGTGGAAGATTCGACGTACTGGCTCTCTTTTTCCGATTGTTGAGTCAGGTAGAGAGTACGTAGGTCCTGGAGGTGGTTTTGACGCTCTTTGTATTGTTCAAGAACGGAGGTGAAGCCCTCCATCTCCTGATTCGAGGAAGAGAACTCTTCTTTGAGTTCGTACCATTGCGACTCCGTCCGCGCAATCTCTTTCTGAAGGTCCTTCAACGCTTCTTGTAAGCGACAGGTTTCCGCTTCGCTCGCCCGCTTCTGATCCTTCAGTTTGTGGGTGAGGTGAGAAAAGTACTCCTTCTGTACGGCCTTGAGGGTCTGCGTGTATTCTTGGAATTTTTCGGCGCGTTTCGCTTTCAAATACAAAGACTTCCTTTGTTTGTCGAGTTCTGCCAGGATGTCGCCGATCCGATTGAGGTTATCCTCGACGCTCAGGATTTTCGACAGCGTCTCTTTTTTCTTTCTCTTGTAAACGGCTATCCCTGCCGCCTCTTCGATGAGGAGTCGAATCTCTTCTGACGAGCTGTTCAGAATCTTGTCTACCCTTCCCTGACTGACGATGGAGTAAAGCTCTTTTCCGGCGCCCGTTCCTTCGAAAAGGTCCAGGATATCCTTCCGTCGCGCTTTTTCCTCGTTAATGAAATAATCGTTTTTCCCGTCGCGGGTTAGGTGCCGCGATACCTCGAAGGATTTGTCCTCGTTGCGAAAACAGAGGGTGACATCCGCGTATGGAGCGGCCACTTGGTGGTCGCTTCCGGCGAAGATGATATCGGTTTTTTCCGTCGCGCGGATGCTTTTGAGAGAAGGTTCCCCGAAGACCCACAGGATGGCGTCGACGATGTTCGACTTCCCTGAACCGTTCGGTCCGACGACCGCGGTTATCCCTTCTGAAAGCGACAAAGTCACAGGTTTCGCGAAAGACTTAAAACCGGCAAGTCGTATTTGGTCCAGTTGCATTTCGTTTTCCCCCCCACACAAACGAGACAACCACCTCAAAAACATAAAAGAATATTTGGTTAAATAATAGCATATTGCGATTCTGAAAGCAAGTATTTGTCATAAACGATCAAACCGATGCTTAGCAGTGTTTACCACGTACGTGGTCGCCTGTTCCAAGCGCCGCTGGAATGTATGTATCTCTTCAAAGCCGCGGGGCCGATGGATTCGGCGAGTTTTATAAAAGCGAGCGCGGTGCCAAGCGCGTCCCCTATGGCGCGGTGCCGCATCTCATGAGGAAGAACGATCCCTAGGTGGTTCAAGATTTCGTCTAATCGGCATCTTCCCCCTTGCGAAGATACCCATAGTTCCACCGTGTCGCAATACGCGTTCCCCAAGCCTTCTAACCCGTACTTTTCGGAGAAATGGTTCAGAAAAGAGAGGTCAAACGGCGCGTTATGGAAGATCAGAATCGCCTCTCTGGGGACCCACGCGAAAAAGCGCTCCAAAACTTCCTTTATGCCGGGTTTTCCTTTGACCATCTCATTCGTAATCCCGGTCAGTTTTGAAATTGATAAGGGAATAGAGACGCCCGGATTCATAAGTTCCTGAAAGACCTCGTCCTCGAGAATACGATCTGCCAAAACGGTTACCGCCGCGATCTCAGTGAGCCGGGCGCCTTTTCGGGGGTCGAGTCCGGTCGTCTCCGTATCGATTGCGATGAACCGGGTGGAGGCCGGATCGATCATTCGAGCTCCTGTATAGACGTGCGAAGTAGCCTTTCCGCACCCTCCTCATCAATCGTCGATAGAACCCCGATAGGCGCGAAGAGGTAATGTTGATCCCGAAACACCTTGACATCCGCGCTGGGGAGCAGTTCGTTCGGATACTGCTTCGCCAGCGATCGGACGGGGTCGAGTATCTGACGAGCGAACCGAGAACGGCTCAGTATGCCGCCCGTTCCAAACAAGGCCTTCACGTAGGTCAGATCCCGTCCCTCTAACGTCTTCTTTCTGCCTAGAGGCCCGTAGTAGTACTTTAACCTACCGGCGTGTCTCCGCAAAGCCGTTGTAAAGCAATATTTCGCTAGATAAGCCGCGAAAGTTTCCATCTCCGGGTTTTGCGGGTAAGGAGTTAACTGGCGCAATAGATCGCGGAAGTTGGGGTAGGTGACTTCTATTTCCGGGCCGATTAAGGATGCGACGTGAGAAGCGTTGACGTAGACGCCGAGGTCCCCTTCGACGGTTCTTTTCGCATAAGGCTCGGGTGTGGAGGCGTACTCCGCGAGTTCCGAGTTACCTTGCGTCACGGAATCTATGTCGGTGGTAGCGCCCCCGATATCGACGCAGAGGACGTCCTCGAAACGGCGCGCCAAGAGCTGGGCGGTCCGCATCACGGCGGCCGGAGTCGGGATGATCGGATACTTAACCATCTCATCTATTTTTTCCATTCCGCGGGCGTGGATGATATGCTTAGAAAAGAGATCTTGCAGGACTTTTCGAACCGGCTCGACGTTCAATTCATCCACCTTGGGATAGACGTTTTCCGTCAGGGTCACCCGTTTTCCGCCTTCCTCCAGTATTTTTCGTACCCGATCGGAAGCCGCGGTGTTTCCGGCGTAAACGTAAGGGCAGTCCAGCGGGCTTTTCGCAAACAGTCTGGCGTTGTGAAGAACGGTGTCGGTTTCGCCATGATCGACTCCGCCGGCGATCAGGACCATATTGGGCTTCATCGATCGGGTAGTTTCGAAATCTTCCTCAGAGAGTTTCCCCGCGGTGACGTGGACGATGATGGCGCCGGCGCCTAGGGCGGCTTCCCTCGCGGCTTTGACGGTCATGTCGTAGACCAGCCCGTGAACGGTCACTCGCAACCCTCCGGCCGCGCTGCTCGTCGCGAGAAACGTGTCCCAGACGAGGGGTTCTCCGACCTTTTGTTCTAAAAGTTTCAGAGCCCGTTCGATCCCTAAGGTGACATCTCCCTCCTGAACCGTAGTATAATGCTCTCCTTGTCCAAGAAAGACCGGATTGCGCGTGTTTAGACCGTCAACGGCGGAAAGGAGTGTGGTCGTTGAGCCTATTTCAGCAATGATCGCGTCGATATGCATCTGGCGCTCTCCCTCAATTCCATTTCTGAGATCGCTCGATATCTCGTTGAACAGCCTTACGCTTCAGATCCTCGCGCTTGTCGAACAGACGTTTTCCTTTCACCAAGGCGATCTCCACTTTTGCGAGGTTTTGCTCGTTGAAGTAAAGCTTTAAGGGTACGATCGTGAGACCCTTTTCCATCACTTTGGTCTTCCATTGGCGCAACTCGCGCTTGTTCAACAACAGTTTTCTGTCACGCTCCGGATCGTGATTGAAAAAACTTGCGTGCGAATAAGCGCTGATTTTGGCTTTAATGAGAAACAGCTCGTGACCTTTGAATTTGCAAAAGGCGTCGTCGAGGTTGAGATGGCCTTCTCGCAACGACTTCACTTCGGTTCCCAATAAGGAGAGGCCGGCTTCTTTTTTCTCTAAGATAAAATACTCTCGGTAGGCCTGCTTGTTATTCCGTACGATTTTCATAGAATCACTTCCCTAATTCGAATCCGGCAAAACACGGTGATTATAGCATAAACGGGGGGCCTGCGCGGAGAGGTGTGTGGGTCAAGCTATGGGGTGCCGCCAAGAAACAAGGCCTGAATCGAACGCAGGGTTTTTAGTCAAGGTTGTCATCGCGGCGTAAGCGCCCATTCTTTTCGTGGGGCCGACTTCCAGTCGGCCTGTCCCTCTGGGAACGTCAACTTTTTAGTTGGCATATCTTGAAAAACAGGGTCGCACAGAGGGCACGGAGAACACAGAGAGGACAAGCATCGCGGCGTAAGCGCCCATTCTCTTCGCGAAGGCGCGATACGCTTTTACGCAAGGGCATAGGGGGGATCGCCGGGTTATAAAAACCTCTTACCCCGCGAAAACGAACAAAATTCGGCGCTTACAAACGGGCGGTGTTTAAAGATGGTATCGCAATCACAGCGAACAAGGTCTCTTTCCCCTCCCGGCAAAAAAATAACGTTTCGGCCAACAAGAAGCCTAAAACGCTTCTTGTTGGCCGTCCCCGAAAAGGGCTTCGCTTCGCTTGCTGCGCCCCTCGCTCCGCCCTTTTCGGGGGAAAAACAGAACACAGGGTAAAAACCAGCAAAAGGTTAAAAGCCAACAGTTAAAAGACCGTCCTGGAAAGGCGAAAGCCAAGGCCGTAGTAGTTGCTGCCTGTCGGCGCGTCGTAGTGCCGAACCGCCGCGCGGCAGCTTTGCTCGTAGTTATACCAGCTGCCACCCCGATCCACCCGAGACGCGCCACAGCTTGGCCCTATCGGGTTCGTCTGCGGCTCTTTAGAATAGTAAACGAACCAGTCGTGGCACCATTCCCAGACATTCCCGCTCATATCGTACAACCCCAGTTCGTTCGGTATCTTCTCGCCTACCGGGTGCGTCTTTCTTCCTGAATTTTCCCAGTACCATCCCACTTTGTTCAGGTCATCGCTTCCCGCGTATTTATACCCCCTTGAGTTTTGTCCCCCACGCGCCGCGTATTCCCACTCCGCTTCCGTGGGCAATCGATACCCTTCTACTTGCGTGATGTCTGTCGTTACCTTTCCACTCCTGTCCAGCAGATTCCCGGCGCTGTCATACGCTTTCGCCAATCCTTCTATCTCACTCAGCCAGTTGCAATATCGGATAGCATCCCGCCATGTCACGTTGATCACCGGCCTTGCCCCGCGTCCCCAGCCTTCGTCATCCGGTTTCGTCTCCCCTGTCATCGCGCAGTACGCGTCATAGTCATCGAAAGTCACTTCGTACTGCCCTATCCAGAAATCGTACGTGAAGTTGACCGTGTGTACTGGTTTTTCATCATCCCTTCCCTCCGGGTCGTCTCTCGTGTTTCCCATCTGGAAGGACCCTTTCTCGACGAGAACCATCCCCGCCGGGGTGGCCCAGGTTTTCCCCGCCTTAACCGGTTGACTCTTCCCCGTCAGCGCGGCTCGAAGTTCCTCTACGTTCGGGTACCGGTCCGGTACCTTCGGTTCCATACATCTCCGGATGATGGTTTCTATCCTTCCGTTTCCCCCGAGCCCCAGTTCCACATTTTGCATCGCCAGGTCTACCGCGTCCGGTGGCCGCTTCCCTTCCAGCATCCGGTACATCGTCGCCCCCACGGCGTAGATGTCCAGAGGCGGGCCGAACACGGCTCGGCTCCCATATTGCTCCAACGGCGCGTATCCCGGCGTCAGTACCTGCGTCATACTCTTCGATTGGCCTAACGCATACTGCCGGCTCGCCCCAAAGTCGATCAGTATCGCTCCCCTTTTTGTCAGCATGATGTTTTGGGGCTTGATGTCCCGGTGGAGTATCTGCATTTCGTGAACCTGTTCCAGCCCTTCCAGTATCGGTAGCAACAGACTCTGTATCTCCCCTTCCCCCATCCGCTTCCCCGACTCCAGTTCTTCCTCCAGGCTCTTCCCTTCCAGATACTCCATAACGATGTATCCCGTCCCGTTCTCTTCGTGAAAGTCATAGACTTGTACGATGTTCGGATGGTTGATCTTTCCCAGAAGAACCGCCTCTTCCTTGAAGCGCCGCATCGTGTCAACACCGGTGGTAAAATAAGGAAAACGCCGATTAAAAATGTGAGGGGGCACAGATAGGAAATACGAGAATACACCTGTGAAAAACGAAAACGTCGTATACTTCCCTCGAGATTTAAAATTCTTCAAAAAACATACAAAGGGGGAAGAAAGATGCTCAAACCAGAACAACTGAGAATTATACGAGAGATGAAAGCAGAAGGGAACACGAACGTCGCGATTGCCCTGGCCCTGAACTGTCATCCGAACACGGTGGCTAAACAACTAAAAGAAAAGGAGGAGAAAGAGATGCCAATGAAAGCTTCAAAGCTTGACCCGTACCGCGAATACCTCAAAGAACGGCTGGAAGAGTACCCGAAGCTCACCGCTGTCGTTCTAAACGAAGAGATCGCGCAGCAAGGGTACACGGGGAAGCTCAGCATTCTGCGCGAATATGTGAAAGGCCTTCGGAACGGGGAGAAAAAGCCGGACGTGGTACGCTATGAGACCGAACCAGGAGAGTATTTCCAGGTTGATTTCGGACAGGGCCGCACGACTATTGCCGGAGAATGCGTCGTCATTCGATTCTTCTGTATGATCTTATCCTACTCCC
>Ga0302246_1001604_pt1 | contig 15432 bp, 16 predicted proteins | sample AAG_UR_Trp_MG_FD_193533 | JGI IMG/M metagenome (GOLD analysis project Ga0302246, IMG submission 193533) | Enriched activated sludge microbial communities from anaerobic digester in WTTP, New Holstein, Wisconsin, United States - AAG_UR_Trp | ecosystem: Engineered > Bioreactor > Anaerobic >...
TCGCGTGGGCATCATTGACAATCGCGGCCGCGCGGCAAACGGCGACGACACTTTGCTGGTGCTGGCGCGCCAGGCGCTGGCGCAAAAAACCGGGCCGGTGGTGCATTGTATGCGCGCTTCCAAGGCGTTTATTGACGATGTGCGCGCCCGGGGAGGCGAGCCGATGTTTTCCGTGTCGCACCACAATGCGATTCGGGAGAATGTTAAAAAACATAACGCGGTTTTCGGCGGCGAGATCACTTTCCATTACGCGTTTCCCTTGGATTATTATCTGGTGGACGACGCGGTGTTCGCCTCGGCAAAATTGGCGCAGGCGGCGTCCGAACAGAATGATTTTGCCGCCTATGTTGATTCTTTGCCGCGCTATTTTGCCAGTCCGGAACTGAATGTTGACTGTGCCGATGATGTTAAATTCGGCGTGATTGAAAAATTGCAAAAATATTTGCGCGATAATAAATATAATTTCATTGATGTTGACGGCGCGCGGATAAATTTTGCCGACGGCTGGGCGTTGGCCAGATGCTCCAACACCGCACCGGTGATCAAATGCAAATTTGAAGGGATTACGCCCGAAGCGTTGCGCGAGATCGAAAAAAAAGCGTTAAAAATCTTTGCCGCTTGCGGCATTCCCATCACCCCCGCCGACTACGAATTTCTCGGTCTAAACTTCCAAAATTAATCTTACAGGGGTTGAACCCATGAAATTGTTTGCGTAATTATTACATAATTTTAAATTAATTATGAAACTCAAAATTGACTTGCATATCCACACAAATTTTTCATATGATTCGCAAAACGATATTGAGGAGATTATCAAGGTAGCCAAACAAAAGGGATTAGACGGTGTTGGGCTTGTCGATCACGACACGACAAGCGGCTTTTCGGAAATGATTCGTTTAGGAAAAGAAAAGGACATAGTTGTGATTCCAGGCGTTGAAATTCGAGTCAAAGGCGGCTACCTGCTTGCTTATGGAAATGTAACCGAATTACCTCCGAAAGGCACAACTCCGGAATCGGCCATTTTTATACTCCAAAAACAGGATGTATTGATCGCTGCGGTTCATCCTTTTAAAAACGGGCTGGGTTTAAAAAATCACATTTATGATTTGAAACTGGATGCGCTCGAGACGGCAAATGGCGGCGCAATTTTTGGAGACAAACCCGCTGAAAAAGCAGCTGAAAAATTGGGGCTGCCTAGAATCGGCGGATCAGATGAGCATTTCTTGAGCGATATTGGGAGCGTGGTTACTACCATAGAGACACCCAGTAAATCCGCAAAAGATATTCTTAACGCAATTAAAAGGGGCGATGCAACTATCACTCAGGATAAAAGTGTATTGCGCATTATATGGTTCTATATTAAAAAGGGATTCATGAAACTGATTGGATGTTTTCATGTCGAGAAACAAATAGATTTCAGCTGCTAAAATGAACAACATCTAAATCGTAAATTGAAAAACAAAAAGCCAAGTTTGGCTTTTTGTTTTGATTTTTACTTTACGCTTTACGCTTTTAACTTTGCGTTTCTATGCCAATCCCATGGCGGTTTTGACTTCGCGCATGGTTTCCTCTGCGATTATTTGGGCTTTTGCCGCGCCGCGTTTGAGAATGTCGTTAATATAGACTTCCCGGGTGGCCAATTCCTGCCGCTTGCGGCGCAAAGGCTCCAGATAGGCAATGAGCGTTTCGGCAACAAATTTTTTGAATTCGGAGTAATTTTTCCCGGCAAATTCTTTTTCAATCTCACAAACCGGCTTGCCGGCCGCCAGCGAAGCGATAACGAGGAGATTGGCGATGCCCGGTTTTTTCTTGGGGTCGTATTTGATTGTTTTTTGGGTGTCGGTGACCGCGGCCATTATTTTTTTGCGGATTGATTCGGGATCTTCAAAAAGGCCGATGCATCCTTTGGAATTGCCGGTTTTGGACATCTTTTTTGCCGGTTCGGCCAGCGACATTATTTTTTGGCCTTCGGAAAATATTTCTTTCGGTTCTTTCAGGATATTGCCGAATTTGCCGTTGAAATACCGGCAGATCGCGCGCGTAAGTTCCACGTGTTGTTGCTGGTCTTTGCCGATGGGCACGCCGCCGGCTTTATACAGCAAAATATCAGCAGCCATCAGCACCGGATAATTGAACAGCCCGGCGTTGACATATTCGGGATGCTGTTTTGATTTGTCCTTGAATTGCGTCATTCGCTTCAATTCGCCCATGGGCGTGATGGTGCCCAAAAGCCAGGCCAGTTCGGCATGTTCTTTTACGTGCGATTGCACAAATAAAACGCATTTGTCCGGATCAAGGCCGGCGGCAAGATAATCCGCGGCCAATCCGATAATTTGCGCCGGCATTTTCTTGGGATTGTAGGGCGTGGTGATCGCGTGCAAATCAACCACGCAAAAAACGCAGTCGTTTTGGTTTTGCAAATCAATCCATTGCTTGATCGCGCCGAAATAATTTCCCAAGTGAATGTCGCCCGTGGGGCGAATTCCGGAGAAAATCCTCATTAATTTAAAGTACCAAATCCCAAGAACCAAATCCCAAATAAATTTCAATATTTAAATTTTAAAATTTAAATATTCAGATTTGATGTTTATTTGTGATTTGGTGCTTGGTGCTTGGAATTTTTTTAGTTAGATTTCTATGATGACGGGTAATATCATCGGCTTTCTTTCGGTTTTGGCGAAAAGAAAATCGCCGATTTTGCCGCGGATTTCTTCCTTGACGTGGTTCCAATTGACCGCGCCGTTGTTTGAAACCGCGCGGCCGATAATCTCCACGGTGCGGGTGCGCGTTTCTTTGAGCAGGTCTTTGGATTCCCGCAGGTAGACGAATCCCCGCGAGATGATGTCCGGGGAACCTTTCACTTTGCCGGTGAGGCGGTCAACCACCGCGACGATCACAAACATACCGTCGTGCGACAAAACTTGCCGGTCGCGCAAAACCACTTCGCCGATGTCGCCCACCCCCAATCCGTCCACCATCACGAAGCTTGCCGGCGCGGTTTCTTTTTCAAGGACCATGTCATCGGGGCTCAGAGAGACGATCTGTCCGTTTTCCGCCACAAGAATGTTTTGTTCGGGAACTCCCGCGATGACCGCCAGCTCGGCGTTGGCCGCCAGCATTGAGTACTGTCCGTGAATGGGCATAAAGAATTTCGGATGCATCAAGCGCGTCATTTCTTTCAATTCCTCTTGCTTGGCGTGCCCGCCGGCATGAATATCCATCATTTTATAGTGATAGACTTTCACTCCCTGGCGCAGGATGTTGTCTTTTAAATTTTGCACGGTGCGTTCATTGCCCGGGATCACCGATGAGGAAAAAATCACCGAGTCGTTTTTCTTGAAGCGCAAAAAGCGGTGCTCGCGATTGGCGATTTTCATCAGTGCCGCGTCGGCTTCGCCCTGCGCGCCGGTGCAGATGACAGTTGTCTGTTCGTCGGGCAAGCCGGCGATTTCTCCAAGCTGAACAAAGGTGCCTTTTTCGGCGCGGATGTATTTCATCTGCCGGCAAACTTCAACGTTGTTTTTCAGCGAATAGCCGTCAATGGCGACTTTCCGGCCGTATTTTTCCGAAAGGTGGATCATTTGCTGGACGCGATTTAGCAATGATCCGAAAGTGGCCGCGATGATGCGCCCCTTGGCATCCCGAAAGATTTTTTCCAGATTCTCAAAAATTTCCTGTTCGGAAAGGGAATGGCCCGGTTCTTCGGCGCCGGTGGAGTCGCAAAGAAGGAGCAATATCTTGCGGTCGCCGATGGCGCGCAGGCGGACGAAATCCACCGGCTTGTCGTTGATGGGGTGGTCGTCAAATTTAAAATCCGAAGTGTTGATCACACTACCGACCGGCGTCTTAACGAAAATGCCGAAATTGTCGGGAATGTTGTGGTTCATGCGGAAAAATTCCACTTCAAAGGGGCCCAGTTGGAAGCGCCCGCCGTCGTCGGCGGATTCAATGTCCAGCTTCGGGCAGGAAGGAAAATCATCTTGCCGCTTGAGGATGATGGCGCGCGTGAGCGGCGAGGCGATCATCCGGAATCCCGGATGCCAGATTTTTTCAATGATATAGGGAACAGCTCCGATGTGGTCATAGTGTCCGTGGGTGAAAACCGCGCCGACGATATTTTTGACCTTGTTTTTCAAATAATCAATATTGGGAATGATGTAGTCAATGCCGGGCATATCTTCACCGGGCATACGAAAACCCATATCCATAATCAAGATGGAATTTTGATATTCCAAAAGCGTCATATTCCGGCCCACTTCTCCCAGGCCGCCCAAAGGAATGACGCGCAAGCGCCCGTCGTCCTTTTGGCGGCTTTGAGGCTGGGGGTGGTTTTGGCTTTGAACTTGGTTTTGGCGCGGAGCGGTGCGAAAACGCTTGCCGCCGCGGCCGCGCGGCCGGCGGTTTTGCCGCGCCGCCGGTGCGGAATCGGCGCCGGAGTTGTCTTGGGTTTTTTTTGGCCGGGGCAGTGCGCCCAAAATCGCCTCCAGCGCGCCGTCAAAAGATTGCGCCGGAACTTTGGCGGGTTTTTTTGCCCGTCCGCCACCGGGATTTATCGGATTATTGTGCATTTATTTTCAGAACCGCGCCCGCCGTTGCCGGCAAGCGGTGATAATTTATTACGAAGTTACAATTTATTGGTGCGGGCAGGAGGGGTTGAACCTCCATGATGTTACTCACACGGCCCTGAACCGTGCGCGTCTGCCAATTCCGCCATGCCCGCATGCCCGCCAAAGGCGGGAAATTCAAATGTTTAAATCTCGAAATCCGAAACAATTTGAAAATTAAAAAATTTAAGAATTATTTCGAATATTCGAATATTCGTGCTTCGGATTTGCAAAAATTTAAAGCTTTAAATTTTTAATGTATTCTTTGATGTCTTTGGAAAAATCGGGATGATTGAGCGCGAATTCAATGACGGTTTTCAGATATTCGGTCTTGTTGCCGGTGTCGTAATATTTGCCGTTTTTGATTTCGCAAGCGTACACCGGATAGCCGCTGTCAATCAACTGATTGATTGCGTCAATCAGCCAGATCTCGCCGCCTTTGCTGGGCTTCAGGTTTTCAATGATGCCGAAAATTTCCGGCGGCAGGATGTAGGCGCCATGGGTCGCCAGATTGGAGGGCGCTTCCTGGGGCAGGGGTTTTTCCACAATCTTTTTGATCTTGAAAATTCCTTCTTCCACCGGCGCCATATCGGCGATGCCGTAGCGGGAAACGTCGTCCTTTGACTCAATCCTCACTCCGGAGATCACGATGCCGCCGTATTTCCGATGAACGTCAATGATCTGCCGCAGGCGGGGAGGATTGGCCGAAATGAATTCGTCGCCCCACATCACCGCGAATGGTTCGTTGCCGATAACGGGACGGGCGGCCATCACCGCCAGCGCGTTGCCGTATTGGGCGGTTTTTTGCCGGAGATAAATGAAATTCGCCAGGCCGGCAATTTCTTTTATACCGGCCAGCGCCTGGGTCTTTCCCTGGGATTCAAGGAATTTTTCCAGTTCGCCGGAACGATCAAAATGATCTTCAATGGCACGTTTTTGTCCGCCGGTGATCAGGATCACGTCTTTTATACCGCTGGCGACCGCTTCTTCAACTACATATTGAATGACCGGTTTGTCAATAATCGGCAGCATTTCCTTGGGCATGGCCTTGGTGGCGGGCAAAAATCGCGTGCCCCATCCGGCGGCCGGGATCACCACTTTGGTGATCTCTTTTGGAGATTCGTTGGGCGACGAATGCATATGGGTTTGTGTTTATAGGTTATCGCAACAAAAGGCATTCCTCAAAACAAGGAGAAAATCGTTTAGGAGCCGTTTTTTTCGGTTGGTTGGTGCTATTATAACAAATCTTCAAATTAAAAGCAATTTTTTCGCATCATTTAGGCGCCTTAGTTGCCGGGATTGAAAATTCTTTTGGTGGCGGTGTACCATTCGGCGATGCCGGCAAAGCGTCGCGAGGGATCGGCGATCGGGCCGGATTTCATCCCTTTGACGGATTGGGCGGCGATGTGCCGATATTCCGGATTGTACAAAAACACCGCCGGAGAATCTTTGATGATCAGATCTTGCAGGGCCGCCAGTTTTTCGGCGCGCGCGGCGATGTCGCCGGCGGCGCGGATTTCTTCCAGCAGTTTGTCGGCGTCTTTGTTCTCGTAGATCGCAAAGTTCAGTCCGGGATCGGCAATCTGGGTTGAATGCCAGAAAGGATACGGATCGGCGATCATTCCCAGCGCTTGCCCGAACAACAGCGCCTCATAATCCCGCGGCTTGACCGCATCCCTTTCAATGTCGGCGGCGGGAATTTCCCGGATATTGACGGCCACTCCGATTTCTTCCCATTGCTTTTTGATGATTCCCGCCGCCGCCGCGAACGGTTCTTGAGCGGCAACGGCGATTGTAATTTCCAGTTTTGCGGTGCTGTCGCCGGAAGGGAAGCAGACCTGGTTCAGTTTTTCGCGCGTGCCGAGTTTGACGTCGCCGGTGGGGTCTTTCAATCCCTGGGGATCCAAAATGTCCTGCCGGTATTTTTCCTGGAAAAGATTAACGGCTTTCAAAGTCTGGTCGCCGAAACTTCCGGTGGCTTCCAATTCGGGCATTACTTCGCGCGCCAGACATTTTTGCAATTCCTGTATTTCGGCGGTTGCCGAGGAGCCCTTGACCAAAGTCTTCGTGAATTGGAACGCCGGTTTTTTGCTGGTGGTTTTGACGCGGACGCCGTCTTCGCCGCGCGCATAACCGGCCTCGTCCAGAAGTCGCGCCGCTTCTTCGGGATCATATTTTGGCGCCGCTGGCGGCGGATTGACGCCCGCAATCGGCGAATCCACGGCGGCGCCGCGGCCGGCCAGCGCCGCGCGGATAATTTCATCCTTGTCCGCGGCGCGCGCCAGCGCGTTGCGGACCGCCGGATCCGCCAGCGCCTCGTTCTTTTTGGGATTGAAAAAAACGGCAAAATAACGGGGGATGGAATAATTATACGCCGTTGCGCCGGCGGGCACGGTGCCGTTGCTTTCGCGTGCCGCGTAGCCTTGGATGCGGCCCTGCTTGAAGGCCGCCGCCAGCGCTTCATAATCATTGAAAAACGCGAAATTCACTTGGCGCAAAAACGGCGCGGGTCCCGAAAACAAAGGATTCCTTTCCAGCTCAACGGCGGTGATGACATTGCTTTTGTCCGAAACGGTCCTTTTGAATTTATAACGTCCGGAACCGACGGGATTCAGATTGTTCGGCGACAGAGAAAAATTGTCGGCGGTCGTGTTTTCCCAAATATGGCGGGGAATGATCTTGAGCGTGCAATTTTCGGGAAAAGACGAATAGGGATTTTGCAATTTGAAGCGGAAAACCGTTTCGGAAACTTTTTCGGTTTCCACGCCGATCCATTGCGGGCGCAAGGGGCTTTTGTAGGCCTGATCCTGAATGATTTTGACGGTGTAGATCGCGTCATCGCTGGTGATTTCCCGGCCGTCGGACCATTTTGCGCCTTCTTTGAGGCGGAACTCGTAGATTTTTCCGTCTTCGGAAACATTATAGTCGGCCAATCCCGGAACGATTCGCCCGGCGGAGTCATATTCCAGCAGTCCCGAAAAGAGCAGTTCAACAATGTCTTGATCGGGGCCGTGAGAGGCGGCATAAACCGGATTCAAAAATCTCGGCCGGCCGATCACGCCTTCGGTGTAACTGCCGGTATCGGCGGGCACAACCAGAGTGTATTTTTGATGGAGCGCGGCGGTCAAAACTCCGCCGCCGCCGACGGCCATTATCACGCAAACGAAAAACGCGGCCCTTTCTTTGGGTGAAAGAATTTTAAAAAATTGTTTCCAATGCGCCAATGAGGGAAACTTCATTAAAAATAATGCAAAATTTAAAAATCAAAATTAAAAGTGGCAATGCAAAATTTAAAAATGGAAAACACAAAACGGGACATTTTGCATTTCAAATTGTCATTTTGATTTTTGATATTTACATTTTCAATTTTACTTCTGGAAGAGGTTGTATATCGCCAGGCCGATGAAGACGACCGCCAAAACGATCGTGAGGTTGAAAATCTTTTTTTGCACGCCCCGCTGGGTGGAATAGGCGCCGCCGGCCTGTCCGAACGCACCGCCGAGGCCGCCGCCGCCCCGCTGTTGCAAAAGCACCAGGCCGACGATGCCTGCCGAAATTACGATCTGAACGATGGAGATAAGATCAGCCATAGGATTGAATTTAACAATAAGATAATAACGGTGGCCGCCAGAAGCGGGCCGATGCCGGCAATGGTCAATTCCGGGATCAGCGCGTTGGCCAGCCAAACCATTGACATATCTATTACTAGACTAAATAGATTTAAAGTCAAGACGCGCAGGGGGATGGAGAGGATTTTTAAAATCGGCGCGACCGTCAAATTCAGCAAAGCGATGCAAAAACCGGCGATCGCCAATGTCGGCCATCCGCCCGAATAACTGATTTGCGGAACAAGATTGACGGCCAAATAAAGCCCGAACCCGCTCCCCGCGGTATAGACAATAAGTTTTCCCAGCATAACCGCATTCTACCAAATCCTCCGGATTTGACAAATTTTTCGCAAAAGGATAAATAACAATTAGCAGTCGGCGGTCGCGACTGATAACCAATAAACCTAAAAACAATTTTTAATTTTTAATTTAAAATTTTTAAACAATTTTTAATTTTTAAAATTTGGTCATTGTTTAAAAATTAAAAATTTCAAATTAAAAATTTAAGATAATATGAAAATATCTCCGTGTTCGGATAATGTTTTGCTGGAGCCGGTCAAAAGCGAAGAAAAAACCAAATCCGGCATTCTTTTGCCCGACAGTGCGTCCAAGGAGCGCCCCGAGCAAGGCAAGGTGGTGGCCGTGGGTCCGGGCAAAAAGAACAAACAAGGCCAAATAATTCCCCTGTCCGTCAAGGTCGGGCAAAAGGTGCTGTTCAAGAAATACAGCTCCAACGAAATCAAAGTCGAAGAAAAAGAATATCTGATCATTGAAGAGAATGATATTCTGGCGGTGATTGAAGACTAAAATTGAAATTTCCAATGTCAAAATCCAAATGTCAAACAAAATCCAAAATCCAAATGCCAAAAAGAGAAATTTATTTTTTGGATTTTAAATTTTGGGCTTGATTTGACATTTATCATTTGAGCTTTGGATTTAAAATACTGTGGCTAAAGAAATCGTTTATTCCGAAAACGCCCGCAAAAAACTCAAGGCGGGCGCCGACAAACTGGCCAATGCCGTGAAAGTGACTTTGGGTCCCAAGGGGCGCAATGTCGTTTTGGACAAGTCCTATGGCGCGCCGGTGATCACCAATGATGGCGTTTCCATCGCCAAAGAGATTGAGCTGGAAGACAGAACCGAGAATATGGGGGCGCAAATTGTCAAAGAGGCGTCCGAAAAAACCAACGATATGGCCGGCGACGGCACCACGACCGCGTGTGTTTTGGCGCAGGCGCTGATTGCCGAGGGGTTGAAAAACGTAACCGCGGGCGCCAATCCGCTGGCGATCAAACGCGGTATTGACAAGGGCGTGGATGCAGTGGTGGCCAGCCTGAAAGAAATGTCCAAGCCGATTTCCAAAAAAGAAGAGATGGCGCAAGTGGCGACGATCTCGGCCGAAAGCGCGGAATTGGGCAATCTGATCGCCGAAGTGATGACCGAAGTCGGCAAAGACGGCGTGGTGACCGTGGAAGAATCCAAAAATCTGGACATCCGCAAGGAAATCGTCAAAGGATTGCAATTTGACCGGGGATATTCTTCGGCCTATATGGTGACCGATGCTGAAAGAATGGAGGCGGCGCTGGAAGACCCCTACATCCTGATCACCGAAAAGAAAATAACTTCCCTGCCCGAACTTTTGCCGATTTTGGAAAAAGTGATGCAGACCGGCAAAAAAGAACTGCTGATCATCGCCGATGACATTGAGGGCGACGCGCTGGCCACTTTGGTGGTCAACAAACTGCGCGGTATTTTCAACGCGCTGGCGGTGAAAGCGCCGGGATTCGGCGACCGCAAGAAGGAGATGTTGCAAGACATTGCCGCGGTAACCGGCGCGACGGTGGTTTCCGAGCAATTGGGGATGAAATTGGAAAATGTCACCATTAAAGATTTGGGTTCGGCGCGGCGCGTGGTGGCGGGCAAGGAAAAGACCGTTATCGTGGAGGGCAAGGGCGACAAGGAGCTGATTGAAAACCGCGTCAAACAAATCAAGAATGAAATCGCCAAGACCGAGTCGGATTTTGACAAAGAAAAACTGCAAGAGCGGCTGGCGAAATTGGCCGGCGGCGTGGCGGTGATCAAAGTCGGCGCGGCCACCGAGATTGAGCAGAAAGCCCGCCAACACAAGACCGAAGATGCGCTGTCGGCGACGCGCGCGGCGGTGGAGGAGGGCATTGTTCCCGGCGGCGGCGTGGCGTTGTTGAATGCCGCCAAAGCGCTGGACAAACTTCAGGTTGACGGCGAAGAAGCCATCGGCATAAACATTTTGAAACGCGCGCTGGAAGAGCCGATTCGCCAGATCGCGGCCAATGCCGGCGTGGAGGGCGCGGTGGTGATTGAAAAGATCCGCCAGAACAACGGCACTGTGGGTTTCAACGCGGCGAAAATGAAGTATGAAGATATGCTGACGGCGGGCGTGGTGGATCCCACCAAAGTGGTGCGCGCCACGATTCAAAACGCGGCCTCCGCGGCGTCCATCTTGCTGACTACCGAAGCCATGGTGGTGGAGAAACCTAAAAAGGAGAATCCGATGCCCGGCGGTATGCCCGGAATGGGCGGCGGTATGGGGGGAATGGATATGGGCTATTAGAAATAATCATTGATAAATTATCATTGATTAGCGAAAACGCTCCCGCAAGGGGGCGTTTGCGTTTGGGCGGCCAAAAAATAAACTACGCCGGGGCAGAGCCCCCAGGGTATTCTGGTGGATGAATAAAAATAAAATAGGGAACTTGTCAAGATTGAAAGGACGGGCGCAAAATGGTATTTTAGAAACGAGGCAACGCAAAATATGAAAATCCAAATCATTAAAGAGGCGATCGGCAGGGTGGGATTGGGGCAAATTGCCAAGGAGGGTTTTGGCGATATGGTGAAAGCCGTGATTGATGTTGAAAAAGGCGTTATGGCGATTGGCGGGGAATTGCATATGGACGAGCTGGAATTGCTTCTTGAAAAGGAAAACTCCCTCCATCAAAACATTTGGGGCGTCAATCTCTATCCTGAAAAATCCGGCGATGATTTTGTTGAGTTTGATTCAATGGTCAATTTAAAACCGGCCTTTGGCAATCGCACGCGCGGGGTTGATGATATTGAAATTCAAAAAAAGATAATTGAAATTATTTCCAATTTGATAAAATGAGCGGTCAATTTTTGCATCAAAATTTGGCGCGGGGGAGGTGGTTTGAGCTGTCGCTTGCCCAGCAATTGGGGAATATCGGCAGCGAGGTGGGGCGGGCGCGGCGGTCTTGCGGCAATGATGAAGCGAAATTTTGGAACGCCGCGGCGCGCGCGCTGGATTTGTTTTATCTGACTTTATCCGACAAGCGCTGGAGCAAGTGGCGCAAAAAAGAAATTTGCCGCGCTTGCGAAACTTTTTGCGACGCGGTTTTGGGCGGACAAATTTATGGCGGCGACTTGGAATCGCTTGACCGCTATTTTACCCGCTTTGCTTTGCTGGCAGTGCCGAATCGTTAAAAAATATGGAAATTTTTGCCGGTCAAAATTGTTGTTGCTTGATATTCTCTTTTTCGCAAAGCGGCGATTTTGCTTTTTGTTAAAGTTTAAGGTTCAAGGTTCAAAAATTTGCCCGCCGCTTTCAGCAAGCGGTTTTTAATTTTATTACAATGCCCAAATATCAAATCAAAAACATTGCCATCGGATCGTTAAAGCCCCACGAAGAAATTTGCCCTCTGCATTTGAAGAATTTGCGCGCGGAAATCAAAAAAGACGGATGCGTTAAGGATCCGATAATCGCGGACAAAAACACATTGGTGATTTTGGACGGCCACCATCGCTGGAATTCTCTTTTGTCGCTGGGCATGGCGTTTTGCCCGTGCTGTCTGGTGGATTACCAAAGCGGCGAGATCGGCGTTGTTTGCTGGCGCGAGAATGAAACAATCACCAAAAAAGAAGTGCTGTCTGCGGGGATGACCGGCAAACTTCTGCCGCAAAAGACCTCCCGCCATTTCATTCCCGACCGCCCTCTCGGCCTGAATGTCCCGCTGGCGGATTTGCGATAAATATATGAACCAGTGCGGTATTTAGGAGGCTTTCACAAATAATATGCGCACCATACCCGCATCTTTGCCCCATATTTCAAATTTCCTAGGTCGCGATATTTTCGGTGTGGCGATTGCCACACTTCAAACATCGTTCGGTCGGAAATTTGAAATCTGGAAACAAATCTACGGGTAATATATGCATATTATTTGTGAAAGCCTCCTTAGAATCATATTTTATAATTTGTCAAGATAGCCAAGAGAGCGGAGATGGGGTATAATCACAAAATCATATAGCGTAAATTTTATGAATAAGGCGGCGGAAAAAGAAATAAAGCGGATTGTCGCGATTATCGCAAAAAAGCACCGGCCCGAGAAAATTTATCTTTTCGGTTCCTTTGCGTGGGGCAAGCCGCGCCGCGACAGCGACCTTGATTTTTTGGTGGTGAAAAAAGGAATTAAATCAATGCGCCAGGCCGCGCTTAATATAGACCGCGATTTTCTTGATCGCAAAATGGCGATGGATATCATCGTCTATTCTCCTGATTTCTTGAGAAAGAGATTATCCTTGGAAGATCCCTTTGCGAAAAAAATTATTGCGCAAGGGAAAATTCTTTATGAAAAAAAATAATTTAATTGTAGCTCGCGAATGGTTCGCGCATGCCGATGAAGACATATTGTCATGCGAGGCCATCATAAAAGAAGGAGGCGGCCCAAGCACTTTGTGTTTTTTGTCGCATTTGATTGCGGAAAAATATTTCAAAGGACTGTTGATTTCTTCTGGCAAGGACTTGGTAAAAATTCATGATCTTGTGAAGTTGGTGAATTTGCTCAAAAAAGATTTTCCCGCGATTTGCGAATTGATGGATGAATTGGCACTCTTGAATAAATATTGCATTGATGCGCGTTATCCCGGAGCGTCGGAGGGATTTAGCTGGAAAGAAGCTAAAAATGCGTTTGAGATTGCCAAAAAGGTCAAAAAAATTGTTATGAACGCAATAAGGCTTTAAAAATTTCCCAAAAGTAGTAGTATCAATAGTAGTATTAAATGAAGCATAGAATAACAAAAAAAATATGGAAATTGCCACAATCGTTATTTTAGCCGTTGTCGCCGCGCTTTTTGTCTGGCTGATTCTCAACTATAATCGCCTGGTGGCGTTCAAAAACCGCACCAAAGAGGCGTGGGCCGACATTGACGTGCAGTTGAAGCGCCGGTATGATCTGATTCCGAATCTGATGGAAACGGTCAAGGGTTACGCGGCGCATGAAAAGCAGGTGCTGGAAAACGTCACCGCCGCGCGTTCCGCGGCGATGGACGCCAAAACACCCGAGGAAAAAATTGAAAAAGAAAACGCGCTGTCGCAAACTTTGAAAAGTTTGTTTGCCGTGGCGGAAAACTATCCCGATTTGAAAGCGTCGGCGAATTTTTTGGAACTTCAGCGCGAATTGTCCGACACCGAAAACAAAATTCAAGCGGCGCGCCGGTTTTACAACGGCAATGTGCGCGACTTTAACATCGCCATTGAAAGCTTTCCGTCCAATGTCGTGGCCGCAATCTTCGGCTTCAAGCAGATGAAGTTGTTTGAAATTGCCGCCGAAGCCGAACGCGAAGCTCCCAAAGTGAGCTTTGAGCAAAAGTAGAATTACACAAATCCGAATATTGAATTTTCGAATATCGAAACAAATTTAAGTTTTCAAATTTTTAGATGAACAAAACAAATTATTGTATCTTGTTTTGAAATTTAGATTTTGAACATTCGATATTGTTTCGGATTTCGTGCTTCGAATTTCGGATTTTATTGTTTGTGGCTACCATCTATACTCATGCCGATGAAAATATTCAAAAAACCTGGTTGTTGCTAACCTTCTTTTTTGTGTTTCTTGTCGGGCTGGGATGGCTGTTGTCGCAGGCGCTGGGGGATTCGTCTTTCCTTTACATCGCGGTGGCGATCGCGGTGTTCCAGAGTTTTTTCTCCTATTGGTTTAGCGACAAGATCGTGCTTTCAATGGCCGGCGCTCGCCCGATTGAAAAAAACGATCACCCCGAACTTTACCGGCTGGTGGAGAATTTAGCGATTACCGCGGGACTGCCCTTGCCCAAAATTTATATCATCAACGAAGCCCAGCCCAACGCGTTTGCCACCGGGCGCGACAAAAACCACGCGGTGGTGGCGGTCACCCGCGGACTGCTGGAACGGTTGGACAAAACCGAATTGGAAGGCGTGATTGCCCACGAGCTTTCGCACATCGGCAACAAGGATATGCTTTTGCAAACCATCGTGGTGATTTTGGTGGGCGTTGTCGCCATCATTTCGGATTTGTTTTTGCGCCTCAGTTTTTGGGGTGGCGGGCGGCGCGACGACGATCGGGGGAACGCCGGATTGCTGATGTTGGCGTTCGGTATCGCGGCGGCGATTTTGGCGCCGCTGGCGGCAACGATGATCCAGCTGGCGATCTCGCGCAAGCGCGAATTTTTGGCCGATGCGTCCGCGGCGCTGTTGACCCGCTATCCCGATGGTTTGGCCGGCGCCCTGCGAAAAATTTCGGCCGATCCCAATCCGATGCGCGGCGCCAAAGATTCCACCGCGCATTTATACATCGCCAACCCGTTCCGCGGCAAGCAAAAGAACTGGTTTTCCAAATTGTTCTTAACCCACCCGCCGGTGGAAGACCGCATCCGCGCCCTGACCGAAATGTCAGTCTAGCCAAAAATTAAAAATTACATAGGTGACACCTATGTAATTTTTTGTTCATCCACCGGAATACCCCGGGGCTCTGCCCCGGGGTATTTTATTTTATCATCAGCATCCGACACACTTGGCTTTTTTATCAACCAGCTTGATCAGTTTTTTCAGTCTCGGTTTGTCAATGCTTTTTAAATCCGGTATTTTAATGTGCCTCATGGTTTTGCCGCTTCTTTCCAAAAGTTCAATCTCTTTTTTGTCCAATCCGACGATAGACCTACTGCTTAAATATTTACTACTGCAATTTCCATATTTCGGCTACGCCAAATTCGTCAGTCGTCGGCATATTTAAGCCAATATGCCTTCTCCCTCCTCATTCGGCTCGCGCGAAATCTGAAAATTTCGTCGCGTAAATATTTAAGCAGTAGGTCTAATGGAAAAACCGATATGGACCCGGCTTTTCATCGCCGCCAGATAGAACTTGCCGCCGCAAAAAACGATCACGCCCCAGCCGTATTTTTCCTCGCAGTTTTTCCTC
>Ga0302246_1001605_pt1 | contig 15424 bp, 15 predicted proteins | sample AAG_UR_Trp_MG_FD_193533 | JGI IMG/M metagenome (GOLD analysis project Ga0302246, IMG submission 193533) | Enriched activated sludge microbial communities from anaerobic digester in WTTP, New Holstein, Wisconsin, United States - AAG_UR_Trp | ecosystem: Engineered > Bioreactor > Anaerobic >...
TTTGACTGTGCAGACTTCATCAGAGTGGGTGAAGACAATATGGCGAACATTCCCCGGCATATCGCGGTAGCTATCTCGATAGAGAACAACGGCAGGTGCACACGGAAGGGCGGCTTGTCTGTGTCTCTTGAGGGAAGCGTGCGTGTCTATGTGGGCGGCCTGACCACACGAGGTGCCTTGGCGATGAACTCACGAGCGGCGCGCAGAGGTTCGGTCTCAGCGGCAGATGCCCCTCTGGACACTGCCGGGGAGGCCCAGAGTCCATTTGCGAGGTTCCGGATTGAGTCTGGCTATTCCTGGGAACATGTGCATTCGGCTGCGCAGCGGGTAATGGCTGCCGTGAGCCATTCGACTATCTGCCCGATACAGCCGGGGTCTCGTTGTTCGGTCGCGGCCTCCAGTGATTCGGCAGCGACAAGGACACTCGCAAGGTTGAAGTTCGCTGCGACACCACGCATGCCGTGGGCCTCAAACCGTAGCGCGTTCCAGTCCTGGGCCGAGAGAGCAACACAGGCCCGATGCACTTGCCCCTGCAGCGTTTCCACGACCTTTGGCAGCAGCCCTCGTAGTTCTTCGGGAACTCCGGCTGTCTGCGAAGTGTTCAACTGGCCTTGAACCAGTCGCAAGAGGCCTACAGTTGCGAGTGCTGTCATGATATCACCGATATGTAGCGGTTTTTCCACAAGCTTGTCGGCGATATCCCGTACATCCACGCCGGTATCAGCAGTGAGCATGATGATGGCGAGTGTATGCCCCATACCCGTAGCGATTTGCCGCAAGGCGATGGCGACCTCGCGCCCGTCCATGTCAGGCATGCGGTAATCAAGAAGTACGCCATCAAACTGCTTTTCCTTGTACAATGCGAGCGCTTCCTTCCCGCCTGCCGCCATTTCGATGGTACAACCGGGGAGCATCCTTTCAAGCCACATTGCAAGCAACGTCCTGTTGACTGCAACATCGTCGACGACGAGAAGGCGCATAGCCCCTCCTTGTATGGATTCAGTTTTGTCGTACTCTCTCGTTCAGAGGGAAGCCAATAGAAAAATTGCTTGCAAAGACCGGACATCAGGACTATACACCTCTCTCGCGCCGAAGTGGTGGAATTGGTAGACACGCTAGGTTCAGGGTCTAGTTGGGGTTCCCCAGTGGGAGTTCGAGTCTCCCCTTCGGCACCATCGGAAGCAAGGGTCGCAACGCAAGTTGCGACCCTTTTCCTGTCTGTTCATCACCTATGAATCATCCACAAAGAACGAGGCCCCTCGTACATGTAAGGGTACGAAGGGCCTCGTATCGTCTGCGATTGCTGTCAGGCAGGGACAGTCAGCCCGTGTTCGATGGCGAAGGTGACAAGTTCAGCCGTACTGGCTGTACCGAGTTTCCGTTTGAGGTTGGCCTTGTGCTTCTCCACGGTCTTGTGGCTGATGCACAGCTTTTCGGCCACCGCCTTGTTCCCGTGGCCTTCCGCCACCAGCTTGAGCACCTGTTTCTCGCGGTCACTCAAGAGGTCGAGCATCGAAGCCTCGTCGCGGCGACCGTGCCGGAGGAAGTCGTCGATGAGCAGGTCCGAGATTTCAGGGCTGATATACCGCCGTCCTGCCAGTACGGTCTGCATGGCCTGAAAGAGGATGTCACGCGAAGCGTTCTTCAGAAGGTAGCCATCCGCCCCGGCACTGAGCGTTCTGTAGATGAGGCTGTCCTTCTTGTGTGCCGTCAGGGCAAGGACCTTGGTTGTCTCGCGCCTGCGCTTGATTTCACGGATGGCCTCGGCCCCCTCCATGACAGGGAGTGTGAGGTCCATGAGCACGATGTCAGGGGCGTGCTTCTCGACAATACGCAAGGCTTCGATGCCGTCCGAGGCCTCGCCGACGATGATGAATTCGCCATTGGCGTCGAGCAGGGCCTTGATGCCTTCGCGGACGATATCGAGGTCTTCTACGATGACGACGGTAATGGGCATAGAGGCTGCACCGTGCTGAAGTTGTGAATGTGTCTATGATGCAATGTATAATTGGCTAGCCCTGAATTGTAAACCTTTCTTGATTCGGGGCGGCTCAGGCATGAAGCCAGCATCGAACCATCTGTTTTCCCAGAGTAAACAATGGAGGTGCTGCCGTTGCACAACGTTCGAAGGCGTGCTCGCACCGGTCTCGGAAGGCGCAGCCAGAGGGCAGGTCGTCCAGTGGAGGTACATTGCCGCGAATGGCCTCGAGTCGCGGTGAACGTTCGCCATGCACGGGCGGGGCCGACCGCATCAGCCCTCTGGTGTAGGGGTGCAACGGCGATGCGAAAAGCTCTTGCACCGGGGCGTGTTCGACGATGGCTCCTGCGTACATGACGATGACATCGTCGGCAGTCTCGGCCACGACGCCGAGGTCATGGGTGATGAGCAGTACCGATGCGCGGCCCGTGGCTGCTATATCCGAAAGCAGGCCGAGTATCTGGCCCTGAATGGTCACGTCGAGGGCTGTGGTCGGTTCATCGGCGATGAGCAGACGCGGGCCGCATGAAAGGGCCATGGCTATCATGACGCGCTGACGCATGCCCCCGCTGAGTTGGTGGGGGTAGTCGTCGTAGCGTGTCTCCGGCGAAGGGATGCCCACCTGCCGGAACAGTTCTATGGTGGCCTCGCGTGCCGCACGTCCTTTGAGACGCAGATGCAGCCGGAGTGCCTCCGCCACCTGGTCGCCTACGCGGAAGACGGGGTTCAGTGAGGTCATGGGGTCTTGAAACACCATTGCCATGTGGTGCCCGCGCAGGGCGCGCAGCCCGTTTTCATCGAGTGCGGTCAGGTCATGCCCGTCGAACTGCAGCCGACGGGCGGTGACGCGACCGGGGGCGGGCACGAGGCCGAGAAGGGCGAGGGCTGTCATGCTCTTGCCGCAGCCCGACTCGCCCACGATGCAGAGCGTTCTGCCGTGCGGCAGGGTGAAGGAGACGTCCCGAACGGCGTGGATGGCCCCTGCCTCGATGTCGAAGACGACGTCGAGGCCCTGCACCTCAAGCAGGGGTGTGGTCATGCCGTGCCCCCTGCCGTCCGCACGAATGCGGCGAGGGCCTTGTGGACCGTATCGAGGCTGTCCACGAGAAGGTGCTCATCGGGGCCGTGCTGGCTGGTCTCTCCCTCTGCGCCCCACACAACGCCCGGAATGCCATGTTCTGAAAGGAAGCGGGCGTCGCTCGCTCCGTGGGCGAACCCTGTGGACGCACCGGGGGCACAGGCCAGCAGTCTGTCAATCCATGGTGTCTCGCCGGAGTGGAAGACAGGCTCGGTGCGCGTGGCGACCAGTTCTCCGCGTATGGATTCCTGCATGGCAGCGAAAAGGGCCTGCGGGTCGTCGTGTTCGGTGTAGCGCACGTCGAGCCATGCCGTGGCGAGGTCGGGAACCTGATTGACGGCAGACCCGGCGCGAACGATGCCGAGGTTCAGGCTGCGGTGCCAGTGTATGGGGTCGGTGGGGTCGTCCTGTCCGGGAAAGAGTCGTTTCAGGGCCATATAATCGGCCATGAGGCATTCCACGGCATTGGTGCCGAGCCATGGGCGGGCACCGTGGGCGGCCCTGCCATGAGCGGTGAGCGTGCAGTCGATGATGCCCTTCTCCTTGGTGATGACCGTGGAGGGCGACCCGCCGTCGAGAGCGATGCAGAACTCCGCCCCCACATGGCCGAGAGCATGACGGGCTCCGTCGTAGCCTCCAGTCTCCTCGTCTCCGGTGATGAGCAGCTGCAGGGGCATGTCGTCCTGAGAGCGGCCCTGTGCGCGCAGGTGGCGCAGATGATCACGGAACAGCACAAGCGAGAGGGCTACGGCGTACTTGTCGTCGATGCTGCCGCGTCCTTTGAGCACGCCGTCGCTGAGGACGGGCTGGAACAGGGCGTCCGGGCCTTCCACGACATCGTAATGGGCCATGAACAGTAGAGGCGCGCGCTTCGACGCCGGACCGATGATGAGCGAAGTGACGCCGTTGTTGTCCACACGAGACGAGGCGATATCTTCCGCATCGCACCAGCGCATGATGTGCGCGGCGCAGCGGTCGCGCTCTTCCGGACGGGTGTCGGTGGACCGGTAGCGGATGAGGGCCGATGTGAGGGCGAGAATATCTTCAAGGCTGGACATGGCGTCTCCTTGTGGACGATGCCGCCGTCACGATTGAAGGGCTGGCGGCGTGTGGTTTGAGCGCTTCATAGCGCCATAGGCCCTGCAACGTCCAGCTTTGGCGAAGGCTGGCTGCGGCGTTGCGATGTGCTTGAGGATAAACTTGACAATCATTTTCATCGGGTGCATATGTGTGTCGTCCGCATCGGAAGATGCGGGTATCTGCCTTCATAACGTAGACATGCCAAGGATACGCCATGCGTTGCTGTTCTCTCCGTGAAGCTCCTGCCGGTTCGCGGGTTCGGGTCAACCGCCTCTGCGACTGCCCTCGTGACAGGGGCAGGTTGTGTGCGCTCGGAATCACCCCCGGTTCGGAGATAGAGGTCTGTTCGCAGGCCGGTGGATGTTGCGTACGTGTGCGCGAGTCCTCTTTCGTGCTGGGAGACTCGCTGGCTTGCACTGTGCTGTGCGAACCTGTGGCAGCGAAGGTGTAAGAAGCCCGGATTTCGGGCAGGAGGTATGATCATGACGTGGGATACAATGGTCGTCGCCGCCATCGTCGTGGCGGCTGTCGGCTATCTTGTGTGGCGCTATGCGTTCCGCAAGTCGGGCTGCGGTTGTGGCTGCGGAAGCGGCGGCACGGGTAGCGGTTCGGGCGGTTGCAGTGGCTGCCGGCATTGAGTCTTTTTTTTGGCATCATCATTGATAAAGAAAATCAATTGCGGGGAGCGTGGGGTTCCCCGCCAACGAAGGAGCATCACATGGGTTCGACCATCTCCCTGCGGCAGTTGGCCGTCGGGCAGGCGGCACGGATAGCCACCGTGTCGGCACAGGGTGAACTTGGCAGGCGTGTCCGCGATATGGGGCTTGTGCCCGGCGCGGAAGTCGAGGTCGTGGGCAGGGCACCCCTGCGCGACCCCGTGGCCCTGAGACTCAAGGGGTTCACCCTCTCGCTGCGTAACAACGAGGCCGACTTCATCACCGTTGAAGTGATGGAAGCCGACGGAGGGGAGAAGGCATGAGCCGCAGATTCGTGGTGGCCCTCGCGGGCAACCCCAACTCGGGCAAGACGACGGCGTTCAACGAATACACCGGGGCGCGCCAGCATGTGGGCAACTACCCCGGCATCACCGTCGAGAAGAAGGAAGGCTACGCCCGGCTTGACGGGCGCGACATCCACATCGTCGACCTGCCCGGGACCTATTCGCTGACGGCCTACACGCAGGAAGAGGTCGTGGCCCGTTCGGTGCTGGCAGATGACAGGCCGGATGTGGTCATCGACGTGGTCAACGCAGGTGCCCTTGAGCGCAACCTCTACCTCGCCGTGCAAATCATGGAGATGGGCGCACCTGTCGCCATCGGGCTGAACATGATGGACGAGGCGCGCAAGCAGGGGCTTCGTATCGATGCGGAACGCCTTGCCGGCCTTCTCGGGGTGCCGGTGGTCGAGACCGTGGCGCGCACTGGCGAGGGGTTGCAGGAACTTCTGCGTCAGGCCGTAGCGCTTGGCGAGGCTCGCAGCGCCACGCCGTGGACGCCGCTTTCCATCTCCTACGGTGCCGACCTCGACCCGGTCATCCGCCGCATGGAGAACTTCATCGAGGAACAGCAGTTCTTTGCGGGGCGGTATCCCGCCCGCTGGGTGGCGCTCAAGTATCTTGAGAGCGACGAACATATCATGAACCTCGGGCGCGAAGCCTCGGCCGCTGCCTCGGCCCAGCTTGAAGACATGGTGCGTGAAGTGTCCGACCACCTGAAGGTGACACTCAACAGCTACCCCGAAGCCGTCATCGCCGACTACCGTTACGGCTACATCTCTTCGGTGTTGCGGCAGGGCGTCGTCACACGGCACGACGAACTCGCCAACCGCATGGCCCTTTCCGACCGCATGGACATGGTGCTCACCCATCGCCTGATGGGCCCCCTGCTCATGCTTGGCGTGCTGTATGCCATCTATCTCGTCACCTTCTCCATCGGCGAGATTCCCATGGGATGGGTCGAGGCGTTCTTCGAGTGGCTCAAGGGCATCGCCTCCGACAGCCTGCCTGAAGGGTTGCTGAAGTCGCTCATCATATCGGGCATCATCGACGGTGTGGGCGGCGTGATGGGCTTCGTGCCCCTGATCATGCTCATCTTCCTGCAAATCGCCTTCCTCGAAGACTCGGGCTACATGGCGCGCATCGCCTACATGCTCGACAGGGTGTTCCGCGTGTTCGGCCTTCATGGCTGCTCTGTCATGCCGTTCATCGTGGGCGGGGGCATCGCGGGCGGTTGCGCCGTGCCCGGCGTCATGGCTGCGCGCACTCTCCGCAGCCGTCGCGAGAAGCTTGCAACACTGCTCACCGTGCCGTTCATGGCGTGCGGTGCGAAGGTACCCGTGTTCATCCTCATCGTCGGCATCTTCTTCGCCGAGAATGAGGCGTCGGTGCTCTTCGGTCTGACACTGGCGGGCTGGGCCACGGCGTTGCTTGTCGCACGGCTGCTGCGTTCCACCGTCATCAAGGGGCCCTCTACGCCCTTCGTCATGGAACTGCCCCCGTACCGCCTCCCCACCATGCGTGGCCTGTTCATCCACACGTGGGAGCGTACCTGGCAGTACCTGAAGAAGGCCGGTACCGTCATTCTGGCCATCTCCGTGCTGCTGTGGCTGGCCATGACCTTCCCCAGCCTGCCCGAGAACGTGGTCGCCGACTTCGAGGCGCGTAGCGCCACCGTCGCCGCTTCCATCGAGCAGGGCAAGGAGGCAGGGCAGGACACCACCGAACTTGAGGAACAGCTTGCCGCCCTTGATGCCGAACGGGCCGAGGCCGCCCTTGAGCACTCCGTGGCGGGCAGCATCGGACGCACACTCGAACCCGTGAGCCGCTATGCGGGATTCGACTGGCGTACGAACATCGCCCTTGTGGGTGGTTTTGCAGCGAAGGAGGTCATCGTCTCCACGCTTGGTACCGCCTACTCGCTGGGCGAGGTCGACCCCGAAGATGCGGCACCGCTGGCCGAACAGATCAGGAACGACCCCAACTGGAATGCCGCCACGGCACTCTCGCTGCTGGTGTTCGTTCTCCTGTACGCCCCCTGCTTCGTAGCCGTAGTCGCCATCCGTCAGGAGGCCGGTTCGTGGGGCTGGGCGCTTTTCAGCACCGCGTTCAACACGGTACTGGCCTTCGGCGTCTCGGTAGCGGTCTATCAGGTCGGCACGCTGGTGCTGCTGCGATAGCTGTCACCGGACACAGGACTGCCGGAAGGGGCACCCCGTAGGGGGTGCCCCTTCTTCATATGATATTCTAATGTATTGAGGGGGAGGAAACGGTAGGATAGAGTCAGCAGGCTGGGAATGCGACCTGAGAGGTTCGGATGAAGCGTTTCGACACGTTGCAGGGCAGGCTCGTCTTGTTTGTACTGCTGCTGTTCGGTGCACCGTTGCTGGTAGCCCCTCTCGTGTTCCTGTTGTTCTTGCGACAGCCGTTCGTTGCGGATGTGTCGGCCGACCTGAATGCCGAATTGGCCCACCATGCCCGTGTCCTTGATGGATTGCTGGACGGGTATGCGGGAAGGGTGCAGGTGCTTGCGGCGACCATCATGCTGCATGATGACTCACTCTTGAGCCTTGAGGACCATTTTCGCGTCGTTCAGAGTGCAACACCTGATTTCGATGATATTTTCGCTGTTGGCCCGGATGGGACGGTGGTGGCGGGCATCAAGGCGAAACCGGGGCTTGCCCTCGGAGACCGAAGCTACATACGTAGCGCCCTCGATGGGCGTCGCGTCGTTTCCGAGGTCGTGAAGTCGCGGGTCAGTGGCAAGCCCATCGTGGTAATCGCCGCCCCCTATCGGGACAGGGCGGGTGCTATCGCCGGTGCCGTGGGGGGCGTGGTCGACCTCACGCGGGTCAACATGGTGCTGCAGAGTCTTCGCCTGCGCGATGGTGGAACGGCATTTCTGGTTGGACGCGACGGCATCACGCTGACAAAGGGCCGGACACTCGGCACCGACGAAGTTGCCTCGTTACGCGCACTTGCCGGGGATGACGGGCGTCGTTTCATGGTCATGCAAACAGCGGAAGGCACTGACGTGCTGCGTGTGGCGCGGTTTGCCAAGGGGGGAGAGTGGCTTCTCGTGCGCGAGTTGCCGCAGGACGTGGCACTTGCGGGACAGCGGCGTGCGGCTTTGGTCGTTCTGCTGGTGAACAGTGCCATCGTACTCGTCCTTGTACCGTTCGTGGTGCGCTTCGGACGAACCATCGTCCGGCCTACGCGGCTGGTGGCTACACTTTCAGGAAGGATTGCGGCCGGAGATTTCCAGCCGGAATGCGAGTTTGTCGACCTTGCTGCCGCACCTGTCGAGATACGACAGTTGTACAAGAACTTCTGTACCATGTCGGCCCGACTCGGCGAACACATGCGGGCGCTGGAACGCATGGCAGTTACCGACCAGCTTACCGGGTTGCACAACCGTCGGTATGTCGCCGTTGAAGGTGCCAAGGTGGTGGATGTGTGCTGGCGTGGCGGGCGACCGTGCAGCTGCCTGATGGCTGACATCGACCGGTTCAAGACCATCAACGACACCTATGGACACGAAGCCGGAGACGCCGTGTTGCAGGCTTTTGCAGAGGTGTTCCGCGGAGGGCTCAGATGGTCGGACATAGGGGCGCGCCACGGCGGCGAGGAGTTCGTGGTCATAGCCCCCAATGCCGATACTCGCGACGCCGTGGTGATTGCCGAACGGTTGCGTGTGGATGCCGCTGCGCTTGTGGTGGAGTTCGGTGGACACGTCATTCGTTTCACGGTGAGTGTCGGGGTAGCCTCGCTGGATGAACACGGCGGAGACGGGAATCTGCTGGAAGAGCTTCTTCGCAGGGCGGACACAGCGCTGTACCGGGCCAAGGCCGAAGGGCGTGACAGGGTGTGCGTGTGGCGTGAAGGCGATGGCGACGGACCCTGCCTGCCCGGGAAGGCTCCTGATGGGGCTTCTTCTGCTGACGGCGATGGCGGTCGGGGCGAGGCCTAGACATCTTTCGTGGTCGGACATGGAAACGGCGCGCACCGTGGGGTACGCGCCGTTCGTTGCGCATAGGGCAGACGGCGGGGTGCGCCGCCCGGTATAGGGCTACAGCACTTCGACCAGTTCGATGTCGAAGGTGAGCGTCTCACCCGCGAGGGGGTGGTTGGCGTCGAGGGTCACGGCTTCGTCGGTGACTTCGGTGACAGCCACTTCCATCTCGCCGCCATCGGTCATGAGCTGGAGCATCAGGCCCACTTCGGGCTCGATGTGCGGCGGAACCTGATCGCGCGGCACGGAGATGACCAGTTCTTCAAGGCGCTCGCCGTAGGCGTCTTCGGCGGGGATGACGACCTTCACGGCATCGCCTGTCTTGCTGAGGCCGAGCACGGCCTTCTCGAAGCCGGGGATGAGCATCCCTTCGCCAAGAGTGAATTCGAGCGGCTCGCGGTCGCGCGACGAATCGAACTCGGTCCCGTCATCAAGGGTCCCGGTGTAGTGCACGCGAACCGTAGCGCCGTTCTGTATTGCCATGATGTTTCCTTTTGTGTGGGTGGGTAAAGCGGCATTCTCGCCCGCCCGTTGCAGCATGTCAAAGCGTTTTTACGCGGTCATTCCCGTTGCGCCGCCCTCCGTGAACAGGAGTGCGGCACGAACGAACGTCTCGGCCCCCAGCGCAAGACAACGCTCGTCGAGGTCGAAGCGCGGGTTGTGGATGGGAACGTCGCCACCGCATCCCACGAAGAAGAAGCATCCGGGAATCCGTTCGAGGAAGCATGAGAAGTCCTCGCCCCCGAGCGTGGGGGTGGGCGTCGTCACGGCCTGTTCCCCTCTTGCCTCGACCACCGCGCGGCGCACCACCTCGGCCACTCGGGGGGTGTTGATCACCGGGCCGTGGCAATAGTGGAAGTCGAGGGTGGCGGTGGCTCCCATGGCTGCACAGACGCCGTCTGCCACCGTGCGGATGCGGTCCTCCCATGCGGCACGCACATCGGGCGAGAAGGTGCGCACCGTGCCCGCCATGCGCGCTTCACCGGGAATGACATTGTAGGCCGTACCGGCATGAAGCTCGCCGATGGTGAGGATGACGGGTTCCAGCGGGTCGGTCATGCGGCTCACGACCCGCTGCAGGGCACCCACGACCTGTGTCGCCGTCTCCAGCGCATCGACGCAGAGATGGGGGGTGGCGGCGTGCCCCCCCCTGCCATGCACGGCAAGTTCGAAGCGGTCCATGGCGGCCATGAGCGGCCCCGGCTTCACGCCCACCGTGCCGACAGGCAGCGAGGGCCACACATGGGCACCGAGGCAGACATCCACCTTCGGTTCGTCGAGAACGCCCTCGGCTATCATCGGGGCGGCACCTCCCGGGCCCTCCTCGGCGGGCTGGAAGAGGAAGAGCACCTTGCCCCGCAGTCTGCCGGGTTCTTCACGGACGATGGCGGACAGCATCTCGGCTGCGCCAAGGAGCATGGCCATATGCGCGTCGTGCCCGCAGGCGTGCATCCTGCCTTCGTGCCGTGACGCGAAAGGCAGCCCCGTGGCCTCGGTCACGGGCAGGGCGTCCATGTCGGCCCGCAGCATGACCACAGGCCCCTCGAGTCCCGTGTCGAGAAGGGCGGTGACACCCGTCGTGGCGATGCCGGTGCGGACGGGCAGCCCAAGCCCCGACAGGGTTTCGGCCACATAGGCGGCGGTGCACCTCTCTTCGAAGCCCGTTTCCGGGATGGCGTGCAAGGCACGACGGTGCGCGATGATGTGCGACTCGACCTCTGCGGCAAGGCGTTGCACTGTTGCCCCGGTGTGCGGATGGCGGGTGCCGGAGTGTGCGGTATGACCTGACAAGTTGGCCTCCGTGGGCGGTTTGCGAAGACGGGGCGTGCCCGTTCCGGTATTGTCGCTGCCGTGTCGTCCGCGTCACCTCGGCATGGCTTCGCCGGTAAGGCGGCAGTGTCCCTCTGCACAACGTCCCCTGACGCGCAGCCGGTGTCCATCAGCGCCATGGTGCGAGGGATGCCGACGGAACAGGCATCCACTGGTGAAGAGGAGAAGGACACCCGAACGCCGCCAGTGCCGGGCTGGCTTGTGCGAATGGGTATGGGGCGACTGGGATGCAGCGTATGGAATTACCCGGCTTCCGTATTGACAGCAATGATTTGTGGCTATAGTGGTACTAATCAGTACCACGCATGGCGGCGTCGGCCGCAAGCACAGGAAGCAGGCAGAGACTGTCTTCAAGTTCCGCCTTCTTCGTAGTTCTGCCGATGCTGCGTGCGTTGCCATCTGCTTGGTCAGAGGTGCGGTGGCGGCCTTCCGGAGGCCGGACTCGATGGTGCGGCCCCGGGCAGGTCGTGCGATATGCATGACGCAGGGGCACCGCCCGTACCCTGGCGGCGATGCGGAAAGGTACCGCCGCATGTGCGGCACAGAGAGAGGAGACGCGCGATGGAGACCATCCTCGCACTACGCAAGTTCGGATTCACGCAGCAGGAGTCGTTGCTCTACGTCACCCTGCTGCGCCACGGGGCCATGACGGGCTATGAGGCTGCCAAGGCTGCGGGCATCTCGCGTTCCAACGCCTATGCCGCGCTTTCCAGCCTCGTCGAGAAGGGGGGCGCTGTGGTCGCCAGCGGTGATGCCAGCCGCTATGTCCCCGTACCCCGGCATGAACTGCTTGGGAACCTGCGGCGCGACACGGAGGCCACGCTTGCCTTCCTCGATGCCAACCTGCCCGAGGAACAGCCCGACGAGACGCCCTATCTCACCGTCGCGGGACTGGCGAACACCGCCAACAAGATACGCAACATGCTGACGGGTGCGACGCTGCGCGTCTATGCCTCGTTGCATCACGAGAATCTTGCCCTCTTCCGGCGTGAGTTCGAGGATTGCGTGGCACGCGGCCTCAAGGTCGTCATCCTCTCCGACACCGACCCCGCCATCGCGGGAGCCGTATTTCTGAAGAACCGGGCTGGCACCGGACATGTGAAGCTCATCGCCGACACCAGCGAGGTCATCGCGGGACTGCTGGAACCCGGCGTGAGCGGGCGGTGCCTGTATTCGCGCAACGAGCATCTCGTCTACCTCATGCGCGAGGCCATCCTGCACGAAATGGAACTCATCCGCATCCGCGAAGGCAAGGAAGCAGAGTGATGCCCAACGTACGATCCACCTACACCGACGCCGTCGGCTTCTTCGGACTCACCTCGCCCACCGAACTGGTCGAGACCTATGGCAGTCCGCTCTATGTCTACAGCGAGGCCATCCTCCGCCAGCGTTGCCGCGAGATGAAGGCCCTCTCGTCGCATCCCGGCTTCCGCGTGAACTATTCCGCCAAGGCCAACAGCAACCTCGCGCTGCTGCACATCATCCGCGAGGAAGGGCTGGTGGTCGACGCCATGTCGCCCGGCGAACTGTTCATGAACCTTCGGGCGGGCTTCTCCCCCGACCAGATTCTCTACGTGTGCAACAACGTCTCAGCCGAAGAACTGGGCAATGCCGTGTCGCATGGCCTGCTGGTGAGCGTCGATTCGCTCTCGCAGCTTGACCTCTACGGCGAGGTGAACCCCGGCGGGCGCGTGATGGTGCGCTTCAACCCCGGCATCGGGGCGGGCCACCACAAGAAGGTGGTCACGGCGGGCAAGGAGACGAAGTTCGGCGTCGACCCCGCATCCATCGATGAGGTGCGTACCATCCTCGCACGGCACAATCTCACGCTGGCGGGCATCAACCAGCACATCGGCTCGCTCTTCCTCGAACCGGAAAGCTATGTCGAGGCTGCGCGTTTTCTGCTCACGCTGGCGGAACGCTTCGACGACGTCGAGGTCATCGACTTCGGCGGCGGCTTCGGCATCCCCTATCACAAGTACGACAACCAGCCCCGTCTCGACCTCGCCGCCATGGGGGCGCAGTTCGACGACCTCATCTCCGGCTGGGCGCAGCGGCGCGGCTATCGCGGGCGGTTCCTCGTCGAACCGGGGCGCTACGTGGTGGCCGAATGCGGCCTGCTTCTCGGTTCGGTGCATTCGGTGAAGTCCAACGGTGCCAACCGCTACGTGGGTACCGACCTCGGCTTCAACGTGCTGGCGCGTCCCGTCATGTACGACGCGCACCACGACATCGAGGTGTACCGTGAAGACGGAGCCCCCTCGGACCTGCTGCTGCCGCAGACCGTTGTGGGCAACATCTGCGAAAGCGGCGACATCATCGCCAGGAACAGGCCCCTGCCTCCGGTGGAGGAGGGTGACATCCTCGGTGTTCTCGACGCCGGTGCCTACGGTTATGTCATGAGTTCCTCCTACAACCAGCGGATGCGCCCCGCCGAGGTGCTCATCGACCTCGAGGGCAGGCCTCGCCTCGTGCGGCGCCGCGAGACGCTGGATGACCTTGTGGCCATGTACGAGGGCCTGGGGCTCTAGCCCCCGCCACGTATACGTCGACGTTTCTCCGGAAAGGCGCGGGTGCTCCGGGAGTGCACCCCGTCTGCCCGGAGTGCGCCCCCGCACCGCATTCTCCTGCCGCGGGGCGGGGGCGGCCTTCCGGCCCATGCCGTAGCCACGCGGGGTATGGGTGACTACAGGCCGAGTGCCGCGTCGATGACGGCGTCGGCAACGGTCAGCGCTGCCTCGGGCGGCGCATGAAAATCAAGGATGGGCGGCACGATGCCGCTCACGGATATCCCTGACAGCATGGCCACCGCTTCCATGTTGTCGTGGACAAGGTCCGAAGGGGTGGGGCGTTTTCCGGATGCAACGAAAACGATCCCTGCCGGCGTCACGCCTCTTCGGGTCATCGCCTCCACGGAAAGGAGGGTGTGGTTCACGGTTCCCAGACCGTCCCGCGCCACAAGCACGGGACGCGCATCCGCCGCCCGGATGCAGTCGACGCACAGCGCGTCGGCGGTGAAGGGCACCATGAGCCCGCCCGCACCCTCCAGAACGAGGCAGGCATGTGTAGCGCGCAGGATTGCCAACCTGCGCATCAGGTCTTCCGTCTCCACGCCGTTGCGTTCGTCCCGCGCGGCGTGGAGCGGAGCCTTGGGTGCCCTGAAGCACCATCCCACCGCTTCCGCAGGATCCCTTTCCGCCAATTCCGGCACATGCCGGTAGACGAAGGCTGCGTCGCTGTCCGTGTCATACGGGTCGCGGCAGCCCGTCTGCATGGGCTTGGCGTAGAAGGGGACCATCCCCCGTCTGAACAGCGCCCTCATCAGCAACAGACTCACCACCGTCTTGCCCACCCCCGTATCCGTACCGGTGACGAAGAGGGGCGCAGGCAGACGTGGTGTCGCGTGGTTCATCTCGTGTGCAGACATGTGTGAACGGTCTCCTTGCAATACGTGATGTCGTCGTCGGTATGGGCGGCGGTGACGCTGAAGCGCACGATGGCGTGCCCGTGGGGGACGGTGGGGTGTCGCGCAGAGAGGGCCAGCACCCCTTGGGTACGAAGTCTTCGGGCCAGTTGCGTTGCCTGTGCCTCGTCACCTGTCTCAATGCACAGGATATGGGCGTCGCCATGCACTGGCAGGCCGCAACCGGCCAGCCCCTCGCGCAGTGCGCGGGCGTTGCGGGCGAGGCGTGCGCGTGCGTCGTCCATGCCCGCCATGCGGGGCAGCAGACGCAACACGGCAGCGGCGTGGGCTTCGGGCAGGGCCGTGGAGTGCATGACGGCAGAGGCGAAGTTCTCAAGCGACTCGCGCACGATGCGCGGCATGAGCACGAACGCACCGAAGAATCCCGGTCCCTTGCCCAGCGTGCCCACGGTGACGTCGGCGGCGGGGGCATTCTCCGTTTGTCCCCATGCAAGGCCGCGCCCGCCTTGCCCCAAGGCACCGCAGGCATGGGCCTCGTCAAGGATGACGAAGGCCCCGTGTCGTGACCGCAGGGTGGCGAGGGCGTCCATGGAGGTCACTGTGCCGTCCATGCTGAAGAGGGATTCGGTGAGTATGACGGGGCTGGCGTCCCCGTGCGGCGGCGGGGATGCCGTCGGACATGTCGCGGGCGGGGACGACAGGGGCGCCCCCTCTGTGAGAGGTGCGGCTGATGCCGTCTCCGCGGTTGTTTCGTGTCTCCACGCGGTCAGCCTGCGGTCGAGTCGGGCGAGGTCGCCGTGGGGATAGGTGACCGGGTGTGCCCCGCACAGGGGCACTGCCCGCGCCATGCTGGCGTGGATGCGCCTGTCGATGAAGAGGGTGTCGCCCGTGTGCAGCAGCCCCGTCACCACGGCGAGGTTGGCCTGATAGCCGCTGGGCAGGAAGAGGCAACTCTCATATCCGAAATGTTCGGCCCATGCAGCTTCGGCTTCGGCCACCAGCGCGGAATGTCCGGCGGCAAGGCGTGA
>Ga0302246_1001609_pt1 | contig 15378 bp, 16 predicted proteins | sample AAG_UR_Trp_MG_FD_193533 | JGI IMG/M metagenome (GOLD analysis project Ga0302246, IMG submission 193533) | Enriched activated sludge microbial communities from anaerobic digester in WTTP, New Holstein, Wisconsin, United States - AAG_UR_Trp | ecosystem: Engineered > Bioreactor > Anaerobic >...
TCTCCTGTGCTTGGCGGGGGAAGGTACTGTAAGGCTGCACCGGAGGCAATACTTGATGAAGGCACGATGTGCGCGCTGGCGCTGGTCGTTCGCTGGAGGTGACCCGCCATGGGTATCCGTGCGCAGCATGACTTGGCCACGTCCCGGGGCGTGTGTCATGCCGGTGTAGGGTGATTTAGGGGACATGCTGGAACCGGGAGTGTCCGTGGCAGGCGGTCGTGCGGCCAGGGGCTGTCGCATGTTCCCTGCGCGGGGGGGGCAATGAAAAAAGGGGGCTGATGCCCCCCTTTCCGGTTGTGATGACGGTTTTGTAAAACTGCTAGATCGCCTTTTTCGCAGCTGCGATGGCTCCAGCATAGTCAGGTTCGGTAGTCACTTCGGGCACTATCTGGGCATGCGTTATCGTGCCGTTGCGGTCGACGACGAAGACGGCACGGGTAAGCAGACGCAGTTCCTTTATGACCACGCCATAGGCCATGCCGAACGAAAGGTCCTTGTGGTCGGAGAGTGTTTCGACCGCCTGCACTCCTGCGGCACCGCACCAGCGGGCCTGCGCGAAGGGCAGGTCGCAGCTGACGGTGAGTATCTTCACGTCTTCTCCGAGGTTTGCCGCCTCCTGATTGAACCGGCGCGTCTCCATGTCGCATACGCCCGTGTCAAGTGAGGGTACGGCGCTTATGATGACCACCTTGCCCTTGTAGTCGCCGAGGGTGCGGGGAGAAAGGTCGTTGGCAAGCACGTTGAATGAGGGGGCCTTGTCGCCCACGCCAGCGGGCGTACCGAGAAGAGTGAGACCGTTGCCCTTGAAAGTGATGATGCCAGTACGTTCTGTGGTCATGTATGTTTCTCCGATGGATGAGGATTGTCGAGAATGAATGCTGATAACACGGCTTTCGTCCCTTGTGAACCTGTCGGCGCTATTTTTGTGGTTGTTTTAAAAACATGCCATTTTACAATTTTATTCTTTTTGAGCTTTATAAAACGACAAAAATGCAAAAAACATAAAAAACAATAAAAACATAACCATCTGAAATTGTTGAACGCATGTTGTCTGGCGCAGTTGGCACGCGACTTGCCTTATGACAGGTGTGTGCAACGCAGGATGGGCCAGCGTTGCGAAAACACCTTCGAGGAGGTCTTATGAACGCGGCCGATACCGCCTTCATCCTTATCTGCGCGGCACTGGTGATGTTGATGACTCCCGGCCTCGCCCTGTTCTATGGCGGCCTCGTCAGGGCCAAGAACGTGCTCTCGACAACCATGCACAGTTTCGTTCTCGTGGGCGTGGCCTCGGTGGTGTGGGCCATCATCGGGTATACACTCGCCTTCGGGCCGGATGTGGCAGGTGTCATCGGAGGACTCGACCACCTGTTCCTCAAAGGTGTGGGCATGGAACCTTCAGAGGCTGCCAAGACCATACCGCATCTCGCGTTCATGGTGTTCCAGTGCATGTTCGCGGTCATCACGCCCGCGCTCATCTCGGGTGCCTATGCCGAGCGTATCAGTTTCCGGGCCATGCTGCTGTTCTCTGTACTGTGGCTTGTGCTGGTGTACGCGCCCATGGCCCACTGGGTGTGGGGCGGGGGCTGGATGTTCAAGATGGGTGCGCTCGACTTTGCCGGTGGCGCGGTCGTGCACATGAGTTCTGCCGCTGCCGCGCTTGCCGCCGCGCATGTGCTCGGAAGACGCGAGGGCTATGGCCGTGAACCCTTCGTGCCCCATAACCTTCCCATGACGGTTCTCGGTGCGGGCATCCTGTGGTTCGGCTGGTTCGGCTTCAACGCGGGTAGCGCCCTTGCCGCCAATGGTCTTGCCGCCATGGCCTTCGTCACCACGCACCTTGCCACCGCCGCAGGCGTCATGGGCTGGCTCGCCGTAGAGTGGATGCATAGCGGCAAGCCCACCACGCTGGGTGCTGCCTCCGGTGCCGTTGCCGGTCTCGTTGCCATCACGCCCGCTGCTGGCTTCGTAGAACCCATGCCCGCCATGATCATCGGTTTCGGGGGCGGGATGCTCTGCTACGGCGGCGTTCTGATGAAGAAGGTCTTCAAGTACGACGACGCGCTCGACGTGGTCGGCGTGCATGGCGTGGGCGGTACGTGGGGTGCCCTTGCAACGGGATTGTTCGCCAGCGAGGCCGTGAACGGCGTCAATGGTCTCTTCTACGGCAATCCCGGTCAGCTGTGGACGCAGTTCCTTTCGGTGGTGGCTACCTGGCTGTTCTGCTACCTCATGAGTCGCGGTATCTTCCACGCGGTGGACGCCCTGATGGGGCTGCGCGTGACGGTCGATGCCGAACGCGCGGGACTGGATGTGAGCGAACACAACGAGCGGGCCTACGAGCAGTAACCGTATTGCCCGGCCATTGCCGCAGGGCACCGGGCTTGCGGGGGGATGTGATTGTCGCCTACAGATGCGTGAGGATGTTCCCCTTTCGCAGAATATGAACCAGTCTTTCGAAGGTGGTCGCCATGAAGAAGCTCGAGATTATCATCAGGCCGTTCAAGCTGGACGAGGTGAAGGAAGTCCTTGCATCCATGGATGTGAAGGGGATGACCGTGACCGAGGTGAAAGGCTTCGGACGTCAGCGTGGACACAAGGAAGTATACCGCGGGGCCGAGTATCAGGTCGATTTCATGCCCAAGGTCAAGATAGAGGTGGTGCTCGAAGACGCCCAGGTCAAAGCTGTCGTGGATGCGGTCTGCAAGGCCGCACGCACAGGCAAGGTGGGGGACGGCAAGATATTCGTGCTGCCCGTCGACGACGCCATACGCATACGCACCGGCGAGTCCGGCGCCGAAGCCATCTAGCCGCAAAGGGCCGCACTCTCAGGGGGGGTGCGGCCCCTCGCATGGAAGCATGCCGATGCCGAGGAAGAACACTCCGGACATCCCGGGAACCGATTGCAAGAACGACGCCCGGAAGACACTGCGTGAAGGCCGGTCCGCCCTAGCTGAAGGGCTGGCACAGGCGTCCTCCGATGCTCTTCCGTTCGAACACGCCTACAGCCGTCTGCTGGATACGTATTTCAGGCTGCGGCTTGCAGAGTTGGGCACGGGGCATGACCGGGTGGCGCTGGTGGCTGTCGGGGGTTACGGGAGGCAAGAGCTTTGCCCCGCCTCGGACATCGACATCCTGGTCCTTTGCAACCGTAGTATTCCACCGCAAGCCATCGACCTTGCGCAAGCACTCTTCCTGCCCCTGTGGGATGAGGGGTTCACCCTCGGGCATGGTTTCCGTACCGTAAGCGATTGCGTGAAGCTGGCTGCCCACGACCACAAGGTATTGGCAAGCCTCCTCGATGCCCGGCTTGTGGCCGGGAGTCCTGCGCTGCTGGAAGACATGGTCAGAAGGCTGGACGAGCGCGTGCTGCCACGGCGCAGCCACGCGTTTCTCTCATGGCTTGACACCGAACATGAACGCAGGCTGGCGGCCCATGGCGATGGGACGGTGCTGCTTGAACCCAATCTGAAAGAGGGGTTGGGGGGCTTGCGTGATTATCACAGGATACTCTGGCTGGCGCGGATTCGCGGAAAGGCGGGTACGGTCGAGGAACTCATGGCGCAGGCCGGTTTCTCTTCCGGAGACGCCACCCTGTTGCGTCAGGCCGTGACTTTTCTGCATGGGGTGCGCAACAGGCTGCATCTGCTCTCTGGTCGCAAGAACGATACCCTGTTCCTCGACCTGCAACCGGGCATAGCGCAGACCATGGGCTTCCATGACGACGGCGGGTTGCTGGGAGTGGAGCGTTTTCTCGGCGCGCTGCATCGCTGCATGTCGGACATCAAGGGGCTATCTGATGCCTTCCGGGGGGTCCCGGGTGGCCCTGTGCTCCCGGTCAGTCCGTGCCCGGAAGTCGATGCGGGAGTCGTCATCGCCGGGGGGGCCGTGCACCTGTGCCTGCCTGATGGTGTCGAGGCGAGTCCCCGCCTGACCCTCGAGACGTTCGTCCGTGCAGCCGCATCTCCCTCCGGGCCGACGCCCCGACTCGACTGGAACACGAGGCGACGCATGGCGGCGGCCATCGCAGGCAGGGCATCTGAACTGTCCGGTGTGGAAGTGGGGCGTGCCCTCATCGCCATACTCACCTCGGCCAGGGCGTTCGACGTGCTGGAACAGATGGACGCCGTGGGGTTGCTCCCTGCCTTGTTGCCAGCCTACGGCGCTGCCCGTGACAGGGTGCAGTTCGATGGCTTTCATTCCTACCCTGCCGGTATGCATACCCTTTTCACCATACGGCAACTGGAGCAGCTCGCGACGAATGGCCCCGAACCCTTTGCGACCCTATGGCGTGAATGCCCCGAAGGCGCAGGTGGCGGTGCTGAACCGGGCAGGCTGTCGGTGTTGCTGGCGGCGTTGTTCCATGACCTCGGCAAGGGGCTCGAAGATGCTTCGCACCATGAGGAGAGCGGTGCAGGCATCGCCCGTGACGTGCTCTCCGCATGGGGACTTCCTGCACCGGTCGTGGACGATGTGACGTTTCTGGTCAGGGAACATCTGCTTCTCATGCGTACCGCGCAACGCCGCGACCTCAACGACGAGGCTGTCGTGGGACAGGTGGCGGGCATTGTCGGTGACCGGGCACGGCTTGAGCGTCTGCTTCTCCTTTCCTACGCGGATGCCAGCGCGACCGGCCCCAAGGCATGGAACAGGTGGGCCGCCAGCCTCCTTGACGAACTGCGCGGCAAGACCCTCAACATGTTGCGGGATGTCGAGGCGGGGGGCATTCATACCGCCGGAAGTGTGGGCGATGTGCTCGCACGTGTACGGACGCTTGCGACGCACCAGCCGACGACGCCTCCCCTGGGTGAGGACATCGCCGCGGCGTTCTTGGCAGCCATGCCGCCGCGTTATGTGGTGGCCAATGACCCTGAACGGATACTGCGGCATATGGAGATGGCCCGCCAGCTCAATCTCGATGTGGAAGAGGCTCGCAAGCGCCTCGAACCGGGCAGGGCCGAACGGGGGCTGGTGGTCATGGAAGGCCGACCTGTACACGGGGGGCGTGAAAGCGACCTGTGGGAGGTCACGATTCTGGCGCGCGACCAGCAGGGGCTGTTCGCTACGCTCGCTGGAGTGTTCGCCCTGCATGGCCTGAACGTCTACGCTGCCGACGCCTTCGTGTGGCGCGACGGGACAGCGCTCGACGTCTTCCACGTCACGGCTCCCCCCGACCCCCTGTATGCCCGTGAATTCTGGGGTAAGGTACGCAGCTCGGTGCAGTACGCCATGACAGGCAAACTCGCCCTCGACTATCGCCTTGAAGAGGCACGCGCCAGCCGCATCCTCCCCGATGCCCTGCGCGAGGCGTTGCGGCGTCCGGCTGAAGTGAGGGTGGACAACGGCCTCTCGGACTTCTATACCGTCATCGACGTCTTCGCACCGGATCGTCCGGCACTGCTCTATGACGTGGCGCGCACGCTGCAATCCCTGCATCTCGACGTGCTGTTCGCCAAGGTGTCAACACTGGGAAATCGCACTGCAGATACCTTTTCCGTGCGGACGGCCCAGGGCCAGAAACTCACGGATGAGGAACATCTCGCAGAGGTGCGGGCCGCCCTGCTGCACGCGGTGGCTTCCCGATAGCTTTTCACGGTAGGCTCATGTCCTTATTGTGCGACGCCCACCCCCACGGGACGGGCGCATGACTGAAACTGTGTCCTTCACTGCGGCCATCTTCGTGGCGGCCGGTTTTCTTCAGGGGTTCGCCGGGTTCGGCGCGGGACTGCTGGCGGTCCCGCTGCTGCTGCTCCGTTTCGATATCACGGTCGCAGTCCCGGTCTGCGTTCTGGCTTCCATCGTCCTCAACGCCCAGTTGTGTGTCAGCTACCGCGACGCCCTCTCGTGGGGCAGAATCATGCCTCTGCTACTGGGGAGCATCCCCGGTCTCATTCTCGGAAGCCTCGTGCTGGTCCATGCCCCGCCCGTGCTGACACGGTCTGTACTGGGCGGCATCCTTGTCGCGTATGGCCTCTGGGGGCTATGGGCGAAGAGTGCTACCGGCATGATGGGCTCACCCCGCCCCGTCTACGGGTATGCCGCAGGCATGGCTTCAGGGGCGATGGGGGCCGCGTTCAGTGCCAACGGGCCGGCAGCTATCGTATACGTATCACTCACCGATTGGCCCAAGAACACCATCAAGGGCACGCTCGCCGGTTACTTTCTGGCCAACAATGTCGCAACCCTCGCCGCAGAGGCGGCTTCGGGTCTGCTGACGTTACAGGTCGCCCTTGCAGGTATGGTTGGGGCAGCCGGAATCGGTCTCGGCGGCTGGATGGGGGTACGTGCGTGCTCCCGGCTGGGTGAACGTGACTACCGACGTGCCATGTTCGCGTTGTTGTTTCTCATGGGGGGCAACCTTCTCGTCGACGTGATGCGGCATGGATGAGCGTTTCGAACCTCGCAGGTGCACACTGTTTCGCAATGTGCGTTGGGCCGTCGTCCTGTCCCGTGTGCGGTGGTCGGGAAGGCTGTAGCGTAGTGCTCGCGCCATTCCGGTAGACACCCGCCAAGCCGCATCGTCAGAGTGCCGAGCCCCTGCCTGCTGTCTCCCCTCTGGAGTGTCTCGCCTACGAAACCGCTCTGTTCTTTCGCCCATTATCCTTCTGCGGCGCGAGAATGCCTCTGCGTCGGGCTTGCAGCGGGGCTGAACGGGGTCTGGATCACGCCTGCCGTGTGCCTCCACATCGTGTAGCCCCGGCAGGCGCTTGCGGTCTCCCGTTCCAATCACTATCCTGCGGCGATTCTCAGGATGGATGGCAAGGAGATGCTATGCCGGATTATCATGACAGGGTGAACATGCTCATCGGTGAGCATTGCAGTGTCGACGCGCTCAATGCCCGTCTGCAAGGTGAGGGCGACGCAATATCGATCATGGATGACTTCTCCGGTGTTCCGGATATGGAACGCTGGAAGTCTTTTTGCGATGCATGGAACAGGGAATGCTTCGACAGGGCAGGTGTGCGCCGTGAAATCACCTGTACGCGCTTCGGGGCCGGGCATCGCGCAGCACTGCATCTCTATTCCGCCGATAAGGCCCATCTTTTTTTCGGCTGGCTTGCTTCGTTTCGCACGGCTGTAGTTCGTGGCGATACGGATATGGCTTCACAGTATGCTTCCTATCGCGGACTTGGTCTGGTCGGTGCGGGGCCGTTTCTCTTTTCATTGTTGCTGTATCTGCACGCCCCCGAGTGCTATTTCCCGTATAGGCGGTCTTACGCACTGGCATTGGCGACCATCATGGGCGAGGAGGCGGAATCGCTGACACCTTTCTCGCCGGAATCATACGCATTATACTGTAAGGGATGCTCCGCATTCCGAGAGACATTCAACGTGCTTCCGCAGGAAGTCGACTTTTTGCTGCGAGAGGTGGCGCGTGAGGGAACCGCATAGGTTCAAGAGTCGATATGATGGTGTTGCGCGGAACGTGAGGACTATTGCATAGCTGCCAAGGCGGTGAGGACTCATCCGTAGGGCAGGGCCGCTACCCACGTGAGATTCTGCCGTCTGGGAGAGATGCTCGGGCAAGGGCCAGATTCTTGCTCTAGGTGCACGAGGCCCCTTCGCGGCAACACGACCGGTTTCCGGCACTGCCGCACGTCGGGGATTCCGTCCCGATGCGTGACCGGTTCGCAGGAAAGTGCCTGGAAAGACTGACGGGGAGATGGTCGTGTGACCATCTCCCCGTCTTGCTTGTGCCTTTGAGGTGCCGTTGTTCGGCCGGTTAGCATGGGATGCGCGGCAGCGATGCAGCGACAGTCCCGTGCGACCCTTTAGAGAATCTGTTGCAGGAACTTCTGAAGGCGCGGATGTTCCGGCGCCTCGAAGAAGTGCTGCGGTGTGCCCTGTTCGAGAATCTGCCCGTGGTCCATGAAGATGATGCGGTCTGCGACTTCGCGCGCGAAGCCCATCTCGTGAGTCACGCACACCATGGTCATGCCTTCCTTGGCAAGGGTCACCATGACATCAAGCACTTCTCCGATCATTTCGGGGTCGAGCGCCGACGTCGGTTCGTCGAAGAGCATGATCTTGGGGTTCATGGCGAGAGCGCGGGCTATGGCGACACGTTGCTGCTGACCGCCGGACAGCATGGCGGGGTAGACATTGGCCTTGTCGCTGATGCCCACCTTCTTGAGCAGGTCGAGTGCTCTTGATTCCGCTTCGTCTCGGGGAACCTTACGCAGGCGCATGGGCGCCATGGTGAGGTTCTGGAGCACCGTCTTGTGGGGGAAGAGGTTGAAGCTCTGGAACACCATGCCGAGATCCTGCCGGATGACGTTGATGTCGCTGTCCTCGGCCCGGATGTCCTTGCCGTCGACGATGATGCTGCCCTTGTCGACGTTCTCGAGACGGTTGATGGAGCGCAGCAGGGTCGACTTACCTGAACCGCTGGGGCCGATGATGACGACCTTCTCACCGGCCTGCACATCGAGACTCACATCATGGAGGGCCGTGAGCTCACCGAAGAACTTCCAGACGTTGCGGATGCTGATGATGGGTTCGTTAGCGGCGGTCATAGTAGTTCAGTCTCGCTTCCATGATGCTGACGCCCTTGGAAAGAAGCAGGGTGATGAGCAGATACACGAGCGCGATCATGGTGTAGGTTTCGAAATACTGGAAGCTCTCGGAGGCGAATTCGCGGCCACGGCGCAAGATGTCGGCGACGGCGATGATGGAGACAAGGGATGTGTCTTTCAGCATGGCGATGAATTCGTTGCCGACAGGGGGCAGGATGGTGCGCCACGCCTGCGGCAGAACAACGAGGAACATCGTCTCGACGCGGTTGAAGCCGAGCGAACGGGCGGCCTCGGTCTGTCCCTTGGGGATGGCTTCGATACCCGCGCGGAACACTTCACCCATGTACGCGCCATAGCACACGCTGAGGGCGATGATGGCGGCGAGCATGTCCGGGACCTTCAGGAAGCGTCCCAGCGCGTAATAGATGTAGAAGAGTTGCACCAGCAGCGGAATGCCGCGCACCACTTCCACATACGTTGAAGCCACGAGGTTGATGCCCCGGTTGCGCGACAACCTCCCCAGACCGGTGATGAGGCCGATGGGGATGGAGCAGATGATGGAGAAGACCGTCACCTGAAAGGTGACGAGGATGCCGTCCGGCAGGAACTGCAGAAGGCGCCAGTAGGGGTCGGGTTGCGAGGCGCAAAGATAGATGAGGGTACCGATGGCGGCAAGGAACGAGAGCGACCATGCTGTGATCAGTCGTCGTTCTTTCGGGTCGGGGATTGAGGCGCCGTCGGTGATCTCTATGCGCACATTCTGATGTTCGGACATGGCAGTGGTGATGTTGACGTTGGCAAAAGCAGGGGACTGGCGGCATTCCGCCAGTCCCCGTCATATGCGGTAGGCTTTGGGGAAACGGCTACCTGCCGATCCACTTGGCGCGCAGCTGCGCGTCGATACCCTTGGCCTTGACGGCTTCGATGCCCTTGTTGATGAGGTCGACGAGTTCCTTGTTGCCCTGCTTGACGGCGATACCATAGTACTCGCTCTCGGGCGTGTCGACGATGAAGGCGATCTTCAGCTTCTTGGCGTATTCTTCCTGCTGGAGAGCGTAGTTGGCGGCAACGGGGTCGTCGCACACCACGCCGTCGATGCGGCCGTTGAAGAGGTCTTCCATGGCGAGGCCGATCTCGTCGTACGACTTGGCAGTGACGCCAGCAGTGCGCTTGATGGCGAAGTGGCCGGTGGTGCTGATCTGGGCGCCGAGGGTCTTGCCCTTCATGTCTTCGAGGGTCTTGGCTTCGGTGGTCTTGGGAACCACGAGCGCCTGCTTGACGTCGAAGTAGGGCATGGTGAAGTCCATGGCCTTCTTGCGTTCTTCAGTGATGGTCACCGAAGAGGCGATGGCGTCGTACTTGCCAGCGGCGAGACCGGCGAAGATGCCGTCCCACGCCACGTTCTTGTGCACGACCTTGAAGCCGGCTTCCTTGGCGATGGCGTCGACGTAGTCGACGGCAAGGCCGACAATCTGCTTGTTGGCGTCGACGAATTCCATGGGCGGCCAGGTGGCGTCATGGGCGAAGACGACGGTGCGCTCTGCGAAGGCGACGTTGGTCGAGAGCAGCAGCGCGGCGACGGTGAGCAGGACTTTCTGCAGCATCCTCAGGCACTCCTCATAAGTTGATGGTGAAGCAACGGATGAACCCTTGTCTTGGGGGTAAGTGAGCAAATTGTCAAGAAAAGAGTGCCGTGCTGCCATCGTGGCGCGGGCCGATTCACAACTGTGTAACATCACCACGAAAAGATGACCGAAATCAGCAACGGTACAGCCACGGTGAGCACCATACCGCTGAACACGGCCACGATACCGCACCGTTCGCCGGCGTATCTGGCAATGACGGGGAGGCAGGTGTCCATGGCGGTGGCCCCCCCCGCGGCAACCGGCGCCAGTCCGCCGAAAGCACGAACCAGCAGCGGTGTGGCGAGCAGCGTCGTCAGTTCGCGGGTGATGTTGGCAAGCAGCGCCACGGACCCGAGTGCCGCGTCACCCATGCGCGTGATCATGATGCTTGAAAGACTGTAGTAGCCGAAACCGGCACCGACCCCCAGCACATCGCGCAGGGGCATGTCTCCAAGTGCAAGCCACGCCATGGCAGCCCCGCCGAATGTGCCTGCCATCACCGCCAGCGGCACGAGTGCCACCTTGATGTGCAATTCGCGCAGGATGCGCCATGAGCGGGTGTCGAAACCTATGCCCATGCCCACCACGAACAGCAGCAGGTACAGTGCCCATGAGGCAAGGTCACCTCTGGCGATGGCATCGGGCACGATATCAAGGCGTCCGACGAGTACCCCGGCAAGGAAGAAGCACAGGATGATGCAGCTACCCTTCATGGGAATGCTCCACCGGCGTCTTGCCGCCCTGTGCAGTTGGCTTCAGGTTGACGGCGCTGTCGTTGGGGCCATTCCCTCCGTGGGAGGAAGGCTGACGGGTTGCCTCGTCTCCTGCCCCTGCCCCGAACACGTCGGCGGGCAGAAGCCTTTGCAGTGCCCATGCGGCGAAGACGCTGCCCATGAGCGAGCACAGGCTGATCACCACGGCGCGCATGCCGAGGTCTCCTGCACGGCTGATGAGTTCGTCGTCCGACCCCAGTGAAAGCCCTAGAAGAAAGAGCAGGGCATAGATCGACCAGCTTGTGAGCCTGTCCACGCAGCGCAGGGCCGCCTGTCTATGGCGCAGGGCGAATCCCAGAGGGATGCCCACGGCAATGCACGAGATTTCCGTTATCATGGCAGATGGTTCCGGCTAGAGGTGAAGCTACCGGGTAGCTTCTGGCGGTGGATGTGTCAATTGCCGTGCCGCAGCCAAGCCTTGATGTCGGCGGATTCTACTGGACTCGCCAGCAGAATGCGGGCGTATGGTAAAACTGTCGCCATCATTGTGCGGGTGTGATGCGCGTCACGTCCTGTTCTGCTGCCACTGCCTATAGTCATGAAGCAAGAGGCTGCATGAATGGGTTCTTCCATCCCCGGCAGCGTCAGGTAGCGCATCGTGCCGGGGCAACCCTCACCCAAGATCGAAACAAGGAGCAGGTCATGAAGCTCATCAGCAGGGAAGACTACACGACATTCAAGGACGGCGGTTTTCGTATGGATGTCATCAGCGACACCGAGAACGCCAAGATTCTCAACTGCAACATCCGCGCAGGTGCGGAATTGCCCGTGCACAGCCATGACATCGAAGGTGAGCTTTGCATCACCATCCTCGCAGGCGAGGGACTGTTCCTCGGTGCGAACGGGGCTGAACTTCCGGCGCGTGCCGGCGACATGCTCATCAGCGAGATTCGCGAGCCTCATGGGCTGCGGGCTGTGTCAGACCTCCGCGCCATTGTGGTCATCACTCCCCCCATCTAGCGGGGCGGGAAGGGAGTCCAGACTCCCTTATGCGAGACATGAGATAGTCAGAAGGGAGGCCCATGGGCCTCCCTTCTGATTCTGCAATGTCCGATGTGTTCACGAACGCCGTTGCCGGAGTGTCAACGGCGTATCTTGTCGCGTCGCAACTGGATGTAGGCGTTGCGAACAGCCGTGTAGGGTTCTACAGAACCGGACTTGAGACCTTCATAGCCATCGATGGCAGGCCCGAGACCGTTGAGTTGCTTGTACCCGTTGGCAGCAATGGATTCTTCGAGTGTAAGAGCGAACCACGTGGGGTCGAGGAAGTAGTCGCCGGCGAATCCGGCGGTATCACGCAACGTGCTTGGCCCGATGAAGGGCCAGACAAGGTAGAAGCCCTCTCCGAAGCCCCACACCCCCAGCGTCTGCCCCATGTCCTCGTCTTCGACCGGAACGACGGGCCTGTCCTTCTTGGCGACGTCGATGAGGCCACCCATGCCCACGGTCGTGTTGACGATGAAGCGGCCCATCTCGACCCCGGCTGCGTTGAACCTGCCTTGAAGCAGGTTGTTCACGAATCGCAGGGGAAAGAGGATGTTGTGGAAGAAGTTGCGCACACCGCTTCGGAGTTCTTCAGGGGTGACCGCCTCGTAGCCCTTGTAGACGGGCTTGCCTATACGCAACAGGACGAAGTCGTTGAAGCCGAACCACATCCTGTTCCAGCCCTCAAGTGGGTCGGCGACAAGGTGGGCATCGGGGACGTCATAATCGTCAAGGGTATCGCTTGTCTGCGCCGCATAGGGTGCCGGGTCTCCGGCGGCGTGTGCACCGGGGCTGACGCCCACGAGGCAGGCACAGAGAATGACCGCAGCCAGCAAGCGTACACCAGTGAAGGCGCAGCGCGAACAGCTTTCGGCTTCGCACAAGGCGGGCTCCACGGGTTGCCTTGATCGAAACATCATGTAGCCCCCTATTGCGCGGCTTTCGCCCTGACTTCATCGGCCTTGGAGCGTACCCGCTCGATCAGCTGGTCGGGCGTGCCCTTGGTGAGCAGGTCCTGAAACTGCGAGCGATAGTTCTTCACGAGACTCACACCTTCGATGATGACGTCGTAGACCACCCAGCGCCCCTGTTTTTCGAGCATGCGGTAGGCGACAGGCACGGTCTTGCCGTCCTTGAGGGTGACGGCGGTCTGCACTTCGACCTTGTCGCCCTTGGTGCTTGCCAACTCTCCGGTGTAGGCGATGCGTTCGCCGTTGTAGCCGTCGATCTTTTCAAGGTAGGTGGCGCGCAGCAGTTGAGCGAAGGCCTCGGTGAACCGGTTTTTCTGGTCGGCCGTGAATGATGGCCAGTTGGCCCCCACTGTGCGGGCGGAGAACTCCTCGTAATCGAAGATGTTGCGAATCTCCGCTTCGATCTTGTTCCGTTCCGCGTCACGCTTGGCGGTGTCGCGGTAGTCGGGGGATTTCAGGATGTCGAGTACGCGCGTGACGGTGCTTTCAAGCGTGGCGCGTGCCGGAGATGAAGCGAACGAGGTGCCGGGCGCTAGGACACAGCATATGAGCAGGGCGGACAGGCATAAGGATGAAAGGCGCGGGAACATGGTCTAGACACCTCCGAAGACATACTTGCTGATGAGCGATTCGATGTCTATGGACGATTCGGTTTCAGTGATTTCATCGCCATTGCCAAGGATGTCAGGGGACCCACCCGGTGACAGTTTCACATACTTGTCCCCGATGAGTCCACTCGTCTTGACCGAGGCGATGACATCGTCAGTGAGTTTGACGCCTTCATTGATGCGCAGGCCCACAACGGCGAGGGGGTGTTCCCGGTCGAGGGTGATGGATGCAACACGGCCCACGGGCACCCCGGCTATCTCGACTTCGGCACCGACTCGAAGCCCAGTGACGGAACTGAACTTGCACATGACAGTATAGCCCTTGTCGGCGAGAAGTTCCATACGTCCGAGTTTGACAGTGAGATAGGCCACACAGAGCAGTCCCAGCAGGACGAACACACCTGCGGCCGTTTCACGAGAGTACTTGTTCATACGCTGCCCCTGTCTGGCTTTATCCGCTTTGCCCCACTCACTGGGGACGCTGTCGCGGAACGCTATTGTATCTGGCAGGTCTGCCCGCCCATGTCCTGATGTCGCGTATCAGCGTGCAAGCCATGCATCGAGCGCAGCCCTTACTTCCGGCGAGAGTGCCGGGCGCATGGCGTTGTCCGCTGCTGGCGTGCGGTCGAGGAAGTCCCTGAGGTACGGGTCGCGGGTGGCTTGCAGGTCATGATACGAGCCTGAGAAGACGGCTTTGCCGTCATGCAGCACGAGAGCATGGTCTGCTATCATCCGCAGGCTTTGCAGGTCGTGGCTGACGACGACGGTGGTCATTTCAGGAAAATGTGCCTTCATGTCCAGTAGCAGCCTGTCCATCTGTGCGGCATTGATCGGGTCAAGCCCGGAGGTGGGTTCGTCGCACAGAAGGATGGGGGGGTGCATCACGATGGCGCGTGCAAGACCCGCCCGTTTGCGCATGCCGCCCGAAAGCTGGCTTGGATAGTAGTCTGCGAAATCCGAAAGGCCCACCAGCCCAAGCGTGTGCAGCACGACCTCGCGGATGGTTGTCGCAGGCAGCCGGGTATGTTCCTTGAGCGGCAGGGCGACGTTGTCGCCAAGCGTCAGGGCGCCCAGAAGCGCGCCATCCTGAAAGAGCACGCCCATGCGGCGGCGTGTGCGCCTGAATTCGATGCCGGAAAGCGCGAAGAGGTCGTTGCCGCCGAGAAGCACCCTGCCTGACAGAGGCCGCTGGAGTCCGAGAATATGGCGCAGCAGTGTCGACTTGCCGCAGCCCGACCCGCCGAGGATCATGCTGATGCGTCCGGCTGGCAGGGTGGCGGTCACGTCTTCGAGGACGACCTTTTCGCCGTAGCCGAGGCGAAGCCCCTCAAGGCGTATGTCCCATGCCGTGGTGGTGTCGGACATCGTCGAATCTCCTACAGCAGGAACGAGGTGAGAACGTAGTCGGCGACAAGAACCAGCACGCACGACATGACGACAGCAGACGTGGTTGAGTTGCTCACGCCTTCAGGCCCCATACCGTCTCGCCTCATGTGGGTGAAGTACCCCTGATAGCAGCTTACCGTGGAGACGATGAGCGCGAACAGCAACGACTTCATGAAGCCGCCGGTCACGTCGGCGAGTTCCACGCTGGTGGCGATGCGGTGAAAGTAAACCCCTTCGTTGATGCCGAGGAGCATGACGCCGGTCACATACCCTCCGATGATGCCGATGACGTCGAACAGTGCCGTCAGCAGGGGAAAGGCCACCAGCGATGCCGCGATACGCGGTGAGACGAGGTAGCCCATGGGGTTGATGTCCATGACATCGAGGGCGTCTATCTGGTCGGTGATGCGCATGACGCCGATTTCGGCTGCCATGGACGAACCAGCGCGCCCGGTGACCATGATGGCGGTGAGCACGGGGCCGAGTTCGCGTATGAGGGTGAGCGCCACGGCGGC
>Ga0302246_1001613_pt1 | contig 15338 bp, 9 predicted proteins | sample AAG_UR_Trp_MG_FD_193533 | JGI IMG/M metagenome (GOLD analysis project Ga0302246, IMG submission 193533) | Enriched activated sludge microbial communities from anaerobic digester in WTTP, New Holstein, Wisconsin, United States - AAG_UR_Trp | ecosystem: Engineered > Bioreactor > Anaerobic >...
TTAATTGGGAATGAAGATGGGAACCTTTTACTTTTTAAGAATACAGCAGCACATAATGAACCTTTTGAGTTCGAACTCATTGATGACAATTATCAGCAAATAAAGATAAATGCTTTTAGCACACCTCAACTTATTGACCTGAATAGCAATGGATTACCCGATCTTGTATTAGGTCAGCAAAATGGAAGGATCAGTTACTATGAAAATCAGGGAGATGCCTATAATCCTTTATTTGTGAAGATAACTGATACCCTCGGCGGGATAAATGTTACTGATGAGCAGATGTCGTACACAGGGCATAGCATACCTTGTTTTTTCCGGGATTCAAAACAAGAACTAAAACTATTTATTGGTTCGGAATCAGGAAAGCTATTTTATTTCAAGGATATTGAGAATAATCTGACGGGTATTTTCACTCTTGTTGACGAAAGGCTCACTTCGCTTAATGAGGGAATAAGAACAGCTCCGGCTGTAGCATATTTAACTGACAGCATTTACCCTGATATGATCATTGGCAATTATGGAGGTGGCTTAACCTACCACAAAGGCGTAACGCCTGAAGCTCATGGCATTTATGGCCCACATAAAAACAATCACTACGGATTTGATCTTTATCCAAACCCATCATCAGATTATTTAATATTGTTGTTCGACAATGAAATAAACATACATAAAGCACAGGTTCAAATCCTTGATATTTTAGGCAGAACTGTTTATAGTTCAAATAATTTAACAAAACCTTACAATCACATTTCTGTGTCCAACTGGAATAATGGAACATATATAGTTTCAGTAAAATTTGAAGACAGCTATGGCAATATATGGTGGAGCCGAAAAAAAACAATGGTTCTGCGTTGATTCGCTGGCAGCAGTTGATTGTCAAATTATCATAAATAGAACCGGTTTTAGCCCGTTTAGTGAATATTAAATCCCCTGCCCCGCCGGCTTAAACTGCAATATATTGGATATAAATTTTTAATTGCACTTTTTCGGCCGGCTATTTCATTTTTACCACATTCATTTTTGCAACACCTTTTTAATAACTGTTTGAAATATAAACTTTAAATTTGCGCTAACAACAACAATTATTTCTAACCATTAAAAACCTACCACAATGAAAGATTTTTTTTATCAAGATCCTTATCCGGTACAAAAAGACACGACAAAGTACCGCCTGCTTACCAAAGATCACATTACCGTAACAGAAGCCAACGGGCGCAGGATTGTCAGGGTAGCCCCTGAAGCTCTTGAATTACTTGCCCGTACAGTATTTACTGATGTTTCATTCTTTTTACGAGCATCGCATCTTAACCAGTTGACCCAAATTTTAAACGACCCTGAAGCCAGCGATAATGAACGATTTGTGGCTCATACCATGCTTATGAACCAGGTAGTTGCCGCTGACGGCGAATTACCCACCTGTCAGGATACAGGTACTGCTATTCTAATAGGATGGAAAGGAGAAGATATCTATACCGGCGTAAATGATGCCGAATTTTTAACAAAAGGAATTTTCGATACCTGGCAGCAAAACAACCTTCGTTATTCTATTATTGCTCCCCTGAGCATGACCGAAGAAAAAAACACAGGCACAAACCTGCCTGCTCAGATTGATATTTTTGCCGTTCCGGGAAACTCTTACGAATTTCTTATTATCACTAAAGGCGGCGGTTCGGCAAATAAAAGCCTGCTGTTTCAGCAAACCAAATCATTGCTTACCGAAGAAAATCTCACAAAGTTCTTCAGGGAAAAAGTAAAAGAACTCGGCGCAGCAGCGTGCCCGCCTTATCACCTTGCAGTGGTCATTGGCGGTAGCAGTGCCGAAGCCAACCTCACAGCCGTGAAAAAAGCTTCTGCCGGTTATTATGACCATCTGCCAACTGAGGGAAATGAATTCGGACAAGCTTTCCGCGACCTGGAATGGGAGAAACGTATTCTTGAGATCTGTAAAGACAGTGGTATTGGCGCTCAGTTTGGCGGAAAACATTTTGTGCATGATGTGCGCGTAATCCGTTTACCACGCCATGCTGCTTCCTGTCCGGTAGGTATGGGAGTAAGTTGTAGTGCCGACCGCAATATCAGGGCTAAGATCACCGAAGAAGGCATTTTTATTGAAGAACTTGAGAAAAACCCCTCGCGTTTTCTGCCTAAAGCCGCTCCTGAAATGGCACCTGCTGTAAACATCAACCTCGACCGCCCGATTAAGGAAGTACTTGCCGAACTTAGCAAATATCCGGTAAAAACCAGGCTTAATCTTAACGGAACACTTATAGTTGCCCGCGATGCTGCCCATGCACGTATCAGTAAAATGATCGAGGAAGGGAAACCCATGCCTGAATATTTCAAAAACCATCCAATTTATTATGCCGGACCTGCCAAAACCCCAAAAGGATTGGCATCAGGAAGCTTCGGACCTACTACTGCCGGACGCATGGATGTGTATGTTGACAAATTCCAGAGCCTTGGAGGATCAATGATAATGCTTGCAAAAGGTAACCGCAGTCAGCAGGTGACTGATGCATGTAAAAAATACGGAGGGTTTTATCTGGGTTCAATAGGTGGTCCTGCTGCCATTCTTGCCAAAGACAGTATCAGATCCGTTGAAATTGTTGATTTTGAAGAATTGGGTATGGAAGCGGTTCGGAAAATAAAGGTCGAAAACTTCCCCGCTTTCATTATTGTTGACGACAAAGGTAACGATCTGTATCAGCAATTATAAAAAACAGATTACAGTTCAGGATTATTACATATAAGCCGGAATAGAACAATACGGGTTAATACTGAAAAACACAGGATACAATGGATAAAACCACAGTTAGGGTAAGGGTCAGTGGGCTGATCAGCGAAATCAATGAACATAATTACAGGTATTATATATTGAATTCGCCTGTTATTGACGATGTCCGCTACGACATGCTTGTAAAGGAACTCGAAGCGCTTGAAACTCAATATCCCGATCTGGTTCAGCCCGATTCACCCACACAAAGGGTAGGCAGCGATCTGACAAAGGAGTTTGTCAGCGTTGTTCACAAATACCCAATGCTCTCATTGTCAAACACCTATTCAAAAGAGGAGTTATTTGATTTTTATAACCGGGTTCAAAAAGCAATTTCCGGAAACGTAGAATTTGTATCGGAGCTTAAGTTCGACGGAGTAGCCATTGGCCTTACCTATACGAATGGCAGGCTGGTAAGGGCTGTAACCCGCGGCGATGGAATACAGGGTGATGATGTTACTGCGAACGCAAAAACAATCCGCAGCATTCCGCTTCAATTGCGCGGGAACAACTATCCGGCAGAGTTCGAAATAAGAGGAGAGGTTTTTTTAACCCGAAATCAGTTTGAGATACTTAATAAACTTCGGGAAGAAGAAGGAGATCAGCCTTTTGCAAACCCACGTAACGCAGCAGCAGGCAGTCTTAAAATGCAGGACCCGGCAGCAGTGGACAAACGGGGACTCGATTGCTATTTTTACGACATCCTTGGCGACAATCTGCCATATAATACTCATTATGAGAACCTTCAGGCAGCAAAAGAATGGGGATTACATATCCCTGAATATATGGTACGTTGTAAAACCATTGAAGATGTCTGGGGTTACATTGCTGAATGGGAAACTCAACGCACCTTGTTGCCTTTTGATATTGATGGTGTGGTAGTAAAGGTCAATTCGTATGAACAACGGCAGGCACTTGGGTTTACAGCCAAATCTCCCCGCTGGGCTATTGCGTATAAATATCAGGCTCAGCAGGCAGCAACGATTTTGCAAACTGTTGATTTTCAGGTAGGGCGAACAGGGATTATAACCCCGGTCGCCAATCTTAAACCTGTATTACTTGCCGGCACTGTTGTAAAAAGAGCCTCGCTCCATAATGCTGATATTATTTCAAAGCTCGATGTAAGGATTAGCGATACCGTTTTTGTAGAAAAAGGCGGCGAAATTATCCCCAAAATAACCGGCGTGGATCATTCGCTCCGCCCCGCTCATTCTGAACCTCTTGAATTTATCAGTCATTGTCCTGAATGTGGAACTGCTCTAATAAGAAATGAAGGAGAAGCCGGGCATTTTTGTCCAAATGAAGACGGCTGTCCTCCTCAGATAAAAGGAAGGCTGGAACACTTCATCAGCAGACGTGCCATGAACATTGAAAGTCTTGGCGAAGGTAAGATCGAACTTCTGTACGAAAAAAGACTGGTTAAAAATGCTGCCGATTTGTATGACCTTAAATATGATGATCTTTTAGGGCTGGAAAAAACCATTATCCCGGAAGAAGGTGGAAAAGAAAGGAAAGTCAGCTTCAGGGAAAAAACTGTTGAAAACATTCTTGATGCTCTTGCAGCTTCCCGTTCCGTTTCTTTTCACAGTGTACTATATGCCTTGGGTATCAGACATGTAGGCGAAACAATTGCTAAAAAACTAAGTATCAGTTTTGGCAATCTTGATGCAATCATAGCAGCCGGGACTGAGCAATTAACTCAAATTCCCGATATTGGAGACCGCATTGCTAACTCGATCAAGGATTATTTTTCAAAACCTGAACATCTGCAAATGATATCGAGATTAAAGGAGCATGGTTTGCAATTTACAACCAATATAGAGCAGGAAGCTGTTTCAACACTTCTTGATGGGAGGACCTTTGTTGTTAGCGGAGTTTTTTCAGGTTATTCCCGAGATGGTATAAAACAGGCTATTGTAAAAAATGGCGGAAGGGTCGTTGGTTCTATTTCTTCGAAAACCAATTTTGTAATTGCCGGTGAAAACATGGGACCTGAGAAAAGGATAAAAGCCGAAAAACTTGGAATACCAATAATTAATGAAGCTCAGTTCAATGCAATGATAAATGCATAGGTCTGCTTCATCCAGAAAATAGAAACTGTTGATTAATTATTTGAAACTAAGGCTGTGATTCTTAGCCCTCAGGAACGCAGAAGGCTCTGTATTTCCCCCACCTCATTATAAAAACTTATTAACAATGCCTCCCCGATACGTTGTGAATGCCTATTTTTACAAAGCATATTAACTCTGTTCAAAACACACTGATCATGCCTGAATTTGCTCATTTACACGTACATACACAGTATTCAATATTAGATGGGGCTGCAATGATCCCCGAACTGCTAAAACGTACAGCGGAACTGGGTATTAATGCATTAGCTATCACCGATCATGGAAATATGTTTGGTGCAATTGATTTTTTTGCTTCTGCCCGGAAACAAAAAATAAAACCAATTATCGGCTGTGAGGTTTACGTTTCAAGAACAAAACATACTGATAAAAGAGGACGACAGGACCGCAGTGGTCATCACCTTATTTTACTGGCCAAAAACACCGAAGGCTATCATAATCTTTCAAAGCTTTCCTCAATAGCTTATCTTGAGGGTTTCTACTACACGCCACGTGTTGATAAAAGCTTACTTCGCCGCTATTCAAAAGGGCTGATTGCCAGTACAGCCTGTCTGGGTGGAGAGATCCCTCAGGCAATTCTCAGAAACGATCTTTCAACAGCTCTTGAACTGATCAATGAATTCAGGGATATTTTTGGTGAAGATTTTTATCTTGAACTCATGGATCACGGGCTGGAAGAACAAAAAGTTGTTAACCGCGAACTCATAAGACTTTCAAAAGAAACCGGCATAAAGCTGATCGCTACCAATGATGTTCATTTTATTAATGCAGATGAATACGAAGCTCATAAAATACTTATAAGGATAAATACCGGAAAAGATGGCGACGATGATCATGGATTGCATTATACGGGACAGGAATTTTTAAAATCTCCTGAGCAAATGGCTGAATTGTTTGCCGATGTTCCCGAAGCCCTTGCCAATACAATGGAAATTGTGAATAAGATCGAAGATTATGAGCTTGAAAGGAGCACACCGTTAATGCCTCATTATGCTTTACCCGAAGGGTTCAGCGATGAAGATGAGTATCTCACACATCTTACAAATACCAATGCAGAAAAACTATATAGTGAGATCACTCCTGAACATAGGGAACGTATTGATTATGAACTTTCTGTAATAAAAAAGATGGGTTTTAGCGGTTATTTTCTGATTGTACAGGATGTTATCGCAAAAGCCCGTGAAATGGATGTAATAATTGGGCCGGGGCGTGGTTCGGCTGCCGGTTCCATAGTATCTTACTGTCTTGGTATAACCCGCATTGACCCCATACATTACAAACTGCTTTTTGAGCGTTTCCTGAATCCTGACCGTGTAAGTATGCCGGATATTGACATAGACTTCGACGATGAAGGGCGTGATAAAGTAATTAATTATGTAGCGGAAAAATATGGCGCTTCAAAAGTAGCTCAAATCATTACCTTTGGAACTATAGGAGCAAAACTTGCTGTACGCGATGTTGGCAGGGTATTAAAACTTTCCCAGGATGAAGCTAACAGGATTGCAAAATTGATCCCTGAAAAATCGGGAATTACTCTTAAAGAAGCTATAAATGCGGTTCCGGAATTAAAGGATTTGACAATAAGCGGAAGTGAAGTGATTAAGAAAACCTTTGAAAACGCTCTTGTTCTTGAAGGTTTGATGCGGCATACCAGCAAACATGCATGCGGTATGATAATTGGTACTGACGACCTGATAAATCTTCTGCCACTATGTACGGCAAAAGACAGTAAGCTGCCGTTAACACAGTACGAGGGAAATATGATCCAAAGGATAGGTCTTCTGAAAATTGATTTTCTGGGACTTAAGACCCTTACAATAATGAAAGATGCCATTGACACGATTTATAAAAGGCATAATGTAAAAATCAATGTTGATTCCATCCCTTTTACCGACAAAAAAACCTTTGAACTTTTTCAACAGGGGGATACCATTGGAACATTTCAGTTTGAATCGGAAGGTATGCGCATGTACCTGAAAGAGTTAAAACCTACTGAAATTGAAGATCTGATAGCAATGAATGCCCTGTATCGTCCGGGACCAATGGAATCAATAAATAATTACATCAGACGCAAACATGGCACGGAAGAAATTTCATATCCGCTCCCGGTATTAGAGCAAATCCTGAATTACACATACGGTATCATGGTTTATCAGGAGCAAATAATGCAGATTGCACAAAAAGTCGGAAGGTTTAAACTATCAGATGCCGACCATCTGCGTAAAGTTATATCCAAGAAGGTTGTAAGCGAGATGCCAAAAGTTCGTGAAGAATTTATTAGCGGCGCAATTGAAAATGGATATCAAAAAGAAGATGCAGAAAAGGTTTTTGATGTCATGGAAGATTTTGCCAAATACGGTTTCAACCGTTCTCATGCGGCTGCTTACTCATTTATTGCTTTTCAGACTGCCTATCTTAAAGCACATTATCCTGCCGAATATATGGCAGCAGTGCTTACCCATAATCTTTCCGACATTAAAAAGATCACATTTTATATTGATGAATGCAGGCGTCAGCAGATACCCGTCCTACGACCGGATATTAACGAAAGTGAAGCTAATTTCACTGTTACCGACCAGGGAGCAATACGTTTTGGACTGGCTGCTATCAAGGGCGTAGGTGAAAATGCAGTTGCATCCATAATTAAAGAACGAAACAAAGGGGGTTTATTTAATGATATTTTTGACTTCACACGAAGAATAAATCTGCGCGCTATAAATCGCCGTACCCTTGAGGCACTGGCTCAGGCGGGTGCCTTCGATAGTTTTGAAAACATACATCGCGCCCAGTATTTTTATTGCGAACCGGGAGAAGACATTAACTTCATGGAAAAAATAAGCCGTTACGCAGCGAGCTACCAGCAAAGTCAATCGGCTGCGCAACAAAGCCTTTTTGGTGATGATATTACCACTATGTTGCCCGAAATAAAAACACCGGTTTGCGAGCCATGGACCAAAATGGAGCAACTTAGACAGGAAAAGGAAGTAACTGGTTTTTATATGTCGGGGCATCCTTTGGATGATTATAAAGAAGAAATATCATCGTTTTGCAATGTAAAACTCAGTGATTTAAGTAATAATGTTCACTACCTGAAAAATCTGGATCTGACCTTTTCAGGGATCGTCACCTCGGTTCAGGGTAAAATAACAAAGAACGGAAAGCCCTATGGTACATTCGTACTCGAAGATTTTGAGGAACAATACAGCATAATGCTATTTTCAGAAGACTTTTTGAAATACAAACATTTTCTTATTGAAGACACTGCATTGCTAATAAAAGGAAAGTTTATGCAGAATTACAGGGATCAGTATCGTTTTGAACTAAAAATCAGTTTTATGTGCCTGCTTGCTGAAGCTATGGACAAACTGGTAAAGCAAATAACAATTGAAATGCCACTCAACACCATTGATAATGCAAGAATTAATAAGCTTTACAAACTCATGAGGTCTCATAAAGGTACCTGCCCTGTTAAATTCAGGATTTTTGACCCTGACGAAAATATTTACATTGAAATGAACACTCCGAAATATAGTGTTGAATGCAGTGAATTCACGAAATCTTTGAAAAGCTTTGGTGATATAAGCTATAAATTTAACGAACAACAGGATTAATTTTTTCTTACCTGAACAATAAATCAATATTTTTGCACTTTATTCAATAATTAATCATAAAAATCATAAATAATGGCTTTAGAATTTAACGACTCTAACTTTGAGGAACTTGTACTCAAATCTGACAAACCAGTAGTAATTGACCTTTGGGCAGTATGGTGCGGCCCCTGCCGTCTGATTGCACCACATATTGAAGAAATGTCAAAAGAATATGACGGAAGAGCTTTAATAGGTAAACTTGACGTAGACAACAATCCAAAAACCACAGCACGTTTTGGAGTTCGCAATATCCCAACTGTACTCTTTCTGAAAAATGGTGAAATTGTTGACAAACAGGTGGGTGCAGTACCAAAATCAGCGCTGGTGGCAAAACTTGAGAAATTATTATAATTAAAATCCAAACCCTTAAAACAGTAGGCAGATTTTTTAATCTGCCTGCTGTTTTATTATTAAAAACTTGTTTTGGAAAACACAATTAACAGTGCTCATTTGCAGGAATATGCAAACCTTGAACTTATTGCAAGGCAGGTAGTTGAAGGCTTTATCATTGGTTTGCACAAAAGTCCTTTCCATGGTTTTTCAGTAGAGTTTGCCGAACACAGACTTTACAACAACGGGGAGTCAACAAGGCATATTGACTGGAAACTGTTTGGGCGCACTGATCGCATGTATGTAAAACGGTTTGAAGAGGAAACTAATCTTCGCTGTCAGATCATAATTGACCACTCATCGTCAATGTATTATCCGTTGATTGAAAAACCCAAACCGGAAAATCCCAATAAAATCACTTTTTCTGTATATGCAGCCGCTGCCTTACTTTATATGCTTAAAAAACAACGCGATGCGTTTGGTTTAAGCATTTTTTCTGATAAAATAGAAAACCATATCCAGCCAAGGTCAAGTTCAGTACATCATAAATACCTTATGACCCTGCTTGGCGGGTTGCTGAAAGAAAATGCAGTAAAAGAGAAGCGCACAACATCAGCCGCTGAAATACTGCATCAGCTTGCTGAGAGTATGCATAAACGCTCACTGGTGGTTATTTTCAGCGATATGATGGAGAGCCAGGGCAATCCTGATGTTGTATTTTCAGCATTACAGCACTTAAAGCATAACAAACATGAAGTCATACTCTTCCACACCGTGGACCGGAGTACTGAAATAGATTTTTCGTTCAGCAATCGTCCTTACCGCTTTGTTGATCTTGAAACCGGAGACGATATTAAACTACTTCCAAGCGAAGTAAGAAATGAATATCTGAAAACCATGCAGCAGTTCAGCCATGAGCTTAAAATGCGCTGCGGACAATTCGGGATTGATTTTGTTGAAGCTGATGTTAAACAGGGCTTTCGTCAGATATTATTGCCCTATCTGCTTAAAAGAGAAAAGATGTTTTAGCACATCTTGGATTCTTGCGTCAATATCCTCAAACCTTTGAACCAAGGTTGAACAATAGTAGGTTCAAGCCTTTATCTGTCCTAAACCATTTAAAAAGCAGTTTGGGCTATTTTGCAAATTACAATCGTTAATGCCGGTGGTTAAAACATTCAGAACAATTGAGCGGAGCGATAATTGGTCTGTTATATTTTTCCAATCGGTATAAGAAACCACACTAAGCAAAAAGGCAATGATTATTCCTCAGTGTATATTTTGATGATATTCAGGATTACTTCCACAGCTTTTTGCATGCTTTCAAGTGGCACAAATTCATGTTTACCATGAAAATTATGACCTCCTGCAAAAATATTCGGACAGGGCAATCCCATATACGATAGTCTGGCTCCATCAGTACCGCCGCGGATAGGCTGGATAACAGGCTCTACACCTGCCATTTCCATCGCTCTACTGGCAATATCAACAATATGCATTACAGGCTCAATTTTTTCGCGCATATTGAAATACTGATCTTTCAACTCTACAGTTATTCTGCCTTCCCCATATTTCTGGTTCATAAAGGCAGCAACTGTTTCAATAAACTTTTTCCGGTTCTGAAAAACATCCCTATTATGATCTCGAACAATATATTGCAAAGTACAATTTTCAACTCCGCCTTCCATTTTCACAAGATGATAAAAACCTTCGTAATCCTGTGTGTACTGAGGTTTTTCAAATTCAGGAAGTAAGCTATTGAATTCCATAGCCAGCAACATTGCATTTATCATCTTATTTTTGGCATAACCCGGATGTATATTTCTGCCCTGCACCTTAATCAAAGCACTGGCAGCGTTAAAAGTTTCGTACTCGAGTTCACCGATCCCTCCGCCATCCAGGGTATAAGCGTATTCGGCACCGAATTTTTTCACATCAAAGAAATCCACTCCTTTACCAATTTCTTCATCAGGAGTAAAAGCTACTTTTATTGTACCATGAGGTATTTCAGGATGGCGCACAAGATAATCCATAGCAGTCATAATCTCAGCTATTCCGGCTTTATCATCCGCTCCGAGCAAAGTAGTACCGTCAGTTGTAATAATGGTTTGGCCAATATAATTATTAAGTTCAGGAAATTCTTTGGGAGAAAGCACCATATTTTTACTCTTGTTCAAAACTATATCACCACCCTGATAATTCCGGACAATATTTGGCTGAATATTTCCGCCTGGAGTCTCCGGGCTGGTATCCACATGAGCAAGGAAACCAATAACAGGTATTTTTTTGTTAGTATTTGCAGGTAAAGTACCCATCACATAGGCATGATCATCAATACTGACATCAGTAAGACCCATGGCTTTCAGTTCGTCATGGAGCAGACGTGACAAATTCCATTGTTTTTCAGTACTCGGAAAAGTAGTGGACGTATCATCGCTTTGGGTATCAATTTTTACATACCTGAGAAAACGTTCCAATAATTCATTATTTTTCATGATATTATATGTTTTATTATTGTTAATTTCAGTAATCAGGGTTCTTAAAACACCTTTAAACAAAAGGATTTAACACTTACAGAGCTAAACTATGTCAGACATTTTTAATTAATACAGCCTGAATGTTATCAAAGGACTATTCTTTTTTGGCTCTCAGCGATTCCCAGATCAGATAGGAACAGATAACAATAAACATCACAAGAGCAAGTATTTCAGCGCCATTTGATTCAAACCATTCTTTGTTAACAAAATTAATTTCAAAAAAGTTAAGAAGCGCACTTATCACACCCATCAAAGCTCCTCCGGCAATAAAACCGGAAGCTATAAGTGTACCTCTTTCTTTTCTTGCACTGTTAAGCTTTTCGTCTTTACTGCGGGTGCTTACAAACCATGCTATTATACCACCTATTAATAATGGAGTATTCAGTTGCAGCGGTATGAACATTCCCAAAGCAAAAGCCAGTGCAGGAACACCGATCATAGTGAGTATCAGCGATAAAAATGCTCCTGAAAGATAAAGCAGCCAGGGTGCGGGTTTACCTGACATCATTGGTTCAATAACGGCTGCCATCGCATTTGCCTGAGGTGCTACAAGTGCATTTTCACCCACAAATCCGTATGTCTTGTTTAGCAATATAATTACCCCGCCCACTGTAAGAGCCGAAACTAAAGTTCCAAGGAATTTCCATGTTTGCTGTTTATAAGGTGATGAACCAAGCCAGTAACCTATTTTCAGGTCAGTGATAAAACCACCTGCCATTGCCAGAGAAGTACATACAACTCCACCAATTATCAGTGCAGCAACCATACCCGCTTCACCTGATAAACCTACTGAAGCCATGATCAGGGAAGTGATTATCAAAGTCATGAGGGTCATACCTGAAACAGGATTGGTTCCAACAATTGCTATTGCATTGGCTGCAACGGTTGTAAATAAAAATGCAATTATCATTACAATAGCAAGAGCAATAAGGGCATGTACCAGATTGAAAACAACACCAGCCCAGAAGAAAATGAATATAACTATCGTTAAAAATATCAGTCCGAAAAGAATAATATTCATAGGAATATCGCGACGGGTTCTCAGTTCAACACTTGTTTTGGTTTTACGGCTGAAAGTTTCTTTAATAGCCAGCCCGACTGCATTTTTAATGATACCTGATGATTTTAATATCCCGATTATTCCTGCCATTGCTATTCCACCTATACCAATCTGTCTGACATAGGCTGTAAATATTTCTTCAGCTGACATATCACCAATCAACATGGTGATATTGGCGCCAACCGGAAGCGTCATACCTGCGGCAAAATAATTGATCAAAGGTATCAGTACATACCAGCCTACAAACGAACCGGCACAGATTATAGCAGCATATTTCAAACCTATTATATAACCCAGTCCCATTACTGCAGCACCCACATTTATCTTGAAAACCACTTTGGCTTTATCGGCTAACATAGCGCCAAAACTGAACACCCTTGTAGTAAAGACTTCATTCCACCAGCCAAAAGTTGCAATAATGAAATCGTAAATACCACCTATTAAACCACTTATCAGCAATAATTTAGCAGAGCTTCCCCCCTTCTCGCCCGAGATAAGAACTTCAGTAGTTGCTGTAGCTTCAGGGAACGGGAATTTGCCATGCATATCGCTGACAAAATACTTTCGAAACGGGATTAACAATAAAATGCCCAGGAAACCGCCTAACAATGATGAAAGGAATACCTGATAAAAATGAGCTTCAAGGTTCAGAATATAAAGAGCCGGAAGTGTAAAAATCGCACCGGCAACAATAAGTCCTGAACTTGCACCAATAGATTGAATAATTACATTCTCACCCAGAGCATTCTTGCGTTTTGTTAATGATGATAATCCGACTGCAATAATGGCTATTGGAATAGCAGCTTCAAAAACCTGACCTATTTTTAATCCAAGATAAGCTGCAGCAGCCGAAAAAATTATAGCCATTAATAAACCCAGAAGTACTGAGCGAAGGTTAACTTCCGGATAAACTTTATAAGGCGATAATACTGGAATATATTCCTCACCGGGCTTTAATTCGCGATAAGCATTCTCTGGAAGTTCTTTCAAGTCTTTGTTTACATCAGTCATGGAAGTAAAGGTTTAAAATTTAGCTGCCAAAGATAATAATACAATTGGGATAGATAATAGAAAACTAAAAATGAGTTTTCAGAAAATTCTGTTTTTCCATACGACAAAACTTTAAAAACATATCCTTTCAGGATTATTCGTATTTTTGCAAATTAGATAATTAACATAAATTAAATAACAAACTAATAATTATGAAAAATCGTGAAAAAAGCATTGAATTGCTAAACAAGGCTGTAGCCGATGAGTTAACTGCTGTACATCAGTATATGTATTTTCATTTTCATTGCGATGACCAGGGTTATGACTTGCTTGCCAACCTTTTTAAAAGAACTGCAATTGAAGAAATGGTGCACGTAGAAGATCTTGCTGAACGTATTCTTTTCCTCAAAGGTGAAGTAGAAATGGTGGTAGGCAGTCCAACAATAAAGATTCATGATGTAAGGGAAATGCTCAAATTAGCCGGCGAAATGGAAGAAGCCAGTGCAAAAGATTACAATGAATGGGCTAATATTTGTGCTCAGAACGCCGATTCAGTTTCCAAAAAACTTTTTGAATCTCTGGTTGCTGATGAAGAACGTCATTTTGACCAGTATGATGTGGAAATGGATAATCTGAAGAAATTCGGTGATCATTATCTTGCTTTGCAATCCATTGAACGCAGTAAAATAGTAGGACAAAAATCTGACGCATAATCAAATCAGATAACCCTACTTTATCGGAACTTATTAAAACCCGGGCGATAATATCAACCGGGTTTTATTTTATTTTTGCTGTTGGCAATCCATACCGGACATGAACAAAAAAAAGAATAAGAAAAAATCAGAAAAACGCAGTATCACACACATACTGCAATGCATGGTTAAAGACCGCACCCTGCAGGTACTGATTGCCATTTTGCTGATCACCGCACTGATCTACGCCCGAAGTTACAATCAGACTTTTTTGTTTGGCTGGGACGATGGTGAGTATATTACTAATCCTGATATCAAAGATCTTTCGATTACCAATATCGGCAAATATTTCAGTTCGTTTTATCTGGGTATGTATCAGCCAATTCCGGTACTGACTTTTGCACTGAATATTTATTTAGGCGGAGAAAATTCTGTAGGCTTTCATTTATTCAGCATTTTAATCCATTTTATTAATATTTTACTGGTTTTCAATCTGGTTAAAAAGCTTAGCGGCAGCAACCCGGCAGCTATATTATCAGCATTGCTGCTGGCAGTACATCCAATGAATGTGGAAAGCATCAGCTGGCTCTCGGCACGTAGCACCGGTTTATTCTCAATGTTTTATCTGCTTGCATTATCAGCTTATCTGAAATATATTCGCGAAGGGTTAAAAACCTCACAATTACTATTAGTGCTGACGTTTTTCATAACAGCACTGTTTTGTAAATCAATGGCAGCTACGTTACCAATGGTGCTGGTAGTTCTTGATTTTTGGGAAAAACGCAAGGTAGATAAAAAAATGATATTTGAGAAAATCCCATTTTTTGCGTTATCTATAATATTCGGACTCATCTCAATACGAGCTGCAGCAAGTTTTGGTCATATCACCGTACTTGAAGCTGATTACACACTTATTGACAGGATGTTCCTGCTCAGTTACGGTGCATCATTTTACATAGTAAAACTTTTTATACCTGTAAACCTTTCGGCTATATACGCTTACCCTGATAAAACTGCAGGATGGTTGCCGGCAGAATATTATCTCAGCTTACTGCTAATATTATTACTGGCTATCGGGATTTACAGATTGAAACGCCACCGCCACGAAACATTGCTGGGAGTGCTTTTCTTTTTGCTAAGCATCTCAATGGTGTTACCACTATTCTGGTCGCGA
>Ga0302246_1001616_pt1 | contig 15277 bp, 8 predicted proteins | sample AAG_UR_Trp_MG_FD_193533 | JGI IMG/M metagenome (GOLD analysis project Ga0302246, IMG submission 193533) | Enriched activated sludge microbial communities from anaerobic digester in WTTP, New Holstein, Wisconsin, United States - AAG_UR_Trp | ecosystem: Engineered > Bioreactor > Anaerobic >...
GTAAACTATATCTTCACAGCGCAATCAAGAGGCATTGAATACATCTCTACAAAAAATGCTCAGGAGTATATAAAAAATCTCTCTGATGAAGGTAAAACAACATCCAAATGGGGCGATACAGTCTGCAACCGTGTAGCCCGCAATACACTTACATCTTTGCGGGATTTTCATATTCTTGAAGGAAATGTAAAAAAGCGTATAGCCCCAGTGTATTTGCCCATTGAAGCATTTCTTTATATTGCTTTTTCTATTGGCATGGAAGTAGAAGCGGGTGATAAAGTTGTTAATCATCAGGACTGGAAACTATTTCTTATTGATGCGGCTACGGTTGAACGACTTTTCCTTGAAGCCCACCAGAATGGATTCTTAAGCTATCAGACAGCGGGAAATCTTGTGCGGATACAGCATCGGTTCAAGTCTATTGGGGAGGTTGTAGATGCCATCGTTTCATGAACGTCTTTCAATGCTCGAAGATGATTTAAAGGCAACACCCGTCAGAATTAGTGCTTATCATGACCTTCCATTTTGCGTATTCCATTACGACCCAAAATCCGAATTTCAGACAAGACGTGAAATGAAGCTTCTGGCAACACGTCTTGGCAATGTGGGTAAAAGCGTTCTCACCATTTCCATTGCTGAACTTTTATGGGAAGCTATTGACTCCAATGATAATATTGATTCCCTTGCTGACGAAGAAAAGCAGTTCGGGTTTGAGCGTGCTCAGGAAACCGTAAACAAGTATCTCACTGATGAAGCATTCTCGCCATTACCTGAGCTGCTTTCAGGCAAGCTTTCAAAGCTTGACCCGAAGAAGAATGTTGTTTTTTTAAACAGGGCTGCTTCTCTTGCCCCAAGCATTTATCAGGTTTCACAGCTTCTTGGTCAGATGCAGGGGAAGACCCTTGTGCCTACGGTTATTTTTTATCCTGGGAGCGTTGAAGGCACTACGGGTTTGCGGTTTATGGATATGTCAGACAGAATACCAATGGGGAGTTATCGGGTAAAAATTTACTGAACAGGCAGGGGATATGAATAAAGAGACCCGTAACAGTATAAAAAAGATGGTGCAGACAGTAAGGGGTATCCTTATGCAGGAAGCCCGTGAACAGCTTGAAGGTGTCTATGGACTTCATGCCAACGGCACATTTGAAAATATAAAGTCCCTTCCTGAACTCAAGGACACTCACAAAGCGGAAACAAGACAACAGCTTGAATACTTTCTGAGCGAAGAGGCAAAAACAGACCTTAAGGATAAAAATGCCGTTGATAAACTGATTAAAGAAATAGCCTTTACTCATCTCAACCGCTTTGTTGCCTTCAAGATGATGGAGGCAAGAAAGATTATTCGGGAAACAGTTTCCCGTGGCGCTGATTCTAATGCTTTTAAATTCTATCTTGTTGACCACCATGATGATGAAAAGCTTTTTAACTCGGGACATATTGATGAAGCCTATGAACATTTTATTCTCTGGCTGTCTGGGCAGATAGAGATAAAAGTTCTTTTTAACCCAGACAACCTACCCAGTAGGATATTTCCTCGCCCCAGAATTTTAAAAGAAATTTTAGATATTATTAATGGTACAGAAGTAGCCTCTGTCTGGCAGGAAGATGAAACCATCGGTTGGGTCTATCAGTATTTTATTGATGAAGATAAAGCTGCGGTCTTTGACAAGATATACACGCAGAAAAAGAAGATGGAGCTGCGTGACATTCCTGCTGCCACTCAAATTTTTACACCAAAATGGATTGTGCAGTATCTTGTTGAAAATACCCTTGGACGCCTGTGGCTTCGTATGCACCCCGATTCACAGCTTAGGGAGCACATGAAATATTATGTACCTAATGAGCAGGATAAAGACCGCATAGCGATTAAAAGAGTAATAGACATAACCCTTCTTGACCCTGCCTGTGGCACGATGCACTTTGGCATGACCGCTTTTGATATTTTCTACCAGATGTATCTTGAAGAAATAGCAAATGCTGGCAAAGACGGCTGGGGTAAAGAACCTTCCTTAAATGACGAAGCAGATATCCCCAAAAGTATTATTGAAAATAATCTTTACGGCATTGACCTTGACCTTCGGGCTATCCAGCTTTCAGCCTTATCGCTCTATATAAAGGCAAAAGGAAAGAACAAGGATACCTTTCTTGAGAAATTTAATCTGACTTATACAGACATCCCCCCGTTCAGCGATGAAGCCATTAAAAACTTTGTGGATAATCTGCAAACAGTTCAAGCCATCACAAAAAAGCTGCTTCGGGAAATTCTGCCTATCTTAAATAAGGCATATTATCTTGGCTCGCTTCTGAAGATTGAAACCATAATAAATGAGTTCATTGAAAAAGAGAAAATAGTTCCAAAAGGACTTATGAATAATCAGCAAAGTTTATTTAAGGATATTAATCCAAAAGAACAATTGGAATTTGACCTTTATATCAGCAAGAAGATTGCGTGGGATGAAGTAAAGGAAGAAATCATTTCAGCGTTCCAGCAGTTCATGGAAACCCATAAAGAAGCATCAGGCTCATTTGTTGCCAGTGAATCAATAAAGGGGTTAGGCTTAATTGATGCGCTGATAAGAAGGCATGATGTGGTAGTTGCTAATCCTCCGTTTTCTGGGAGAAGAAATTGGAATTCAGACCTAAGGGAAGACTTAAAAAAATTATACCCAGAGACTTCAAATGACCTTTATGCAACTTTTATTGACAGGTGTATTGAGCTTACAAACCATAATGGTTATACAGGATTAATAAATATTCATTCTTTTATGTTCACATCATCCTATGAGGCATTAAGAACATCTATACTTGAAAAGACTTCGATTGAAACAATGGTTCATCTTGGGCCAACTTTTATGGAATTAAGCAACCCGTATGCTCAGCAATGTACAATGTATGTTTTAAAAAATATTCAGCCTACTGTTCATTATACGGGTGCATATTTTAGGATGATTAAATATATAAATGAAGAAAAAGAATTAATGTTTTCAAATGCTCTTAATGATTACAACAACAATCCCAATTCGTTCTCAGACCCACATGTTTTTTTATTGCAACAGGAGAAATTAAAAGCAATTCCTGGCTACCCATTTGTGTATTGGGTGAGTGATGGGATAAGAAATTTGTTTATTAAAAATGCCCCCTTCGGGGATAGTGCCAAGATTTGTTTTGGCACCTCAAGTAGTAACAGCTTTAGATTTATTAAATTTTGGTGGGAACTGGGAACTAATAATATCGAATTTAATTGTAGAACACATGAATCTGCCTTAGCTTCTAATTTCAAATGGTTTCCCTGTGTTAAGGGAGGTGATTTTAATAAATGGTACGGTAATTTGGATTATATAATTCAATGGCATAAAGATGGATATTATATAAAAGTAGAAAATTCGGCTATTAGAAATGCCGAATATCATTTTAAGGAGGGGTGTACTTATAACCTTATGACAGTTAGTAACTTAAGCTTACGTCATCTTCCTCCAGGCTTTATTTTTGACGTGGCAGCTCCCTCTATTTTTCCACTCAAATCTGTTTATCTTATATTAGGCATTATTAATTCCAAATTATGCTCATTTCTTATAAAACTACTTGCCCCGACAGTAAATTATACAGTTGGTGACATTGCACGTATACCCCTTGCTGAGTCGAAAGAACTTTTTGAACGCAATATTATTGACAGAAGTTGCCAATGTATAAAACTGAAAAAGAAAGCAATTACACATCAGGAAACAAGCTGGGAAATGGTTTCCCCGACTGATTGGCGCACGGGCATTTATTCACTTTTGAATATTGAAAAAGAACTAACTGTTTTAGAAACTGATATTTCCGAAGCAGTTTATAAGCTTTACGAAATTGAAAAAATAGATATTAACCAGATTGAGTCAGAGTTTAACACCCTTCCCGCCAAACTTCCAATGGTTAATGATCTGAAAGACCCTCAACTGCAAGCAATCGAAACACTCTATCTTGAGAAGCATGTACCTGATGAGGTAATAAAACAAGGCAGTCATAATTTGGATGATGAGGGAGATGCTGCCAGTGATGAAGGTGGCGAAGATGATTCTTCAATGCGCAGAGGGCGTCAGAAACGTTTTCTTACCTTCGAAGAGCTTTGCCTTGCCTCTGGCTTTCACCCTGAAACAGTTTATAAATATATCGTTGCAAACAAACTTGAGCGTGAAGAGGAGCGCTATGAGCTTGCAGTGAGCTGGATTTCTTATGCCATTGGTGTTGTTTTAGGCAGGTTTAAGCCAGGGAAAAAGGGCGAACTTGGCTGCGGTATTGATAAAGACGGCACGGTCCTTTTGAAGTGTGATTTTGTAAAGCTAAACAAGTTTGTTGATGATGATGGAATAATGGTTCTTGATAAAGGGCATCCTGATGATTTACCTGCCCGTGTTGAAGAAGCACTTGCCATAATGCTTGGAGAGGCTGACGGTAGAAGTGTAATAAATACCATTGGTGGAGATTTGCGTTCATTCCTTGAGCGTGATTTTTTCATTAAGTGGCATATTCCGCAGTATAGAAAAAGACCCGTATACTGGCTGCTGCAATCTGCAAAGAAGTCTTACGGCATATATCTCTTCCATGAACGCTTAAAAGCTGACTCGATTTATTCCATTCAAGAGAGATATATAAACTCAAAGATTGTGTTTGAAAGAAGTCATTTGGCAGAACAGAAGTCCCGCCTTGTTGCACTGCCTGAAGGCAAAGAGAAACGTAATCTTGAAAAAGAGATAGACAAGCTAGAGAGCCTTATTGATGAGCTCATTGATTTTCAGACAAAAATAAAAACCATAGCCGACAGAGGATATGCCCCAGATATTAATGATGGTGTTATTCTCAACATGGCACCATTGCATCAACTAATTCCGTGGACAGAACCGAAAAAATTCTGGAAAGAGCTTCAGGACGGCAAGTATGACTGGGCTCATGTTGCCATGAAATACTGGGCAGACAGGGTAAAAGGCAAATGCAAAAACGACAAATCCCTTGCCATTGCTCACGGACTTGATAATTAATGGTTAAATATTATCCTGATAAAATCAACAGTGAGGGGAAACAATGCAACAGATAAAAGACCTTTTTCAGAAAAACATTACCCGAACAATAGAAGAGGTCATCAAGGTTGACCAGGCAGACCAAGAGACCGTAAAAAGCGAACTTGAAGAATACATAGCGACCGACTCCATTAAGACACACTACCATGAGGTGCTTGCTGCCTATCATTCGGCAAAAAACAATCCCACTGAGGGCATAGGCGTCTGGATTTCCGGTTTCTTTGGCTCTGGTAAATCATCTTTTGCAAAGAACCTTGGATATATCCTTGCAAACCGTGAAGTGCTGGGACAAAAAGCATCAGATATTTTTTCTAATCAAGTTGTTGATTCAAAAATAAAGGACTTCCTCACGCTTATTAATATTGACATCCCCACCCATGCCGTTATCTTTGACGTATCAATGGATAGAGGAGTGCGAACGGCTAATGAGCGCATAACGGAGGTCATGTATAAGGTTCTGCTGCGGGAGCTTGGCTATGCGGAGGACTTTGACCTTGCAGACCTTGAGATGGGTCTGGAAGCCGATGGACTACTGCCAGACTTTGAAAAGAGGTTTGAAAAGAAATATAAACAGCCGTGGACAAAAAGAAGGAAAATTGGACGGGTACTGAATGAAGCAAGCTCAATACTGAGCGAGATAGACCCCAAGACCTATCCGCAGGCAGACTCATGGGTAAGAGGGCTTGGCGTAAAGGATGATGACGGCAATATAAAAGGCAGAGCGGATATATCCGCAAACAAGCTTGCTGAAATTTCTTTTGAGCTGATGACAAGGCGGCAAGCTGGCAAAGCACTTGTCTTTGTAGTTGATGAAGTGGGGCAGTTTGTATCCCGCAGCGTTGACAGAATGCTCGACCTTCAGGCGGTTGTGCAGGCATTTGGCAAAGAAGGTAAAAACAGGGTAAAGGCAAAGAAGGCGGTTGCCCCTTCATGGGTAGTGGTAACGTCACAGGAAAAGCTTAATGAAATTGTTGATGCCCTTGACTCTAAAAAAATAGAGCTAGCCCGTTTGCAAGAACGCTTCCCTGTTCGGATAGACCTTGCGCCTGCTGATATTGCTGAGATTACAAGTAAGAGAGTGCTTCAGAAAAACTCAAAAGCTGAAAAAATACTTGCGGAACTTTTTGAAAATAATGAAAGCCGTCTAAGCTCATACACAAAGCTTGAGCGAACCAGCCGTAAGGTAAGTCTGAATAAAAAAGAGTTTATAGACCTGTATCCGTACCTCCCTTATCATATAGACCTTTGCATTGATATTATGTCCGGCATCCGCTTACAGCCTGGAGCACAAAGGCATATAGGGGGGTCAAACAGAACCATTATCAAACAAGCTCAACAGATGCTCATTTCAGAAAAGGTGAACCTTGGCTCTGAAAAGATTGGAGCATTAGTAACGCTTGATAAGGTCTATGAACTCGTAGACGGCAACCTGTCTACCGAAAAACGCAAAGACATATCAGATATTATAAAGACATTTGCCGCAAAACCTTTTTATGCAAAGGTTGCAAAGGCTCTCTGTCTGCTCGAGTTCGTGCGTGATTTACCCCGCACCGTGGAAAACATTGCGGCAGTGCTTTTTGAAACGGTTGACGGCAGTTCACGGATAGAGGAAGTCAAGGAAGCATTAAGGGAGCTGGAAAATGCGCAGTTTATTCGTCAATCAGAGGAAGGCTACAAGCTGCAAACCGCTCAGGAGAAAAACTGGGATACTACAAGACGGGAAATTGATGCAAAGCCTGCAGAAAGAAACCAGATTAAAAAGGACATGCTGGTTGAAATTCTCTCTGACCACAGAATAAAAACGTACCGCTACAAGAATTTAAGAAACTTCAAGGTTGGCTTTACGGTCGATGGAGATAAGATTGGTGAAGAGGGCAATATTGTCATTGCACTGAGTGTCGCAGATGACAATGACGATTTTAAAACCCAGACCAAAGAAGCACGGAAGCAGAGCAGAAGCGATACAGGAAAGAATCTTCTTTTCTGGGTTTTTACGCTAACTGATGAAATCCATCAGGGCATTGAAGAACGGCACCGTTCACAGGTTATGATTGCGACACATGAGAGGATTGCGGCACAAGGCAAACTTACGGTTGAAGAATCAACCTGCCTTAATGAAGAGAAGACAAGAAAAGAACGAATTAACCGTGACCTGAAGATAAAAATGGCTGAAGCCTTAAAAAGCGGAATGGCTTATTTTCAGGGTGTTGAAAAAGATATATCCGCCCTTGGCAGTGAGCTTCCCGAAATGACAAAAGGGCTGCTTGACTTTGCCGTTCCAGACCTATACCCGAAGCTTGAGATGGGAGCACGGAACCTGACGGGCAAGGAAGCTGAGCAGATACTTACCGCAGCAAACCTTTCAGGACTACCCCCCGTATTTTACTCGCCACCTGGTGGCTTGAACCTTGTGATTAAGGAAGGAACTAAATTTGTTCCGAATGCTTCTGCCGATATTGCAGTTGAAATTTTTAATTACCTTAAAAACATGCACTCCTATGGAGAAAAGGTAACGGGCAAGAGCCTTGAAGACTATTTTGGCGGAACAGGTTATGGCTGGGAAAGGGATATGCTGCGCCTTGTTCTTGCAACACTTCTTCGTGCGGGAGTTATAGAAGTAACCGCTCAGGGACAAAAGTACAGCGACCATAATAATCCGAATAGCAGGCAAGCTTTCACAAAAGACAACACCTTTAAATCTGCATCGTTTTCTCCGTACATAAGCGATGTAACCCTCAAAGTGTTGACCGATGCAGCTAAAAACTATGAGGCTATTACTGGCAAAGAAGTCAACGTAGATAAAACAACCATCGCAAATTCGTTCAAGCAAATTGTTTCTGAGGACTGGGAAACTCTACTGCCCATTAAGGCGACACTTGACGCCCTTAACCTGCCCTGCCGTGATTTTATGGCAGAGCATAAGCAATGGCTTGATGGGATACAGAAAAGCGGTGTGGATGATTGCGTAAAGACGCTTGCAAGCGAGGGCAAATCATATCTTGAAGCAAGAAATAAAATCCAGAAGATAGCAAAGGCTATAACAGAATTAAACATTAACACCATTAAAAAGGCAATGACTGCACTTCATCAGAAGTACGATAGCATAAGAAATGTGCCATCTATCCCCGATGAGGTAGTGCAGGCGGCAGAAAAACTTTCGGGAGATTTAACCTCGGAGATATTTTTTGACAGCTTGGATGATATTGCCAAAGGTGAAAAAATACTATCTAAATTTTATGACACTCAATATTGTGATTTGCATGACAAGCGTTACACGGTGGTAAATCAAGCCATTGAGTCTATTAAAGGGCATCCAGAATGGGGACGCATACCTGATGAAAACAAGAGGTCCCTTCTTGCATCGCTCTCAGCAAGGCTTTGCGAAGCGTGTACCGTAGAGCCTGACGGAACTTGCTGTACAAACTGCCATGCACAGTTATCAAAGCTGGAATCCGATATATCTGCTGCGGAAACCCTGCGGAATGAAGCACTACAAAAGATTGAAGAGCTTCTTACTCCAGAGGTTAAAATAGAGCGAATAAAAATAGCAAATTATATCAGCGGTTCCATTGATTCTGAAAAAGAGTTGGATGCAGGGCTTGAAAAGATACGGGATATAGCCATGAAACATCTCACCGAAGGTAAAAAAATTATTCTTGATTAATGGGAACAGGCAATGGGTAAAGTAACCGATTATCTTGTCAGTGTCATAAAAAAACAGGTCAAGAACAAGGGCATAGTTGTCTGGTATGACCCAGAGTTGAACTATGCAAAGGCATTGCCGTCACTTAATTTTGGCAAAACACCGGTGCATATATATGAAAAGAGCTTTTTTAAGTTAAGAAAAGTCATTGATGGATATTTATCTGGTGATGAATCTGCCAAGTGTATTATTTATATCCCGCTTGAACGGAAAAAAGACTCCTCACCGATGATTGAAGCTGAATCTGCCGGCATTGTAGTGGAATCAGGCGGGGTGATAGATGCAAACACCCGGCTTGAAGTTATTGCCCGTGGCGCTTTGAAGGACGTGCTCTCATCTTCCAATATTGATGAAATCTGTAAAAGTGTTGCAAAAGGTTCCCTTAATCTTGAAGATCTTGACAAGTTAGCTGAATCAGGTGCGGACACAGGTAAGGGAACGGTTCTATTAATATTTGGCGCTGGTTCTGCTGAAGATATTGTCCTGAAGTTTCTTTTCTCTGATAACTTTGATGAACAGATAGAAGAAAAAAACAGTCTTCCAGAACTGCTTACTATTTTTACCGCTGCATACGGCTTTACGACTAAGGTGCAGAACATAGGACAGATACGAAAAGAGCTTTCACGCTATGCCTTCCTGTCCGAAATGCTTTGCTTCGCTAAAGACAAGGCGATTCATAAAATATTTACTGATACACCACATGCCGTAAAAGAAGCCCAGATTGAAGCATGCAGGCAGCTTGTAAATGCATGGCGCAACAGGATAGATTTAAAAGACGCCTATGAAAAAACCTCACTTGGAATTGAAAAAATCCTTTTAGTGGGTACCCTCCCAGTCGAGCCAGATGAAATTATTGACTGTGATACCTTCAGAGCATTTGAGCAGATACTTTACCAGCATGTCTGCAAGCTGATACTTGCCGATAACATTCAAAAAGCATTTGCCATTATTGAGAAGCGGAGAGTGTCATTCTGGGCAATTGCAGACCCAATTGGGATTCTGCGATGGACATTGCTTGATACCGCATCAAAGCTGATTAACGTTGCCATTGTGATTAAAAAGGAACTGCAAGGCTCTACACTGACACATGCTGAGATTATTGAAAGATATGTTCAGGGTAAAGAGGGGTCTAAGGGATGGCACTTTCTTGACTACTGCCACCGTATGCTCGAAAACCAGTACGCCACGTTTGATGAAGGCATTGACGATGATGGCGATGACATGGTTTTACAGATTATTTCAAAGGCAAGAAACCTGTATACGGAAACAATAAACATGCTGACAACGTGTTTCCTGAAAAGACTGTCTGATAGTAACTTTGCCTTTAAAGCACTGCCCCGTCAGACAGAGATTTTTAAAACGCACGTCAAAGACCATTTGCCAAGAGGCAAGACAGCATATTTTCTTGTTGATGCCCTGCGTTATGAAATGGGCGTGGAGCTTCTCGAATCAGTAAGTGACATCAAGGATAAAAGCATTGGGTATGCAATTGCATCAATACCTACCATCACAGAAATAGGTATGACGGCACTGCTTCCGCAGGCTGAAAAAGGGATAAACATCACTAAATTGGGTTCTGGTGATATTTCCCCTCAGATAGGTGAAACACCTTGTCGGGACAGAAAAACAAGAATAGACCTTCTGAAAAAGGCAGTTGATGCAAAGGTTGTTGATGTAAAACTTGAGCAAATTATAAAGCCGACCAAAAAAGTTCGAGAAGCAATTAATGATGCTGAGTTTGTTCTTGTAACCTCACAAGAGATAGATGAAATTTGCGAGGGAGATAATATTAGCCTTGCACGAAAAGTGATGAATGACATTCTGGGTGAACTTGCCCGTGGGGTACGAAACCTTAACAGGATGGGTATAGAGCACTTTATTATTACAAGCGACCACGGGTATTTGTTTGGAGAAGAGTTGTCGGAAGCCATGAAAGTTGACCCGCCAGGGGGCACTACCGTAACGGTTCACAGGCGCTACTGGGTAGGTTATGGCGGAACCAGTTCTGATTCCTTTATCCGTGCATCTTCACCGCAACTTGGCTTGGGTGGTGACCTTGAATTTGCCTTTCCTAATGGTGTTGCTGGATTTAAAGCAAAAGGAGGGGCACGGGCATATTTTCATGGAGGGCTTTCACTTCAGGAATTGATAATACCTGTTATTTCAATTAATGGTGCTGAGGCTGAAAAGTCTGCGGTAGGGCAACATACTTATTCAGTTATGGCAGACCGCTCTAAAATAACATCCCGATTTTTTACCATAAAAATAGAATATGGCTGGTCAGGGCTGTTTGGAGAACAAGCTAGCCGTGTTACCATTAATGTTAAGGCTGGGAAATCAATTGTTGGCAGGGTTGCAACTGCCGTGTACGGACATGAAGCAGGAACATCCATAATAGCACTTGAAAAGGATAAAGAAAATTATGTTACCTTAATGCTTGAAGAGGGCATTAAAGAAAAATATATAACTGTAACAATTGCCGATGCGGATACAGGGAAAGAACTGGCAAGCACGGAAAAATTGGAGCTTGATTTTTCCTTTTAAATGGAAGGGGAACATATATGGCAGAGCTGGATAGGAAGCTTAATCAGGTTTTTGGCGGGAAGGTTGTCCGAAAAGACCTTGTGAGAAAAGTAAAAGTTGGGGCAAATGTGCCCGTCTATGTTCTTGAATATCTTTTGGGAAAATACTGTGCAACAGATGACCAGATGGCAATAGATGCAGGGCTTAATCTGGTTAACGCCACGCTTTCTGAAAACTTTATTAATCCTGATGAAGCTAACAAGGCTCAGTCACGGGTCAAAGAAAAAGGCTCATATACCTTTATTGATAAAATCAAGGTTAGGCTCGTGCCGAGTGAAGACAAATACTGGGCAGAGCTTGTCAACTTTACAGACAACCATGTGCATATTCCCGATACCATTATAAGACGCTATGAACGTTTGCTTGAAGGAGGTATCTGGGCACAGGTTGAAATGGACTATATGTATGATGACACATCAGGAAAGAAAAGCCCCTTCTGGATTAAATCCCTAACGCCTATTCAGCTTGCTCATTATGACCATACGGAACTGAAAGAAGGCAGAAAGCAATTTACCACGGATGAATGGATAGACGTGCTTATCCGTTCTATAGGAATGGAGTCAACCAAATTTGATAAAAGGCTGAAACTTCTTTTACTGTCACGGCTCATTCCAATGGTGGAAACAAATTTTAACTTTGTTGAGCTTGGCCCCCGTGGAACAGGTAAATCATTTGTTTATCGTGAGGTAAGCCCGTATTCAATTCTGGTGTCGGGCGGCAAGACAACTGTGCCGAATCTTTTTTATTCAATGAGCGGCAAAGGAAAGATTGGGCTTGTAGGACTCTGGGATGTTGTTGCTTTTGATGAAGTAGGTGGCATGGATTTACGGGAACGGGATGTGATTGACATTTTGAAAGATTATCTTGAGGCTGGCTCTTTTTCCCGAGGGAAAGAAGAAATCACCGCAAAGGCAAGCATGTGCTTCCTTGGGAATATAAACCAGCCTATTGAGGTACTGGTTAAATCAAGCAATCTCTTTCAGCCTCTCCCCGATAAAATGAGAGACCCCGCACTTATTGATAGATTTCACTTTTATTTTCCAGGCTGGGAAATGCCTAAGATGGCAAATGAGCTTTTCACCAATCACTATGGTTTTGTGGTTGATTACATCGCAGAGGCTTTTCAGGAACTCAGAAAATATAATTTCACAGAGTCGTTTGATAAATATTTCTCTCTTGGCAATCACCTAAATGCAAGAGATGCTAAGGCGGTAAGGAAAACAGTATCAGGCTATGTAAAGCTTTTGCATCCAGACGGCAATTATACCAAGGATGAAGTAAGGGAATACTTGGGTATTGCTCTTGAAGGACGTAGACGTGTTAAGGAGCAGCTTAAAAAAATGCTTTCATTTGAATATAGCCAGACAACTTTCTCATTTCTTGACCATGAAACCCAGGAAGAATCTTTTATTGGTGTACCTGAAGAAGGGGGACGTGATTTAATAGTGCAAGATCCGCTGCCCCCAGGTACGGCATATACGACATTTGTCAGCAATGAAGGGAAAGCTGCACTTTACCGCATTGAAGTCGGACTTGCCGCAGGAACAAGCAAATTGAAGTTCTCCGGCACAATGAATAAATCCATGAAAGAATCCTTAAAAAGAGCTTTCGACTATCTCAATGCCCATAAGGTGGAATACGGTGTCGGCAGGGAATTTGATACTTCTGACTTTCATGTTGAGGGTGTTGATTTACTGCACACGAACATTGACTGCGAGATAGGCGTAGCTTTTTTTGTTGCCATGTACTCTGCCTTAAAAAAGAAATCCATTAGACCTGCAACCTTGATTCTTGGAGACCTCAGTATACAAGGCAATATTAAACCAATTCCATCACTGACTGAACCGCTACAAATAGGTATGGATAATGGTGCAAAACGAGCATGCATCCCGATAGAAAATAAACGACATTTCCTTGATGTGCCTGCGGACATAGTTGAAAAAGTTGACCCGATTTTCTACGGAGAACCGATGATAGCTGCGCAGAAATGCTTTAGCGGGGAGTAATGAGAAAATTATGATACTTCAATCACAGCTTGAAGATATTTATGGTAAATATTCTGATCCACAAATCTTAAAACAGAAGTGGGAAAAAGATCAGTCGGTAGGATCAGGATTTTTTTATTCAATAACCTATGAACCAATAGCGTATTTTTTCAACCAACATAAAGATATCGCTGATCATCTTGAACTAAAAATCGCACTGGTGTTTTCTTGGAATCCAAAGATTTGTGAGGTTAGCAAAACCAGATTTTGTGAAGGGAGAAAAAAGTTTGTAGAATTAAGAAATATACAAGATAGTATTACTGATAAGACCATAAAAGAAATTGATATCCCTCAATACCTCCCACCCTTTTGGAATGCTATTAAATTAGTAACATCAAAGACCAATACTGCCGGTGTCAGTGTTACAAAATTTTTACATTTCTCGTTTCCAAAGATATTTCCGATGATTGATATAAATACAATGAAGAAACTTGGAAAGAACGTGTATGACGAAAATTCGTATAAAGAATTATTATTAGCTTGGAAGTGTCTATTTATAAAGCATGAAAGTAGCTTCAAAATATTATCATCCTCATTAGAAATGCCTTACGCAAGAATTTTAGACATAATGCTTTTTAACCCCAAATAATAAAGCTAGATATTAATGCTCACAGATCAAATATCTTTATAGTGTGATATTGACAATAAAATTGACGGTCAGTTACATTTTTATCCTCTGATTAACATTAGCCAAAATCCAGCTAATGGACATTAGAATATGCGATTAATCCCCCACCATAATCACCCCATTACCATATTCTGTGCCATCACATTAACAACATTGCTCTTTTTAACAGTAACATTAGCTATTGCTAAAGATCCAGTCCGCACATTTACCGGCACCGTCACCAAGATCAGCGACGGCGACACGATCCATATAACAACACCAGAGCAGACAAAGCTCAAAGTTAGGCTCTACGGTATAGACGCTCCGGAAACACCCAAAATCAACAGACAAAATGGACACGTCCATCAATCCGGTCAGCCTTACAGTGAAGAATCATGGAAGGCACTCTATAATACTCCCCAAAAACTGGACAGGTGAATAAGGTGCATGTTAGTCTGCCATACTCAAGAAGGAGAGAAGAAAGATGGCCACAAGCATGCGAAGAAACCACGATGGAGCTTTTAAAGCCAGAGTCGCCCTCGAAGCCGTCAAAGGGGAGAAAACCATGGCCCAGCTATCGAGCGAATATGGCGTCCATTCCAACCAGATCAGACAATGGCGGCAACGACTGCTGGACGAATTGCCTGACGTCTTTTCCGACCGCCGCCAGAAACAGGAAAACCAGGGCGAAGCAATGACCTCCGAACTCTACCGCCAGATCGGCCAGCTCAAAGTCGAACTGGAATGGGTTAAAAAAAAGTCCCAACTGCTTCAGTTCAAGAAAAAAGAGCCATGATCGAACCGGAACATAAAATCATTACCGTTGCCCGTCAGTGTGGACTGCTGAACCTTCCCCGGTCATCGTATTATTACGTATCCGGGAAAGATGACCGTTACAACCAGCTTCTGATGAACCTGATAGACGAGCAATACACCAAAATGCCGTTTTGCGGTGTCGCCAAAATGACCGCCTGGTTGCACCGCCAGGGACATTTCGTCAATCAGAAGAGAGTCCGAAGACTAATGCGATTCATGGGACTGGAAGCCATCTACCCGAAACCGAACTTAAGCAAGGCCAGTCCTGAACACAAGAAGTATCCGTATTTACTAAGGAACATGACCATCGATCACCCGGATCAGGTTTGGGTCGCCGACATAACGTATATCCGCATGCAGCAGGGGTTCATTTACCTGGTGGCCATCATGGACTGGTACAGCCGTTATGTCTTGTCCTGGGAGATTTCCATTACCCTGGATGCCGGCTTCTGTATGGACGCCATGA
>Ga0302246_1001618_pt1 | contig 15263 bp, 15 predicted proteins | sample AAG_UR_Trp_MG_FD_193533 | JGI IMG/M metagenome (GOLD analysis project Ga0302246, IMG submission 193533) | Enriched activated sludge microbial communities from anaerobic digester in WTTP, New Holstein, Wisconsin, United States - AAG_UR_Trp | ecosystem: Engineered > Bioreactor > Anaerobic >...
AACAATGATTCCTCATAAACAGACGTTACTTTGTTTCTCTATGCGGGGTATGGGTCTTGCAAAACTTGCAATACTTCTTCAGTTCAAGACGATTCTGCATCGTTCTTTTGTTCTTGGTCGTCGAATAATTGCGCTGTTTGCATTCCGTGCAGGCCAATAAAATTATGCTTCTCATGACAGTCTCTTTATTCCTTTAATGGAGCCCACGACCAGGATCGAACTGGTGACCTCATCCTTACCAAGGATGTGCTCTACCGACTGAGCTACGTGGGCCGGTTGGTTAGTGTAACAATCCGCTCAATCATCCTGTTTTGCCCCCTGCTCTTGGTTGCTTCCTGAATAACGCAGGGTACCGAACACAACACAAATAAAATGGAGCGGGAAACGGGATTCGAACCCGCGACCCTCAGCTTGGAAGGCTGACGCTCTAGCCACTGAGCTACTCCCGCTTCGCACCATACCATGATCACCATAAAAATGGTGGAGGGGGGAGGATTCGAACCTCCGAAGGCGTCGCCGGCAGATTTACAGTCTGCTCCCTTTGACCGCTCGGGAACCCCTCCACTTTCTTCCCACATCTGGAGCTGGCGATGGGACTCGAACCCGCAACCTGCTGATTACAAATCAGCTGCTCTACCTGTTGAGCTACGCCAGCCGCAATATCTCTATCCCGCCCGAAAGCCAACGTTTTCTTGTTGCGGGCGCACGAAAGCGCCTGAATGAGAAATGCGGAATTTAGTTCGATTCATCATGTTTGTCAAGAAAATTCTTTTAAATATGCAAAGAGAAGCTTCCCTTTCCCGCATCAGGATCTGAAAAGACGCATATTTACCCTGTCTTACTCCGGGGTTCCGGGTGATCAGCATCCTCCTTTCACATCCCTACTTCAAGGTCCAGGTTATTCCTTCGGGCGTATCATGCACTTCGATGCCCATTTCATCCAACTGTTTTCTGATCTCATCGGCCGCTTTCCAGTCGGCCCTTTTCCGCAAGTTTTCCCGGTTCTGCAACAGATGGAGGGCCTCCCGGGAAATGCTCTGTTCCTGGAAGGTCATCACCCCAAGAACGGAATCGATCTTCCGCATGGCCTCCAGCACATGTTCTTTCTCCCCGGAAGTGAGGAGTCCCTCCACCAAGGGCGGATTGACTCGTCTCACAAACTCGAACAGGGCAGCCAAGGCACCTGAAATATTGAGATCATCATCCATTTCATCGGAAAACTGCTTATTGAGCGCGTACAGAAACTGGTCCGTATCGGGATAGCCCACGCCGCTCGGCGAACGCAGGAGTCTTTGCACAAAACCGTTTATTCTTCTGACGGTATTTTTCGCCGTTTCCAGGGCACCCCATGTAAAGTTAAGGGATTTGCGATAATGCAGGCTGAGCAGGAAAAAGCGGATCTCTTTCCCGGAAAATCCCTTTTTCTCAAGATCTTCGATGGTCATCGTATTGGAGAGAGCGCGGGACATTTTCTTGCCGTCCGTCATCACCAGTTCCGTATTAAGCCAGTAGTTCGCCATCATTTTCCCCGTCGCCGCCTTGCCGATCGCCATGACATTTTCACAGTGGGGAAAGAGGATATCGTTGCCGCTCGAATGGATATCGAAGGTGTCTCCCAAATGATCCAGGGATATCGACGCGCATTCCAGATGCCAGCTCGGCCTGACACTGCCCCAACGGGTCTGGAAATAGATGCCTCTTTTGAGTTCGCTCAGGGTGGTCCTCTTCAGGAGCGTAAAATCTCCGGGACTGTCCTTTTCATAATCGTCAAGATCGACCGTCAGACCATGCTTGACGCGTTTCAGATCGATATTGGAAAGACGGCCGTAATCCTGCAGTTTTGAAATATCGAAATAAACCGATCGCAGCTTCTCGTAGGCAAAACCCTTCTCAACCAGCTTCTCTACGAGTTCAATCATCTTGGGCACGTTTTCACTGGCCCGGGGATATTCGTCACCTTTCTTTATGTTGAGGATATCCATATCCCGGAGAAAGGCCGTTGTGTGTTTCTGCGTATATTCCGACAGGTCCGTATTGGCCCGTTCCGCCCCCTTGATGGACCGATCGGCCAGATCGATGATGTTCATGACATGGCGAACCGGAAATCCCTTGAATTCGAGGTAGCGCCGGATCAAATCCGACACGACAAATCGGCGGAGACTTCCGAGATGGGGAATGTCATGGACCGTCGGTCCGCAGGAATGCATGAGCACCATCTGCGGATTGATCGGTCGGAAGAAGGTCTTTTCCCGGGTTAAGCTGTTATACAGCTTTAAGGTCGAATTTTCTTTGTCGGCAAACAATTCGGTACTCAGATAGCGCTCCCCGCCATCGGGACAGATCACCACGATCAACCCTTCGTCCAGTTCCTTCGCCTTCTGCAGGGCCACATGCATGGCGGCGCCGGAGCTCATCCCAACAAAGATCCCCTCTTCCTGAGCCATCCTCCTGGCCATATCGAAGGCCTCTTCATCGAGGATGTTTACCTTCTCGTCGAGGAGATTCTTATCGTAAATACCGGGCCGATAGGACTCCTTCATGTTCTTGAGACCCTGGATTTTGTGTTGCAGATAGGGTTCGACCCCGACGATCCGGACCGCCTTGTTGTACTCCTTCAGCCTTTTGGATATGCCCATGGCCGTCCCCGTCGTGCCCAAGGTGGCCACGACCATGGTGACCCCCCCCGCGGTCTGCCGCCAGATTTCTTCGGCCGTTCCATAGTAATGCGCCATGACATTATCGTAGTTATTAAATTGATCCGTCCCGAAGTAGCGATCCGGATTTTCCCGGATCCGCTGGTAGGCAACTTCAATCGCACCATCCGTCCCTAAATTCGCGGGGGTAAAGTTCAGCTCCGCTCCGAGGGCTTTCAGAATCCGCTTTCTTTCCTCACTGGCCGCCTCCGACATGATGACGCAGAGGTGATACCCCTTGGCCGCGGCAACCATGGCCAAGCCGATCCCCGTATTGCCGCTCGTCGCCTCCAGGATGGTCTTGTCCTTCGTCAGTTCCCCCCGGTTCTCCGCCTGTTCAACCATATACAGGGCAATTCGGTCTTTGATGGACCCACCCGGGTTGAAGCTCTCCAGCTTCGCAAAAATCCGAACTTTTTTGTTGGGATTCAGGCGCTGAATTTCGATCAAGGGTGTATTGCCGATGGCAGCAATGATATTTGAGTAGGTGTCCTGCATCATTTATAATACCAGAATAGGACCCGGCGCTCGTTCGAGCCGGGAACACCTGTTATGGACCTTTGAGGGAGAACCGGGCCGGGCAAATGAATAATCGGTCAACTGTCCAGCTTAAGGGAAGGGATCTTAAAAAACGCGATGCCTTCCTCCTTTAAATATTCTTCCTCCCCTTGTGTTGCCGTTCCCTTGATATTTCTTTCCGTTTCGAGACCCCGGTAAATCCTGACGGCCACTTCGGTAAAGCGGTCGCCGACGTCTTCGAAATGGTGGTCCACATGATCCTTCAAAAAATCGTGGGCTTTATGCAGGGATATTTTTGCCGGAGTTTTATGATCCCGGAGCGACCCGCTCTCCTTGCCGATATACATCACGGAAGAAGGCGCAACCTGGCTGTTGCAGTTTCCACAAACGGGACAGCTGATCAGTTTGCGCGCACTCTGATCTTTAAAGGCGGCACTGTCATTGAACCAACCTTCAAATTTATGACCGTTTTCACATTTCAAATCATAAACGATCATGAATAGACTCCTTCTCAAATTGAGACATCAGAAGAGCAGCCTTTGACACAACCTTTTTATTCTGTCAACAGGGATCTTTACAAGAATCGCCGGACCAAGAAAAAAACATAGACATTTAAAAATAAATTATATATAGACATTCGCCTGTCGGGATGTGGCCCAGTTTGGTAGGGCACTGCGTTCGGGACGCAGGAGTCGCGCGTTCAAATCGCGCCATCCCGACCATTTTTTATTCTCGATATATCTACTCAGTTACCTACGACGGACGCCATGGAGAAGATCGGCAGGTACATGGCAATGATCATTCCACCGACGACCCCTCCCAGGAAAACCATCATGAAGGGCTCCAGTAAAGCTGTCATCGCATCCACTGCGGCATCTACTTCGTCATCGTAGAAATCGGCGATTTTCGTCAGCATGGCGTCAAGGGCGCCTGTAGCCTCGCCGACGGCGATCATCTGAACCACCATGGACGGAAAAACGCCACTTTCATGCAGCGGTTCGGCAATGCTCTTTCCCTCGCTGATACTTTGCCGGGTCTTGATGAGGGCCTTTTCAATGATCACATTACCCGCCGTCTTGCTCACGATCGTCAGGCCTTCGAGGATCGGCACACCCGAAGCCATCATGGTTGACAGGGTTCTCGTAAACTTCGCCACGGCCACCTTACGCAGCAGGGGACCGAAGACGGGACTCTTGAGGAGTAAATCATCTACGACATGACGCCCCTTCTGGGTTCTATAAAATTGTTTGAAGGCAAAAACAGCCACCACCACACCGATAACCATGAAGAGAAAATAATCCTGCATGAACTGACTCGCATTGACCAGCATCTGCGTCGGCCCGGGTAATTGTCCCCCCATACTGGTAAACATCTTCTGAAACACGGGAATGACTTTCAAAAGCAGCAGGCTTACGACACCGACGGAGATCAGAAGGACCGACGCCGGATACGTCATGGCACCTTTCACTTTTCTTTTCAATTTCATGGCTTTTTCCATGTAATTGGACAGCCGCTGAAGAATCACGTCCAGGATGCCGCCGCTTTCACCCGCCGCGACGAGGCTGACAAAGAGTTCATCAAAGATCGCAGGGTGCTTCTTCATGGCATCGTAGAGGGTCGAGCCGCCCTCGATATCTTCTTTAATCGTATTGATGATGCCGGCGAATGTTTTATTCTTTTCCTGCTCCGCCAGCAGGCTTAGGCACTGAATAAGAGGCAGACCCGCGTTGATCATGGTGGAGAAGATCCGGGAAAAAACGACGATTTCCTTTTCCTTGACCCCTTTCTTGAGGAAAGGGATATTTTCCAGCAGATCTTTGGGCTTTTTCTTGACGTTGATATTCCGGTAACCCAGGCGACGGAGCTGGCCTCTCAACGCGGCCTCGTCGGTTGCCTCCATTTCACCTTTTTTCTGTTCATTCTTCCTGTTCGTCGCATCCCATAAGAATACAGGCATAATCTCTCCTCCCAAGTTATCCAGGGGCCCCCTTTCCCCGGCAAGGGCACCGCACGGGGAAGTTTGCATGAAACATCTTATTTTTTCAAGGATTAATCACAGATAACAGTGAAACTTTCACCAAAATGATCCCCCCACGCGAACCCGCTTTTTTAAAAGAAAAGATTTAGGATTGTTCCCCTGAAGGGTCATTTCCCGTCCATGGGGCATCCGGTTCTATTTGACCTTCGATCCCTCGTCATGCCCGTCACAGGCGGGCACCCCTCCGAACGGAAGGTCCAAAGGGGCAATGACATCGAATTGAGATCTCGCCTCATTGACATAAACCGTAACCGGAATATTCCGTCCCCGGGTCGTTCGAACACCTGTGTACACAAGGAAGGAAACGTCAACAAATTTCCCGGCCCCGATATTACCCAGCTCAAAATAGGTATTCCCATCCCCGGCGACGAAGACATCGCGCCACGTTCTGACATGGGCACTGACCTGGAATGCATTTCCTGTACCGAGATTCTGAATCCGAACGGACAGGCGGACGATTTTTCCGGCTTCGAGACGGCTGTCTCCGTCCTGATTCTTCACCCCAACGACAGAAACCGCTAAACGCGGCAGATCGATTGGCTTCAGCTGGATACGAACTGCTTGTTCCGGGAAAACGGCTCCCTCATAACCCGGAATATGCGCCTTCAGAATCACTTCCCGGGATTGTACTCCGGCTGACGCCAGAATGGGAACTTCTCTGGATACGGTTTCATGAGGCTTGACCGCACCGACAACAAGGTGCCTTTCATAGGAGAGGTCCTCATGAACAGCCCCATTTTCTCCCTCTTCCCCGATGTCGACAACAATGTTTTCCGCCGATACCTCGCCCTCATTGACAACGGTCAGCACCAGAAGGCCCTTTTCCCCCGCCGCCAGCATATTTCCATCAGAACCTGTAAACAGCATCTTCACGGTCAACCTTGGCTGGAGCACAGATGGAGGCGCCGCCAATGGCCGGATATCCTCCTCTGTTGCCAGAGCCCCTCCGTTGAAGCCGGGCAGGACGGAAACGATCATCAACAAAAAGAACGCCGCAAACAGCACTCTCTTCGGATGTGCCTTTTTTAATCGTCCCTGCGCCGTCCCTGACATTGATTTATCTTTCATCCCACTTTCTCATGATCTGATGAATGATGATCCCCGCAGCAACCGATACATTCAGGGAATCGATCTTTCCCTTCATCGGAATGGAAACGAGGAAATCACATTTTTTGCGTACGAGGTGCCGGATCCCCCTTCCTTCACTGCCCATCACCAGAGCCAGGCGATTTATCCCATCAAAAACCCGGGAATTGGAATCACCGCCCACATCCGCCCCATAGATCCAGAAACCCTTTTCTTTAAGAAAGTCGATTGTCCTGACCAGGTTGACCACCATGGCAACCGGCGTATATTGCAAGGCCCCGGCGGACGCCTTCATGACCGACGCCGTCAGGGAAGCGGAGCGATTCCCGGGAATAATGAAGCCGTTTACCCCGAAACAGTGGCCTGTCCGGATGAGGGCGCCCAGGTTCTGCGGATCCGTGATACCGTCCAGGAGAACAACCAAATCACCCTCAGCCCCTTCCGGCCGGCGTGCAATAATCTCTTCGACGGTCGCATAATGAAATTCCCGGCGGATGCCAAGAACTCCCTGATGAACCATCCCGCCGGTAAGGCGGTCCAGTTCCTCCCGCATCCGGTAGACCACGGGAATATGCTTCTCCGCCGCCAGAGCGAGAATTTTCCGAATTCCCTCCCCTTCCCGGCCGTTGGCGACTACCAAGCTCCGGATTTCTCCCGCATCGCTTTTCAGCGTTTCCAGAAGGGGATTCACGCCGTATATCACTTCCATCGTGCATCTCCCAGGAAGAATCCCTTATTCTCATCCTTTGTCAGCATCACTTCCGTGCAACGCCGCCATATGTCAGGACAGGAACCGAACATCGTCGTTTCGAATCGGGATCGGACAACGGAAATGAGCAACGTGGTCCGATAATTTACAGCTTAGTTTTCATCCGGGAGGACATGCCTTGGGCAATCTCGCCGACAATGGCATCGGCTTCCGCCGCAGGGTCGGCGGCCAGACGGATGGGCCTGCCGACTACCAGGTAATCGGCTCCCAGAGAAACCGCCTCCAGAGGAGATAAGGTTCTCTTCTGGTCATCCGCAGCGGCTCCGGCACCCCGGATACCGGGCGTGACAATGAGAAAATCCTGCCCGCAGGCCGCCCTGAGATCGTCGATATCCTGGGGAGATGCAATCACACCGGGCACGCCCGCGTCCTGCGCCATCCGGGCCAAACCCACAACGGCCTCTCGCGTGGTCCCTCGGAACCCGATCTCTTTCAAGTCCTGATCGTTTAGACTGGTCAGAATGGTCACCGCCAGAATCACCGGCATGGGGAAACCCCGTTTTTCGGATAAGGAACGGGTCGCCGCTACGGCCTCTTCCATCATCTTCTTCCCGCCGGAGGCGTGCATGTTGAACATGGAAACCCCGAGGCCCGTCGCCGCTTCCGAGGCCCGGGCAACCGTATTGGGAATATCATGGAATTTGAGGTCCAGAAAAACGTTCCCTCCCCTCTGCCGGACCTGATGAACGATTTCCGGGCCGAAATGGGTAAACGCTTCCTTGCCGATTTTAAAAAGGCCGATATGGCCGGAAAGGCGGTCTACCCAGGAAAGGGCTTCATTGAGATCCTCCCCCACATCAAGGGCAAAAATTAGCTTGCCCCGGGGATCAGAGTTCCGGTTCTGCATAGTCTTCATCGCCGATAAACTCCATATCGTCCGGAATAGGTTTGAAATCTTCCTTTGCCCCCTTCAGGTATTCGGGATGCGCGTAGGCTACCTTGCCCGCAGCGATTTCCCGGAGGGCGGCCACAATTTCCCGGTTGTTCCGGATGTCCGCCAGGGGCGCGGACCCTTTCAAGAGTTGCCTTGCCCTCTGAGCCGTCAGCATGACGAGCCCGAACCGGGTCTCGGCGTTTGCCAGGGCATCTTCTATTGTAATTCTTGCCATGTTCGAATTTACCTCCGATCAATGATTAACTTTTCTATGTCCGCCTTCCTTCTCGACGTACGATTTTTCTCCGCAAGGTAGATGGCGCGGAGCAGATCAATCGCTTCCGACAGCGTATCGTTAAAGATGACGTAATCATACCATACCACTTCGCCCATTTCCGCCACGGCGTTGCCGAATCTTCTTATCAAGGCCGCTTCATTCTCGTGTCCTCTGTTTCTCAGCCGGTTTTTCAATTCCTCCAGGGACGGGGGCAGGATAAAAACGAAAACCGCTCCGGGATAGCGGGCCTTGAGGGCCTTGGCACCCCGGGGATCCACATCAAGAATGACATCCTGGTTATCTTCGGCGTAAGCATCCAGAACGGTTGCGGACGTGCCGTACAACTGGCCGTAATTTTCCGCCCATTCAACGAATTCCCCCCGGCCGATCATCGCCTGGAATTCGTCCCGGGAAACGAAGAAATAATCTTTCCCGTTTACCTCTCCCGGCCGGGGCGATCGGGAAGTATAAGAGGTGGAAAACCGGATACCGGGATACATCTTCATCACTTCCCGGCAAATCGACGTCTTCCCCGTCCCCGACGGCGCCGAAACGATGAGAAAAAGGCCTTCGCCCCCTGTGGCGGAAAATCTACTCAATATTCTGCACCTGTTCTCTTAACTTCCCAAGCTCACTCTTGATTTCGATGACGTTCCGGGAAATATCAAGATCCCCTGTCTTGGATCCGATCGTGTTGATTTCCCGGTTCATTTCCTGGATGAGAAAATCGATCTTCCTGCCGATTGCGTCCCCGCTCTTCAGCATCTCGCGAAACTGACTGATATGACTGGTCAAGCGGACAATCTCTTCCGTCACGTCACTTTTATCGGCCATAATGGCCACTTCCTGATTCAGGCGGATCTCGTCGATATCGACGCCACCGGTCAATTCGCGAATCCGTTCGGTCAGCCGGCGCTGATATTCCTGGACACACCGGGGTGCCCGGTCAAAAATGACGCCCAGGCATTCCTCGCTTCGACGGACGTGCTCTTCCAGGTCGGCAAGCAGCAGTTCTCCTTCCTTTTGCCTCATTTCCGTAAGCAGACGGACCGCTTCGTCCAGAACCGTACCGATTTGCTCAGCGATCAATTCCATGTCGGTCTCCACCTCCACAGGAACGAAGACGTCCTTGAATCCGGTGAGATGATCCAGGGTGATATCGCCCGACAACCGAAATTCTTCTTTGAGCCGCCGCAAAAGATCATAGTAGTTTTTCAACAGGGGAAGGTTCAACTCCAGCCTGCCTTCCTCCATGTTTCCGTTCGTATCCACCCGGATGGACACTTCGATTCGGCCCCGGGAAAAACGCTCGCCGATTCTCCTCTTGATCTCCGTTTCCAGAGAGGAAAGACTCCCGGGGAGCCTCAAGGAAATTTCCAGGTAACGATGGTTCAGGGAGCGGATCTCGACGGCATACTTCGTCCCGTCAATCATGGCTTCCGCCTTCCCGTATCCGGTCATGCTCTTAATCATATCGTCGGCACCAAAACTTTCACCATTCTTCTTTCTTTTGGAATGACATCCTCTGCCCTGCTACGGCGTTCCCCGGCGTTGCCGCTAATTCGATTCGTCCAAACCCTCTGCCGCGCCCTGCCTCAGCTGGGAGATGTACCGGCCCCTGATCCGATTGAAGAACGCAATCTGGACCGGATCCGCATAGTCCGGATAGGTCCATGGCAAAGTATGGAACGTTTTATCTCTGAAAACGAGGGTCAGGTCAACATAAATCCCTTTACGCAGATAAGGCCGATGGGTGTAACCCTTCCCCGTTGCCAGCACCAGATGAGCGGAAGAGATGTAGCCCGGGTCGAGATTGACCCGCCGGCAATTCTCCTCCGTCTGTTCTTCCTCCAGACCGTTCGTCGTGATCTTGATTTCAGGAAGTTGCTCCGGTCTTATCAACCGCTCGAAGGAAACAAAGCGTCTGACCAGACCCTGACCCATCTCCGGCGTGTAATAATCCGTGTAGTGAAACGACAGAAGAGGGCCGACGACATCGGGAGGACCATACAACGAGGCAAGCTGCCTCAAAACGAGGTTCATCTGCTCGTGATCCGCGGCAAGGATACTCACAACCAGCTTGACCGCCTCCGCCGACCGGGGAATACTCACAAAGCCCTCCGCAGTTCCTCCCGGGAAACAACAGACGTCCCGACCTTCCCCACCACGATCCCTGCGGCGTAATTCGCGATTTCCGCCGCCTCGCGGAATGTTGCCCCGGCTGCCAGACAGAGAGAGAACACTCCGATCACCGTATCCCCCGCTCCCGTCACATCGTAAATCGCCCTGGCCTGGGTGGGGATATGGACGACCGTCCCCTCGGATTCGTACAGGCTCATGCCGGCCTCGCCCCTCGTGATCAAAAGGGCCTTAAGATGGAGCCGATTCAACAGTTGGACAGCCTCCCGGCGAACCCAATCCTCTTTCCCCGCTTCATTTCCGTTGAGATCCTCAATACCCAGGGCCTTTTCCGCCTCGTGATGATTGGGCGTGATGACATCGAATCCGCGGTAAAAGGATAGATCACTCCGCTTCGGATCGACGCATACCCGGATATTTTTCGCGGCAACGAGCTCCCGGATCCCGTCGAGGAGGTCTTCGGTGATGACCCCTTTATTATAATCGGAAACGACGATTGTATCGAGCTCGTCAGTTAATGATGCAATATAATGGAGAATCTTCTCGATGCAATCCGGCGAAACCGCTTTCCTCGTTTCCCGGTCGAAGCGGACTACCTGCTGATTGTGGGCAACGATTCTCGTTTTAAGCGTCGTGTGCCGTGCCGGATCGACGATAACACCCTCCGTCGGGATATTCTTTCCCACGAATTCCTCCAGGAGCCTTCCCCCCATGGCGTCCTCACCGATCACCCCGGCCAGGTAAACCCGCCCCCCTACGCTGCAGATATTGTTCATCACGTTGGCGCAGCCCCCCCAGAGGAGTGAATCTTCGTTGACATCGACGACGGGAACCGGCGCTTCCGGAGAAATCCGCGCAACTTTCCCCCAAATAAAATGATCAACCATGATATCCCCGACAACCAGCACTTTGGCCTCGGGAAACCGGTCAACAATAGCTAACGCCCTGTTCTTATCCATGAACAAAAACCATTTCCTTTATATATCAGGCACTAAAGGGGCGCTATGCTATTATCGGAAACTTTTTTTGTCAATCCTTTTGTCATCAGTCGTTTTCTTTTCTCCCCTGAATCGACTGCTCCAGGAACTGACTTCTCCACCGGGTGGCTCCAAATTGTCCTTACCGTACCGTTAAGGTCGCTGCTTTCCATCATTTTTTCACCCCCTTCATTCAGTGATAGTACGGGTAAGGAACTCTTTGTAAAAGGCAACGAACCGTCCTTTTGAAAGGTCCTTCTCCGCAGGTCGTTGCCCGGAATCAAGAGCCGTGTTGATCACGATAGGGATGCCAAAGGTGATATCCCCGATTCTCAACCCTTTCAAAACCCGCCACATTCCCCGTTGACTTAGGCCGGACAATCCGGTAGGGAAAGTTAGCTTTAGTGAGATCGGAACATATCAATGGCAGCAAAAGCGGGAATTTCGATGGTTCGATCCCTGGGAATCTTTACAATCGGAGTGATGATAACGGGTTTCTTTTCCCTGTACGCCGTTTTGCTGGCCTTCATTTCTCCCGGCGAAGAAAAAATTCACCGGGTCGCCCGGCGCTGGTCACAGACGCTTCTCCGCCTGGCCGGTGTCCGGGTGCATGTCATCGGCAGGGAAAACGTGCTGTCGGACAAACCTCAGATCTTCATGGCCAACCATCAGAGCGATTTCGACATCTTCGCCGTTTTGGGGTATATCCCCGGAGAGTTCAGGTGGATCGCCAAGGAGGAACTCTTCAGGGTCCCCGTATTCGGCCGGGCCATGCGGGAAGCGGGTTATATTTCCATCGACCGCAAGAATCACGCGAAGGCCATGACCAGTCTCGCCGAAGCGGCGGGAAAAATTCGGGGAAACCGTTCCGTTATGTCCTTTCCCGAAGGAACGAGGAGCATCGACGGCGCGATCGGCCCTTTCAAACCGGGCATGTTTCGTCTGGCCATGCAGGCACAGGTGCCTATCGTCCCGGTTACCATTATCGGAGCCAATAAAGTGTGGCCCAAGCGGACATTGAATATCAAGCGGGGTGACATCACCCTCGTTATCGACAAACCTGTCGATGTGTCACCCTATACAGAGGAAGGACGAAACGACTTGATCGAAAAAGTCCGAGCCATCATTATTCACAACTTCGGCACATTCGAAGCCGGCACGTTACCCTCCGGCACCAAGAAAGGGTTATTGGCGTGACTGTTCTTCAGGCTGTCATCCTCGGCATCGTCCAGGGCTTAACGGAACTTCTCCCTGTCAGCAGTTCGGCCCACCTCGTCATCGCTCAGAGTTACATGGCGGGGTTCAGCCAGCCGGGGGTGCTTTTCGACGCGGTTCTGCACCTGGGAACGCTTTTTTCGGTCATCTACTTCTTCCGGAATGATATTGTCTCCTTGACGGTTTCCATTTTACCCGGGCTTTCCCGTCACGACATCCCGAAAGAACAACAGAAGGCCTGTCGTAAAGTGGTGGGACTGATCCTGATCAGCACGGCCATCACGGCTTTGGTCGGTTTCACCTTTAAGGAAAGGATCGAGAACCTCTTTTCCTCTGTCACGGTCGCGGCATCCATGCTCTTTGTCACCGGCCTTCTTCTGTTTCTCTCTGACTGGAAAAAACACGTCGACAAAAACGAAGAAAATCTGTCGGCTGCGGGTGCGGCTGCAATCGGGCTTATCCAGGCGGTTGCTCTGATTCCCGGGATCTCCCGGTCCGGTTCGACGATCGTCTGCGGCATATTCCTGGGGTTGAAACGGGAAGCAGCGGCCCGCTACTCCTTTCTGCTGTCCATTCCGGCAATTATAGGCGCCGTGGCACTCCAGGCTCCCCATTTTTCAGCCGTCACGGCGGGGGAATTTCTCCCTTATGCCTTGGGATTCACGACGGCCGCAATTACAGGCTTTTTTTCCCTTCATCTGCTGTACTTTGTCATCAGGAGGGCTAAACTCCAGTTCTTCGCCTACTACTGCTGGCTGATAGGCGGGGCGGTCCTGCTGTCCCTTTAACGGGCGACGGGTAAGAACATTACCGGGATTAAAGTTTCCTCCCCGTTATTCCGTTATGGATATTTTTAAAAGGACCCTTTTGAAGCCGGATAAATTTTGGTATATGAGTTGTCGCATGAATATGAACGATGATTTTTTTCTCTTCGGGAAGAAGGAGCGCTATATATGGATGTCAGGTTTATAAATCCATTCCTGGACGGGGCAAAAGAAGTGCTGAAAACAATGGCATTTATTGACGCCACCGCCGGTAAGGCCTATCTGAAGAAAGGGGATACCGCCCACGGAGATATATCGGGTATCATCGGCATCACGGGAGACGCTATCGGTTCCCTGGCCGTGAGTTTTCATACGGATTGTATCTGTGGAATCGTAAGCAGCATGCTGGGGGAAAATCACACCGAACCCACGCGTGAGGTGCTCGATGCCGTCGGAGAGTTGACCAACATGATCTCCGGAGTCGCCCGAACCCATCTGGAAAGAAGCGGGCTCAGCGTTTACGCCGCCATTCCCTCCGTCGTTATCGGTGTGGGGCACACGATCAACCACATCCTCAAAGCGCCAAGTATCGTCATTCCCTTCTCCACACCCCAGGGCGATTTCGTTGTGGACGTCTGCATCAAACCGACGGAGGCTCATATGAAACACGCGGTCACCTACGACGTCGTGAACAAGCCCACCCTCCCACAAGGAAAGATCGTCGAAGCGCCACCGGAAGCGCGAAGCCGGCAGGCGACTCCCAACGCAGCGCCTCCGAAAACACCCCCTCCGGCAACGCCTCCACCGACGGAAGCCGCCGAAGCCCTGAAACCGTTACAGGAAGACGACTATCAAGGCCGCATCAGCAGGCTCAAAACAACTTTGAGCAAGATAATCCATGCCCGGGACGACATCCAGCGCACCCTCGATGCCAATCCCTTCATGCTCCTGATCAAGAGAAAAGAACAGAAGAAGCTGATCGACGCCTACGACGAAAAGATCCGTAAACTCAAGCTGGACATTTCGACGGCGCAAATGCTCGCCAAGATGTCCGACGAGGATGCAGAGTCGAATATTAGACAGCATTTCCAGGATTATGTCCGGAAAAATAAATAGAGGTTACGAACATCGGCTTGATTGATGACAGAAAATAAGGGATTAAAAAGGGCACGTGAAATCAAGGGGGTGATCGATATCACCCTGGCCCTGTTTTTTCTTCTGTGCCTGTTCTCCTATTCCCCGTTGGACCCCTCCTTCACGCATTATGTTTCCGGTAACGGGAAGGTCAACAACCTGATCGGCCCGTTCGGTTCCTATACGGCAGATTCCCTGATCCGTCTCTTCGGGGGAAGCGTTTTTCTCATTCCCCTTTTCCTGCTCATTGCCGGTATCCGGTACCTGGCCGATGAAGCCTTTCGAATCAGGTCTCTGCACTGGGTGGGTGCAACCGGGCTTGTCCTGTCCGTATCCGTTCTTTCCCACCTGGCGTTAAGGGATCTCTCCTTTTCCGGCACCACCTTTCATCCGGGCGGGTGGCTGGGTCTTGCCGCCTTCAATTTTCTGGGCGCCCGGTTGAATACCGCCGGTACAGCCCTGGTGATTCTGTTTGTTTTTCTCATCTCGCTTATGGTCATGAGCAACTTCTCCGTTGTGTTTACGGCGAAGATCCTCTCGCGTATCACCGTCTTCTCGTGGCTTCAGACCCACGGCCTTTTCTCGGGTCTCCTGAACCGGCTCAAGATCCGGAAGCTTAGCGGGAAGAAGGAAAAGGAGCGTACCCCCAGAATTGCAACCCCCGTCGCAGAAGCCCACCCCGCCCCCCACCGGGAAGAGGTGAAGAAGGCGGAACAGGTGCCCTTTGATTTCATTCTCAAACGGGGGATTTTTCGTCTGCCCTCCCTGGCTCTGCTCA